>JGI12269J14319_10006032_pt1 | contig 10572 bp, 10 predicted proteins | sample PeaSoiSIISIP2007_FD_14319 | JGI IMG/M metagenome (IMG submission 14319) | reverse complement strand
AAAAACCCCGCCACGACAGGCGTGGCGGGTTGATGAAGGTGACTTGCGCGGAGGCAACCGCCTCCGCGCGGCTCAGCGTAAACTAGTAGACCATGCCGCCGACGCCGCCATCGATGGTCATCGAGCCGACGCTCGAGGCCTCGTCGGTCTCTTCCTTGTAGGCGGTGTAGCGTTCCTTGGTGATCATGGTCAGGATCTTCACGCCCGCGCCGAAGCGGCGAAGCAGCGAGCGCTCGTTGCAGTCGCGGGCCGGGATCTGAGCCCGGCACTCAACGTGGCCGCCGGGCGAATGATAGAGCGCCTGGCCCTTGTCGCAGTCCATCGTCCAGCCGTGGTCGAAACTGACCGCGCCTTCGTAGTCGGCGATCGTGACGCGCATGTGCGTGCCGGCGATGCAGCGGAACAGCTCGCCGTCGTAGGCGTCGTCGATGTCGCGGTCGGGGGTGACCTGCGAGCCCGGGTGCGGGACCAGCTTGTCGTCGAGGCATACGACCTCGATGACCACCTTGGTGATCTTGGTGCGTTCGGCCTCGTAGGCGGTCTTCCGGATCTCGCCGCCGACGTTCAGGTTCTGAATGACGCCGACCGGGGCCGGTCCGATGGAACTGCCGCCGCCGCCGCCGCCGCCGATGAGGGTCGCCGCCTGCGTGCTGGCCTGCGACTGCGAACGCGCGGACGCGTTCGCGTTGGCCATCGCGTAGACGTTCACGTCGACCTTGATCTTCTCATTCTGGTGCTGGTGCTGATGCTGGCACCCGCAGTTGTTGCCGTTGTTGCCGTAGCCGCTCCCGCCAGCCAGGGCGGGCGAGGCGGTCGCGGCCGCAAGCGCAAGCGCGATGCACCCACCGACTGCGGCCAGGATCGAATTAAAGGGCGCCTTCATGGCGGGTCTCCGTTGTCCAAGTTGAGCTGGTGAAGGCAGGACGGGCGCCAGCCCGTTTCCATCCCGCCGTCTCGAATTGAAACGGCCCCAGCTTGGTCCAACTCGTTCCTGCAAGGCCCATGCGGCGACCTCCCCGCCGCGAACCTGGGGCCTTGCGGATGTTCCATTCCAATACCGAGCGGCTGATCGACCATTGGCGCTCGCGCAAGGGCGCGGCGCCCGCGCCCGCGCGGAGTTCGATCGATCCGTGCGCGATCCCGTCTCTTATGCCCCAGCTCTTCATCCTTGGACGAAAGGGCCCGGGCGCCTACGCCTTCCGGCTGGTCGGCGGGCTGGTCGAGGATTTGCACGGCGGCAAGCTGGGCGGGACCGACCCCATGACCCTCTGGATCGAGACCTACCGGACGTCGTTGCAGCTGGCCCTGGAGGCGATCCGCCGCCAACCCGAGCCGCTGGTGGTCACCGCCGAGGGCCGCGTCGGCGGCGGCCAGACCCTTGGCCTTGAGATCACGTTCGCTCCGCTGACCGGCCCGGGCGGCGATATCGATCGCTTCCTCGGCCTCTACCAGCCGAAGACGCTAGTCGCCGCTCTGCTCGGCCAGCCGATTAGACTCTTGAGCATGCGCGCGGCCGCAACCGCACGCTCGGCGGACGGCGAGTCGCCGCGGCTGAGGCTCGCGGCCCTGAACGGCCGCCAGATCGCCTAAGGACTTACGCCGCGACCGGTTCCGTGGCGCTGGCCATGGTCAGACGGTCGAGTTGCGCCGCCTCGAGCCGCAAGTGGGCGGCGCCCATGATCTCCTCGAGTTGGGCGACGCTGGTGGCGCTGGCGATGGGTGCGGTAACGCCCGGCTGGGCGATTAGCCAAGCCAGAGCGACCTGCGCCGGCGTGGCGCCCGCTTCGGCGGCGACCTCGTCCAGCGCCGCCAGGATCCGGTAGCCTCGCTCGTCGAGGTAGCGCTTGACGCCGCGGCCGCGCGGACTCTTCCCGAGGTCGTCCTCCGAGCGGTACTTGCCGGTCAGGAAGCCGGCGGCGAGGCCGTAGTAGCAGATCACCCCCACGTCTTCCCTGATGCAGAGATCCCGCAGCGGGCCTTCGAACCTGTCACGGTCGGCCAGATTGTATTGCGGTTGCAGGCTCTCGTAGCGCGGCAGGCGCTTGTCCGTCGCCGCCTTCAGCGCGCTGGCCAGGCGTTCGGCCGTGAAGTTGGATGCGCCGATCGCCCGCGCCTTGCCCTGCTCGACCAGGCGCGCGAAGCCCTCCGCGACCTCGTCCTGCGGGGCCTCGGGATCGTCGAAATGCGACTGATAGAGGTCGATGTAATCGGTCTTCAGCCGCTTCAGCGACGCCTCGACCGCCTGCATCATGTAGGCGCGCGAGAGGCCCTTCTTGTCGTCGGCCATCGGCGCCCCGAACTTGGTGGCGATGATCACCTTGTCGCGCCCGCCGCGCGCCGCGAGCCAGTTGCCGATCACCACCTCGGACTCCCCGCCCGTGTGGCCGGGAACCCAGCGCGAATAGACGTCGGCGGTGTCGATGCAATTGAAGCCGGCGCCCACGAAGGCGTCCAGGATGGCGAACGACTGCGCCTCGTCGGCGGTCCAGTCGAAGACGTTGCCGCCGAGCACGAGCGGGGCGATTTCAAGGCCGGACCGGCCCAAGGAACGCATCTGCATGATCATCTCTCCGTCGACGAACCCTAGGATCCTGTAATGTCGGCCAATGATAGGCCGCACGCGTGGCGTGCGACAGCCCGATCGGCCTCTCGGCCCTCTTGAGCCGGCGTCGCTGGCCGCCTAGAGCAGGAAAGGCGCGAGGGCGGTGATCCAGCTGGAGCTGAGATGAAACGGGTTTTGTCCGCCGCCGCGTTCCTGCTTGCCGCAATGATCGCGCTTGGCGCCGATGCCGCCCCGAGGCCCAGCGCGGCGACCAATGCGGCGGTCAATGAGCCCGCGGAGGACCTGGTCAAGCCCGACCCCGACGTCCTGATCGGCAAGCTCCCGAACGGGATGCGCTATGCCATCGCACGCACGGTCGGCCTTCCTGAGGTGACCATCGACTTCTACATGGGCGCCGGCAGCGCCGACGAGACGGACGCCGAGCGGGGCTCCGCCCACTTCCTCGAGCACATGTCCTTCTCCGGCTCGGACAACTTCCCGCCCGGGACGCTGCTGCCCCGGTTCGAGGAGATCGGCGTCGCGCTCGGCCGCGATCAGAACGCCCAGACGGGGCTGACCGGCACGACCTTCAGCCTCGATATCGATGACTCCACCGACCAGAAGGTCGATCTCGCCTTCAACTGGCTGCGCGATGTGGCCGAGGGGCTGACGATCGCCCAGTCGGAGGTCGATCGCGAACGGGGCACCATCCTGTCGGAGTATCGCGAGAGCCTCAGCCCGAGCTCGGAGATCTCGAAACGGGCGGGCGCGTTCATGCTGCCGGAGCTGCTGGGCTCGCGCCGCCTTCCGATCGGGACGCTGGCGACAATCAACGCGGCCAGTGCCGAGTCCATCGGCGCCTTCTGGCGCAAGTGGTATCGGCCGGAGAGCGCCATCCTGATCGTGGTGTCCGACCAACCCGGCGAGGTGGTTCAGCAGCGGATCGAGCGGACGTTCGGATCGTGGCGCGATGCGACGCCCGCCTCGCCCAGGCCCAACCTCGGCAAGGTCAACGCCGAGCGCGGCCTCGACGTGGCGACCGTGACCAGCGCCGACGTGCCTGGCCAGCTGCAGGTCTGCCGCGCGCGCGAGAAGGACCCCGACCACGTCGAGGACGTCGGCGTCCACATGGTGGACCTCGAGGATCAGCTCTGGGCCGCGGTGCTGACCAAGCGACTGAGCCGGCTGGCGCAGAACGCCCAGCCCCCGATCATCGCGGGCGCGGCCAATCGCGACACGATCTACGACACCGCGTCGCTGACCTGCGTGCAGGCGAGCGTCCGTGACGGCGACTGGCGATCGGCGGTGAAGACGGTTTCAGACGAGACGCGGCGCATGGCGCTCTACGGCCTCACCGCCCAGGAGATGGATGCGACCCGCGCGGAACTGCGCGCCAAGCTCGACGCTGGTCTGGCGGGCGGCAACAACATGACCCAGAAGTCGCGCGCCGATCTGATCCTCGACAACTTCCTGCACGACGGCACGGTCGACACGGTCGAGGAGGACTATCGGATCGTCACCACCGCGCTGGGCCGGCTGACCCCCGAGTTGGTCGACGGCGAGTTCCGTCGCGTCTGGTCAGACGCCAACGGGCCGCTGATGTTCCTGATCACGCCCTCGCCGGTCGCCGCCGCTGACGTGCGCCGCGCTTGGGCCGAGGCGCAGGCTGGCGAGAAACCCGCGCCGCCCACCGACGCCGTCCGCCACCCCTGGGCGTACACCGACTTCGGCCCGCCCGGCGTGATCGTCGATAGCGAAACCCTCCCAGACATCGACGCCGAGCGGGTTGAGTTCGCCAACGGGGTCAGGGTCAACTTCAAGTCTGTCGACAACATGCCGGACAAGGTGTTCGTCCGCATCCGGTACGGGGCCGGGCAACAGGAGCTGCCCGCGGGAAGCACGTTCGCGGCCGAGTTCGGGGCGCAGATGCTGGCGGCGGGCGGCCTCGGCAAGAACGATCTCGAGGACGTCTCGCAGCTGTGCGAGACCCATGCCTGCGACCTGCACCTGAGCGTCGGGCGCGACAGCTTCGTCCTGGACGGCGCGACGCGCGTCGCCGACCTCGACGTCCAGCTCCAGCTGTTGGCCGCCTATCTCACCGATGCTGGCTTCCGCCCGGATCTCGACGCCCAACTGCCCACGGCGATCCGATCGGCCTACCGCCAGCTCGAGATCGATCCGAACGCGGTTGCAACGCGCGCCCTCGAAGGCGCACTCGTCCCGCCGCGGGTGCTCACCATGCCAAGCCAAGCCGATGCCGAGCGGATGACGTCGGCCGACTTCGCCCGCCTGCTCGCCGGACCGCTGAAGACCGACGCGCTTGAGGTGACCGTCGTCGGCGACATCGACGAGGCGACGGCGATGCGGGCGTTGGCGAAGACGCTCGGGGCGATCCCTGCGCGGAATCGGATCGATCATGCGCGGGGGGATGCGCCGCACGTGCGTTTCCCCGATCCCGCGCCGCCGCCCATCCACGTGACGCACGAAGGACCCAAGGACGAGACGGCGATCCTGATGACCTGGCCGCTGTTCGTGTGGACGCCTGAGCATCTCCGCGAGCAGCGGACGCTAGAGGTGCTGGCCGGCATGCTGCAGGACGACATCATCGACGTGGTCCGTCGCAAGCTCGGCAAGACCTATAGCCCCGGCGTCCGGGTCGACTTCGCCCGCGGCGGCGACCAGGGCGACTTGAACATCGCGCTCATCTCGGCCCCCGCCGACGCCCAGACGGTGGTCGACGAGACCCAGAAGATCGTCCAGCGCTATGCGACTGGCGACCTCACCGCCGAGGCGCTCGAACGCGCGCGGCGCCCGATCATCGACGGGGGCCAGTCGCGCGAGCTGACGGTCGGCTGGTGGATGGACACGCTGGATGAGTCCTGGGCGCACCCGGACAAGCTAGACTCGGCGCGCACCTGGCAGAGCGACTTCTCCGGCATCACGCTGACCGACGTCGAGACGGAAGCGCGCAAGTGGCTGACGCAGACGCCGATCGTGGTCATCGCGGCGCCGAAGTAGGCCGGCTCTACGCCCCCGTCCACTGCGGGGCGCGCTTTTCGGCGAAGGCTTTCGGGCCCTCAATGAAGTCCGCCGAGCGGTACATGGCGGCGACGGCGGGGTATGCGTTCTGGCCCTTGAGGGCGGCTTCCAGCGAGGGCTCATCGAGGCCGCGCATGACCGCCTGCTTCGAGGCGCGGACCGACATCGGCGAGAGTTCCGAGATGGTTTTCGCCCAGCGTTTCGCGGCGGCCATCAGCTCGGCCGGCGCGACCACTTCATTCACGAAGCCGAGCTCGTAGCCTTCCCTCGCCGAGACGCGGCGGGCGGTCAGGATCATGCCCATGGCGCGCTTCAGGCCGATCTGGCGCGGCAGCCGGTGCAGCCCCCCGGCCAGCGCCGCCAGGCCCACGCGCGGCTCCGGCAGCGCGAACACCGCGCTCTCCGAGGCGATGATGAGGTCGCAGGCGAGCGCGATCTCGAAACCGCCGCCCATGGCGACTCCGTTCACCGCCGCGACTACCGGCTTGATCAGGTCGAACCGGCTGGTCAGGCCGGCGAACCCGGTGGGAGGACCCGCCGTGCGCAGTCCCGCCGCCTGATATTTCAGGTCGTTGCCGGCCGAGAAGGCGCGCTCGCCGGCGCCGGTGACGATCGCCACCCACTGGTCCTTGTCGGCGGCGAAGTCGTTGAAGACCGCGTCCAGCTCGACGTGCGCGGGCGAGTGCAGCGCATTCATCACCTCCGGCCGGTTCAGGGTGACGGTGGTGATCGGGCCGTCCTTCTCGACGACGACGAATTCGTAGGCCATGGGCATCCTCCAGCACTCTCGTTCCGACGATGCTGCGCGCTTGACGCGGTGGCAGGCAATCCCCTCTAGCTGCGGCCCTCGTGGAGAACCCCATGCCCGACGCCAAAGGCCCAAACGCCGACCAGATCGCCTATTGGAACGCGAGCGCCGGCCCGACCTGGGTGGCGCTGCAAGAGATCATCGAGGCTCAGCTGCGCGACCTCGGGCTCGCGGCGATCGAGACGCTGGCGCCCCGTCAGGGCGAGCGGCTGATCGACATCGGGTGCGGCTGCGGCGACACGACGCTCGAGCTGGCCCGGAGGGTTGGGCCATCGGGCGCGGTGCTCGGCGCCGACATCTCGCGGCCGATGTTGGACGTGGCGCGCGGCCGCGCGAAGGCGCTGACGCTCGCTCAGGCGACGTTCGCCGAAGCGGATGCGCAGACGCAGGCGTTCGAGCCCGCCGACGGCGCCTTCTCGCGGTTCGGCGTGATGTTCTTCGCCGATCCGCCTGCCGCCTTCGCCAACATCAAGCGGGCGCTGAAACCGGGCGGCCGCCTCGTCTTCATCTGCTGGCGGAGCGTGGCGGAAAACCCGTGGATGACCGCGCCCATGGCCGCCGCGGCGCATCTCCTGCCACCGCCGGCCCCGCCCGTGCCCGGCGCGCCGGGGCCGTTCGCCTTCGCCGATGCCCACTATCTACGCGGCGTGCTCGACGCCGGCGGATTCGGCTCGATTTCGATCGAGCCATGCGACCGGAAGATCGGCTGGGCCAACGTCGATACGGCGGTGCACGCCGCGCTGAACCTTGGCCCCTTGGGCGCGATCCTCCGGGACAACCCGGCTCTGCGCGAGCCGGTCACCGCCACCGTGCGCGAGGCCTTCGCCGCCCAGGCCGATGAGGCGGGCGTGCACATGCCCTCCGGCAGCTGGATCGTCGTGGCCCGCTAGGCCGGGACGAGGCCGCGCTTGAACCGCTTCCAGTTCTCGACGTAGTGCAGCGCGCCGACGCCCATGCGGCTGGCATGCTCGGGCGCTAGCGTGCGAACGACGCGGGCGGGCGAGCCCAGGATCATCGAGCCTTCGGGAAACTCCTTGTTTTCGGTAATGAGGGCGCCGGCCCCCACCAGACAGTTCTTCCCGATCCGGGCGCCGTTCAGGATCACCGAGCCGATGCCGATCAAGCATCCGTCGCCGATCGTGCAGCCGTGCAGCATCACCATGTGGCCGATCGTCACATTCGCGCCAATCGTCAGGGGCGAACCGGAGTCGGTATGAAGAACCGAGTTGTCCTGGACGTTGCTGTTCTCGCCGATGGTGATCGGATCATTGTCGCCGCGCAGCACTGCGCCGAACCAAACGCTGGCGTTCTTCTTCAGAATGACTTTGCCGAGGACGGCGGCGTTTGGCGCTATCCAGTATTCATCGTCCGCCGGCAGGGTGGGCCCGACCCCGTCCAAGGTGTAAACATTCATCCGTCCACATCCTTTATTGATATTGCTCGCCTTGCTTAACCGTTCTGAAAGGCGGTTACCATCATTGTAGTCGGGCGATTCGAGCCGGCGGTCGCCGGTTCGGTCTCCACGGTGCGGAGAGAGCGGTGTCGCGTTCGGTTGTCCGGCGGAGCTTCAGCCCGCCACGCCATAGGTCCAAGGGCCAGCCGCCCGGCGCGTCGCCCCAGTCTTCCCCCGCTTCCCATTCATCCAGAGGGCAGTCCATCGCGGACCTGCCCTTTTTTCTTACCGGAACGGAGAGCTCCATGGCCAAACGTGCGTGCAAGCGGCTGGTGCGCGAAAGCGCGTTCGACGACGGGCGGGACTTCGACGATGGCAAGATCCGCCGCCTGCCGATCGAGCGCGCCTGGTCGCCGCTCGGTCACGCCGGCGTCGACGACCGGGAGCAGGGGTACCTCAAGACCGTCAAGCCGAAGTCGCCCGGCCAGGCGCGGCTCATCGAGGCGATCGACGCGCGCAACCTCGTGCTGGCGCTGGGGCCCGCGGGCACCGGCAAGACCTATCTGGCGATCGCCAAGGCCGTGGAAGCGCTGGAAGCCGGCCGCGTCGGCCGCATCGTGCTCTCCCGGCCCGCCATCGAAGCCGGGGAGTCGATCGGCTACCTGCCCGGCGACATGGAAGACAAGCTCGCGCCCTACCTTCGGCCCCTCTACGACGCCCTCTCGGATCGGTTGTCGATGAAGCGGGTGCGCTCGCTCATGGCCGAGGGCGCGATCGAGATCGCCCCGGTGGGCTACATGCGCGGGCGCACGCTGAACAACGCCTTCGTCGTCATCGACGAGGCGCAGAACTGCACTTACGTGCAGCTCAAGATGCTGCTCACGCGGCTGGGCTGGAGCTCGACCATGGTGGTCACCGGGGATCCGAACCAGTCGGACCTGTTGCCGACCGTCTCGGGGCTCGCCGACGTCTCCGCGCGGCTCGAAGCGGTCCCCTCGATCGCTGTCGTGCGCCTCTCTGACCGCGACATCGTCCGCCACCCGTTGGTTGGCGAAATGCTGGCCGTTCTGTAGCGTCCCCGCGGCAGCCCGTTATGGGAGAGAAATCACCAAGCTCGCTATGGGCGCGAAGCTGGCCCGACTTGGACCCGCTGGCGAACCTCGCCTCCTTGGCGGCCAGGCGCAGAGAGGCGCCGAGCCGTCGGGCGTCTCAGGCGTCCAGGTCTTCGGCGAGGATTGCCATTTCGAACAGGAACGAGCCGGCTTCGTCTTCGTCCTCGTAGACGACGCCGATGAATTCGCCCTTGAGCTCCACCTCGGCGGAGTCCTTTTGCCGGCGCGCGAGAACCTTCACGTGCGGGTTGCCGAAGGTGCGTTTCAGGTGCGCCTCGACGCGCATGAGGTCTTTCTCGTCCACGGGCGAGGCTCTCCTAGGCCTGACGGCAAATCGGGCGCGACCCTAGCCCCATTCGCGGGCCGGGCAAGCTCAGATCGAATAGTCCGGAGCGTAGGCATCCTCGGCGAGCGTATGGTCCATCGAGCGCGCCGGCTCCTCGCAAGTCGGGCAGTTGACCAGCCTTGCCGGCACGCCGACCGCGGTGCAGCCAGGGGGGACGTCCTTGAGCACCACCGCGCCAGAGGCGACCTTGGCGTAGTCGCCGATCGTGATGTTGCCGATCACCTTCGCGCCGGCGCCCAGAAGCACGCCGCGGCCGATCTTCGGGTGGCGGTCGCCACGCTCCGCGCCGGTGCCGCCCAGCGTGACGCCCTGCAGCATGGAGACGTCGTCGCCGATCACCGCCGTCTCGCCGATGACGATGCCGGTGCCGTGGTCGATGAACACCCCCTTGCCGATGCGCGTCGCCGGATTGATGTCGACCTGGAAGACTTCCGACATGCGGCTCTGCAGATAGAAGGCGAGCGTGTGGCGGTCCTGGCTCCACATCCAGTGGGCGACGCGGTGGGTCTGCAGCGCCTGGAAGCCCTTGAAGAACAGGAAGGGCTGCAGATAGCCGCGGCAGGCGGGATCGCGCTCGAACACCGCCTCGAGGTCGGCCTCGATGGCCGCGATGATCGCCGGATCGGACGCGAACGCCTCTTCGGCGTGCTCGCGCACGCTCATGGCGCGCAACTCCTGGTCGCCCAGCTTGCGGGCGAGCTGGTAGGAGAGCGCCGCGGCCAGGTCCTCGTGCTTGAGGATCGTCGCGTGCAGTAGAGAGGCGAGGCTGGGCTCGGTCTGCGCCGCGTGCTGCGCCTCGTTGCGCAGGGCCGCCCAGACCGGCGGCGTCGACTGCGGCGCCACCACCTTCAAGCGTTGCGGCATCCAGTGTCTCCCCTAAGCTTCCCCCACCGGCATCCTCGCAGACGGGGTTTAACACCAACCGAAAGTGCGGGATCGCTCTCGACGTTTCCGCCCTTATAGCCCAGATGAGCCGCGCCCGGCCAATTTCAAGGGGATTGCGCTTGACCCTGACGCTTCCACCGGAGCCCGAATTCGGTCAGCCGATGGCGATCGGCGCCCGGAACGAGGGGGTCTTGCGGTTCCTGGCGCTCCGGCGTTCGGCCTCGGCCGCCACGCTGCGTGCGCCAGGACCTGACGAGAATGAGCTCGCCGACCTGCTCCGGCTGGCCGTCCGCGTTCCTGATCATGGAAAGCTTTTCCCGTGGAGATTCATCATATTGCGAGACGAAGCTAAGGTCGCCTACGTCCAGGCGCTCGAGCCGCTGGCGGCCGAGCAGCCGAATCCCGAGAAGGCGATGGCGGCGCTCGCCAAGGTGCGCAACCCCCCGG
>JGI12269J14319_10006031_pt1 | contig 10573 bp, 6 predicted proteins | sample PeaSoiSIISIP2007_FD_14319 | JGI IMG/M metagenome (IMG submission 14319) | reverse complement strand
CGCGCCTCGGGTACCGCTTGCCGCTGACGGCGCAGACCTCCGTGTCGGCGCCGCCCTGCGGCCCCGCCGCCGGCGGCGGATTCGCGGAAAAGTTGGCGTAGGGGCGCCAGTCCGCCATCCCGCTTGTCCAGACGAGGGTGTTCGCCCGGATCACTCCGTCGCGCGCCAGCTTTTCGAAATCGTCCTGCGATACGGGCCCCTGGCGCTGCCCATCATTTGCGTAGTACCATTGCATGGCTGGAGTTTGGTCCAGTCTACAATGCGCATCCACTAACAAGGCAATTAAATACGCCTACAGGCCCCCATTCCCGGCCGCCCCGGCGCCCTTCGGCGGGCGCCCGGGGGGCCAGGCTACGCGAAGTCGAGCTCGGGCTCCGGAGGAGCCTCGTCGGGCGGCGCGAGGCACCTGGGGCCCTCGTTGCGGCTGTTGCTGACGAACCGGCTCACCGGGCGGGACGCCATCCGCTCGGCTGCGATCGGGCGGACAAGGAGCTTGAGCTCCTCCGCGCCAAGGGGTCGGTCGCCGAGCCAGCGCGGCATGGCCTCGGCGGTGAGGATCACGGGCATCCGGTTGTGGACCCGGGCGACGAGCTCGTTGGGCTCGGTCGTGAGGATGCAGTACGTCTCCGGCAGTTGTTCCGCAGCCGGGTCCCAGATGCCGGCAAACGCGAACGGCTCCTCGTCGCGAAGGGTGAAGAGGTGCGGCAGCTTCACCCCGGCGCTGCTCATCCACTCGTAGAATCCGTTCGCCGGCACGAGACAGCGCCTTTCGGCGATGCTCCGCCGGAACGCGGGAAGCGCGGCCGCGGTCTCGGACCTCGCGTTCGCGAGGAGCCGCGGCCGGCTCTTCCCGCGCTCGCCCGGGGGCACCAGCCCCCACCTCATTGCCCGGACGCCGGGCCGCTGGGCCTCGCACGCGACGACCGGCATCGTGTCCGTGAGCGTCACGTTGTAGCGGGGACCCGCCCAATCGGGGGCCTCCATGGCGACGCCTAGGGCCCTCGAGATCGCGCCAAGGGCGGCATCGGTCTTGTGGAGCGTGTAGCGGACGCACATCGAGCGGGTTCTCCGGCTCCAGCTTCAGCGCGCCTCGAACGCGTCCCCGAGGTCGCCGCAGAGCCGGTCGTGGAACAGCTGGCGCCTCCGATAGAGGGCGCTGCGCGCCCTGTCGGGAGCGCAGCGCGTCGATTCGTCGACGGAAACGCACCGGCCGCACAACTGCGCCAGCGCGGCGCCGGAGCCCCGCCCCGGCGAATCGCACCAGGCCGCCTGGAGGGCGCCGCCGAGCGCGGCGCTCTCATCCTGAGCCATCGCAACCACGGGGACGCCGAAGACGTCGGCGGAGATCTGGCGCCAGAGCGGCGAGCGGGCCCCGCCGCCGGTAAGCCGGATCTCCCTCGGCCTTACGCCGAGCGCGCACAGCCGCCGCATCCCGTAGTTCATCCCGAGCGTCGCCCCCTCGATCGCGGCGCGGGCGAGGTGCCCCGGCGAAAGCGTCCTTCGGTCGAGTCCGAAATAGACCCCGGTGCCCTTCGGCAGGTTGGGTGTCCGCTCGCCGTCGAGGTACGGGAGCAGCGTGAGGCCGTCCGAGCCGGCCGGGGCGCCGGCCGCGGCCCGCTCGAGGTCCGCAAGGCTCCAGCCGAACAGCGCCCTGACCCGCTCGGTCACCCCCGTGACGTTCATCGTGCACAGCAGCGGCAGCCAGCCCCCCGTCGACGAGCAGAAGGCCGCGATGTCCCCGGACGGGTCCACGACGGGCCTCCGCGCAAAGGCATAGATCGTCCCGCTCGTGCCGAAGCTCGCGGTGACGGCGCCGGCCTCCACGTTGCCGGTCCCGATGGCGCCCATCATGTTGTCGCCGCCTCCCGCGCTGACGATCGTCCCCGCCGGGAAGCCGTAGCGCGCGGCGAGCTCAGGCCTCAGGGCTCCGCACGGCTCGTGCGAGGCCGAGACCCCCGGCAGGCAGTCGGCGACGCGGCCGTCCACGGCCCCCATGGCGGCCGCAGACCAGGAGCGCCTCCTGATGTCCAGGAACCCCGTCCCGGAGGCGTCGCCGAACTCCATGAAGTAGCTCCCGGTGAGGTGCAGGTTGAGATAGTCGTGCGGCAGCAGGATGTGCCTCAGCCGCCTGAAGTTCGCGGGCTCATGCCTCTTGAGCCACAGCACCTTGGGCGCGGTGTAGCCCGGGAGGAACGGCAGGCCCGGCCCGCGGATGACGGCCGCCTGGCCGCCCAGCTTGCGTGTCAGGACCGCGCATTCGGCGGCCGTGCTGGTGTCGCACCAGAGTTTCGCGGGCCTTATGACCTCCCCGCTCGCGTCAAGCGGGACGAAGCCGTGCTGCTGCCCGGAGACCCCGATCCCGCGCACGCGCGAGCGGTCGATGCGCGAGGCGACCTCGCCGATCGCGGAATCCATCGCGCCCGCCCACTCCTGCGGATGCTGCTCCATGTGGCCGGCAGGCAGGCCCGGGATCAGCCGGTGGGGAAAGCGCGCCTCGGCCGTGATGCGGCCCGTCTCGAGATCCAGAGCGACGGCCTTGACGCTCTGGGTCCCGCTGTCGACCCCGATGTAGAGGCTCATGAGCCCGTCAGGTACCTGTTGAGCAGGTTCTCGAGATACTCCTGGCGGCCGCTGCGCGGAACGGGCTCGCCAAGCCTCGAGAGGACGAGCCTCTCCAGCTCGCGGAACCCGACCCTGCCCTTCTCGATGTCGCGGCCGTAGCCCGAGTCGTAGCTCGCGTACCGGTCGGCCACGAAGCCCCGGAGCTCGCCGTCGGCGACGATCCGGCGCGCGGTCTTGTACGCGAGCGCGAAGGCGTCCATGCCGCCGATGTGGGCGTAGAAGAGGTCCTCCGGGTCGATGGACGGCCGGCGCAGCTTCGCGTCGAAGTTGAACCCGCCCTTCCCGAGGCCGCCCGCGCTCAGGATCGAGACCATGGCGAGGGTGATCTCCTTGACGTCCGTGTTGAACTGGTCCGTGTCCCAGCCAAGGAGCGGGTCGCCGGTGTTCGCGTCGACGGAGCCGAGCAATCCCTGGGACGCGGCGACCTCGATCTCGTGCTGGAACGTGTGGCCGGCCAGGGTCGCGTGATTCGTCTCGATGTTGAACTTGAGGTGTTTCTCGAGGCCGAAGGTCCGCAGGAAGGCGATCCCGCTGGCCACGTCGAAGTCGTACTGGTGCTTCGTCGGCTCCTTCGGCTTCGGCTCGATGTAGAACTGGCCCTTGAAGCCGATCGCCCTCGCATAGGCGACCGCCATGTGCAGGAACCTCGCGAGATGCTCCTGCTCCCGCTTCATGTTCGTGTTGAGCAGGGTCTCGTAGCCCTCCCGTCCGCCCCAGAACGTGTAGCCCGCCCCCCCGAGCTCGTGGGTGACCTCGAGCGCCTTCTTGACCTGGGCGGCGGCGTAGGCGAACACGTGCGCGTCGGGATTCGTGGCGGCGCCGCACATGTAGCGCGGGTTGGAGAACAGGTTGGCCGTTCCCCAGAGGAGCCTCACGCCGGTCTGCCCCTGCAGCGCCTTCGCGTGGGTCACGAGCAGGTCGAGGTTCCGGTTCGACTCGGCGAGCGTCGCGCCCTCCGGGGCGATGTCCCGGTCGTGGAAGCACCAGAATGGCGCCTCGATCTTGACGAAGAACTCGAAGGCGGCGTCCATCCGGCGCCTCGCGACGGAGATGGGGTCCCTGCCCGACTCCCAGGGCCGCCGTATCGTGCCGGGGCCGAAGGGATCGCCGCCGGCGCCCCGGAACGAGTGCCAGTAGGCGACCGAGAACCGCATGCGCTCCTTGAGCGTGACGCCGTCGATCGGCTCCGCGGGGTCGTAGTGCCTGAACGCCAGGGGATTCGCGGACCGGGGTCCCTCGAACCGTATGTGGGGAACGTTGAAGTACTGGGGGCGGGTTTTCTTCGGCATTGCGCCCGATGCCTATCACGAAACCCGTGCCAGCGTCGAGTTCACGGTGAGCGCCCCGGCGCGGGCGGCTGGCCCCGGAACTACGCCGGGGGCCGGAACGCCATCGCAAAGAACACGGCCAGCAGCATGAAGACGAAGCTCACGGCGTAGTTCCACGTGAGCCGCTCCTTGAGCACGAGCCATGCGAACACGATGAAGACCAGGAGCGTGACGACCTCCTGGATGACCTTGAGCTGGTATCCGCTCAGCCGGCCGGCCGTGTAGCCCAGGCGGTTGGCGGGGACCTGGAGGCAGTACTCGAAGAAGGCGATGCCCCAGGCGACCAGGATGGCGATGAAAAGCGGCCGGCCCTCCAGCCATTTGAACCTAAGGTGCCCGTACCACGCGATGGTCATGAACACGTTGGAGCCGATGAGCAGGAGGACGACTTTGCACATGGCGGCGGATCCCAGAGGCTTCCCGCCCCGTTCGCAAGGGCCGCCTTCGGCGCCCGGCCCGCGTAAAATCCCCTTCAAAAAATCCGAAGACGAAGCTTGCTCGCGGCAAATCACGCCCTATACCTTGCCGCCGTCTCTGTCCGAGCCTATTGTACGCGAATGATAATCAAGGCCTATCTCAAGCCCAGCTGCGGGTGGTCCAATGGCGTCCGCGGCATCCTGCGCAAGTATTCCCTCGAATACGATGACATCGACATCATCGGGGACCGCGCGAGCTACGCGGAGATGGTGCGCAAGTCGGGCCAGCCCCTGTCCCCCTGCGTCGAGGTCGACGGGGTGATGCTGGCCGACGTGTCCGGCGAGGAGCTTGAGAACTATCTCCTGAGCAACGACCTGGTCAAACCGACAGAGGCCGCTGCGGGCGCCCCGACGAACTCAGGCTGTTCGGACGAGGAGCACGCCAAGATGGCGACCAAAACGATCCGCTTTTTCTGACGCCGGGAGCATTCCGAACCTCTTAAACGATACGGGCCGCTCTCGGAAGAACGAGAACGGCCCTTTTTTTGCGCACCCGCCTCCACCCGGGACTCCCCCCCAGACACAACTTGGCTCCAAATATGCTCCGAGGCTGAAACCCCGCAATGCCCACCCCACATGACCATGCACGCCCGCGCGGGCGCAGGACCCTGGGCCCGCCTCCCAAGCAGGGCCTCTACGACCCGTGGTTCGAGCACGACTCCTGCGGCGTCGGCTTCGTCGTGGACATGAAGGGCCGCAAGTCGAACCAGATCCTCAAGCAGGCGATCCAGATCCTGAAGAGCCTCGACCACCGCGGCGCCGCCGGCTCGGAGGCCAACACGGGCGACGGCGCGGGCGTCCTGATGCAGATGCCGCACGCGTTCCTGAAGGAGGCCTGCAAGAAGCTGCGCATCGCCCTGCCGGAACCCGGCGAGTACGCCTGCGGGCTCGTCTTCCTGCCGCGCGACCGGATCAAGCGCCGCCGGCTGGAGGAGCGCTTTGAGCAGATCGTCCAGGCCGAGGGCCAGACCATGCTCGGCTGGCGCACCGTGCCCGTCGACAACGCATCCCTCGGCGAGACGTCCAGGTCCTGCGAGCCGCAGATCCGCCAGGTCTTCATCGGCCGCAATCCCGCCATGACCGACGCGATGGCGTTCGAGCGCAAGCTGCTCGTCATCCGCAAGCACGCCTACAACGAGATCCGCACCTCGACCATGGACGGCGCGGAGTACTGGTACGTGCCGAGCCTTTCATTCAGGACCATCGTCTACAAGGGCATGCTGCTCACCGAGCAGCTCGAGAACTATTACACCGACCTGCAGAATCCCGCCATGGCGACGGCGCTTGCGCTCGTGCACTCGCGGTTCAGCACCAACACATTTCCGAGCTGGGACCGCGCGCATCCGTACCGCTACATCGCCCACAACGGCGAGATCAACACCCTGCGCGGCAACATCAACTGGATGCACGCGCGCGAGGCGCTCTTCGAGTCCGAGCTGTTCGGCGAGGACACCAGGAAGATCCTCCCGATCGTCAACCCGAACGGCAGCGATTCGTCCATGTTCGACAACACCTTCGAGCTGCTGATCCTCGCCGGCCGCTCGCCGGCGCACGCGATGATGATGATGATACCCGAGCCGTGGTCCAGCAACGAGGGCATGGACGACGACCGGCGGGCCTTCTACCAGTACCATTCCTGCCTGATGGAGCCCTGGGACGGGCCCGCCTCCATCGCCTTCACCGACGGCGTCCAGATCGGCGCCGTGCTCGACCGCAACGGCCTGCGCCCCTCCAGATACTACGTGACGAAGGACGACCTCGTCATCATGGCGTCCGAGGCCGGGGTGCTCGACGTTCCCCCGGAAAACGTCCTGCGGAAGGGCCGGCTCCAGCCCGGGCGCATGTTCCTCGTCGACACCGAGCAGGGGCGCATCATCGAGGACGAGGAGATCAAGGGGAAGATATCGGCGGAGCGCCCGTACCGGCAGTGGCTCAAGGAGCACCTCGTCCACCTCAGCGACATCCCCGACGCGCCGGAAGTGCCGCTGCCCGACCACCAGACCCTTCTCCAGCGCCAGATCGCCTTCGGCTACACCAACGAGGACGAGCGGATCATCCTGGCGCCCATGGCCCGCGACGGCGTCGAGGCCGTCGGCTCGATGGGCAACGACGCCGCGCTCGCGGTGCTCTCGAACAGGCCCCGGCTGCTCTACGACTACTTCAAGCAGCTCTTCGCCCAGGTCACCAATCCCCCGATAGACTGCATCCGCGAGGAGATCATCATCGGCGCGGAGACGCGCCTCGGCTCGGAGGGCAACCTGCTCAACCCGCAGCCGTCGGCGTGCCGCCGCGTCGAGCTGAAGTGGCCCATCCTCACCAACGAGGAGTTCGCCAAGCTGAGGCGGCAGAACCTCCCCGGCCTGAAGGTCGGGGTGCTGCCCATCCTCTTCCGGGTCACCCGCGGGGAAAAGGGGCTCGCCAAGTCGCTCGAGGAGCTTTCCGTCATCGCCCGCCGCATGATCGAGGAGGACGAGGTGAACGTCATCATCGTCAGCGACCGCGGCGTGAACCGGGATTTCGCGCCGGTGCCCGCGCTGCTGGCGATCGCCGGCCTGCACCACTACCTCATCCGCGAGGGCCTGCGCACCCGGGTCAGCCTGGTCCTGGAGACCGGCGAGGCGCGCGAGGTGCACCATTTCTCGCTGCTCATCGGCTACGGCTGCAGCGCCATCAACCCCTATGTCGCGTTCGAGACGATAGACGACATGATCCGCGAGGGCCTGCTGGTGAAGATAGACCACAAGTCCGCCTGCAAGAACTTCGTCAAGGCCGCGACGAAGGGGGTCATAAAGGTGATGTCGAAGATGGGCATCTCGGCCATCCAGAGCTACCGCGGTGCCCAGGTATTCGAGGCCCTGGGCCTGCGCCAGGACGTGATCGACCAGTATTTCACGTGGACGTCATCGCGCGTCGGGGGCATCGGCCTGGACGTGATCGCGCAGGAGGTCCTCATGCGCCACCACGCCGCGTTCCCCGGACGCGCGGTCAACGGCCACGTTCTCCCGTCCGGCGGCCAGTACCAGTGGCGCAGGGACGGCGAGCAGCACCTGTTCACCCCCGAGTCCATCCACCGCCTGCAGAAGGCGGTGCGCACCGGCAGCTTCAAGGTGTACCAGGACTACGCCAGCCTCATCAACGACCAGTCCGTCAACGCCTGCACGCTGCGGGGCCTGCTTGAATTCAAGCCCGCGACGCCGGTGCCCATCGAGGAGGTCGAGCCTGTCGAGAGCATCGTCAAGCGGTTCAAGACCGGGGCCATGTCCTACGGCTCCATAAGCAAGGAGGCGCACGAGACGCTCGCGATCGCCATGAATCGCATCGGCGGCAAGAGCAACACCGGCGAGGGCGGAGAGGATCCCGCCCGCTACGTCCTGGAGCCCAACGGGGATTCGAAGAACTCAGCCATCAAGCAGGTCGCCTCCGGGCGCTTCGGCGTGACGAGCGAATACCTTGTCAACGCGCGCGAGCTCCAGATCAAGATGGCCCAGGGCGCGAAGCCCGGGGAGGGAGGGCAGCTGCCCGGCAGCAAGGTCTACCCGGCGATCGCCAAGACCCGGCTGACGACCGCGGGCGTCGGCCTGATCTCCCCTCCGCCGCACCACGACATCTACTCGATCGAGGACTTGGCCGAGCTGATCCACGACCTGAAGAACGGCAACCGCCTCGCGCGGGTGAGCGTCAAGCTCGTCGCCGAGGTTGGCGTAGGCACCATCGCGGCCGGCGTGGCCAAGGCCCACGCCGACGTCGTGCTCATCAGCGGACACGACGGCGGCACGGGGGCCTCGCCGCAGACCTCCATCGCCCATGCCGGCCTCCCCTGGGAGCTCGGCCTGGCGGAGACCCACCAGACCCTGGTGCTCAACAACCTGAGGAGCCGCATCGCGGTTGAGACCGACGGGCAGCTCAAGACCGGCCGCGACGTCGTCATCGCCGCCCTGCTCGGGGCCGAGGAGTTCGGCTTCGCCACGGCCCCGCTCGTGGCCACCGGCTGCATCATGATGCGCGTCTGCCACCTGAACACTTGCCCGACCGGCGTGGCGACCCAGGATCCGCAGCTGCGCGCGAAGTTCACCGGCAAGCCGGAGCACGTCGTCAACTTCATGCGCTTCATCGCCGAGGATGTCCGGCAGCTCATGGCCCAGCTCGGCTTTCGCACGGTCGAGGAGATGATCGGCCACGTCGAGCGGCTCGAGGCGAGGAAGGCCGTGGACCACTGGAAGGCGAAGGGCCTCGATTTCAGCAAGATCCTCTACCAGCCCGACGTGGACGAGGACGTCGGGCGTTTCTGCCAGATCCCGCAGGAGCACGGACTCGAGAAGTCGCTCGACGTCACCACGCTGCTGGAGATCTGCCGGCCGGCGATCGAGCGCGGCGAGAAGGTCGTCGCGGAATTGCCCATCAAGAACATCCACCGCGTCGTCGGGACCATAACCGGGGGAGAGCTGACGAGGAAGTGGGGGGCCTGCGGCCTGCCCGAGGACACGATCCGCATCCTTTTCAGGGGCTCGGCGGGCCAGAGCTTCGGCGCCTTCATTCCCAAGGGCATGACGTTCCTGCTCGAAGGCGACGCCAATGACTACGTCGGCAAGGGGCTGTCAGGCGGCAAGATCATCGTCTACCCGCCCGAAAAGGCCACCTTCGTGCCCGAGGAGAACATCATCGTCGGCAACGTCGCCCTGTACGGCGCCACCAGCGGCGAGGCCTACATCCGCGGCGTCGCGGGCGAGCGCTTCTGCGTCCGCAACAGCGGCGTCAACGCCGTGGTGGAGTCCGTGGGCGACCACGGCTGCGAATACATGACCGGCGGGCGCGTCGTCGTGCTGGGCCCGGCGGGCCGCAATTTCGCGGCCGGCATGTCCGGCGGGATCGCCTACGTGCTCGACGAGCGCGGCGATTTCCCCGCCCGCGTCAACCGCCAGATGGTGGGAATCGAGAAGCTCGAGGCTTTGGAGGAAATCGCCGAGGTTCGCGGACTGGTCGAGAAGCACCTGGCCTACACCGCCAGTTCGCTCGCCCGGCGAGTGCTAGGCGACTGGGAGCGGATGGTCCCGCGTTTCGTCAAGGTCATGCCGAACGACTACCAGCGCATGCTGGCCTGCATCCGGCGGGCCCACGGCCAGGGCCTGACCGGCGACGAGGCCGTCATGGCCGCGTTCGAGGAGAACGCGCGCGATCTGTCCCGCGTGGGCGGCAACTAAGCGCCCGCCAAACCCCGATCCCGACCTCGCACGATGGGCAAGCCAACTGGATTCCTCGAATACATGCGGGAGCTGCCCGCGGACCGGCCTCCGCTCCAGCGCGTCCACGACTGGAAAGAGTTTCACCACCACATCGGCGAGGAGAAGCTTCGCCAGCAGGGCGCGCGGTGCATGGATTGCGGCGTCCCCTTCTGCCACACCGGCAGGCTTGTCGGCGGGATGGCTTCAGGCTGCCCGGTCAACAACCTGATCCCCGAGTGGAACGACCTGGTTTTTCGCGGGCTCTGGCGCGAGGCGCTCGAACGCCTGCACCGGACCAACAACTTCCCCGAGTTCACCGGCCGCGTCTGCCCGGCCCCATGCGAGGGCTCGTGCGTCCTGGGAATCAACAGCTCCCCGGTGACGATCAAGAACATCGAGTGCTCGATCATCGACCAGGGATGGGCCGAAGGGTGGGTCCTCCCCGAGGCCCCCCGCGTGCGCACCGGCAAGAGGGTCGCGGTCATCGGGTCCGGGCCGGCGGGACTTTCCGCGGCCGCGCAGCTCAACCGCGCGGGGCACTCCGTGACGGTCTTCGAGCGCGACGACCTCCCGGGCGGGCTGCTTATGTACGGCATCCCGAACATGAAGCTGGACAAGAAGGAGGTCGTGCTCCGCCGGATCCGGCTCATGGAGGAGGAGGGCGTCAGGTTCATCTGCAAGGCCAACGTCGGCGACAACGTCGAGCCCCAGATCTTCCTCAAGGAGTACAGCGCGACGGTCATCTGCACGGGAGCCACGCAGCCGCGCGACCTCCCGGTGGAGGGCCGCGGCCTCGCCGGCGTTCACTTCGCGATGGAGTTCCTGAGCGCCAACACGGCGGCTGTGCTCGCCGGCGCCTCGGACGCCTGCCGCATCCACGCGCGCGGCAGGGACGTCGTCGTGATCGGGGGCGGCGACACCGGGACCG
>JGI12269J14319_10006028_pt1 | contig 10576 bp, 7 predicted proteins | sample PeaSoiSIISIP2007_FD_14319 | JGI IMG/M metagenome (IMG submission 14319) | reverse complement strand
GCCGAAGATTCGTTGAGGGAGTCGGAGAGTCGTCCGTCCAACCCGGAGCGGAACGCGCGCAACAGGCGGGTCATCGGCGAGNGGGTCCGATCGGGGGAAGCCGGACCCACCGCTTGCATCCCTCCACTGGTGAGGCGGTGGCCCGCGTACGCCGCGGCGAAGGCGAGCAGTCCCGAAAGGTAGACGAGGTCGAGCACCCCGGCGCCCCCGATCGTGTACAACCCCGACGGGCCGGACCCATACAGCGGAGGTTGACGAAGGAGGTCGGCCCCGAGGAGTACCCCGAAGGTGCTGGCCAAGAACGCCGTGGGGATGGCATAACCCTCCTCGTTCGGGAAGACCCGGCCGGCCAGAAGGACGGCGATCAAACCGGCCATCACGGGGGGAACGAGGTAGAAGGGGAACGATTCGGCGATCCCCACTCCAGGGATCGCGCTCGACGCAATGAACGTTCCCACGAGTACCCCTGAGGTGAGCGCAACGAGGAAAGCTACCTTCCGGAAAAGGAGGTCCCGGGAGACGAGAGCGACCCCACCCACCACCGCGCAGTAGGCCGTCGCGACCACCATCACCGCGAGCTCGTTCCCGACGTAATTCGTGGTGCCGAACGCCTGCGCGAAGGAGTGCGAGAAGCCGGCCGTCCCCGAAAGGACCAGGAGAAAGAGCACGCCTCCTTCGATGGCGAGCAGGAGTAGGTAACGGGACAGGGATCGGGAACGAGGTGGGGCGGCCCGGCCGAAGGCAAGCAGCCCGACGAGGAGCGGGAAAACGGCTCCGGCGAAGCTCACCGCCACCCAATCCGTGGAGACGGGCGCGATCGGCAGGAGCGCGAACGACGCGAGGAGGGCGCCCGGCAGCAGCAACCAAAACGCCCGGCGGCCGAACCCGATGCTCTCGGCGANCGGCGCGTGTTCCCAGGCGACCAGGAACAGCACGGCCCAGAGGAGGCCGGGAAGGGCCAGGGAGACGGTGTCGTTCACGATGTCGCTCGTGAGCTGGATGGGGTCGACCACGGTGCCGGCTCGCTCCTCTCGGGAGGGAAGGGCCGAGGGACCGAGGGGGCCTAAACGTTTTGTCGCGGGTCCCGCATCGTGCCCCCATGGCACCGCCGCGTCAGGAGAAGGATTCGCTCGGCACGCGGGAGGTTCCCGAAACGGCGTACTGGGGGATCCAGACGCTTCGGGCCCGCGAGAACTTCCCGGTAAGCGGCCTCCGATCCTCACCGCATCTCATCCGAGCGTACGCCCTCCTGAAGCTCGCGTGCGTCCGCGCGAACGTCGAGAAGGGCGGTCTCGACGCCGAGCGAGGGCGCGTCATCGCCCAAGCGGCCGAGGAGATGGCCTCGGGGCGCTTCGATGCCGAGTTCGTCGTGGACGTGTTCCAGGCCGGCGCCGGCACGTCGTTCCACATGAACGTGAACGAGGTGCTGGCGAACCGTTCCCTCGAGATCGTCGGGAAACCGCGCGGCGACTACGAGTACATCAGTCCCAACGACCACGTGAACCGCGGCCAGTCGACGAACGACACGTATCCGAGCGCCGCCCAGGTAGCGGCACTCCTCGCTCTTCGCGAGCTCCGCGCGTCCGTGACCACGCTGATCGAGAGTCTCCGCCGGAAGGGGGAGGAGTTCGCGCGTCTCCCCAAAGCCGGTCGCACGCATCTCAAGGATGCGATGCCGGTGACTCTGGGCGCCGAGATTCGCGCCTACTCCGTCGCCCTCGAACGCATTCTCGAAACGCTCCCGAGCGTGGAGACCGCTCTCGCCGAGATTCCTCTCGGGGGCAGCGCGGTTGGAAGCGGGGTAAACTCGGTGGTCGGGTTCCGGAAGCGCGCCGTCGAGGAGTACGCTCGTCTGACCAACCTCCCGCTCCGTGCCGCCCGGGACCCGTTCGAGACGATGCAGAGCCGCTGGCCGCTCGGGGCGGCCTCGGCCTGGCTCCGGACCCTTGCGCTCGAGCTCGTCCGGGTCGCGAACGACCTGCGATTGCTCTCGAGCGGACCGGCGACCGGCTTCGACGAGATCCGCCTTCCCGAGATCCAGCCGGGGTCGTCGATCATGCCCGCGAAGGTGAACCCCTCGGCCGCCGAGTGTCTCAACATGGTCGCTTTCCATGTGATCGGCGCCGACACCGCGACCGCGCTCGCGGTTCAGGCCGGCCAGCTCGAGATCAACGTGATGATGCCGCTCGCGGCCTACGAGGTTCTCTTCGCTTCCGAGATCCTCACGCACTATCTGCCGGTCTTCGCCCGCTCGTGCGTCGACGGCATCACGGCGAACCGCCTGCGACTCGACCGGTACCTGGTCGAATCGGCGGCGCTTGCGACCGTGCTCACGCCGCGCCTCGGCTACCTCAAGGTCGCGGAGATCCTCCACGAGGCCGAACGTGCGCAGNGGCCCGTGAAGGAGCTCCTGGTCGAACGCGGACTCCTCACCCGAGAAGAGGTCGATGCCCTCCTCGGCGAAGCGGCTCTCCTCAAGCTCACCGAGCCGGTCCGATAGGACCGTCGCGCCACCCGCCGGGTTAAGTCCCCCGATTCTCTCCTCAAGCGGACGCGATGGCGACCATCGAAGAGACGGCCGTCGCTCTCGGCAACCAGACCTCGGACGAGTTCCGCAAGGCTGCCGAGGTGCTCGGCAAGGTCGGGCTCACCCAGTACGAGGCCCGAGCCTACATCGCGCTCGTGGCGCGGGGCCTCGGGGATGCCGCGACGCTCGCCACGGCCGCGGGAATCCCCCGGACGAGCGCCTACAAGGTCCTCGAGTCGCTCGCCGAAAAGGGATACGCCACCCCCACGGGAGGGAAGCCGATCCTGTTCCGACCGACGCCTCCGCTCGACGTGGCCGAGACGTTGAAGACCGCGATCCAGGAGGTGTTCGAGAAGCTCGCGATGCTCCACCGCGTCGTCGCCGAGCACGGCGAACCGCAGCTCGTCTACCTGCTCTCGGGTCGGGAGAAGGTCCTCCAGAAGATCGGCGAGCTCCTCGACCAGTCGACCGAGGCGTTCATCCTCACCACCCCCCAGCTCGCCGACCTACGGGACGAGCTCGGGAAGAAGATCCAGCACGCCGTGAAGCGCGGCGTCCGGGTGACGTTCATCACGACCCCCCTTCAGCGGATTCCCGAAGGCGTCGAGTTCGTCCAGCGCGAGAACCTTCGCGCGACCGAAGCGCTCTCGGACGGCGCCCACGCGCTGCTCGCCGCGCCCGGCCTTGAGGCGTGCGGCTTCACCGACAACCCGATCCTGATCGCCCACCTCAAGCAGTTCCTCGAGATGGTCCTTGAGAAGGGGCCGGACGAACCGACCCCGTGACGCGGCCCTCCCCGTACGAGGGTCCGCTTCGTCAACCTCCCGCCGAGCGGGTCCGACTCCGACTCGCCGACGTGGCGGGCGGTCCCCTGGCGGCGACGATGCCTTCCGGCTACCATCGGTTCGGAAGGGTCCTCGTCCTGCAACGACCCGAGGCACTCGCGCCGTTCGATGCGCTCCTCGGGACCGCCTGGTGCGAGGAGCTCGGGGTCGAAACGGTCCTCGTCAAGTCCGGACCCGTCGAAGGAGAGCTGCGCACGCCGCGCGTTCTCCGCGTGGCCGGGGAAACGACCGAGACCGAGGTCGTGGAGCACGGCGTGCGCTGGCGATTTGACGCGGCTCGCGTCATGTTCGCCGCGGGAAACAAGGCCGAGCGCCTCCGCACGGGGCAACTGGTTCGGCCGGGAGAGGTCGTCGCCGACCTCTTTGCCGGAATTGGCTACTTTGCGATCCCCGCGGCGCTCCCCGGCCGGGCCAGCTCCGTCTGGGCGGTCGAAAAGAATCCGGTCTCCGTACGGTACCTCCGGGAGAACGCGACGTTGAATGGGGTCGCGGATCGGGTCACCGTGGTGCCGGGCGACAACCGTCGCGTCCCCCTGCCCGAGGGTACTTTCGACCGCGTGTTCTTGGGCTATTTGCCGAGCGCGACCCCCTGGGTGCCCCGAGCGGTGTCGCTCGTGCGGGCGGCCGGCGGTTGGCTGCACGTTCACACGGTCGCCGACGTTCGGACGCCCCCCGGCGAGACCGCGGCGAGCGTGATCGCTTCGGTCGCCGCGGACGGGTCGAGACTCGCCGACGCGACCCGGGTCCGGGTCGTGAAGCCGTACGGTCCCGGGAGAAACCACGTGGTAGTCGACGTGCACGTCGGTCCGCGCTAGGCGGTCCGGGGCGCCACCGCAGGCGCGACGAGCGTCTTCATCGCGGCCGGGAAGGCGGTGGCGAACCGCTCGATATCCGACGGCGGGTTCGAGAAGGAGACCCGGACGAACCGACCCCCGTGATGGGGGGAAAGGTAGTTGCCGGCACGGACGAAGACACCGTGTCGGCGCAGCATCTCCTCCTGGACCGCCTCGGGCTTGGCCCCGGTCGGAGCGATGTCGATGACCATCATGTTCGCCCGCGAGGGATAGACCGGCAGGGAGGTTCCCGGGACGCCGGCCGCGACGTCGCGCACGCGCGCGCCGTTCGCTCGCGTCTGCCGGACCACGCCGTCAATCCACTGCGATTTCGAGCGGAGCGCGGCGAGGGCCGCGGCCTGCGAGAGCACATTGACCCCGAGGTCGTTCGTGTTGAAGCGCGTGATCGTCTTGAGGAGCTCCGGTCGCGCGAGCAACCCCCCGAGCCGAAGGCCGGCGAGCCCGCAGTTCTTCGAGACCGACCAGACGGTCACGGTCTCCTCGGGAGCGAACTCGGCGGCGAGCGCATGGCCTTCCGAGAAATCCCGGTACGTGACGTCATTGAGAAGAACGAGGTGATGGTCGTGCGCGATCTCGGCGATCGCCCGGACCTCCTCGCGGGGGTATCCCGAACCGAGCGGGTTGAGCGGGTCGATCAGCAGGATCATCCGGGTGCGTGGACCGACCGCCTCCCGGACCCGGTCCGCGGTGAGCCGGTAGGGAGGAGCGTAGATGTCGAGGTTCTTCGTGGTGGCTCCGCTGAGCTCGACGAACCGGTGGATGATGAGGTAGCTCGGGTCGGAGGCGATGACCTCGTCCCCGGCCGCGAGGAGGGCGCGGGCGGTCATGTAGAGCGCCTCGGTCCCGCCGCCGGTAAGGAACGGGGTGAGCCCGGTGGTGCCGAAATCCTTCGTGATCGCTTCGAGGAGCTCGGGGTCCCCGGTCGCCAGCGGGTAGCCTTCGTACCGTCGTTCGCGGATCGTCTTCTCGAGCGCGGAGCGGATGACCTCCGGCGGGACGAGGTGATTCGTGTTCTGGCTCAGCCAGGCGATCTCGTCGTGATGCGCGTGAGCGTACAGGAACGCATCGGAAGCCGGGGTCGACACGGCCGCGCGACCGGAACCGCGGGCTTAACGCCTTTGGTGGGAAACGTCGCCCACCTCGGCGAGGAACGTCGTGACGATGCCCCCGGACTGAATTCGGGCGGTCGCGCGCCCGAACCCATTCTGGGAAAGCAGGGCGAGAAACGCGGCCCGGTCCGGTAGCGAGCGCAGGGATTGCGGAAGGTAACGATACGGTCCGGCGCTGCCCACCGCCCCCCCCAACCACGGAACCACGCGGTCGAAATACGCGTGGAAGAAGCGGTTGATGGCGGGCGAGGCGGGCTCGGTGATCTCGAGCGTCAGGAAGACCCCTCCCGGCCGGAGGACCCGGTGCACCTCCCGGAAGGCGGCGGAGAGGTCGGAGAGGTTGCGGGCGACGAACGCGTTCGTCACGAGGTCGAACGACCCGTCCGCGAACGGCAGCCGAAGGGCGGTCGCCCGCGCGAACTCGAGGCGAGGGGTTTCGGGTCGGCCGGCGGACGAACCGACGGCGTTCGTGAGCATCGCTCGGGTGAAATCGGCTCCGACCACCCGGGCACCGCCGTAGTGCCGGGCGAGTAGGCGGGCGAGCTCCCCGGTCCCGCATCCGAGGTCGAGGACCCGGCGCAACGGGCCCCGGTTTCGGAAACGGTCCAGGTCCCAGAGCGCTCTCGGTCGCCAGAGAAGGTCGTTGCCGAGCGACGCGACGTGGTCGAACCACTCGTACCCCTGGGCGATGTGCGTGAACATCCGGCGCACGTCCCGCTCGAAGCTCGGGAGCGACCGGTCGGGAAGCGGGGAGCCGTCCGACGCGCGGGGGCCGTCCGCTTCCGGGGGCGCCATCGGGCCGCCCACCCGAGGACGCGCCATAACGGTGGGGGTCACGCTTCGGTCGCGATCGCCTTTTCGAGCTGTTCCAACCGCTGCGCGAAATCCGGCCGGAAGTTCGCGAGCCCGCTCGCCCGAGCTTCGGTGAGCCAACGGCGCGCCTGGTCCCGTTCGCCCCGCTCCACAGCGAGGTGAGCCAGCCGGAAGAGCATCTCCGAAACTTCGGCCGCGACGCCCAAGTCCCGCGCCTGCGTGAGCGCGACCTGGTAGTGCGCCTCGGCCGCGGGGTAGTCCCGGTCGGCCTCGGCGATGATCCCTTCGATCATCCCGATCTGCTGCATGCCGAGTCGGTCCCCAATCGGCCCGAGCGCGGCGCTCGCCCGGGCGAGCGACGGCCGCGCCAGCTCGGGGTGCCCGCGCTCCGCGTGCCACTGGGCGAGGTTCAGGTTGCAGTAGCCGATCCAGATCGGGGAGCGAGAGCGGTCGGCGGATTCGATCGCGGTCGTGAGGTCCCGGATCGCGTCCTCCGGTCGACCCGTATGGTACTCCATCACCGCCTGGTTCATCAGCACCCGGGCGCGGGCGCCGAAATCCCCGGCGCTCTCGAACAACCGAGCGGCTTCCTTGTAGAGTTCGAGGGCGGGGTCGATCCGGGTGGCGCCGACCGGGACGAGCGTGTTCGCGACGTCGACGAGGGCGTGGCCGTGCTCGAGGGGAGTTCCCTCGCGCTCGGCGATCTGCAACGCCGCCCGTTGATGGCCCTCGGCTTCCGCGAAATCCCCCCGGCGCCAGGCGACCATGCCGAGGACTCGATGGCCGGCCATAAGGTCCCGCGGCGTCCCCCCTTTCTGAAGCCGGCCCAGCGCTTCGGAAGCCAGGGCCGCCGCGGACTCGTAATCGCTCCGGCCGAGACGCGTCTGAGCGAGCCCGAGGAGCGCGCGCCCGAGCTCGAGGTCGGCACCCTCCTGGCTCCGGGCCAGGTTGACCGCCTCGGTCAGGAGTTCGTCCGAGCGCGGAATCACTCCGAGCTCCTCGAGGAGCCGTCCTTGTTCGGTCAGGAGGCGGATCTCCATGCGCGGGTCGCGGGTGGGGAGGCGCCGTTGGGCCTCGAGCGCCCGCGCGATATGGACGCTCGCCGTTTCGAAGGCGAAATCGCGGGTCGCCGCGTGGGCGGCTTTGAAATTGAAGTCGAGTGCCTTCGGGTCGTCCCGGCCGAGGTAGAAATGGCGGGCGAGCTCGGAATCGCTCGAACCGGGCGACCCCTCGAGCGCGCGGCCGGCCCTGGCGTGGAGGATCCGCCGGCGGGTCTCCGTGAGGCCCGCGTAGAGGTCCCGGCGAACCGATTCGCTCACGAACTCGTAGACCTCCCCGCCTTTTTCCCGGACGAGCCCGTCGTGGACGAGCCGGTCGAGGCTCTCGGTCACGCGCTCTTCCCCGCTGCCGGCGACCGCGGAGAGGTTGGCGAAATGGAACTCTTTACCGAGCACCGCGGCGTACGTGAGCACCCGACGCTCCCGGTCGCCCAGCGCCGCGACGCGGGCGAGGAGCATCTCCGTCACCCCCTGTCCGGTCCCTCCGGACTCGCTCGCCGGAGGGCCGTATCCGGTGGCGATTCGGACCAGTTGCTCGAGGAACAGGGGGTTGCCGTCGGTCTGGGCGTGCCAGCGTCGGACGTCATCCCGGGCCGGTATGCGACCGCCCAGGATCCAGCGGACGAAGTCCTCGGTCTCGGGAACGCTCAACGGTCGGATCGGGATCGTGAGGAAGCTCGGCGCGGCGGAGATCGCCTCGATCACATCGCGGGTACGCTCGGGCACGTCGGCGGATTCGGCCAGGGTGGCCGCGACCGCGATCGGGGATTTGGGGAGCTCGCTCGCAAACCGGCGGAAGAACTCGAGCGTCGAGGTATCGGCAAAGTGGAGGTCGTCGACGGCGATCAGCAGCGGGCGCTCGCGCGCCCGGTCGAGCAGGTACCGTTCGAGCCGCGCGAACAGCTCGTCCCGGCCCGCGCCCAATCCTTCGGCCAGAACGAGCGGTGCGAGGACTCTCTCGAAGTCGTCGACCCGAGCGCTCGTCGTGCCGTCGGCCTCCGCCATCGACCCACCGGCATGCTCGGGGAGGGAAGAAATGAGGAACGGAGACCCGGTGGGAGTCCACAGCGGGGCCCGCGTGCCGGCTCCCTGCGTCCGTTCCGACGCGATGAGTTCGCGCAACAGCGAGAACGCGGGCGGGAGTTCTTCGGGAAGCGCGCGTCCCGTGAGGACCGTGAACCCTTTCTTCCCCGCCTGGTCCACGATGGCGTTCAGGATCTGGGTCTTGCCGACGCCCCCGAGTCCACTGAGGAGCAGCCCGGTGCCTTCCCCACCGTGAGTTCGGCTGAGGAGTCGGCCCGCGGCCTCGAGGGTCTCTTCGCGACCGAAGACCGGGGGCGGCGACGTTCCACGGGACCCCCGCGACGCCATCACGCGGGAATCCAGCCCGTTCGAAGCTTATAATCCTCGTCCGTCGCCGGTGTCGGCCTTCCCGGCGGGCGCCGAACCGTTCGAGGGGGATCCGGGCGGGGGCGGGAGGCCGAGCTGATGGGCGAGGTCGAAGAACGGCCCGGCGAGGTGCGGTCGGAGCTCGGGGAGGCCCAGCTCGGCGGCGACGGCGTAGGCGCGTCGCGCGCCCTCCAGGTCGCGCGTTTTGTACCGCAGGCGGGACAGGTAGAACGCCGCCTCCGACTCGTCCGCGGGGAGCTGGAAGCGACGGCACATTTCGAGCGCCTTCTCGAAGGACCGTTCGGCGTCCTCCCACTGCGCCCGGCGCTCGGCGATCAATCCGCGATTGAGCTCCACCTGCTCGCGTCCGAGCTCGTCCGTCAGGCGTTCGAACAGACGACCGACCTGTTCGTTGTCCCGCTCCGCTTCCTCGATCTGCCCGAGGGCGATGAGCAGTTCGACACTGGAAATGAGCGCCCGACCGGTGGCCCGGGCGTCGTGGGCGCGCTCCCCGGCCTGCTGCGCCTTCTCGAGGTATTCGAGCCCGTCCTGGGGCCGGGTCTCGCCGACCGAGACGCCGAGATTGTGGTACGCCCGGGCGAGCTCGACCCAGTCTCCCACGCCGAGCAGTCGGTCCGCGGCCCGCTCGAACCATTCGATGGCGACGTCCCGGACCTCGGGACCCATGAGGGAGAAGGCGTTCCCGATGTCGACCGCGAGGCGGCCCTTCAGTCGGGGTTCGTCCAGGTTCTCGAGGAGCGCGAGCGCCTGCATGCACTCTTCGAGCGCATCCCGATACGCCCCCCGTTGGAAGGCGACCCGTCCGAGGAGCCGATGGGTTTGCGCGCTCCCGACGCAGTCTCCCGCATCCTCGAAGATCCGCTGCGCCTCGAGACCGCGCTCCACGGCGGTGTCGAGATCCAGGTTCTCCCGAGCGACCTCGCCGCGAGCGAGCAGCAGTCGAGCGCGGACCCGGGGGGATTCCGCCCCGAGCCGCTCGAGGGCCTCGGTGAATCGCCGGTCCGCGTCGCCGAAATGGCCGAGAGCGTAGTAGAGGTCGCCCAACGATTCGGCCACCTCGGCTTGCTCCTTCCGGCGGTTCCCCGGCAACGCGGCCAAGTCGAGGAGCACACGCTCGAGATGATGCGCCGCGACTTCGGGTTCGTCCGCGGCGCGCGCGGCTTCGGAGGCCCGCCGGTTGTACTCGTAGGATTTCGCCGGCATCTTCCCGAGGAAGTAGTGCCGGCCCAGCTCTCCGAGGACCGGGAGCGGGGGCTCGGGGTACATCTTCTCGAGGACCATCGCGATCTTGCGGTGGAGCACTCGGAGGCGGCTCTCGGTGAGCGACCGATAGATGCGCGCCCGGAACTCCTCTTCCGCGAACGCGAACCGCTCGCCCCCGGCTCGTTCCGTGAGCGCCCCGAGGTGGACGAGGCGCTCGAGCTCCTCCGCGAGCGCTTCCTCCTCGATCCCCATCGCCCCCACAAGGAGCGAGAAATCGAACTCCGACCCGATGGCGCTCGCGTAGGCGAGGATGCGCAGCTGCTCCGGCGAGAGGGTCTCGAGCGCAGGGTTCGACCCACCGCCTCGCGGGCGCATTCCGGACGCCTGCTCCGCCATCGCCCCCGTGCTAGCCGCCGGTCGGAGTTAAACTCCTGCCCCGAAGCCGTGTCGCTCCGAGGGCGGACCGACATCGTCCCGCAAGGGTTATCTAACGCGCCCCAGGTCGGCGGCGCACCATGGCCATCGCGGAGCCCCCGGCGCCTTCTCCCCCGTCGGCCCCCTACCGCGGGATGTCGGTCAGTCGGAGGGTTTCCTTCTGGGGATTCGCTTCGCTCGTCGTCATGGCGGTGGCGTTCTACGTCTGGTGGGGGGTCGCCTTCGGAGTCTGGATCGACAACGGCGTCTACGCCGTGACGATCACCCTGCTTCTGTTCGGGCTCGCGGGGATGTGGCTCGTGCTGCCGAATCCGCCCAGCCC
>JGI12269J14319_10006025_pt1 | contig 10582 bp, 9 predicted proteins | sample PeaSoiSIISIP2007_FD_14319 | JGI IMG/M metagenome (IMG submission 14319) | reverse complement strand
CGCGACAGGTGCAACGCCGTCGGCCACCCCAGGTACCCATCGCCCCCCAGCACCAGGATCCGCACGCCCCCCACCCTTCCGAGTACGCGGGGCGGCCCCAAGCCCCCCCGGGCGGGGCCCATCGAAGAGCCCACGCATCCAGTATGGGACGCGCCCCGCAGGGCGCGCATCGTCACAATTGACGGCCGGGAGGCTAGGGGAGATGGGCGAGGACGAACCAACCCGCCTCGTCGCGGGCGGCGTCCACCACCAGTCCGGCCTCTGCGAACCACGGTGCCAGCTCCTCCCACAGGTAGCGGTGCTCCACCGGGGCGCTCAGGCGGTCGAAGGTGTCGAGCATCAGGCTGCGGAACGGTTTGCCCCGGTAGCTGTCCATGGGGAGGCGGGCCAGCGGGCCGAAGCCGACGCGCTGGCCCCACGAGCCGAGGCGCACGACCCCGACGTAGAGGCCCGCCGCCACGGGGGCGCTCAGGGCCCGAAGGATCCGATGGGGCACGCGCACCGTGAGCGTTCGCAGCAGCCGCGCCACCGACAGCGCCAGCCGGCGGGCACCGAAGCCGGCCGGACGGCTGTAGAGGTAGACGAGGAGCAGCCGCGCCGCCGACAGCGCCAGCCGGCGGGCACCGAAGCCGGCCGGACGGCTGTAGAGGTAGACGAGAATCCGGCCACCGGGGGCGAGGAGCCGGACGAGCGAACGGAACCCGGCCCGGGGATCGTCGAGGTGGTGCAGGACCCCGAGGCAGGTCACGAGGTCGAAGCGGCCCGCCGCCGCCGGGGCGGCGCGCAGGTCGGCCCGCACCACGAGCACGTTGGGGAAGGCGGCGAGGTTGCGGGCCGCGGCCTCCACGGCGCTCGATCCGTCCAGGGCGACGAGGCCTTCGAGATGGGGGGCGAGGAACCGGGTGTAGCGGCCCTTGCCGCAGCCGGCGTCGAGCCCGACCTGGCCGGCGAGCGACGCCATGTCGAGGTCGCGAAAGTAGACCTGGGCGAATTCGGCGTCCTCGGGCCGGACGTCGTCGAAGGTGTTCCACTCGTAGCCGAAGCTCTCGAACGTCCGGGTGGTGGTGGCGTCGGGCACCGATCCGGCCGTCAGGTCGAGGAAAGGACCCCCCGTCGGGTACCGGTGTCCGTTGTCGCAGACGGCGGCGGTGTCGTGGCCGGCACCGTCCGCGCCGCCACCGCCCGAGGCGGCCAGCGGGTGGCCGCAACGGGGGCAGGTGAGGAGCTCGAGCAGTCGACGCTGAACCACCGGGCCCCTCCGCATGCGGACCGTCCGATACGGCGGGGTCACACTAGTGGCCCGCCGCTCGTCCCCCCGGGATCGACGGGCCGCCCACCCCCTGGGCCCCCGGGGACGCCGGAAGCCGCCCCCTGGGCCCCCGGGGACGCCGGAAGCCGCCCCCTGGGCCCCCGGGGACGCCGGAAGCCGCGAGGCCCCCTTGTAGTGTCCCCGAGCGTGCGCATCCTGACAGTGGCCAACCATCTCGGTGCACGGGGGGGCCTCGAGCGGACGCAGCTGACCAACTGCCGGGCGCTCGCCGCCCGTGGGCACCGCGTCGACCTGGTGTACGTCAGCGCCGGTGACTTCGCCGAGGAGTGGGAACGTTTCTGCGGGTCGATGGTCCGGACGTCGGGAACGCTGCCGCGCCGCCGGCACCCGCTGTCGTCGGCGCTGGGCGTGGTCTCGGCGCTGCGGGCCGCCCGGCGGCTGCGGCCCGACGTGATGTACGTGTACCGGTACTGGGACCTCCCCTACGCCGCCCTCGTGCGCGCCCTCACCGGCGCCCCGGTGGTCTTCCACCTGTGCCTGCCTCCGCCCCGGGCGGTGCCGGCGTGGCTGGGGGCGGCCCTGCGGCGCGTGGACAGCGTGCTGTCGGTGTCGGCCGACACCGTGTCGCACTGGGTGGGGACGGGCCTCGACACCGAGGGGGCCATCGTCGTCCTGACCGGCATCGACCTGGCGCACTACCTGCCTGCCGACGCCGACGCCAGGGCGGGCACCCGCCGCCAGCTCGGCATCGACGAGGACGCCTTCGTGGTCCTCTACGCCGGCCGCATCGGACGCGAGAAGGGGGTCGACGTCCTGGTCCGCGCCTTCACACAGGTGGCGGCATCGCACCCCGGCGCCCACCTGGTGGTGGTGGGGTCACCGTCGCTGGGGGCCGACCCGGCCGACTCCGAGCGCTACCAGGGGGAGCTGCGCGCCCTGGCCGGCACGTCGTCGGTGTCGTGGCTGGCGGCACGGCGCGACGTGCTGGCGCTCATCCAGGCGGCCGACGTCGCCGTGGTGCCCAGCCTGTGGCCCGAGCCGCTGTCGCGCTCGGTCATGGAGCCGCTGGCGTGCGCTGTGCCCGTCATCGCCACCCGCGTGGGTGGCAACCCCGAGATCCTCACCGGCTGGCTGGCCGACTTCCTGGTCGAGCCGCACGACGCCGAGGCGCTGGCGGCCCGCGTGGCGTCGCTCGGGGACTGGCGCCGGCGCCAGCCCGACCTGGGGGCGCGCTGCCGGTCCGAGGCCGAGCGGCGCCTGTCGCTCGACCGGGAGGTGGTCGAGATCGAGGATGCCCTGTCGGGCGCCGTCGGCGGCGCTCAGCGGCCGGCGCGCCGGCGCAGCAGCACGTCGGAGACGGACGCCACGTCGTGCGGGTAGATGCCGTGGTACGGGTGGAAGATGCGCCGGCCGCCGGGGCGTCTCGACTCGTAGAGCATGACCGGGAGCCGCACCGGCGTGGACCAGGCGTGGACCAGGGTCTCGGTGCGCGACGCCCCGGAGGTGGCCGGCTCCTCGGGCCACCACGGACGGAAGCACGTGTCGGGCACGATGTTCGTCCCGAAGACCTGGGCGTACACGGGGATCTTGTACTCGAGGAAGCCGAGCTCGGGCTCGTCGATGTCGACGTAGCGGGCCATGAACGACCGCGGTGCCACCATGCCGATGAACTGGCAGCACAGCGGGTCGCCGACGGGGCCGAAGCGGGCGGCCACCTTGGCCAGGAAGGCGTCGTACTCGGCCCGGGCCTCGCCCCCGGTCCACTGCCACCACCGCTCCACCTCGCGCACCGGCCGCACGCCGGAGATGAGCATGTCGTCCACGTCCATGGATGGGAGCAGTGTCGCCAACGGCGCCACCACGACCAGGTCCCACTGGGCCAGGAAGAACGAGTCCCACGCCAGGCCCTCGCCGCGCTCGGTGAACCACCGGCCCAGCATGATGTCGCCATGTCGCCACCGGTACACCCGGTCGCGCTCGTCGGGATAGGCCCAGAAGTCGTCGAGCAGCGGCCCGAGGACGGTGGCGAAGCGCGCCGCGTCCTGGCGCTGCCCGCCGAAGAGGCCGTAGATGGGCACCCCCGGGTTGCGCCGACGGAGCAGGCGCAACCGGTTCCGGCACAGCGCGACGTCACGGTAGAACCAGAACAGGATGCCGAGCTGCACCGGCCGAGCTTACCGGCGGCCCTCGGCGGGACGTCCCGGTGACGGACGCGCCCACCCCGGCGGTGTGGGCCTACTGGGAGGACGGACCGCGCGCCGCTCGTCCGGTGTACCTGGACCTGTGCCTGGAGACGATCGCCCGTCACAGCGGCGGGCTCGAACTGCGCCTCCTCGGGCGCGGCGACGCCGTGACCTGGCTCCCCGATCTCGACGTCGATCGCTGGGAGTCGCTCCCCGCGCCCAACTACCGGTCGGACTACGTGCGCTCGCGCTTGCTGCAACGCTACGGCGGCATCTGGATCGACGTCGACACGGTGGCCCTGGCGCCGCTCACGCGCCTGCTCGACGAGGTCGACGACACCGGCGTGGTGTGCTTCGGGCGCGACCTCGGTCGCTTCTTCGGCGGCCTGTGCGCGGCCGCGCCCGGCACCGCCTTCGCCGACGCCTGGGCCGAGGGCCAGGACCGCATGTTGTCGCGCACCAGGGACTGGGCCGACCTGCGCTACGCGGCACTGGCCCAGGACGTCACGTGGGAGATCGCCCGACGGCTGCCGTGGAAGTCGCTCCCGATGGAGCGCGTGGCGCCCGTGCCGTGGTACGAGTGGCGCCGCTTCTTCTCGCGTCTCGAGTCGCCCGGACGGCTGCTGCAGGGGTCGCCGATCACCGTGGTGCTGTGGAACGCCGTCATGGCCCCGTACCTGCGCGGCCGGACCCGGGCCGAGCTGCTGGCGAGCCGCAGGCTCGTCAGCCGCCTGCTGCGCATCGGCCTGGGAGCGTCGACGGCCGAGCAGGAGGACGACGCCTGGACGCGCCTGTCGTGGGTCGGCGCGGCGCGATTCTCGTTGGCGGGCCAGCGACTCGAGACCGCCGCCCGTCGCGTCACGCGCCCGCTCGGTGCCGTCGGGCGCGGTGGCGCCGGGGCGCGGCCCACGGTGGCGCCGGGCCCGACCGGGGACGGTCGATGACGTCGGACGTCCGCGTCGAGGCGCTGGTGTCGGGACGCACGACGCCCTCGAGCCGGTTCCGCGTCCTGCAGCACATCGCGCCCCTGCACCAGCTGGGCGTCGACGTGACGGCCACGGCACCCCGCATCTCGAAGTACGCGGCGGTACCGGCGGTGTTCACCCGTCACCGTGGCATGGCGCCGGCGGCGGACTTCGGCCTGCGGGCCGCCAAGCTGGCGGTGCGGCTGCCGGCCGCGGCCCGGTCGTGGCGGGCCGACGTCACCTGGCTCGAGCGCGAGATCATGCCCGGGCGCCTCACCTTGGAGCCGCTGCTGCACCGACCTCTGCTGTTCGACGTCGACGACGCCATCTGGCTGCTGTCGCCCGGGCACGAGCGGGCCACGCGGGCCGTCGCCCGGCGGGCGGCGTGCGTACTGGCGGGCAACGATTTCCTGGCCGACTGGTTCGGGTCGGTGGCCCCCGCCGTGGAGCGGGTGTGGACGGCGATCGACACGGCGCGCTTCGTGCCCCGACAGCGGTCGGGCGGACGCTTCGTGGTGGGGTGGACGGGGTCGGGTTCGAGCATCCGGTACCTGGCGGCCATCGCCGGCGCCGTGGCCCGCTTCCTGGCCGAGGCGCCGGACGCACGACTGGTGGTCGTGTCCGATGTCTTCGTGCCCCTGCCCGGCGTCCCGCCCGAGCGGGTCGACCTCGTGCCCTGGAGCCCGGCCGCCGAGGCCACCGTGATCGGGGAATTCGACGTGGGCCTCATGCCCCTCGGCCGCGGCACCTGGGCCAAGGGCAAGTGCGCCTTCAAGATGCTGCAGTACCTGGCGTGCGCCGTGCCGGCCGTGGTGTCGCCGGTGGGGATGAACGCCCAGATCCTCGCCATGGCCGAGGTGGGGGTGGCCGCCGACGACGAGGACGGGTGGGTCGAAGCGCTCCTCGCCCTCTACCGCGACCGCGACCGCGCCGGCACCCTGGGGCGCCAGGGCCGGGCCCTGGCCGAACGCGACTTTTCGGTCCCCGTCGTGGCGGCCCAACTGGCGGCGGCCATGCGCCGCTACCGGTGAGGACCGTGGCGTGACCGCGCCTGGCGCCGACATCGTCGCCACCGGCTCCGGCTCCGGCGACGGCCGGCCCGGCCCGCCGGACGTGCACGTGGTGGTGGTCGCCTACGGCGATCCGGACGCCTTGGCTAGGTGCCTGGCCTCGCTCCGGGGTGCCTACCCGGTCGTGGTGGTCGACAACTCGTCGTCGCCGGCCACGCGCGCCGTGAGCGACGACGCGGGCGCCACCTACGTCGACCCGGGCGAGAACCTCGGGTTCGCCGCCGCCGTCAACCGGGGGCTGGCGGCGGTGCCCCTCCCCCACGCCGACGTGCTGCTGCTCAATCCCGACGCCGTGATCGAGCCCGCCGCGGTCGAGCACCTGCGGCGCGCCCTGCACGCCGGGCCCACCGTGGCCTGTGCCGCGCCCGCCCAGCGCCGGCCCGGGTCCGACCGGCCGTCACCGGTGACGTGGCCGTTCCCCACCGCCGGCGCAGCCTGGGTCGAGGCCGTGGGCCTGGGCCGGACCCTGCGCGGGTGGGGGTACGTCATCGCCTCCGTGCTCCTCGTGCGGGGAACGGCCCTGGTGGACGTGGGGGGACTCGATGAGGGGTTCTTCCTCTACGCCGAGGAGGCCGACTGGGAACGCCGGGCCACCCGCCGCGGCTGGACGGTGGCCTACTGCCCCGAGGCCTGCGCCCAGCACGAGGGGGCCGCCACCGACCCCGACCCGGCACGGCGCGAGGTCCGCTTCCATGCCGGCGTCGAGACCTACGTCCGGAAGTGGCACGGCCCGGCGCGGTGGCAGTCCTACCGGCTGGCCACCGTGCTCACGGCCTTGCGGCGGGCCGTCGTCGCCCGGGGCGGGCGACGACGGGCCTCGCTCCGGTTGGCCGGGCTGTACGCGGCGGGGCCCCGGCGCACAGCCGCCCGCCGGGGCGTGGTCCCGGCCCGCCCCCACCACGTGCCGGCCCTTCCCGCCGGGGACGCACGGTGACCGTTGCCGGCCCGGTGCACGTGCTGCTCGTCGACAGCTCCGGCTACGAGGACCTGGGCGGGGCCTCCACCGTCCTCGACGAGATCATCCGCCGCGTGGACCGGGACCGGTACGTACCCGCCCTGGCCTGCTTGTCGCCGGGTCGGTGGCCCGAGCTCGTGCGGGCCCGGGGGACGCCGGCCTACAGCTTTCCCCGGACGCGGCTGCGCTCGCCGGGCAACCTGGTGGCGCTGGTGCGCGGCCTGCGCCGGGCGCTACGTGCCGAGGGGGCCGGGCTGGTCCATGCCAGCGAGAACTCGGCTCTGCTGTACGCCTCGGTGGCGGGGCGGCTGACGGGGACACCGGTGATCTGGCACATCCATTCGCCGCTGCGCCCCCGGGGCCGCACCGAACGGGCCGTGCTGCGACTGCTTCGACGGATCCCGCCCGCGCACATCGTCTTCACCGCACCCGGTGCACAACGCCGGACGGTGCCCTTCGCCGGCGTGCCGTGGTCGGTGGTCACCCCCGGCGTGGACGTGGCCCAGTGCCGCAGCGGTGACGCGGGGCGCGGTCGGCGGGCGTTCGGCATCCCCGACGGCGCCCGGGTCATCTCGATGTTCGCCCGCATCGAGCCGATGAAGGGACAGGCCGACTTCGTCCGCTGCCTCGGGCGCCTGGTCGAAACCCGGCCCGACCTGTACGGGGTGATGTGCGGGCCGGCCGACAAGCGGTCGGCCTACTGGCAGCGGCTGCAGGAGCTGGTGCGCGCCAACGGGCTCGAGGAGCGGCTCATCGTGCCGGGCGACGTGCGTCCCCCGCGCAAGCACGACGTGGTGGCCGCCTCCGACGTCGTCGTGCACCCGTCCCACGCCGAGTCCTTCGGGCTGGCCGTGCTCGAGGCCATGGCCGGTGGCAAGCCGGTGGTGGCGGCGGCCACCGACGGGCCCCGGCTCATGATCGAGGACGGGGTGGACGGGGTCCTGGTCGAGCCCGGGGACGTCGACGCCCTGGCCTCGGCGGTGGGGCGGCTCCTCGACGACGGCGGGGCGCGCCGGAGCATCGGTGCCGCCGCGTCGCGTGCGGCGGAGCGCCACACGGTGGACGACATGGTCCGGAAGTTCGAGGACCTGTGGGACGCCGTGCTCGGGCGTGCGTCCACGAGCTGAGCACGACCGCTCAGGGCGCCCGCCGCGTGCCGAGGAACGGGATCTTGCGCTTGACCCGCACGTAGCGCATGTACCGGGCGTAGAGCGCTTCGTACTCGCGGCGCTGGCCGATGGCGTCGGCCATCCACGGCGGCGCGTGCAGCTGTCGGGCGGCGGGGAAGCGCTCGTGCGCGCCGGCCAGCTCGGTCAGGTGGGTGACCCTGCGACGGATCACCTCGGGCAGCTCTCCCCCACCGGGACTGCGCGACAGGTCGGGCGACACCGTCGACACCGCCGCCTCCACGGCTCCGTCGCCGCCGGCGAGCGGGACGCTGCTCCCGAGCCATGCGGCCACGGCCGCCACCGACGCGCCGGGCGCGCCCACCAGGTCCTCGTAGGACACGACGTACGTGCTGCGGCCGGCCAGGGCGGCCAGGGCGTCGCGGTTGTAGCGATCCCACAGTGCCAGGCCCAGGCTGAGCGTGAAGCCCTGCCGGGCCCGCAGCGAGTGGGCCACGGCCAGCGGGTCGCGCCACATGAACACGGTGACGACGGGGGGCGGCAGCACCGACCACCACAGCGGCAGCAGGAGGCACAGGCGGGGGTCCTTCCACAGCACGGGGCCGTCGGAGGGAAAGGCCCGTCGGGCGGCGGCCGGCGCGCCGGCGGTCAGCGACCGGACGGCGGCTCCGTGCTCCCACCCCGGTGCGAGGTCGGGCGGCGCGCTCCACGATCCACCCAGGGCGGCGAGGAGGGCGTCGTCGAGATCGGTGAGCGCCCGGCTCTCGTGGTGGACGGGATTGTCGTAGCGGCCGGTGACGAGGTCGCCGGGGGCGGGGAGCGCGGGACCGAGGGCACCCAGTGCGCCGGCCAGCGCCGAGGTGCCGCTGCGGTGCATCCCGACGACGAGCACCCACGGCCCGGGCGGCAGTCCTCGTCCGACGTCTCCGGCCACCGCCCCTCGCACGTCTCGCTCCCGTCGCCGACGGTCGGGCCACGCTACCGGACCCCGTCGGGTGTCTCTCGGACCCCGTCGGTCACTCCGGTGCCATTAGCCTCGGCCACGTGCGACAGGGGGGCGACGGTGGCGCGGCGGCGACGTCGCTCGAGCGGCTGGCGGCGACGGTGCCCGCCACCGCCACCACCGTGCTCCAGGTGGGCGTGGGAGGGGGTTGGCTCGCCCCCCGCCTGAAGCAGCGCGACCGGCCGCCCACCGTGTTCGGCGTCGATGCCCCGAGCGTCAGCCCCTCCCCCGACCGCGGCGGCCTCGACGACCACTTCGTCGTCGACGTGGACAGCGCCGATCTTCCCGTGGCGCCGGGATCGGTGGACTGCATCGTCTACGCCGACGCGCTCCCCCGCCTGGCCGATCCGCTCGCCACCTTGCGGCGCCACCGGGCCCTTCTGTCGCCGTCGGGGACCGTGTCGTGCTCGGTGCCGAACCTCCAGCACCACAGCATCGTGCGCGACGTCGTGCGGGGCGTCTTCCCCTACACCGAGGGCACGCTGCTCGACCCCGCCTACCGGCACCTGTACACGTCGGCCGGCGTGATGCAGCTGCTGCTGGACGCGGGTTACGCCCCCGACACCGTCGACCGGCTCGCCGATGACGGCGACGGGGCCATGGCCACGGCGGCGGCACCCCTGTTCGAGTTGCTGGGCGTGGGAGCCGTCGACGCCGAGCGCGACCTGTGCACGACGACACTGATCGTGCGCGGCGACCCGCTCCCCGACGTCGGCGCCGACCCGGAGGTCCCCGTCACCGTGGTGGCGTGCGTCAACGACGATGCCCAGCTCGAGGCCAACCTGGCCCGGTCCCCGTGCCTGCAGGCGGGACGCCCCCACCAGCTCCTCGTCTTCCGCGGCTGCGCCAGCGCGGCCGAGGGCCTGAACGCCGGGATCGACCAGGCCGAGCACGAGTTCGTGGTGTTCGCCCACCAGGACGTCTACCTGCCCGAGCAGTGGCCGGCACGCCTGATGTCGCAGTGGCGCCGGGCCGAGCGCGCCGGCGGGCCGATCGGCGTCGCCGGGGTGTTCGGCGTGCTCGACCGCAAGGTCCCCTTCGACGCCATCGGCCGGGTCGTGCACCGCGACCGGCTCCTGTCGCACCGGAGTCTGCCGGCCGACGTGGACGGCCTCGACGAGCTGCTCATGGTGGTGCGGCGCGACACCCCGCTGCGCGTCGACCCGGACCTCGGGTGGCATCTCTACGGGACGGACCTGGCCCTGCAGGCCCAGCGGCACCATCTGCGGGTGGTCGTGGTCGACGCCCCGTGCCACCACAACTCCCTCACCGGCCGGGTCCCGTCCAAGTACCGCGACAGCGAGCGCGTCCTCGCCCGGAAGTGGCGCGACGAGCTCCCCATCCACACCAACCTGTCCTCCATGGACCGGTGGCTGATCGAGGAGGGCGCCGACGACGGCGGGCGCCCGGCCGGTGCCGGTGGCGCAACCGACGTCGACGAGGCCGGCCCGCCCGGCGCCGTGGCGGACCTGGTGAGCCGGCTGCGGCGCGAGCAGGTGGCCCTCGGTACCGAGCTCGAGCAGGCCCGCCTGCAGGTGGCGTCCATGAAGGCGAGCCCCTTCTGGCGCGCCCGCGAGGCGTACGTCGCCGTGCGGCGCCGCCTGCGCGGCCGTCGCTGATCGGCGGGTCGTGGCCGAGCTGCTGAGCGTGGTCATGCCCACGCGCGACCGCCCCGGTGACCTGGCCGAGGCGGCCACGTCGGTCCTCTCCCAGGACGTGGGAGCGCTCGAGCTCGTGATCGTCGACGACGGGTCGTCGCCCGCCACCGACGCCGTGCTCGACCGGCTCACCGCCGACGACCCCCGCGTGCGCGTCGTGCGCACCGAGGGCGGCGTGGGCCCGTGCGTGGCCCGCAACCGCGGCCTGGCGGCGGCCGGGGGGGAGCTGGTGGCGTTCTGCGACGACGACGACCGCTGGCTGGCGGGGGTGGGGCGGGCCGTCCTCGACCACCTCGACCTGCACCGCGACGTGGTGGCCGCCTCCTCGTGGCACGTCGTGCACCACGCCGA
>JGI12269J14319_10006000_pt1 | contig 10610 bp, 11 predicted proteins | sample PeaSoiSIISIP2007_FD_14319 | JGI IMG/M metagenome (IMG submission 14319) | reverse complement strand
CACGATAGTTCGAGGACATTACCCAGACTATCTCCGCCAGGTTCACGATCGAGATAAAGCCGCGTGATTCGGCGGACAGAGACCCTTCAATCAGCCGACTCGCAGCGGCAGCTTGGCGCTCATCATCCTGCGCGAGGTAACGAACAACGACATTGGTATCCAGGCCAATCACCGCCAGCGGCCCATCCGGGAAAGGCTGCGATTCATGCTCTCGACGGTGACGGTTCGGCGCGGCTTGGGCAGGATTCCCTTCAGCGATCGAATGTCACGGGTCGCAGGCTTAACGAGAAAGCCCGCCTCCGTCTCGACGAACTCCACTCGATGCCCGGCCTCAAGGCCGAGTTTCGTGCGAACCGCCTTGGGCAGGGTGACTTGACCCTTGCTGGTGATGGTTGCGGTAGCCACAATGCGTCCTCAACGCCATACCTCGGGAAAGACATCTTACATCAAGTAAGGAGTATCGGCTGACGCTCCGGCCTCAAACCGGCAGGTTTGGATTCGAGGGGCTATCGTTCCGCCACACGGACGAAAGCGCCTGTCTTCCAGCAGGGCCAAGGAGAAACTCCGGCGATCCAGGCCTCTCGCGACGGCTTGATATCGAGCTTGGGAATTCGATTTCAGCTGCCGAGCCATCCAAACCGAACTCATCCATTAAAGCAGGATAGCAGGCTTTGGGCATTAGAGCGCAGACGTGTCCTTATCGTGCACTCTGTTGAGGCCTGAATAATACTATATGATATGAAGAAGTAGTAAGATAATAGATGTAATATGATGCACTCCGAGCGTGATAAAGACGGGCTTGGAACCGAATTCTTCACCGGACGCGACATCCTCTATAGAGAAGGCGCGATTGGGCCTCTGGATGTGCAGAGAGCCGCGGATGCTCTCTTGCGGCAGGGGAAGAAGCCCTCGGTCGCAGCTATAAGAGAACAGTTGGGCGGAGGCTCGCCCAATACGATCACTCCGCTACTGGCGAAGTACTGGGAGAAACTGGGAAGCCGGCTCGGCGATGGGCCCGAATCCTTAGAAAGAGTGCCGGAAGCCCTTGCGCGGGTGACCGAGCTTTTATGGAGAAGGGCGATCGAGGAGGCCAGGGAGCGGCTGAAGTTACTTCAAAGCCCAGATCGGGTCGTCAGCGGAGCAGAGGCACTGCAGGAGCAGGTCATGAAGCTCTCCGTGGGGCTCGCCGAGGCTCGGGCAAGGGAAGGGGAGCAGCTCACCCATCTGGGCACTCTATCGAAGGAGCGTGAAAGGCTGCGCGCGGAGCGCGGAAGCCTTCTAGCACTGCTCAAGGGCGCGCAGACTTTGTTGGAACAGCAGAATGCGCGCGTAATCTCACTAGAGTCCGGAGGGAGAGTCGCGCTGCCCCGGGCGACAAAGCGACCTACGAACAAGGTAAAGCCTAGGCCAAAGCCCAAATCTAAGCGAGCCACCAAACGTGTCCCACGTACGCGCAGACGCAGTGGAGCGAATCTATCGAAGCGCCGATAGCAATCGCGTTTGGGGACTAAATGGCCCCATCACATTGGATGGGTGCCGCTGTCTAGTCAGGAGAAGATCACTCTCAGAGGGCTAGCCAAAGCGCGGCTACTGGAAAGTCATAAGCCCTTAACGGTAACAATTTGGCGAACCACCTCATTGAGTACGCAGCCCGCGGAGTCTTCAGCGCGCGCTATCGGACGGCGATTGTGACACGCCCTTGAGCCTCGACTCATCGATAGCCTTGAGCAACTCGTTTTCGTCTCGGGTATCGCCGAGAACGCTCGATATTGTAGGGCAACTGTGCCGTTCTCCTTGGCAGCGTGGTAGGACGGCAGACTCGTTGAACAACGGGGGACCGCCGTGGCTCATTTGACCCGCTCACAAAGAGAAGCAAGGAGCCGAGCCGTGACCAGCCATGAAGCGTCGTGTCGGTGCTGCCCCTCCGCTCGCTCATGCGCGGTCAGCCTCCACTGAGCGCCTGGATCACATGTACGACGTCGCGATCATCGAGCCCGCGGTCGAGTGCGAAGGTCTGTTCGCCGTTGACGAAAATCCGTATGTGTGGCCTGACCCGGTCCTGCTCGTCGATCATGCGGAAGCGAATTCCGGGATACTGCCGGTCGAGATCACGTAGCACCTCGGCGAGCGTGCAACCGAAGGCATTCACCTCCTTGCGGTTGGTGTAAGAGAGTAGAGGGCTTGGAATGAACACTTTCACGCTCAGACACTCGCCGCCTCGAGGGCGTAGATCTCCGGCAGGTGGCGCGCGATTCCGCGCCAGCTCGCCCCCTCGTCGATGCTGCCCCACAGCTCTCCGGAGGTCGTGCCGATATAAAGTCCTACGGGGTCGCACACATCGCTAGTCATCGCCTGTCGCTTGACAGTCCACCAGGCCTGCGACTCCGGCAGCCCGCGATCCTGACGATTCCAGCTACGTCCGGCATCGCGCGTGACATACGCCGCCGGGCGACCGCCGATGGCCACACGCGGCCACACGCTCGAGCCGTCCATCGGAAAGACCCAGGCTGTATCCGCATCACGCGGATGCACGATCATCGGAAAGCCAATGTCACCGACCTCGCGAGGCATGTTGATGCCGATTCGCTCCCAGCGTCGTGCCGGGCGGTCGAGCCGATAGATGCCGCAGTGGTTCTGCTGATACAGTCGATCTGGCTGGCTCGGGCACAGGCGCACGCAGTGCGGATCGTGAAACCAGGCCTTGCTGGCATCAAGCCCCTCCACCACCTCCAGCCCGTCGATTAGCGGCTCCCAGCTGCAGCCGCGGTCGACTGACTCGTGCACGCCGCCGCTCGACATGCCGAGGTACAGATGATTCGCACTACGCGGGTCGACGAGAATCGAATGGAGCTTCGGACCATCGGGCGTGCCATCCTGGGGTCCGCCCATCCATTCGCGATAGCGCGGATCGTCGTTCAGGCCGACGCACGGTGCCCAAGTCTCGCCGCTGTCCTCGCTGCGAAAGAGCCCGTGCGGGGAGGTACCGGCGTACCACACGCCGGGCTCGCTCGCATGACCGGGGGTGAGCCAGAAGATGTGGTTCACCGCGCGCGGGGTCTGCGCCGCATCCGTCTTTGCGAAAGCCGGCGGCCGCCTCGACTCGTCCCAGGTGCGCCCGAGATCCCGTGAGCGAAACAGCGTTGGCCCGAGATGCCCGGTGCTCGCCGAGGCAAGGAGCGTTTCGCCATCACGGGGGTCGAGCACGAGATGATGGACGATCTGCCCCAGAAAGTGCGGCCCCTCGCAGCTCCAAGCCTCGCGATCGCGGCTGGCGCGATACAACCACGCACCCTTGCGTGTCGCCACGAGCAGGACCGTGCTCCCGGTACCCGATCGGCCTTGCCTCATCGGCTTCATATTCCCTCCCCGTCAAGGCCCGAGCATAAGGCAACGCTTGAACACTGGGGCTAGGATAGTTTGCACGACCGAGCTCTCGCGAGGCACATGAGGTTCAATGGGTGCGTTTGCAGAGCGCCATCAGCATGGTCGAGCCTCGACCTAGTCCGAGTCGAGCAGGCGAGCGACACGGGAGCCGGTGCGACATAACTCCTTCGTATAATAGATGGTGTGTCCAATGCGCGGTAACAAAGGAGAAGATAGGTGCAGGCAGGGGAGTTCCGGAAAAATAAATGTGGGGGTGAGTTGTGGGCGTAACTGAGCTGGTTATTGTTCTGGCGCTGTTGCAGTACCTCTTCTTCGGCATGTTAGTCGGTCGTGCGCGAACGCGTTACGGTGTCAAAGCGCCGGCGGTCACCGGCGATCCGATCTTCGAACGCCATTATCGTGTCCAGATGAACACTCTGGAACTACTGATCATTTTCCTACCCGCGCTGTGGATCGCCTGTGCCTACATCGCACCGTATTGGATCGCTGCGCTTGGAGCGGTATACCTCGCCGGCCGATTCCTTTATCTCCGGGGCTATATGCGGGCCGCGGAGAAGCGCTCTCTGGGCTTTGGCGTGAGTGCTCTCCCCATTCTGATCTTGCTAGCAATTGATTTAATCGGCGCGCTTCGCAGCCTTTTACGTTGAACTTCACCTGGAAACTGTAAACGGAGAGACACTCATAGAGACCAACGCAATCCGCTTCGATGACGGGGCGGCGTACGAGCAATACATGGGAAAGTGGAGCCAGCTTGCGGGGGAAACCTTCCTCCAGTGGCTGGCTCCAGAGCCAGGGTGGCGATGGCTCGACGTGGGCTGCGGGAGTGGCGCCTTTACCGAAATGCTTGTCGACCGCTGCGCACCAAAGTCAGTCCAGGGGATCGACCCCGCAGAGGGGCAGCTTGCCTATGCGCGCACACGACTCGCCTCCCGCGTCGCGCGCTTTGAAAAGGCCGATGCGATGTCTCTGCCGTTCCCCGAAAACACGTTTGATGCGGCGGTCATGCCGCTGGTCATTTTCTTCGTTCCGGAACCGGCCAAGGGCGTGGCTGAAATGGCACGAGTGGTTTGCCCCGGGGGCATCGTCTCCGCTTATGCGTGGGACATGGTTGGTGGTGGGTTTCCGTACGATTCGTTGCACGCGGAAATGCGGGGGCTCGGCGTTGACGTTCCAGTACCGCCCAGCCCCGACGCCTCTCGAATAGACGCACTTCAGGCGTTGTGGACGGGTACGGGTTTGGGGGCGGTCGAAACCCGGGAGATGTCCGTGGAGCGGACCTTCACGGACTTCGACGACTACTGGAGGATCATCCGTGGGGGCCCGAGCGTGAGCGCAAAGCTCGCAGCAATGACGCCTGAGGAACTCGGGCTTCTTAAAGCGCGGATGCGATCGCGCCTCCCGGCGGATGCGACGGGCCGCATAACCTACAGCGCCCGAGCCAACGCCATCAAGGGTCGTGTCCCAATTTGATGTTCTGGAGGACGGCTCGGCGTCAGGTGATTCCAAAGGCCTTTGTCATGAGCGGTGTGTCGACAATCACGTGCGGTGCGACAATGTGGTAGCTGAGTGCGTGAACCCAGGCATTTCCAGTACGCAGCGTCAGTGCGCTCTTGAACATTCCAGGTCCGACGTACTGGAGCAACACAAAGATCAACGACAGGGTTGTGTCCCGCGGCGAATCAAATGCGGACCACCCTTCAACGATGTGCATCGCGGCGTAGGTAAGCCCACCAAGCAGCACTCAAAAGCGCACGAGCACTTCATCGCCAACAACGCGCATTTGAATCTCGGCCTGATCTATTCGATCCTGCTACCTCGGTATCTCAAGCTAACCGGATCAGAGTATCTAGAGTACGGTACGGCACTTCAGCAATCGATGGTTTAGAGCCGAGACCAGCTTGAGGTGGTTCTAGAGCGCCAGATGACGCGAGCGCAGGCGCGCGACAACTTGGTCGAAGTGCTGTTGCTTGACAGTTCAGGCAGCGCGCCAAATAGCGACCTCGCGAGCAACCGCGCGTTCCGCGCCGTGACGGACACGATTCCGGACTGATGGCGGACAGCATTCCGGAGTGATGCCGGACAGTGTTCCACTGGGATGGTGTACTAATTCGGTGTTGGAGCGGTATGCATGTCCGGCATGCCGGATTGGTGTCAGCGCAGGCGGATCCGTGAACATCAGGATAGCGCGCCGAGGCGGGGACAACGGACGGAGTCCGCGCACCAACCATAACCTTCAATGCAAACTCCACCGCGACAAATACCCACCCCATAAACGCAGCCACGGTGCCGTGCTGAGCCCGAGTCGCGTCAGCGACTCAGCTGGAAGGAGGACTCCTCGTAGATCGCCTCGATCGGAATCGCAAATCCGATGCCCTGCGTTCCGCGTAACACCATGGTGCTGATGCCGATCACCTGGCCATCTTCCGTGATGAGCGGACCGCCACTGTTGCCAGGATTGATCGGCGCATCGGTCTGAAGCAGCCGAAGGGCCCCATCGCGGCGCTCCCCCGAGAAGATTCCCGAGGTCACGGTGTAGCCCAGGCCCGAAGGACTGCCGATGGTGTACAGCCGCTGGCCCAAGAACAGCTTGCGCGAGTCGCCCCCCGTAACGTGCGGGCAGTGATTGATGGGCAGCTTGATCAGGGCCAGATCCAGCCCGTCCGCGAACTCCGCGTGCAAGCCGTCGAACTCGGTGCCGTCGATCATGGTGACGGTAAAACCGCTGCGGCCCGAAGCCTCGACCTTGTTGCTGATGGCCTGACTGATCTGGCCCGGAAGATCGACAAGTTGGCGCTGCATGGTTTGAATATTCTGCTCGAGCTGCAGCCGTTCCGTGTTCATGCCGAGCTGGCTGCCAATGGCACGGCGCAGCCGTTGCTCGCGAACAATCTCAGCGCTCAGTTGCTGCTGGGCGTTTGCCATTCGCACCTTCGTCTCCGGATCCTGCACGTACTTGTCAGCCACGCGTGCACCATCGGTTTCCACTACGTGCCGATTGGTGATCGCGTGGCAGTCTGCATCGATGATAAATCCGGAACCCATGCCCCACCCGGTCCGCACGAATATGGTCGCATTGCGCGCCGCCTCGATCGCGTTGCGTGGGGCAATCGCACCGGCTGGCTGCGCCAGTAGTACGGCCGGCGCCGAAAGCGACGGCGGCACGCCGATCGGGGTCGTTGCGGCCGTGACCGGCACGATCGGCACGGGCGAATCGAGGTGCGCCGGTGCCCGCATTCGCATGATGGCGAATACGATCAATCCCGTGCACGCGGCCGCGGTTGCGACCGCGCCGATTCCAAGCCCGGGGTCCTGCGACCGTGAGCGAGAGCGTACGCTGGCGTCCACGCCCGCTGCGGTCTGTCGTTGCCGGAATTTCTCGAAACAGACACCGCACGCATCACATTCGAGCGTGTTTTCCTGCCGATGGCCGCACTTTGGGCATTCCATGGCAGCACTTCTAGCAGCCGCGGCAGTCTACGACTAAAAGCCAGATCTCAGATTGAGAGCACTGGCCCACCGGCGACGGCAGCGTCACCCACGCTGAGATGTGGATCACGCCTATTTACTTAGCCGCTTCGGAACTTTGTATTTAGTCGATCGACAGCGCCGCGGTCATTTTTCTTGAGATTCTTAATCAAGCCAAAACCCGACCTTTCTAAATGGCTGCTACACTCCAAGTTCGCATAATATAGATTATGACAATTCCGGTGGGATGAAACTCACACTGACGCTAGGCTTTGCGGTTGACGAACTCCCACACCTTGGAGATCACAACTGATCCCTCGCCGACCGAGGAGGCAACGCGCTTAACCGACCCTGCGCGAACGTCACCGACTGCGAAGATGCCGGGCCGCGAGGTGGCGAAGGCCGAGGCCGGCACGCCGGCGCCGGATCCAGTGATCACGAATCCCTTGTCGTCGAGGTCGACCAGCCCGGAAAGCCACTCGGTGTTCGGCGACGCGCCCACCATGATGAACAGCGCGCGCGTGTCGACGACGCGCGTCGCACCGGTCTTCGCGTTACGAACGGTCACCGCCTCAAGATGCTCACCGCCATGCAATGCGGTCACGTCGGCGCCGAATTCGATCTTGATCCTGGGATCCGCTTGCAACCGGCTCGAGAGATAGCTCGACATCGAGGCGGCCAGCGACGCCCCGCGGACGAGCACACGCACGCACCGCACCGAGCGGCTGAGGAACATGGCGGCCTGCCCCGCAGAGTTGCCGCCGCCGATAATGACCGCGTCCATTCCCCTGCAGTAACGCGCCTCGATCTCGGTCGCGGCGTAATAAATGCCTGCGCCCTCGAACTCTTCAAGCCGGTCGATCGGCAACCGGCGGTACTGCACGCCGGTCGCGACCACCACGGCCTTGGCGCGAACGCGCTGTCCGGTATCGAAGGTGGCACAGAAGCTCTCATCCTCAAGCCTCTCCAGTAGCACAACGCGCCGCGGCATTGCGAAGCGCGTCCCGAACTTCATCGCCTGCACCTCGCCGCGCCAGACCAGGTCAGCACCGGAAATGCCCGTGGGGAACCCCATGTAGTTCTCGATACGGCTCGAGGTTCCAGCCTGGCCGCCGATTGCAATGTCTTCGACGACCAGCGCGGTTAAGCCCTCGGCCCCGGCGTAGACCCCCGCAGCGACCCCCGCCGGACCGCCGCCGACGATGAGCACGTCGAACGCCTCATCGTCCCGGAGGTCGAGATTGAGGCCGAGCAGCCGCGCGACCTTCTCCGGCGTAGGATCGGCCACAACAACGCCGCGCCCGAAAATCACCGCGGGCTGCCCCGGAGCAATCGAGCAACTCGTGGCGGTCGCTTCTGCTTCCGGGCTTTCCAGCGCCATCGACCTGTAGGGAATGCGGTTGCGGCTCGCGAACTCGGCGATCCGGCGCACGTTGCGGTCTTCCTCTTCTCCGATCAGCTGCAAGCTGCCGTCTCTTTCATCGAGCTGTCGTCGGCGGCGCGCCGAAAACACAGTGATAATGATGTCCGACATCTCAGGAATCCTGGACATCAATGTCAGCATCGCCTCACGCGGCACTTCGATTACGCGGGTCTCGCGAACCGTGCGCATGGAAAGCGACCAAGCGCCGCCGTTCAGGAACGAGATTTCCCCCATAAACTGCGTCGGACCGAGCGTGAAGGGCACATGGCGTTCGTCGGTATAGGGATTGACCACCTCGATCTCGCCTTCCTCGACATAAGTGAAGCGATCCATCGGTTCACCGGGCCGCGACAAAAACACTCTTGCCGAATACGTCACGACCTGGCCCGCGGCACGCAACGCCTCAACGTGGGATGCGGCCAGCGGGGTGCGCTGCATTTGGCGTAAATCGTTGCCGATCGTCTCCATGTCTTAGCTCGTCCCTTTAGATCGACGAAATTCTCCAGCTACTCGATCATTGTGGTCCGCAATCAAGCAATTCGCTATCCATAGCGTAGCTTGCCCGAAACCAAGGCGGTCGCGGCGCCCTGAATGGGCTTCAAGTTCTGGGGGTTTTTCCGCCCGCTCTGATTTGTCTTCGATCGCCCGAGGTGATAGACAAACCCAGCCCCGTCCCGCCGGATGTTCTCAAACGTCGCCGCCGTGATCTCCGATCGCCGCCGGCCGCCCCACCAAAGAGGAGCAGGGCGCGATCACGCTTTCCAATCAGATCGTCGCCACAGGTGGCGAGCAGCGCTTCCATGACATGACGAGTCGCCGCTACGGGCCGCGAGGGTTCTCGTCCTCTACGAGGGTAGGCGCGGCGCGCGGCGCTGATCAGTTGCCGCACACGAGGACTTGGCCGTGCACCTCCGCGTGGCGGATGGGCGCCCGGGCTTCCCTCGCCTGTACGCTCATGGATTGCCCCTCCATCGACTATCCTGTTGCGGGCGCGGACCGATAGCGACCGATCCTGCGCAGATCAAGTTGACTCCGCCGACGGTAGGCGCATCCTTGCGACGCAAATAACAATCCATTTGGGGGACGCATATGAACCGGCACGCATTCGTCCTGATGACGCTGATGTTGGCCACACTGGCTATAACCTCTGCACCCTTGCAAGGGGCTGAGGATCGGGCCACTGCGCAAGAAGTCATCGCCAAAGTACGTCAGGCAGCCAGCGAGCTCTCGAAAACACACAACGTCATCCAGTTCAACTCGAGATCCGGCCCATGGGTCTGGAAAGACACTTACATCTTCGTCGTGGACTGCGACAAGATGGTCAATGCAGCGCACCCGGTGCGCGCGGACATCCGCGGCGTGCCCATGGCGGCCATCAAGGATGCCAAGGGCAACGCCGTCTACCCGGATCCGGCGGCGTTCTGTGAGGGGGCCCGCAAGCCCGCCGGTGCGTGGACCGAGTACTGGTGGGTCAAAGCCGATGAGACGCAGGGCTCGCGCAAGATCAGCTATCACCTCGGTGCAGAAGGCACTCCCTACGTGGTCGCTGCGGGCATCTACGACGACAAGCTCACGATCGCACAGCTCTCGAANCTGAGCGCCAAGCGATAGCTGCTGTGCGGTTTCAGCCAGTTGATCGAGGCGCCTAACGACGCGAGCTCATCTAAACATATGAAAAGCCGCTGGGTGCCAGAGCGGCATTAATCGGCAGGGCGGTCAACTGTCTCNAGCGCATATGCCGATCAACCGTCCAAGTCCAATAACCGCGCGGCTCTCGAAGTCGAAAGCTCCCCGCTTTGGTAGTACTCCATCACCGTCTGCACGCTCCGGTGGCCTGTCATCGCCATCGTCTCGCCGAGCGAAATCCCCTGCTTCCCTGCCTCGGTGACAAATCCCGATCGCAATGAGTGTGCCGATAGCTTCCCCAGCGGCTGATCGGCTATTCGAGCGCGCCGGCGGATGATCTCCCGTACCGCCCCATCTTTTAGGGGCTCGACAATCCGGTCATTCAGGATGCGCCGAAAAATCGGGCCATGCGTGATCCGAAACCCCAGCAACTCTTTCATCCATGCCTCGAGCGCCTCGGCCGCCGCTCCCTGAATCGGTTTCAGGTTCTTGGGATCCTTCCGTCCGCTCTGATTGGTCTTCGATCGCCCCAGGTGGTAGAGAAACCCGGCGCCATCGCGCCGAACATTTTCAAACGTCGCCGCGGTGATCTCTGACCGCCGCCGCCCACCGCTGGCCCATCCAAAGAGCAGCAGGGCTCTATCACGCTTACCAATCAGATTGTTACCACAGGTAGCCAAAAGAGCTTCCATGACCTGGCGCGTGGCCGCCA
>JGI12269J14319_10005999_pt1 | contig 10611 bp, 10 predicted proteins | sample PeaSoiSIISIP2007_FD_14319 | JGI IMG/M metagenome (IMG submission 14319) | reverse complement strand
GGGCCGCCGAACTCCTGGACACCGTCGGTTTGCCCGCCGACGCCGCCCGCCGGTATCCCCACGCCTTCAGCGGCGGCCAACGCCAGCGCATCGGCATCGCCCGCGCCCTCGCCCTTGAGCCGCGCCTCATCGTCTGCGACGAAGCGGTGTCGGCGCTCGACGTTTCCGTGCAGGCGCAGATCCTGAACCTGCTGGCCGACCTGCAGCGCCGCCTCGACCTCGCGCTGCTGTTCATCTCGCACAACCTCGCGGTGGTGCGTCACGTAAGCCATCGCGTTGCCGTCATGTACCTGGGCCGCCTGATCGAGCTGGCCGACGAGCCCGCGATCTTCGCGCGGCCGCTGCATCCCTATACGCAGGCGCTGCTGGCCGCGGTGCCCCAGCCGGACCCTCGGCGGCGCGCGCGCCAATCGGCTCCGCCCGGGGAGGTTCCGAGCCCGATCGATCCACCTTCCGGCTGTCATTTCCATCCGCGATGCCCACGCGCAGCGGCGGAGTGTCGGGCATCCGTGCCCGAGTTCCGCGAGGCCGAGCCCGGCCGGTGGGTACGCTGTCATTTCCCTGGGTGAGCCATATCATGATTGTCGAGCGGACGAACTACTACGCGAAACCGGGCCTCGCCGAGCATGTGCTGGCAATGCGGCGGCGCGCGTCTCTGGTGCGGATCGCGCTCGGACTGCCCGCCGGCAAGATCCGGGCGAAGGCGGGCGGCGATGGACCCGACGTGAGCTGGGAATGTGCCTTCGCCGGGGAAGCCGAGCACGCCGCCGATCTGGCGGCGCGCGCCAACAGCTCCGACTTCGAGACCGTACGCAAGGATATGCGCGCGGCCATCGAGCGCTTTGAGCGCTGCGTCGAACGCGATATCGGCATGGGCGAGGCGCATTGGAGCGGCGACCATGATTTGATCGATCTCGCGATCATGCCGGAGGAGAGTCGATTTCGCAGCGGCGAGCTGGACCTCTTGGGCTATCTCTATCGGCCGCCAGGCCCGGGGCCCTTTCCCTGCATGATCACCAACCACGGCAGCGGCATCACGCAGGGAACTCAGGACGTCTGCCGACCGGGCACCGCGGCGCTGCTCATGAGCTGGGGCATCGCGTCGTTCCTGCCGCATCGACGCGGCTACGGCAATTCGCCGGGCCGGCCCTGGCGCACGGAGGTCACCGCCGAGTTCGGCACCGACGAGTACGATGCCCAGCTGGTCCGGCGGCTCGACCACGAGGCCGATGACGTCGTGGCGGCGCTGCACATGCTGCTCACGAATCCGGACATCGTGCCCGAGCATATCGGCGTCATGGGCAGCTCCTTCGGAGGCGTCACCACGCTGCTCTCCGCCGCCAAGACCGATCGCTTTCGCTGCGCCGTCGAGTTCGCGGGCGCGGCGATGAATTGGGAGCGCACGCCCACGCTGCGCGCGCGCATGTTGGCGGCGGCAAAGGGATTGAGCCACCCCATCTTCTTCATCCAGGCCGCCAACGACTACAGCATCAGCCCCACGCTGGCGCTCGCCCAGTCGCTCGAGGGTACGGGCAAAATCGTGGAATCCCGGATTTATCCGCAATGGGGGCTGACGCGCGAGGAAGGCCACCTCTTCGAGAGCCGGGGCTCGCAGGTCTGGGGCGCCGACGTGCGCCGGTTCCTGGAGCGCTGGCTGTGACCGGCGCCTGGATCGAGGACCTGACCTGGCCCGAGGTTGACACCCGCCTCAAGGCGGGCGCCGTGGTCCTGGTGCCGGTCGGCGCGATCGCCAAGGAGCACGGTCACCATCTTCCCATGAAGACGGATTGGTTGGTGGCGCGCGAGCTCGTGACGCGCGTGGCGGCGGCGCTGCCGGTACTGGTGGCTCCCGTGGTGTCTCACGGGTACTACCCCGCCTTCACGCGCTATCCCGGCAGCCAACACCTCTCCGCCGAGACGTTCTCGGCGGTGATGCGGGAGCTCCTGGCGAAGCTCATCGCCGACGGCGCGCGCCGCATCGCGGTGCTCAACACTGGCGTCTCGACCGAGGAACCACTGCAGATCGTCGTGCGCGACCTGCTCGCCGAGACCGGCGTGCGCGTCGCCGTCGCGGATATTCGTCAACTCGGCACCGTCATGCGCACGAGTGGCGGCCAAAAGCTCGGCGGGCACGGCGACGAGTGGGAAACCTCGACCATCCTCGCGATCGAGCCGGGCCTGGTGCGCATGGACCGCGCCACCGAGGATTACGGCGCCATGCTCTCGGAGCCCAAGACCGTCTTTCGGCGACCGACCCGCTTCAGCGGCGATCCCGCGAGCGGGCCGGACTACAGCAAGACCGGCGTGCGCGGCGATCCCACGCTGGCCACCGCGGAGAAGGGCCGCGCGCTGCTCGCGGAGATGGCGCGGGAGCTGATCGAGGGCCTGGTCGCTCTTTACCCCGATATGAAGGCCTGAGTCTCATGCCGCGCCTCGCTTTGCCCGAAAGTTGGGACGAGGAGACCGACGTCGCCGTGGTCGGCTGCGGCTACGCCGGCGCGGTCGCGGCGATCGCCGCGCACGACGCGGGCACTCGCGTGACCCTGGTCGAGAAGATGCGTCAGCCCGGCGGCATCTCCGTCTGCTCGGCGGGCGGCGTGCGGGTCGCGGACGACGCGGAGGCGGCTTTCGCCTATCTCCGCGAGACCAACGGCGCGACCGCGCCCGACGCTCTCTTGCGGACGCTGGCAAAGGGCATGACCGAGGTCGAGGAGTTCGTGTGCACGCTCGGCCGCGAGAGCAATGCCGTGATATCGCGCCGCAAGGCCGCGGGCAATTACCCCTTCGCCGGCCATCGCACCTTCGGCTTCGTCTATGTCGACGACGTGCCCGGCGCCGATCCTGCGCGCCTCTATCCGCACGTGCGAGGCTCGCGCGCGGGCGCCTTGCTGTTTCATGTATTGCAGGACAACCTGCGGCGACGCGGCATCGACGTCCGTACGGAGACGCCGGCGCGTCGGCTCCTCGCGGACGCCGCTGGCGCCGTGCGCGGCATCCAGGTCGAGACCGGCGGACGCCTCCGCTCGATCCGCGCGCGGCACTGCGTGATCCTGGCGAGCGGCGGCTTCGAGGCCGACTCGGAGATGCAGGCACAGTTCTGGCAAGGCAAGCCGGTGCTCTCCGCCGCGGTCAATGGGAATACCGGCGATGGCATCCGGATGGCGCAGGAGCTTGGTGCGGATCTCTGGCATATGTGGCACTACCACGGCTCCTATGGTTTCCGGCATCCCGATCCTGCCTACCCCTACGGCGTCCGTACGAAGCGACTGCCGGACTGGCTGCCTGGGGAGGGGCCGCGCGGCGACGTCGTGATGAGCTGGATCGTGGTCGACCGCGCGGGACGCCGGTTCATGAACGAGTATCCGCCTTACCTGCAGGATACCGGCGCGCGGGCGCTCGAGCCCTACGACGCCGACCGCCAGCGCTACGGCCGGATTCCCTGCTGGCTTGTCACGGACGAAGCCGGGCGCAAGCGCTATCCACTGGGGCGGCCGACCTACAACGACCCCGCCGTGAGCTTCGACTGGAGTGCCGACAATGCCGCGGAGATCGAGCTCGGCATTCTCCGGCGCGCGGAGAGCGTGGCGGAGCTGGCACGGTCAATGGACGTCGACGCCGGCATGCTCGGCGATACCATCGCACGCTGGAACCGAGCGTGCGCCTGCGAGGAGGACCCGGACTTCGGCCGTCCGCCCAGCAGTATGATGGCGATCGCGGAGCCGCCATTCTACGCGGCGCAACTCTGGCCGGTCGTATCCAACACCCAAGGCGGCCCGCGGCACGACGAAGCTCAGCGCGTGATCGGCGCGTTCGGCGCGCCGATCCCGCGGCTCTACGCGGCGGGCGAGCTCGGCAGCGCCTTCGGACACCTCTATATGTCCGGCGGCAACCTCGCCGAATGCTTCATCGGTGGGCGCATCGCGGGCCGGGAGGCCGCTCGAGAAGCCCCGCAATGATTGTTGGAGAGCGCTCATGAAAGCCGTTGTCTTCCATGCCCACGGTCCTCTGGAAAATATCCGCGTCGAGGACATTCCAGCGCCGCAACCCGCGCCCGGCGAGTGCCTCGTGCGCGTACGCGCCGTCAGCCTCAATGGCTTCGACCCCATGATCCTCCGCGGCATTCCCGGCCTCCGGACACCCATGCCGATGATTCCCGGCGCCGACGTCGCCGGCGAGATCGTGGAGCTCGGCTCGGACGTCGACCGCGCGCGCTGGAAGGTCGGCGACCGCGTCGCCGTGATCCCGAACCGGAAACCCTCCGGCATGATGGGCGAGACGCTCCGCGGCGGCGCCTGCGAGCTCATGGCGATCGCGCCGGAGTGGCTGCTGCCGATGCCAGACAAGGTCACGTTCGTGCAGGCCGCGTGCCTGCCGACCGCCTACGGCGCGGCGATCCGCATGATGTACACGCGTGGACAGATCCGGGCCGGCGAGAAGGTGCTGATCCTGGGCGCCAGCGGCGGCGTCGGCACCTGCTGCGTCCAGCTGGCAAAGCTCGCGGGCTGCCACGTGGTCGCCGTCACCAGCTCGCCGGACAAAGCCGAGAAGCTCAGCGCCCTCGGCGCCGACCATGTGATCGATACATCGCGCGTGGGCTACGTGGAGGAGGTCATCAAGACCTACGGCAAGCCGCGGACCTACGAGGGCGGCGGCGGGGTCGACGTCGTCGTGAACTATAGCGGCGGCGACTCTTGGGCCGAGTGCTTCCGCACCTTGCGGCTGCGAGGGCGGCTGCTCACGTGCGGGGCGACGGCGGGCTACGACCCCAAGACCGACATCCGCTACATCTGGTCGTTCGAGTTCACCATCATCGGATCGAACGGATGGACCCGCGAGGACCATGCGACGCTCCTCGACATGATCGCCGACGGGCGTTTACCGCCCGCGATCCATGCGGAGCTGCCGCTGTCGCGGATTCAGGAAGGCTACCGGGACCTGATCGACCGCCGCGCCTTCGGGAAGGTCGTCTTGATTCCCTAGGCGGCGCGCTTGGACAATCCCGCGGCATCTTGCGAAACTGGGCAGCTTCAGGGGCGAGACATGACGGATAGACGGCGGGACAATCTCGGATACTTCTTCAGCGCGGCGGTGCCGCGCTTTCCGGCCAAGACAGCGATCATCGACCTCTCCGGCGCCGAGCCGCGGGAGGTCTCCTATCGAGAGCTCGACGAGCGCCACGACCGGGTCGCGGCGCTGCTGACGGCTCGAGGTCTGAAGGCCGGCGACCGCTTCGCCATGGCGGTGGGCAACCGGTTCGAGTTCGTCGAGATCATGTATGGCGCCATGCGCGCGGGCATCGTGCCGGTGCCGCTCAACACGAGGCTCGGTGCGGACACGCTCGACTACATCGTCCGCAACGCGGGGTGCGTCGCGGCCGTGGTGGAGCCGGGCGCGTGCGCCGCCCTGATCGGCGTGGTCGATGCGATCGGCCTTCGCACCAAGATCGCGCTTGATCCGGCGCCGCCGGGTTGGGAGCGCTACGAATCCCTGCTGCAGTCGATGCCGGCGAGCTTCGATCCGCCGACTCTTTCGCCGGAGCACATGTCCTTCCTCCCCTATACTTCGGGCTCGACCGGTCGGCCGAAGGGCGTGGTGCTGACCCATGGCGGCCAGCTCTGGTGGATCCGCTGCGTCAACAAATACTGGCCCTCGACTTCCGGGGATCGCGCGCTCGCGGCGGTTCCGCTCTATCACAAGAACGCCATGGCGGGCGCGGTGAAGCCGATGCTGCCGGTCGGTGGCTCCGTGGTGCTCCTGCCGAATTTCGAGCCTCGGCGTTTCCTCCAGGCGCTGTCCCAGTACCGCTGCACCCACACCGGCGGGGTTCCCGCGGTCTTCACGCTGCTGCTGCAGCAGAAGGACCTGATCGAGAGCCTCGACTTTTCCGCCTTGAAGGGCCTGAAGATCGGCTCGGCGCCGGTGCAGGAGGAGCTCATGGCGGCCACCGCGAAGGCCTTCAAGGTGCCGGTGGGCGAGAGCTACGGCCTCACCGAGGGTGGCCCCGTCATGATCGGGCCGCCGCTCGACGGCCGGAAGGCGCCGTTCGGCAGCTGCGGCGTCGCTTGGCCCGAGGGCGAGGTCAAGATCGTCGACGGCGAGGGCCGGGAGAGCGAGCACGGCGAGCTCTGGGTGCGCAACCCCGGTGTGACGCCCGGCTACTACCAGCTGCCGGACGTGAACCGCCAGCGGCTGGTCGACGGCTGGCTCCGGACCGGCGACCTCTTCAGCCGTGACAAGGACGGCTTCTACTTCTTCCGCGGCCGCACCGATGACATGTTCAAGAGCGGCGGCGAGAGCGTCTACCCCAAGGAGGTCGAGAACTTGCTCCTGACCCATCCCGAGGTCGCCGACGTCTCGGTCGTGCCCCTCCCGCACCCGACCAAGGGCGAGGTCCCCGTCGCGATGGTGGTACTCGCGAAGAAAGCGGCGGCGAGCGTCGAGGATCTCAAGGCGTTCTGCCTCAAGAACGGCCCGGCCTATGCGCATCCCCGCCGCATCCTGCTGGTACCGGAGCTGCCGCTCAACGGCGCTGCCAAGACCGACCGGCTCGAGGTGAAACGCCGGCTGGTCGCCGAGTTTGGCACCGAGATCGGGAGCGCCGCATGAGCGCCAATGGCGGGCTTTTCCTCGATCACGTCGCGGTGGTCGTGCCCGACCTCGCGCGCGCGGCCAAGACTTACGAGCGGCTGGGCTTCCGGCTGACGCCCCAGAGCTCGCACAAAGGGCCGCTCAAGCCCGGCGGCCCGCTCGAGCCCTACGGCAGCGGCAACCACTGCGCGATGTTCGCGGAGGGATATCTGGAGATCCTCGGGATCACCGACCCCAAGCGCTACACGGACGAGGTCGCGCCGCTGCTTCAGAGGTACGCCGGGCTGCACCTCGTGGCACTAGGATGCCGCGATGCGCGGCAGGCGGCGCACGACCTGGGGCAACGGCTTGGCGCCGAGCTCAGCCTGCGCGAGCTCGGCCGCGACGTGCCGCAGGTCGCCGGCGGCACCAAGCCGGCGCTGTTCCGCATCGTTGGCCTCCCCGCCGGCACGTTCACTGAGGCGAAACTCTTCCTGATCGAGCAGGTGACGCCGGAGGTGCTATGGCAGCCGGCGCTGCTCGACCAGCCGAACGGCGTCACGGGACTTGCGGGCGCGGTGCTCTGCGTCACATCGCCTGCGGAGACCCGACAACGACTGAGCCGGATCGTGGGTCACGAGGACATCTTCCTTTCCCGCGGTGCGCTCGAGGTCGTCGATCGGGCGGAGCTCTCGGCTCGCTATGGCATCGAGCCGAGCGCACTCCCGATGGTCGCCGCGGCGCGGTTCACCGTGCGCGACGCGACCGCGACCGCGAATTACCTTCGCGGTCAAGGCGTTCCGTTCCTGGAGCGAGAGGGACGGATCTGGGTCAAGCCCGAGGCCGCGGACGGCGCCATCGTCGAGTTCGTGCCGGCATCCGCAAGCGGGAGGCACTGAGCAGTCATGGCCGAGGTCCTGACCGTCGAGCGCCTGCAACGGTATCTCGACAACTCGCCGTTCATCGCCTTCATGCGCATGCGCGCGAAGTCCGTCGAGCGGGAGACGGAAACGGTGGTACTCGAGCTCCCCATGCGGCCGGAGTTCGAGCGCGGCAAGGGCACCAGCCAGTACCACGGCGGCGTCATCGCCACCTTCATCGATGTCGCCGGCGATTTCGCGATTGCCCTCGTGGTGGGCGGACCGGTGCCGACCATCAACCTGCGGGTCGACTATCTCCGTCCCGCCACGCAAACGGCCCTCACGGCGACGGCGCGCGTCCGCCGGGCCGGTCGCACCGTCGGCGTGGTCGACGTCGATGTCCACGACGACAGCGGCAAGCTCGTGGCCGTCGGTCGCGGTTGCTACAGCGCGATACCGGGCTGAGGCCGGCGAGCCGACGGCCGAGCGCCCGCTCGCCGGCCGATTTGTGGACACCATAGCGAGCTTCGCTATATAGCAAGGGCCCGAACCGAGCCCGGAAGCCTTCTTCCCGCACCTCTTCACCCGATGCAGAACGCCATCGTCGTCCTGTTCTTCGTGCTCACCTACATCGGCATGGCCGCCGGCCGGTTGCCTTGGCTTCAGGTCGACCGCACGGGAATCGCGCTCATCGGCGTGATCCTGCTGCTCGTGACCGGGGCCAGCAACATGGACAACCTGATCGGGAGCATCGATCCCGACACCCTGTTCCTGCTATTCGCCCTGATGATCATCTCGGCGCAATTCGGGGCGTCGGGTTTCGTCGATCTCTGTGTTCAGCGGCTCGTGGCGGTCCGGGGCGGCCCAACGATCCTGCTGGCGCTCACGGTCGCGGTGTGCGGCGGGCTATCAGCGGTGCTCGCGAACGATATCTTGCTCTTCGGCATGACGCCGCTGTTGATCGCCGGCGTGAGACGCCGGGGACTCGACGCGCGCCCCTTCATGCTGGCGCTCGCCGCCGCCGCGAATGCGGGCTCCGCGGCTACATTGATCGGCAACCCTCAGAACATCGCGATCGGCCAAATCGGCAACCTGAGCTTTTGGACCTTCCTCGGCGCCTGCGGCGTTCCAGCGCTCGTCGCTCTCGTCGCGGTCTTCGGCGTCATCTGGTTCCAGTGGCGCACGCGCATGGATAATATCGAGGCGCTGCCCCCGGATCTGCCGGAGGTGCCGATCCATCCGCACGACCGCGTGCAGAGTCTAAAAGGCGTGGTGGCCGTGGTGGCGTTGCTGGTCTGCTTCATGACCCCGTTCAGACCGGAGAGCGGTGCCTTGCTCATCGCGGCCTTGCTGCTCGCGAGCCGCAAGGTGACGAGCCGCGCCATGATCGCGGCGGTCGACTGGCCGCTCCTGCTGCTGTTCGGCTGTCTCTTCGCGGTGACCGGCGCGCTCCGCGATACCGACATTCCCTTCCAATTCATCGCGTCACTCCGGAGCCACGGGCTCATGCCGGACAATCTCGCGGTGCTGACGCCGCTGACGCTGCTCATGAGCAACACCATCGGCAACGTGCCCTCGGTGATCTTGATCCTGCAGACCTGGGCCGACGCGCCGCCGGATGTGCTTTACGGACTCGCGTTGCTCTCGACGCTGGCGGGCAATTTCCTTCTGGTGGGAAGCCTCGCGAACCTCATCGTCATGGAGCGGGCGGCGAGCTTCGGCGTCCGCATCGGCTTTGCCGAGCATGCGCGCAGCGGCATTCCCATCACGCTGATCTCGATGGCCTTTGCCCTGTTCTGGCTGGCCTATTGGGGCTGGCTCCCGCTCTTGCCAGGCGTTGCGGAGTAGCCGTGGCCGAGATCGCGCTGCGCTTCGCCACGACCGAGGATGCCGGCACCCTGCTGGCGCTGGTGCGCGAGCTTGCGGTCTTCGAGAAGGCGCCCGACGCGGTGCTGGCGACCGAGGCGGACTTCCGACGGCACGGCTTCGGACCGGAGCCGCGTTTCGAGGCACTGCTCGCGTTCGTCGACGGCCGCCCCGCCGGCTTCGCGCTATTCTTTCCGAATTTCTCGACTTGGCTTGGAAAGCCGGGCCTCTATCTCGAGGATATCTTCGTCTCCGAGTGGGCGCGCAAGCTCGGCGTCGGCCGCCGGCTCATGGCGAGGCTCGCGGCCATCGCGGTCGAGCGCGGCTGGGGCCGGCTCGATTTCTGGGTACTGCACTGGAACCCCGCGCGCGACTTCTACCACCGGCTGGGCTTCCGGCACATGGAGGAATGGCTGCCGTACCGTGCCGAGGGCGACGCGCTGCGCACGCTCGCGCGCGAGGATCGCTCGCCATGAGCCCCGAGGTGCGCGCGTTCCTCGAGGGCGCGGGTATTCAATATCGCACCCACAAGCATGCGCCGCTGGTGTCGTTCGAGGCGGCCAAGACGGTCCTGCCCTTCGATCCCGGCGCCATGGTGAAGGGTCTGGTGTTTCGCACGCCGAGCGAAGCCTTCGCGATCGTGGCGCTACGCGGCGCGGATCGCGCCGACTACAAGAAGATCGCGGACGCGCTCGGCGTCCGCCGGGCCGACCTCAGGGCCGCCGATCCCGCCGACGTCGAGGCCGAGCTCGGCATGCNGCTCGGCGGCATCGTGCCGCTCCCGATCAAGGGCGCGCTGGTCTTGATCGACCAGGGCGTTGCCGCGCTCGACACGATCTTCTGCGGCAGCGGCCGCAACGACGTGACGCTGGAACTCAAGGCGCAAGACCTCGTGCGGATCGCACCCGAGCGGGTGGGCACCTATGCGAGGCCGGCCGCTGGCGGCTGAGAAAAAGCTTCTAGAATCGCTCCCGGTCAAACGGGTCGCGCTCTGGCCCCAGCCCTAGGGCGCGCTCGAGCTCGGCGTATTCGCGGCGCGATTCCGCTTTCGCGGCGAGCCCGCGCAGAAACAAGAGAACGAGTACCGCAACGACACCCACGCCCAGGGGCAAGAGTCCCGCGGATGAGAACCACAGCGCCGCCGATTTCGAATCGGCCTCGCTCATGATCTGAAGGGGAAACTTCTGCGGTTCCGGGGCCGGCGTGGGGTCCCACCGGCACGGCTTGGACGCCATCGACCGCGACTGGCTCATGCCCAGATCGCAACCCGCGTCGAACGAATAGGGCGAATCCACGGGCTTCACCGCCGGCGGCTGTG
>JGI12269J14319_10005996_pt1 | contig 10619 bp, 10 predicted proteins | sample PeaSoiSIISIP2007_FD_14319 | JGI IMG/M metagenome (IMG submission 14319) | reverse complement strand
GCGCGACCAGTTGGCCGCCGCAGTTGGGGCAGCGGCCGCCGAGTCGCTGGTCGGCGCAGGCGGCGCAGAAGGTGCACTCGAAGCTGCAGATCCGCGCCTCACCGCTCTCCGGCGTCAGGTCGACGTCGCAGCACTCGCAGTTGGGGCGCATCTGCAGCATGGGGTTACCCTCGAGCTGGCGAAGAGCCATGATTGACCCTGCGGCGGTAACTTCCTACCTACGCCGCCGTTTGCCCGCCAGCCTGAAGGACTTGACCCCGCCATGCCCAGCGACTCTCCGCGTGACCTGCTGCCCGGCGTCACCGGCGTACTCGCGCTGGCGAACGGCACGGTGCTGCAGGGGCTCGGCTGCGGCGCCGAGGGCGAGGCGGTGGGCGAGGTCTGCTTCAACACCGCCATGACCGGCTATCAGGAGATCCTGACCGACCCCTCTTACATGGCTCAGATCGTCGCCTTCACCTTCCCCCACATCGGCAATGTCGGGACCAACGCCGAGGACCTGGAGCAGCATTCCGGCGGCGCCGAGACCGCGGCGCGCGGCGCGATCTTCCGCGACGCGCCGACCGAGGAGGCCAACTGGCGCGCCAACAGCGACCTGGGCGGCTGGATGAAGCGCCGTGGCATGATCGGGATTTCCGGCGTCGACACCCGCTCGCTGACCAAGGCGATCCGCGAGAAGGGCATGCCGCACGGCGTGATCGCCCACCGCGCCGACGGCAAGTTCGATCTCGAAGCCCTGGTCGCCAAGGCCAAGGCCTGGGCCGGGCTCGAGGGCCTGGATCTCGCCAAGGACGCGTCCTGCCTGCAGCCGTTCGTCTGGCGCGACGGGCTCTGGGAGTGGCCGGACGGCTACGAGCCGGCGGCGGCGAGCCCGCGCTACGAGGTGGTGGTGGTTGATTATGGGGTCAAGCGTAACATCCTGCGGGCGCTGACCTCGATCGGTGCGCGCGCCACCGTCGTGCCGGCCTCGACCACCGCCGAGGAGATCCTGGCCCGCAAACCCGACGGCGTGCTGCTGTCGAACGGCCCCGGCGATCCGGCCGCGACCGGCATCTACGCCGTGCCGCAGATCCAGCAGCTGGCCGACAGCGGCAAGCCGATCTTCGGTATCTGCCTGGGCCACCAGATCCTGGCGCTGGCGCTGGGCGCCAAGACCGTGAAGATGGAGCAGGGCCACCACGGCGCGAACCATCCGGTGAAGGACCTGACCACCGGCAAGGTCGAGATCGTGTCGATGAACCACGGCTTCACCGTCGACCGCGCCACCCTGCCGCCGACGATGAAGGAGACCCACGTCTCGCTGTTCGACGGCACCAACGCGGGGCTCGCCGTCGAGGGGCGGCCGATCTTCTCGGTGCAGCACCACCCGGAGGCCTCGCCCGGCCCCAAGGACAGCCTCTACCTGTTCGAGCGCTTCGCCGGGATGATGGACAAGGCCAAGGCCGGCTAGAGCGCGTTCAGCAAAAGTGGAATCGCTTTTGCGGTTCGGACGCGCTCCAGATTCAAAGTGTTAGTGCTGCCGCTTGCCGGTGGAATGGCCGGAGGTGATCTCGCGGAATACCGGCCTGTGCCCTCGCTTGCCGGCGGCATGGCCGCTCGTGTTGTCCAGCGGCGTCTGGACGCCGTAGCTGAAGCTGGAGATCTCCATGACCTCCGAGTGGCGCCGCCGCCCGTGGACAGGGCCCAGGTGACCGGTCTGCGCCGCGGGCCGCAGGACACGGTTGCTTTGAACCGAGGGCATGGCCAAGGCCTCGCCGCCGATGATGAGTGTCACCAGGGCGGCGGCGGCGAAGAGCTTGGTCACGGCGTGGCCTCCTGAGCTGCGGACAATAGGGAAGGCTCGCACGGCGCAGCTGAACGGGCGCCGAGCGGCCCCGTCATCCATGGTTCACCCAAAGTCGCGAAGCGTCCAGCGCCCCGGCTGGCGCCGGCACGGAGCGTTCACCTTGGGGCCTCATGATCCGACTGCCTCGCGATCCGGCCGCACGTCTGCTGCGCCAGCGGGAGTTTGGAGACGCCCGTGCCGATGATCGAACTGACCGCCGTCAAGGGCGGGACGCTCTGGGTGAACCCGGGTCAGGTGCAATACGTCGGCCTGCCAGACAGCGCCGCCTCGAGCATGTACGGCGACAACAACAATCGCGCCGGCTCTCGGCTCTACTTCGCCCAAGGCGCCCACCTGGATGTGCGCGAAACCCCCGCGGACGTGGCGGCGTTGCTGAACGCCTGACGTGGCCGGGCGGCATCGGGCGGTCTTGGCCTATCGGGGCGAAATAAGGCCGTTGTTAACCATGTCGGCCCAGTAACGGCGTTCGGGGAGAACGACAGCTTGCTCAGACTGTTCGACCACCGCTTCGACGCCTTCGCCGGCGAGACGCACGAGAACCTGCCGCCGCGCGCCGCGGTGGCTCTGGGCGCCGGCGCCGCGGCGTTGATGCTGTTGCCATGGCCGGTCTGCGCGCTGTGGACCGGCGCGACGATCAGCGTCGAGCTGTGGGGCTGGTTCGCCGGGCGGCGGCAATACCTCGCGCTACCGGTGACGGTGGTCGAACGCGGCGCCTTCCTGCTCAATCTCGTCGCGCTGATCGCCAGCTGGTCCCTGCTGGGGACGATGTTCTGGCTGACCGGGCGCATGGATGGCGTGGTCTGCGCCACCATCGTCTGGATCAGCATCATCGGCTTTGCCCAGACCTTCGGCTCGCGCAGCCCGCTGGCCTTCACCGTCTGCGGGGTCCTGCCCTCGATCGGCGTGCTCAGCCTGATGCTGGCCGGGCCGGTCGGCGGCCATACGCTGCATAACGTGATCATGCAGCGCCTGCCGGTGGCGGGCGTCATGACGCTGGCGCTCGGCTTCGCCGTCGCCGGCGCGCGCCAGACCTTCGCCGCCGGCCGCCGGCTGGAAGAGGTTCAGGGCAAGCTGCGCGACAGCGACGCCGACTACCGCCTGCTGGCCGACAACATCTCCGATGTAATCGGTCGCCTCAGCCTCGACGGCGCCTGGCGCTATATCTCGCCCTCGATCGAGGCGACGCTCGGCTACACCTCCGAGGCGTTCCGGGCTCTTGACCCAAGCGAGTTCATCCATCCCGACGACCTGCAGACCGCGCTGGAACTGGTCGGGACGCTGACCGAAGGGAGCGCGGGCCGGGCGAGCCTCGAATACCGCCAGAGGGCCAAGGACGGCCGCTACGTGTGGATCGACACCAGCTTCACCGTGGCCCGCGACGCCGCGACCGGCGAGCCGGTCGAGATCATCTGCCTTTCCCGCGACATCGACGCGCGAAAGGCGCTGGAGCACGCGCTGGTCGAGGCGCGCGAGAAGGCCGAGGCGACCGCCGCCGCCAAGGCCGACTTCCTGGCCAACATGAGCCACGAGCTACGCACGCCGCTGAACGCCATCATCGGTTTTTCCGGGGTGCTGAAGGGGTCCGCCGGCCTCACCCAGCGTGACTCCCGCCACGCCGGCCTGATCGCCGACGCCAGCGGCGCGCTGCTGGTGGTGGTCAATGACGTGCTCGACTTCTCCAAGCTGGAGTCCGGGGCCTTCCAGCTCGACCCGCAGCCGTTCGATCCGCTGGCGCTGGCGCGCTCGGTGGCGGCGCTGGCGGAGGACCAGGCGGCGGCCAAGGGGCTGGCGCTGGAGGTGGTCGCGAGCGAGACGATCGACAGCGTCAACGGCGACGGCCCGCGGCTGCGCCAGGTGCTGCTGAACCTGATCTCCAACGCGCTGAAGTTCACCACCGAGGGCGGCGTCAAGCTGCACCTGGCCCAGGCGCCGGGCGCCGAGGGCATGACGGCCATGCGCATCGCCGTCGTCGACACCGGCATCGGCATCCCCGCGGACAAGCTGGGCTCAGTGTTCGAGCGCTTCAACCAGGCCGACGCGTCGACCTCGCGCCGATACGGCGGCACCGGGCTCGGTCTGGCCATCTGCAAGCGCATCGTCGGGCTGATGGGCGGGACCATCGGCGTCGAGAGCCGCGAGGGCCGCGGCTCGATCTTCTGGCTGGAAGTGGAGCTGCCGATCGCGGGCGCCGAAGCCCTGGGCGTCGACCCCGCCGCCGCGGGCCCCGAACTCGACCGACCGATACGCCTGCTGCTGGTCGAGGACGTCGACGTCAACCGCGAGCTGGTGAGGGTGATCCTGGAGCAGTTCGACATCGAGATCGACACGGCGACCAACGGCGTCGAAGCGATCGAGGCGGTGCGGCGCTCTGCCTACGACCTGGTGCTGATGGATGTGCAGATGCCGGTGATGGACGGCCTGACCGCCGCCGCCCACATCCGCGCCCTGCCCGAACCGGCCCTGCAGCGCCTGCCGATCATCGCCATGACCGCCGACGTGATGCCCGACCAGGTGCAGCGCTGCCTGGACGCCGGCATGAACGCCCACCTCGGCAAACCGCTCAACCCGTCGGCGCTGCTGCAAGCCATCGCCGACTGGACCGCGCCGGCGGCGGCGGCGGAGGCGCCGGACCCCGAGCCGGAAGAAGCAGCGGGGCCGGAGCCGGTAACGGAGGCCGCCTGAGGCGGGCTGCAGCGCGTTGCGGCCGCCGGAATTCCCCGATCATCGGGAACGTGGCGCCCTGGCGAGGGCTCACCATATGGCAGTCATGGTCTATCGCATCAGGTACTACGACAAAGACGCCAAGGAGATCGGCTCCGCGCCCTGGGCCGAGTCTCTCGAACAGACCAAGCGCGTCGCGCAGGATGGCATCATCAAGCTCAGCGCAGCGTCGGCCAGCATCTTCGACGAGGATCAGAACAACCGAAAGGTCTGGCCCCGCTACTAGGGGATCGACGGTGAGCCGGCCGGGATCTTCAGTGATCAGGCTGGAGTCGCGTCGCAACCGCTAGCCGGCGCCGGCAGCCTCTTTCTCCGCCGCGCGGCGGATCAGTTCCCTACGCTCGGCCAGGCCGCGGTGCAGCTCGACCATCACCTTGGCCGCCGACGGATCGCGCTGGATCGCGCTCCAGTAGGCGGCGACCTTCGGGTTGGCGGGGATCGGGTCGGGGGTGTCGGTGGCGGGCAGCACATTCTCGATCATGAACAGCGCCGGGACCAGGGTGCAGTCGGCCAGGGTCACGCGGCCCAGCAGCGCGTAGCCGCCCTCGCCGCCGATCATCTTCTCCAGCGCCTCGACGCCGCGGATCACCTGACCGGCCAGCAGGTCGCGCACCGCCTCGCTGCGGGTGGAGCGACGGGTCTGGCCGGAGAGCATGAACATGTTGTTGAGCAGGTAGATGTCGGCCAGGCGCGAAAGCGTGCGGATGGCGGCGCTCTCACGCGGCGTGGCGCCCAGCAGGCTCGGCGTGGGATAGACCTCCTCGAGGTACTCGGCGATCACCTCGCTCTCCGGGATCACGTCGCCGGGACCAAGCTCCAGCACCGGGATGCGGCCCAGCGGCGAGGTCTCGCGCCAGGCCGGGGTCGGAAAGCCGGCCGGCCGCTCGAGCGGGATGTCGGCGATGCCCTTGGCGTAGATCTGCATGCGCACCTTGGCGGAGTAGGGGCTGAGATCGCCGGAGTAGAGCTTCATGGCGGGATCCTGGATGCGGGTCGAGTTCTAAGGGAACCACGGAAAACACGGAAAACACGGACGGTGTATTCGTCGCGACGACCGCCGCGAAGCGGCATTGCAGCCAAGACCGTCGCCAGCCCGATGGTGGGGCTATTCCGTGCTTTCCGTGGTCGAACCTTTTGGCGGATAACATGGTTATCGGTGGCGATATCGGGCGGGAGCGCCTATCTTAGGGCATGCCCGCCATTTCCCAGCCCACCCAGCACTACGCCCTGCCCTCCCGGACCATCAACGTCGAGATGGAGTACGAGCTGCAGTACTGGTCGCGGGCGTTCGGGGTGGGGCGCGAGGCGCTGCTGGCGGCGGTGCAGGCCGTCGGGCCGAGCGCCCGGGCGGTGAGCCGCCAGCTCGGCAAGGGCTAGAGCAGGGCTGGGGCTAGATCAGGTCTGCAGGAAGACCAGCGCGCTGGTCTCGATGTCGCCGGTCGCCACCTTGACGCCCAGATAGCGCATCTCGTCGCCGGCGAAGCTGATGTCCTCGGCCGCGATGCTGCGGTCGCGCTTCAGCCGCGAGACGTCGCCCAGCGTCAGGCGCAGCATCATCGACGAAGGATCGCGGCCGTCCAGCTTGGCCTGCTCGATCGCCGTCCGGAACTTGATGCCCGGCGGCTGCGGCGGGGTGCTGTTCATCGGCGGACGTGGGGGCATGATTTCCTCTAGGACGGGTCAGGTGGGGCGGTCAGATCGGGCGGCGCTCGCCCGAGGATACCACCGAAGGCCCGCCTCGGCGGGATTATTTGGCAGTGGGCGGAATTCCTTCGCGGCTGGGCGACCAAGCGGGGGTTGCGCCCTCCCCTGCCGGGCTCTAATCAGCCCGCTTGACCTGAAGCCAGACCGACGCCGGGCGCGCCTGCCGCGCTGCCCGCGATCTTGCGCGAGACGAGATGCCCAAACGCACCGACATCGGCTCCATCCTGATCATCGGCGCGGGGCCGATCGTGATCGGGCAGGCGTGCGAGTTCGACTATTCCGGCGTGCAGGCCTGCAAGGCGCTGCGGGCCGAGGGCTACCGCATCATTCTGGTCAACTCCAATCCGGCCACCATCATGACCGACCCAGAGCTGGCCGACGCGACCTACATCGAGCCGATCACCGCGGCGATGGTCGAGCAGATCATCGCCAAGGAGAGGCCCGACGCGCTCTTGCCCACCATGGGCGGCCAGACCGCGCTGAACGTTTCGCTGGAACTGGAGCGCAGCGGCGTGCTGGCCAAATACGGCGTCGAGATGATCGGCGCCCGCGCCGAGGTGATCGACAAGGCCGAGGACCGCCAGAAGTTCCGCGAGGCGATGGACAAGATCGGGCTGGAAAGCCCCAAGTCCAGCGTCGCCCACACCCTGGACGAGGCGATGGCGGCGCAGTTGCTGGTCGGCCTGCCGTCGATCATTCGGCCCTCTTTCACCCTGGCCGGCACCGGCGGCGGCATCGCCTACAATCTCGAGGAGTTCCGCGAGATCGTCGAGCGCGGCCTCGACCTCTCGCCCAGCCACGAGGTGCTGATCGAGGAGAGCGTGCTCGGCTGGAAGGAGTTCGAGCTCGAGGTGGTGCGCGATGTGGCCGACAACTGCATCATCGTCTGCTCGATCGAGAACATCGACCCGATGGGCGTGCACACGGGCGACAGCATCACCGTCGCCCCGGCGCTGACCCTCACCGACAAGGAATACCAGCGCATGCGCACCGCCGCGATCGCGGTGCTGCGCGAGGTGGGGGTGGAGACCGGCGGCTCCAACGTGCAGTTCGCGGTCAACCCGGCCGACGGGCGCATGCTGGTGATCGAGATGAACCCGCGGGTCTCGCGCTCCTCGGCGCTGGCCTCGAAGGCGACCGGGTTCCCGATCGCCAAGGTCGCCGCGCGGCTGGCGGTGGGCTACACGCTCGACGAACTGATGAACGAGATCACCGGCGCGACTCCGGCCTCGTTCGAACCGACCATCGACTATGTGGTCACCAAAATCCCCCGCTTCGCGTTCGAGAAGTATCCGGGATCGGAGCCCTACCTCACCACCTCGATGAAGAGCGTCGGCGAGGTGATGGCGATCGGACGCACCTTCGCCGAGAGCCTGCAGAAGGCGCTGCGCGGGCTGGAGACGGGGCTGAACGGCCTCGACGAGATCGACATCCCGGGCGCGCTGGACACCGACACCGGCCGCTCGGCGGTGGTGCGCGCGCTGGGCTCGCCGACGCCGGATCGCCTGCGGGTGATCGCCCAGGCCTTCCGGCACGGGCTCGGCGTGGACGAGATCAACGCCGCCTGCGCCTACGAACCCTGGTTCCTGCGCCAGATCGAGACCCTCGTGCGCGAAGAGGACAAGCTGCGCGCCGACGGCCTGCCGGCTGACGCCGCGCCGATGCGCCGGCTGAAGGCCATGGGCTTCTCCGACGCGCGCCTGGCGACACTGACCTCGCAGACCGAGGACGAGGTGCGCGCGGCGCGGCGCGAACTTGGGGTGCGGCCGGTGTTCAAGCGCATCGACAGCTGCGCGGCCGAGTTCGCGGCGGCGACGCCGTATATGTATTCGACCTACGAGAGCGGGGCCCTCGGCCAGGCGCCGGAATGCGAGTCCAACCCGACCAATCGCAAGAAGGCCATCATCCTGGGCGGCGGGCCCAACCGGATCGGCCAGGGCATCGAGTTCGACTACTGCTGCTGCCACGCGGCCTTCGCGCTCGACGAGATCGGCATCGAGTCGATCATGGTCAACTGCAACCCTGAGACCGTCTCCACCGACTACGACACCTCCGACCGGCTCTATTTCGAGCCGCTGACCACCGAGGACGTGCTGGAGCTGATCGACGTCGAGGCCAGCGCCGGCGAGCTGATTGGGGTGATCGTGCAGTTTGGCGGCCAGACCCCGCTGAAGCTGGCGCACCCGCTGGAAAAGGCGGGGGTGCCGATCCTCGGCACCACGCCCGACGCCATCGACCTGGCCGAGGACCGCGAGCGGTTCCAGGGCCTCTTGACCCGGCTCGGCATCGCCCAGCCGATCAACGCCATCGCCCGCACGCCGGAGGAGGCGTTCGAGGGCGCGCGGCGGGTCGGCTATCCGGTGGTGATCCGGCCCTCGTACGTGCTGGGCGGGCGGGCGATGGAGATCGTCCGCGATGAGGAGCAGCTCGGCCGCTACATCAAGAACGCGGTTCAGGTCTCGGGCGACTCCCCGGTGCTAATCGACCAATACCTCTCGCGCGCCACGGAGGTGGACGTCGACGCGCTTTGCGACGGCGAGACCGTGTTCGTCGCCGGGGTGATGGAGCACATCGAGGAGGCGGGCGTACACTCGGGCGACAGCGCCTGCTCGCTGCCGCCGTTTTCCCTCCGGCCAGAGACGATCCAGGAGCTGAAGGCCGAGACCCGGGCGATGGCGCGGGCGCTGAATGTCCGTGGCCTGATGAACGTGCAGTTCGCCATCGAGGAGCCNCANTCCAAGTCGCCNCGCATCTTCGTGCTGGANGTCAANCCCNGNGCNAGCCGCACNGTNCCGTTCGTGGCCAAGACCATCGGCGCGCCGCTGGCCGGGATCGCCGCCAAGTTGATGGCCGGCGAGAAGCTCACCAGCTTCAGGCTCGCCAGCAGCACCCACGACCATATCGCGGTGAAGGAGGCGGTGTTCCCGTTCGCCAGATTCCCCGGCGTCGACACGGTGCTGGGGCCGGAGATGCGCTCCACCGGCGAGGTGATGGGGCTCGACTGGCGACGCGTGAGCGAGGGTCAGGATATGGCCCCGGCGTTCGCGCGCGCCTTCGCCAAGAGCCAGCTCGGCGGCGGCACGGTGCTGCCTGCCTCGGGCGCCGTGTTCGTTTCGGTGAAGGACGCCGACAAGTCCTGGATCGTCGAGCCGGTGCGCATCCTCGCCACCCGCGGCTTCAAGATCATCGCCACCGGCGGCACCGCGAGTCACCTCGAGGGCGAAGGCTTCGAGGTCGAGCGGGTGAAGAAGGTGCTGGAGGGCCGCCCGCACATCGTCGATGCGATGAAGAACGGCGGGGTCCAGCTGGTGTTCAACACCACCGAGGGCAAGCAGTCGCTGGAGGACTCGTTCTCGCTGCGCCGCTCGGCGTTGATGATGAAGATCCCCTACTACACCACCACCGCCGGCGCCCTGGCCGCGGCCCAGGCGATCGCCGCCCAGGCCGACGGGGCGCTGGAGGTGCGGCCGCTGCAGAGCTACGCGCCGAGCCCCGACGCGCCCGTCAACCCGACGCAACTGTCGACGGCCTAGCCGAGCTCGGTTAGGGGCAGGGGCGCGGACCTCAGGGGCGCCGGAAAGCCTGCAGGGCGCCAACGCGCGCCGGCGATGACGCGATGCCCAGGAGAGCGCGAGCCGCCTCGGACGGGTTCGCGCTCGACGTGTCGATCTCGGCGTCCGCGACGATGCCCCGATGCAGATCGAAATGCCCGGCAACCAGCCCTGGCGTAGGATGGAGCGTGCGTGCGGCCTCCCGCCGGAGCAACTCCGCCTTCGGCGCCGTCACGTTCACCAGCAGCGTCGCAACCGCCGCCAGGGCGTCCGCCCAATCCTGCAGCACATTCAGGTCGAGGAGCATGTCATCCACGACGACGTTGACGCCGGCGTCCGCATAGGCGGCCACCGCGCGATGGAAGCCTTCGAGCAGGCCCCAACCGACAGGCCCGTAGGCGACGCGGCGAGCCGCTGCGCCACCTCCGCCTTCTGGGGCGAGCCAATCGTACCGAAACCCGTCGTGCGCACGCTCGCCCGCGCCGCCCCATGCCTCAGGCATGGCGGCGAACAGACCGTCCAGCGATTGGATCAGGTAGGGCTCGGGGCTCAGCGTCTGCACGGCTTTGGCGAGGGTCGACTTTCCCGCGCACGATGGCCCCACCAGAAGGATGACGCTTCCCTTCGATCCAGCCATTGGCGATCCCACCGCGACGACAAGCGCAATAGGTTGTCGGCCGGCGCGCAGATCAACCGGAAAGCGGTCGCTTCGAACCTCTCACATGGGTCGAACATCTCTCGACCGGCGCCCGGAAGGGTGACGGCATCGCGGGAGTGATGGCTCGCCGGACCGCATG
>JGI12269J14319_10005989_pt1 | contig 10629 bp, 7 predicted proteins | sample PeaSoiSIISIP2007_FD_14319 | JGI IMG/M metagenome (IMG submission 14319) | reverse complement strand
CGCCTCCTCCTCCGCCGAGCCGCCGATCTCCCCGATCATCATGACGGCGCGGGTGTCGGGGTCCTCCTCGAAGGCGGCCAGGCAGTCGATGAAGCTCATCCCGGGGACAGGATCCCCGCCGATCCCCACGCACGTGGTCTGGCCCACCTTCTGCTGGGACAGTTCGTGCAGCGCCTGGTAGGTGAGGGTCCCGGACCGGCTCACGATGCCCACGGGACCGCCGGGCAGGGCGATGTCGCCGGAGGTGATGCCGATGTTGCACTTGCCCGGCGAGATGACCCCCGGGCAGTTGGGGCCGAGCAGGCGCACCCCGGGATGCTCACGCTTCAAGACATTGTAGAACAGGGCCTCGTCCTGGGCAGGGATGCCCTCGGTGATGCACACGATGAAGCGCACGCCCGACGAGGCCGCCTCGAGGATGGCGGCGGGGGCGCCCTTGGGCGGGACCACCACGAACGAGGCGTCGGCCCCTGTCGCCGCCACCGCGTCGCCCACGGTGTCGTAGACGGGGACGCCCTCGACGTCGGTCCCCCCCTTGCCGGGCGTGACACCGGCCACCACCTGCGTGCCGTAGTCGCGGTTGCGCAGGCCGTGGAACCGACCCTGGCTCCCGGTCAGGCCCTGCACCACGACCTTGGTGTTCTCGTCGACGAAGATGCTCACGTGTCTCCTCCTGCCAGCGCCACGGCGCGCCGTGCCGCGCCCAGCATGGTCTCGTCCACGACCAGGCGGTCCGAGATGTGCGAGGCGAGGATCTCGTGGCCCGCCTCTGCGTTGGTGCCGTCGAGGCGCAACACGATGGGCGAGCGAAGGTCGACCCGCCCCAGGGCCTCGACGATCCCGTTGGCCACCTCGTCGCAGCGGGTGATGCCNCCGAAGATGTTCACGAAGATCGAGCGCACGGCCTCGTCGGTGTTGATGACCTCGAGGGCGGCGGCCATGACGTCGGCGTTNGCACCGCCTCCGATGTCGAGGAAGTTGGCGGCGGTGCCCCCGACCTGGGTGACGACGTCGAGCGTGCTCATGGCGAGGCCGGCGCCGTTGGCGATGATGCCCACCGACCCCGACAGGCCGATGTAATTGAGCCCCTTCTCCTTGGCCAGCAGCTCGCGCTCGTCGAAGGTCTCGGTCCCTGCGAAGGACTCCCACTCGGGATGGCGGAAGGCGGCGTTGTCGTCGAGGGTGACCTTGGCGTCGAGGGCGTGGACCCGCCCGTCGGTGGTGAGGATCAGGGGGTTGATCTCGGCCAGGTCACAGTCGCCCTCCACGTAGCACCGGTACAGCGCCACCAGGAGCTCGGCGGCGGGAGCCCGGGCCTCGGGGTCGAGCCCTGCGTCGACGACGAGGCGCTGGGCAGCAACGGGTGACAGGCCGTCGACGGGGTCCACGTGCAGGCGGGCGATGGCGTCGGGGTCGGTGGCGGCCACCTCCTCGATCTCCACGCCCCCTTTGGCCGACACCATGCACAGGTGGAGCTTGGCGGCCCGGTCGAGCGTGAAGCTCGCGTAGTACTCGCGGGCGATGTCCGAGGCGTGCTCGACCCACAGGCGGTGCACGACATGGCCGTGGATGTCCATGCCGAGGATGGCAGCAGCGTGGGTGCGCACCTCCCCGGCGTCCGCCGCCAGCTTGATGCCGCCCGCCTTGCCCCGGCCGCCCACCTTCACCTGGGCCTTGACCACGACGGGGTAGTCGGCGCGGTCGGCCTGCACCACGGCCTCCTCCACCGTGTCGGCGACACCGCCGGGCGAGGTGGGGATGCCGTAGCGGGCGAAGTACTGCTTGCCCTGGTACTCGTAGAGATCCACTGCTGGTCCTGCTCCTCTCCGCCGCCTGGTGGGGCTGGCGCCTGTCGTCGCCGGGTCCCTGCTCGTCTGTGACGCAGCTCGTCGTGCTCAGCCCCCGGCGGTGGCCTCCTCGCGCCGGTCGAGCGCGTCAGCCAGCCAGTGCACGGTGGTGTCGAGCGACGCTCCGGGCGTGAACACCTCGGCGACACCCATGTCCTTGAGCGCCGGGATGTCGGCCTCGGGGATGATCCCGCCCACGATCACGAGCACGTCGTCGAGGCCCTGGGAGCGAAGCCCCTCGATCACCCTGGGCACGAGGGTGAGGTGCGCACCCGAGAGCAGGGACAGTCCCACGGCGTCCGCGTCCTCTTGGACCACGGCCTGCACCACCTGCTCGGGCGTCTGGTGCAGCCCGGTGTAGATCACCTCGAAGCCGCCGTCGCGCAGGGCGCGGGCGATGACCTTGGCACCTCGGTCGTGGCCGTCGAGCCCGGGCTTGGCCACCACGACCCGGTAGGGACGCTTCATCGGGCACCGAGTGTAGGCACCTCTGCCTGACACGGCGCCAGACGACCACCCGCGGCGGCCCGGGGCGGCCCGGCCCCGGGGCCGGACCCGGCGTCCTCCGGGGTCAGGCGCGCCGGCGGGCGGAGATGTTGAGGCGCACGTAGTCGATGACCGGCTCGTCCATGGCCGCCGCCACCTCCCGCGGGAACCGGGCCCGCCGGGCCGGCTCCATGCCGGCCACGTGCGTGCGCAGGCACACCGTCTCCAGGTACGTCTCGAGCTCCTCGCCTTCCTCCAGGCGGGTCGGCTCGGGATGGGTCCACACCTCGATGTGGTCGAACCCGGCCCGCTCCAGCCTGGTGCGCGTCTCGTCGGGCGTGGCATAGAGCCATGCCCCGGCTCGATCGGTGCCGGTGGCGCGCACCGCCTCGAGCAGCCGCGCGATGTTGCCGGCCGCACCGCACTGGGCCGCCAGCGGCGCGCCGGGGCGCATCACGGCGGCCAGGTTGGCGAAGAGCCGGTCGTGGTCGAGCACCCAGTGGAAGGTGGCCGTGGACAGCACGGCGTCGACGGGGCAGTCGTCTCCGAGCAACGCGGACGAGAGCTCGAGGAGGTCGGCTTCGACGAAGCGCACCCGCCCGGCGAAGGGCTCCAGGCGCCGACGGGCCTCGGCGAGCATCGACGGGGCGGCATCGAGGGCGACCACGCGGCCCTCGGGCAGGCGCCGCAGCAGCATCTCGGTGACGCGGCCGCTCCCGGCCCCGGCGTCGAGGACGGTTTCGTCGCCGCCCAGCTCGAGACGGGCCAGCACGTCCGCGCCCCAGCGCGTCATGGGGTCGGAGATGCGGTCGTAGGTGGTGGCGTCCCAGTCGCGCCCGCTCGGTGCGGTCTCGCCCCGTGGTCCGCTCGTGCGCCCCGTCACGTCCTCGGGCCTGTGCCGTTGCGCCACTCGGCCATCTTGGGCAGCCGGCTCTTGCGTCCCGAGGCGCGGGTGCCCGGAGCCGCCGAGCGCGGCGTCGGGCGGCGCGGCGCTGGCGCGGAACGAACCTCGGCGCCGTGCTCGGCGTCGCCCCACGGGTCGGGGTCGAAGAAGTCCTGCGCCCATTCGTCGGCGGTGTCGGGGGGCCCGGGCGCGACGTCGGCGTCGACGTCGGACGCGGCGGCCGTCGTGTCGTCGATCCCGTCCCAGTCTTCGCCCGCGCTGGCGCGCGCCATGCCGGCCCGACGGCGTGACCACGACAACGCCCGCAGCGGGTCGGGGCGCTTGGCCCACGACGAGCCCACGTCGCGCACCAGGTCGCCGGGAAGCTCGGCCAGGAACCGGCTGGGGATGGCGTGGCTCGTCGAGCCCCACAGGGTCCGGCTCCACGCGTGGGTCAGGTACAGCTGACGGCGGGCGCGGGTGATCCCCACGTAGCACAGGCGTCGTTCCTCTTCGAGCTGCAGGGGATCGTCGAGGGCGCGCAGATGCGGGAACACCCCGTCTTCGAGCCCCACCAGGAACACGGCGGGGAACTCCAGGCCCTTGGCGGTGTGCATCGTCATGAGTGACACGCGGCGATCCTGCGCGTCGAGCTCGTCGCTGTCCGACACCAGGGCCACCGACTCCAGGAACTCGTCGAGACTGTCGTACTCGCCCGCCGCGCCGGCCAGCTCGGCGATGTTCTCGAGCCGGCCGTGGGCCTCGAGGGTGTCCTCGGCCTCGAGCGCGGCGCGGTACCCGGTGCGCTCGGCCACGGTCTCCACCACGGCACCGGGCCCGGCGCCGGCGTCGACCATGTGGCGCAGCTCGACGAGCAGGCCTCGCACCTCGGCTGCTCCCTTGGCCGCCTTCCCGGTCACGCCCGCCTCTCGGGCGTGCTCGAGCGCGTCGACGAACGAGCAGCCGTGGGCGCGCGCCCACGCCGCCAGGCGGTCCACCGAGGCGTCGCCCACGCCCCGGCGCGGCACGTTGACGATGCGCCGGGCCGACACCTCGTCGGAGGGGTTCCCGAGCAGGCGCACGTAGGCGAGCAGGTCCTTCACCTCCCGGCGGTCGTAGAACCGGGTGCCCCCCACCACCTTGTAGGGGATGGCCCCCCGCACGAGCTCCTCCTCGAGCGCCCTGCTCTGCGCGTTGGTGCGGTAGAAGACGGCAACCTCTCCGTAGTCCATGCCTTCGAATTCGTGCAGGCGCCCGATCTCGGTCGCCACCCAGGCCGCCTCGTCGTACTCGTCCTCGGCCCGGTAGCGGACGATGGGGCCGCCGGCCTCCCCCTCGGTCCACAGCTCCTTGGGCACACGGGCGGTGTTGTTGGCGATGACGGCATTGGCGGCGTCGAGGATCGTCTTGGTCGACCGGTAGTTCTGCTCGAGCGGGATGACAGCGGCGTCGGGGAACGCCTCTTCGAATTCCACGATGTTGCGGATGTCGGCGCCGCGCCATCCGAAGATGGACTGGTCGCTGTCTCCCACCACGCACACGTTGTGGTGCTCGGCTGCCAGCATGAGCACGATCTCGTTCTGGGCGCGGTTGGTGTCCTGGAACTCGTCCACCAGCACGTGCTTGAACCTCGTGCGGTAGCTGTCGAGGACGTCGGGCGCCGCCTCGAACAGGCGGACGGTGAGCAGGAGCAGATCGTCGAAGTCCATGGCCGAAGCGGCCAGGAGCCGTTGCTCGTATTCCTGGTAGACGTCCGCGATGCGCCGCTCGAAGACCGAACGCGCCTCCTGCGCGTAGGAGCTCGCCGACGCCAGCTCCGCTTTGGCCCCGGAGATCGAAGCCTGCACGGATCGGGCCGGGAGCTTCTTGGCGTCGATGTTCAGGTCACGCAGGATGTGCTCGACGAGACGGCGCGAGTCGGAGTCGTCGTAGATCGTGAACGACTTGCGATACCCCAGCCGGTCCGCGTGGGCGCGCAGGATGCGCACACAGGCGGCGTGGAATGTCGAGACCCACATGCGCTGGGCCACGGGCCCGATGAGACCCACCAGGCGCTCGCGCATCTCGTCGGCGGCCTTGTTGGTGAAGGTGATGGCGAGGATCTCCCACGGCGTGGCGTCCCCGGTGGCGATGAGATGAGCCACCCGGTGGGTGAGCACCCGGGTCTTGCCCGAGCCCGCCCCCGCCACCACCAGCAACGGGGTACCGCGATGGACCACGGCGCGACGCTGGGGGCCGTTGAGCCCCTCGAGGAGCGCGTCGGGCTCGGGCAGGTCGTCGGTCCACCGCGCCCGGCGCGTGGGACGGGGGGGGACGGGGGCACCGGACGGCTCGGGGCCGGCAGGCTCCTCGGGGACACCGAAGCCCTCGAACTCGTCGACGCCGTCGAAAGAGCCCAGACGGGGCCTCGGAGCGCCGGACACGCTCACTCCCATTCAATGGTGCCGGGAGGCTTCGACGTGATGTCGAGGGCCACCCTGTTCACGCCGTCCACCTCGTTGATGATGCGAGACGACAGGCGCTCGAGCAGCTCGTAGGGCAGCCGGGCCCAGTCCGCGGTCATGGCGTCGTCGGAGGTCACGGCGCGGATGACCACGGGGTACGCGTACGTGCGCTCGTCCCCCATGACCCCCACGGTCCGGACGGCGGGAAGCACCGCGAAGCTCTGCCACAGCTGGCGGTACAGCCCGGCCCGGCGGACCTCCTCGACCACGATGGCATCCGCGGCCCGCAGGATCCCGGCGCGTTCGGGTGTGACCTCACCGATGATGCGGACCGCCAGGCCGGGCCCGGGGAAGGGCTGGCGCCACACGATCTCCTCGGGCAGGCCGAGCTCCTCGCCCACGGCGCGTACCTCGTCCTTGAACAACAGGCGCAGGGGCTCCACCAAGTCGAACGCCATGTCCTGGGGGAGGCCACCCACGTTGTGATGCGACTTGATGGTGGCCGCGTCCCCGGTCCCGGACTCGATGATGTCGGGGTAGAGCGTGCCCTGTACGAGGAAACGGACGTCCTCGATCTCGGCCGCTACTTCTTCGAACACGCGGATGAACGTCTCGCCGATGGCCTTGCGCTTGGCCTCGGGTTCGGTGACACCCTCGAGCACGCCGAAGAACCGGTCGGCGGCCTTGACGTGGACGAGGTCCATGTGGAACTGACGGCGGAACGTCTCCTCGACCTGTTCGGCCTCTCCGGTGCGCATGAGCCCGGTGTCGACGAACACGCACGTGAGCTGGTCGCCGACGGCCCTGTGGACGAGGGCGGCCGCCACCGCGGAGTCGACGCCGCCCGACAGCGCGCACAGCACGCGGGAGTCGGAGACCTGGGCCCGCACCGCCTGCAACGCCGACTCGATGATGTTGGTGTGGGTCCACAGGGGACGGGCCCCGCACACGTCGAACAGGAAGCGCTCGAGGAGCTCCTGGCCTCGCTCGGTGTGCACGACCTCGGGGTGGAACTGCACCCCGTAGATCTGCCGTTCGGCGTCGCTCAGCGCGGCCACGGGTGCTTCGGGCGTCGATCCGTTGGCCACGAAGCCGGCGGGCACCTGGGTGATGGAGTCGGCGTGGCTCATCCACACGTCGGCGGCGCCCTGGGGCGGCCAGTCCGCGAACAGGGGGCATGCCACGCTGCGCGTCAGGGCGGTGCGCCCGTACTCGCCGCGGCCGGTACGCGACACGACCCCGCCCAGCTGTTGGGTGAGCAGCTGGGCGCCGTAGCAGATGCCGAGGATGGGAACCCCGGCCTCGTACAGCGCCGGGTCGACGGCCGGGGCCCAGTCGGCGTACACGGACTTCGGGCCTCCCGACAAGATGATGCCCTTGGGCCGGCGCGCCAGGAGCTCGGGGGCGGGGGTGTCGAAGCGGACGATCTCGGAGTAGACACGCGCCTCGCGCACCCGGCGGGCGATCAGCTGGGCGTACTGGGCGCCGAAGTCGACGACGAGGACGGTGTCGGGGGCGTCAGTCACAGAGAGAACGGTGCGAGTCGTGCGGAGAAGGGGACCGGCTCGCGCTCAGTGCCCCATCCCCACTCCCTGAGAGCGCTGCAGTGCCTTGCCCTCGGTCTGCAACGCGGGTGCCACCATCACTTCCGCCTTCTGGAATTCCTTCACCGACTCGTAGCCGCAGGTGGCCATGGCGGTGCGCAGCGCTCCGAAGAGGTTCATGCGACCGTCGTTCTCGTGCGCGGGGCCCAGGAGGATCTCCGACAGCGTTCCCCGCACCGTGGTCCGCACGCGCGCCCCCCGGGGGAGCGTGGGATGGAATGTGGCCATACCCCAGTGGAAGCCCCGGCACGGTGCCTCCTCCGCCGACGACAGCGGGGAGCCCAGCATGACCGCGTCGGCCCCGCACGCGATGGCCTTGGCGATGTCACCGCCCCGGCTCATGCCACCGTCGGCGATGACGTGGACGTAGACACCGGTCTCGTCGAGATGCCGCATGCGCGCCCCGGCCACGTCCGCGATGGCGGTGGCCTGCGGCACACCGAGGCCCAGCACCCCCCGCGTCGTGCACGCGTTGCCCGGGCCCACCCCGACGAGCACACCCACGGCCCCGGTGCGCATGAGGTGCAGCGCAGCCTGGTACGAAGCGCAGCCGCCGACGATCACGGGCAGGTCGAAGGCGCGGATGAACTTCTTCAGGTTGAGCGGCTCGACCGTCTTCGACACGTGCTCGGCGGAGACCACCGTCCCTTGGATGACGAGCATGTCGAGCTCGCCGGCGAGGATGGCGGGGGCGAGCTCGGTGGTGCGCTGGGGCGTGACCGACGCGCACGACACCACTCCGGCCGACTTGATCTCACGGATGCGTTCGGTGACGAGCTCGGGCTTGACGGGCTCGAGGTACATCTGTTGCATCCGGGCGGTCGCCTTGTCGTCGTCGATCCTGGAGATCTCCTCGAGCAGGGGCTCGGGGTCCTCGTAGCGGGTCCACAACCCTTCGAGGTTGAGCACGGCCAAGCCCCCCAGGCGGCCGATGTCGATGGCCGTGCGCGGGCTCACGACCCCGTCCATGGCGGCCGCCATCAGGGGCAGGTCGAAGCGAAAGGCGTCGATCTCCCAGGAGATGTCCACGTCCTCGGGGTCACGGGTGCGGCGGCTGGGCACGATGGCGATGTCGTCGAAGCCATAGGCACGGCGTCCCGACTTGTAGATGCCGATCTCGATCTCAGCCACCTGGCCGCCTCCTGCACGTCGGTCGTCGCACCCGCCTTCGCCCGCGGCGTTCCTCCACGATACCGTCCGCCACCCCTCGCCCCGCGCCGCGTGCGACGCGGCCGCACCGGTGCGCGCGCGGAGCCCAGTGCGTGGCGAACATCCAGGTGGAGAGGGCAGAATTCGGGATCAGACGTCGAGGACGAGCCGCAACAGTTCGACCAGCATGCGGGCGGTGGCACCCCACACGGTGTCGTGGGGAAGCTCGAAGAACCACACCGGGAACGAGCCGTCCTCGCCCGCGTCGGCGACGGGCATCGGCCGTCCGGGCACGACCCATCGCTCCTCGCGGAACACGCCGTCGGCGGCCAGATCGGCGAGGGACACGTCGAAGACGTGCTCCACCTCGTGGGGGTTGGCGGTCAAGCGGGGAGCGCCGGGGAGGACCCCGACCACGGGCGTGATGGTCGAGCCCGAGGAGAAGGTGGCCAGCGGCGTGAGCCGTCCCACCACCTCCACCTGGGCGGGGTCGAGCCCGACCTCTTCGGCGGCTTCCCGCAGGGCCCCGGTCTCGGGGGTCTCCCCGGAGTCGAGGCGGCCGCCGGGGAAGCTGACCTCCCCGGTATGGGTGCGGAGGTGGGCGGCACGCCGGGTCAGGACCACCCTGGTCTCGCCGTCGCGCTCGAACAGTGGCACGAGCACGGCCGCCGGGGCCCCCGGGTCGGGAAAGCCGTCGAAGGTCACACGCTCCTCGGCCACGAGCCCTCGGTGGTGCGCCTCGACCGCACCACGCACCGCCGCCAGGGTGAGCCCCCTCCGGCGCGCCGGCTCCAGGCCCGCCCAGGGTGCGGGGACACCGGCGTAGGCCCGGGCCGGACGCGGGATCACCTGGCGCCCCGGGGGCGGAAAGCCCTCCCGGGCCCCTTGATCCGGATTGGTGTCAGGCGGCCCGTGCATGTCGCTGCACGCTACCGGCGCGACCGCTGACGACAGACGGCCGGGCCCACAGGCCCGGCCGTCCGCAACGAAAGATCGTGCCGTCGGAGCGCCGACGGTGGTGCTGCCTACATCATCCCCATGCCGCCCATGCCACCCATGCCGCCGCCCATGCCACCCATGGCGGCAGCCGCCGCCGCGGGGTCGGCCTTCTCGGGCTTGTCGGCCACCACCGCTTCGGTGGTGAGCAGCAGGGCCGCCACCGACGCCGCGTTCTGGAGCGCCGAGCGGGTCACCTTGGCGGGGTCGATGACGCCCGCCTTGACCAGGTCCTCGAAGTTCCCCGTGGCGGCGTTGAGCCCGACGGGGCCGGACTCGGCCTCCACCTGGCGGACCGTCACGGCACCTTCGAGGCCGGCATTGATGGCGATCCACTTGAGCGGCTCGTCGAGGGCGTGGGCCACGATCCTGGCGCCGGTGGCCTCGTCGCCGTCGAGGCTCTTGGCGAGCTTCTCCACCGCGGCCCGGCTGCGGACAAGGGCGACGCCGCCCCCGGCCACGATGCCTTCCTCGATGGCAGCGCGTGTGGCGGACAGGGCGTCCTCGATGCGGTGCTTCTTCTCCTTGAGCTCGACCTCGGTGGCGGCGCCCACGCGCACCACGGCGACGCCACCGGCCAGCTTGGCCAGGCGCTCCTGGAGCTTCTCGCGGTCCCAGTCCGAGTCGGTCTCCTCGATCTCACGCTTGATCTGGGCGATCCGTCCCTTGACGTCCTCCTCGGCACCGCCGCCGTCGACGATGGTGGTGTCGTCCTTGGTGACGATCACCCGGCGCGCCTTGCCGAGCAGGTCGATGGTGGCGTTCTCCAGCTTCAGCCCGATCTCCTCGGAGATGACCTGCGCACCGCTGAGGATGGCCAGGTCCTGGAGCATGGCCTTGCGGCGGTCACCGAAGCCTGGGGCCTTGACCGCCAGGGAGGTGAAGGTGCCCCGGATCTTGTTGACCACCAGGGTGGCCAGTGCCTCTCCCTCGATGTCCTCGGCGATCAGGAGGAGGGGCTTGCCCGTCTGCATGACCTTCTCGAGCACCGGCACCAGGTCGTGCACGGCGCTGATCTTCTGGTTGGCGATCAGGATGAGCGGCTCGTCGAGGATCGCCTCCTGGCGCTCGGGGTCGGTCACGAAGTACGGGGAGAGGTATCCCTTGTCGAACTGCATTCCCTCGGTGAACTCGAGCTCGAGGCCGAAGGTGTTGGACTCCTCCACCGTGACGGTGCCGTCCTTGCCGACCTTGTCGATGGCCTCGGCGAGCACTTCGCC
>JGI12269J14319_10005984_pt1 | contig 10636 bp, 12 predicted proteins | sample PeaSoiSIISIP2007_FD_14319 | JGI IMG/M metagenome (IMG submission 14319) | reverse complement strand
GGACGAGCCGACAGTGACAGGCGGGAGGCCCGCGAGTTGTGGCCTGCGCGAAGCGATCCCGCATGGGTCTGGCTCGTTCGAGACGCTTTCCTCCGGCTCGAATCGGGCTATCACTTCAGCCAATGGGGAAGGCTGTCGCCTGTAAGTTCCCGGAACGTTGCTTCGGCTTGATCAGGATCAGCGCCGTAGGCCTGCCTCAAGGTGGCGATGGCACGACGCGCCCGGTTCCGGAGATAGTCCGGCAACTCAGCACTGAGCAGGATCGCCGTGATAGAGACAGACAATGAATCCTCGACCCGGTCGTCCTCGAGCAGAAGGTGACCGAGAACGCTCAGACACAGCACATAAATCGGCAGGTAGGCGTCGCGGTTCAGGGCGGTCAACTCCCGGTAGAGCCTGACGGCTTCTTCCGAGACCGCGACCGCCTCAGTCCGCTGCCCGGTCTCCGCCAGCATGCCGGCGTGGGTGTTCAGCGACGTCGCCAGGAACGGGAGATAGGCGTCGCGGTTCACGACGGCCAGCTCCCGGTAGAGCCTGACGGCTTCCTCCGAGACCGCGACCGCCTCAGCATGCCGCCCGGTCTCTGCCAGCAGGAGGGCGTAGGTGTTCAGCGTTATCGCCAGGTCGGGGAGATAGACGTCGCGGTTCACGGCGGCCAGCTCCCGGTAGAGCCTGACGGCTTCTTCCGAGACCGCGACCGCCTCAGCCCGCCGGCTCCCCGCCAGCAGGGCGGCGTGGTTGCTCAGCGACGTCGCCAGGAACGGGAGATAGGCGTCGCGGTTCACGGCGGCCAGCTCCCGGCGCAGGGCCACGGCTTCCACCGAGACCAGGACCGCCTGAGCCCGCTGCCCCGTCTCCGCCAGTACGGCGGCGTGGGTGTTTACCGACGTCGCCAGGTTCGGGAGATAGGCGTCGCGGTTCACGGCGGCCAGCTCCCGGGAGAGCCTGACGGCTTCCTCCGAGACCGCGACCGCCTCAGCCCGCTGCCCGGTCTCCGCCAGCATGCTGGCGTGGTTGTTCAGCGACGTAGCCAGGTTCGGGAGATACGTGTCGCGGTTCGCGGTGGCCAGCTCCCGGTAGAGCCTGAGGGCTTCTTCCGAGACCGCGACCGCCTCAGCCCGCCGCCCGGTATCCGCCAGCCGGGCGGCGTGGTTGTTCAGCGACGTCGCCAGGTCGGGGAGATAGACGTCGCGGTTCACGGCGGCCAGCTCCCGGTAGATGACAGTGAGCTCGCGGGTCAGCCCGGCGTTCGCCTCCAGTTCTTTCACGGAGAAACGCGGCAAGGCATCCTGGACAGAGGCCACGATCTCGCGGAAGAGGTCGCGCTTTGTGATCCCGAGGCGCACCATGGCGCTGCGTAGTGATACCGGGCTCTCGGCGTAAACACCAACCTCCAGGGCTGCTGCACCCAGCAGCCGCGGGTTGGCGCGAACGAGCCGCTCGATCCATGCCGCGGCCCGCATGTCGTATTCGGCCGCCCGGCTCAAGATCAGCAGCGCCCGCCGGGCCCCGTGGGCGTCCGAGCAGCCTGCCAGAGACTCCAGCAAGCCCGGCTGCCGGGCCCCCACCGGGTCTGCGCGGCCGGTGTCTGCTGTCACCTCGTCTGCGAGCAGGCGGATGACAAGGAATTCCCCGAGCCGATCCGGCAGTACAGCTCCCCAGTATTCGACAAGCTGGCCCGGTGCCGGATCATCGGGCGGGTAGAGTTCCGCGATCCACCCGGCCACCATCCGCTGTCGGGTCACCAGACCCCGCAGATCAGGAGCCAGAGCGGCCTCGGCGACAGCGCACGCGGCCTCCCGCGCATTCGGCGCCGACGGCCCCCGGGCGCCAAACAGCGCAGCACCCGCCACTGCCCGGTCCCGGACCAGCCGCACATCATCCAGGCCCCGCGCTCGCGCGAGCTTGTCCCGGTACTTCTGCTCATGCCCAAGCAACAGGTCCTCCGGCCCGCCTCCGGCCGCGATTGGATCACACTGCTGCAGCAGCGCGACCAAGGCGGCCAGCTGCACCGTCAGCACATGCGCATACCCCGGACCGGACAAGTCCGGCACCGGGATGCACGCCGCGATCTGCCGCAGCTCAGCAGCCGCACGGCCCGTGAAACGCGCCAGATGCGGTGCGAGCGAACCGGCTGCCGAGGTGAACATAGCCGGGGGATCCGGTCGGCCCGGCCCCAGTTCCCCAGCCGCTGCCAGCAGCGGGGACAGCGCCAGCACCTGATCCTCAAGTCCGGGCAGATCATCCTCTAGGTCCCCGGCCAGGTCCTGCCACCACTGGCCGGTCGCCCGGGCCAGCAGCAGCAGCCGTACTGGCACCCGTGGCCGCGCCGACATCACTACCTGGATCAGGGAGCCGATATCCGGACCCCGGGCGGCCGCGTAATCGATGACCAGCAGCAGCCGCCGCGCCGGATCGGCGATCACCCCTGCCTCGGCCAGGGAGGCGTTCAGGCGCAGCATGCCTCCGGCCCACCCTTCGTGTTTGCTGCGGGCCAGGAACTCCACGGCCAGCCGCGTCTTGCCCTCCCCTCCCCGTCCCGTCACCAGCAGCGCCTTCACATCCGGGGCCGCCGAAGCCGGAAGGTCTCGCCAGCGTTCCAGGAACTCGATCTCGTCGGCTCGCCCGGTGAAGCCCACCAGCGCCGCGTCCGCCCGCAGCAGCCCGCCCAGCGACCCGGCGGCCTGCGGCCGCGCCAGGAACGGCGCCAGCTCGACCGGCTCCACGTCCGGGACCATCTCGAGATGCGCACCGATGACCTCACAGAACCTGGCATCGCCTAGCAGCGCCCGCACCGGCACCGCGGTCAGGCGGCGGCCCTCCAGCGGCTTATCGCTCCACGCGACCACCCCGATTAGGTGACCCCCGGCCTCACATCTCACCGCGGCGCCCGACACACCTGCCCAGTCCCGCCACCCCTGCGGCCACCCCGATGTTAGATCCACCGCATACCGGTCGCTGCCCGTATAAGTACCCGGCTCTAGGTTGCCGCGGGTCGTGACCGTCTCCACTTCCTCGCCCGTACTGGCAGCGGCGAATCCCGGCAGCCCTGTAACCGTCACTGCCACCGGGCGATTACCGACCGGCTCCCCCCAGGCCAGGCCAGGGACCACGAACCCGCCCGGAGGCTCCCATCCGTCCGGCAGCCGCAGGAGCGCGCCATCAAGATCACCCCGGCCCTGCCAGGCAACCTCAGCCGACACCGGTTCGCCAAGCCGAACCCCGCCGCGCGGGCCGGTGACCAGCTGAACCTCCACGCCTGCTCGGCAGGCGCCGTTGCCGGCGACCACCCCGTGCCGGGCGGTCAGCACCAGCCGCGGGGCCACCAGCAAACCCGAGCTGAACTCCCGGCGCCCTTGGGCGTCGGGAACCCCCGCCCTAACAGCCACCAGGCCCGGATGCGCATGATCCGTCAGCACTGCGGGCTCACCTTCGGCCGGACACCGTCGCCTGCTCACCCGACTCGGTGTCCTGCACATCCAGCCGCAGCCGCAGTCGATGCGAGTCGCCCTTCGACACCCGGCCGTCCGCGCCGACCGAGACAAGGCCCAGCCGCACCCCTGCCGACCCCCCGCCTTCCTTCGTCACCTCTACCAGGAACTCCATCTCCACCTCGGTCACCACAAACCGCAGCCGCGCCTCGCTGCTGCCTTCCTGGACCGCCGTCAGCTGCGACCGCAACTGCTCGATCGCCGCAGTTATCTCACCGTTCTCGCCAGCCACTGCTACCCCACCTTTTCCGCTGCTGACAGCATTCTTGCGGAAACAGCTAGTTCGTCACGGCCAACTCCGCGACCTCGTTCCGTGCCAGTCACAGGAGAGGAAGCGTCTTGCCATCGCCACTGAGTGATCTGGTCCCGCAGAACATCCTCGCCTGCCTGTCAGGGTAACTGAACTTCAGGACGCCGCCGCAGCCAGGAAGCCGGTCACGACTGCGAAGGAGCACTACGACGATCCGCAGGTCCCGGCGGCCAGGCCGCTGCAAAAGCGGATATACGGTCCTGAAACCGCTCGCCGGATCAGCTGGGTGACCACCCGCTTCGAGTCGGCAGGGAGGATGTGGATAGTGCTTCCGGCCCTGCTTCCGTGGTTTTGTCCTGGTGTGGTGTGGGCGTAGGGTCAGGGGCCTGGGTCTCGGCCTGACCTCCGAACCGGCAGGTGTCACGGCGAAGCACGCATCTCTAGGCGCTTTGTGCAGGACAGCTGGACGCTCGCCATCGTCTACCTGGTCGCAACCACTGACACCAGCGACCAGACCCTGAGTCCCTAGGCGACCCGCCCCGATTCGGCAGCTCCCATGCCAGGACCCAGCACTACCATCGCGGTTACATCGCGAAACGGACAAGGTAATACCCCAACGACCGACGCGCGCCGGTGTACGGGCGATGCTGGCTTGCCTGGCTTTGCGTGCGGGGGATGCGGCGATGACCTTGAGCAGGTTGTGGCTGGTGGCCCACAGGCTGAGCTCGGCGCCGGTCAGGTAGCGCTGGCCGCCTGGCGGGCCTTGTCCGCCGACGCCCGGGTCCGCAGCACCTCCCGGTGCACGGCGGGGTCGGCGGGCTTGTTGCCGCGCGAGGGCCTGCCGGTGGCTGCCTTCTTACGGTGCCAGGCCTCCCACCGGGCCACCGCGTCTTCTTCGGTCTGCACCGCGACCGCCTGCTTGCGCTCGGCCCGGACGGCGAGCTCCGCGACCCGGACGGTGAGCTTGTCCGTTGACACGGCCGGAAGCGTACTGCGCGGTGGCGGCCATTCGGGAGTCCGACCTGGCCACGCTCGCTGAACGGGGCTTATGTGGCTTAGCATGCTTATGTTGACGGTGTGTACCGTGTTGTCAGTGAGGCCGCAGAGGACCCTGTGGAGACTTTCCCGCGGACCCTGGAGGGGCTCGTGGCCGCGCTAGGGCGCGCGGCGTGGCTGTCGCTCGAGGGCGCGCCGCGGCAGGTGATGGCGGGGGATGTGGTGATCCGCCGGTTCGAGGGCGGCACGGAGCGCTGAGTGAAGCGCCGGTTCACCTTCGCTGACGCCCTGGCCGCCGCTGAGGCGCTCCGCGAGATCAGCGCCGGCCGCGAGGAGGCTGCCTTGGCGGTCCTCAGCGCGGCGGGGCTGGACGGGCTGAGTAACGAGGAACTCGAGGAGCTGTGCGACCGGTTCGGCGTGGAGGTCTAGGCCCCGTCGCCTGCGGAGCGCGGGCAGTGGCTGACCAGGCTCCGCGCTACCCGGCTTGGTTGCGGTTCAGTGGCCGCCGTAAATCTTGCTGCGGTGCCTGACGTCCTCGACCCGCACCTTGCTGTCATCATCGTCCACCGAATAGAGCACCCGATAATCCCCGTTCCGGACGCGCAGGACGCCGGGCATGCTCACTACATGCTCAGCGCCCAGAGGCCGGGGATTCGCGGCCAGGCGGTTGACCGTCGCGGTGACGCGTTCTTTGCCGTCCTTGTCGAGCTGGCGGAAGTGCTTGGCCGCCTTCTTCCTCCATATGACCTCGTAGCTCACAGCTGGGCTACATGCCCGTCTCGGCCTTGAGGTCCTCCCAGGAGATATCGGGCTCGGGATCAGCGCGGGACTCCAAGACGGCGGCGCGGTCGGCCAGATCCTCGATGAGCCGGGCTACCGCCAAGCCGGCATGCTCCGCGGCGATGGCGAGCTCTTCGAGTTCGCCGGCAGACAGCTGCTCAAGTATCGCCCCCGCCTCGGCGGGAACGACGGCGGCAACGCGGGTGCCGCCTTCAGTGATGTAGATGACTTGGCCGCTGGCCGCCTCGCGGGCAGACACGGCAACGCCAGGCGCGTTCTCGACGGCTAGCTCGCTCACGGTTCGCGTCCTCCTGGCAGGGACGCCCAGAGGTGGTGGTGCGGCGCCCTGAAATCTCCTTACCCATGGTAAAGCCCCCCGCTAGTCCAGGGGAACCTTCCCTCTTTCCGGGGGGAGGCACAGGGAAATGAAAGGGAAACCCGGAATCTGGGTTGACGCAGCGGGTCCGCACCGGGGAGAAACAGGCTGAGAGATCCGGGCGCCCGGCCAGCGGGTGACCGGGCTCCCGTGCGCCGCTCGGCTAGCCGCGGCCGTTGTCTTCCCAGACGTGCCGTACGCCGGTTCCCGTGCCGTCTCTGTGGCCGTCCTGCCGGTCATGGCCAGCAGGACGCTGGCACGGGATCCAATCTGGGGGACAGGCAGGGGAACGGTGCCCGCAGATCCTGCCATGGCCTGGCGTCCAGTCAGGCGCGGGTGATGTGCTTTCCAAGGGATGCCTCCCGGATCGTGGTGAGTGATGCGCCCGTTCCGGGTCATGGCTGGCGTGCCGTTACGGCACTAGGCCGCGCTGACGGCGGCCATGATAGACACAGCGTACCCGGCTGCAACTTCACGCGCGCATGCCGCCCGAGAACGGCGGCCGACCCGCGTTCTCGCGGCGCCGCCGCCCCTGTTCTATCCATCCGGGAATCGGGTCCTCCTCGGCGCCCGCGGCGATGCACAGCTGAGCCGCGGCCTTCGATCGCGGCTCGTCGAGTTCCCCCTCGCTGGCACCGATCATGATGCCCGCCACCTCGGCCAGCAGGTCTGAGCGGTCACCTGCGGTCTCCCGGAGCTCGGCCACCGCGACGGCCGTCTCAGCCTCGGTCAGCTCGCGCCAGCGCGCGTGCCGCTGGGCGACGGCCGACAGCCGGGCCACGGTCAGCCGGTCATGGTCAGGTCCGGGACGATCGCGTGCCACCAGGCCAGCATCGAACACGGAGACGATAAACACAAGAGAGCTATGCCTATATCCTGCTGATCATGCCGATCCGGGTCGGCCGTCAGGCTCCGGCGTGCCGGCACGCGTCCCGGTCGCGCGCTGCCGGACTGCCGGGTGTGGTTGCGGGCACTGTCAGGCTCTGGCGTAGCGGATGCCGGCGCGGACTAGCCACTGGGCGGTGTCCGTGCTCAGCTCCCATGGCCGTGATAGCAGCAGCCGGCGCAGCCGGGCACGGTCGGCAATGTCTGCGGGCTCGGCGGGCAGTCTGGCCCTGTACTCGCCGCCGGGGCCCCAGTGGTCATCGGCTGGATTGTCGAGTGCTTCCATGAATCGCCCTACCCGGAACGGCCAGTGCGGGTGTCCCCACCAGTGCGAGCACGCCAGCCCGCCGTGAGCTGCGGTGCGCAGGATGCCGAACCGTGCGCCCCGGTCCTCGGCCTCGGCGGCGAACGCGCTGAGGCACTCATCGGCATCGTTCTCGTACTCGGTCAGGCCGGCGCCCGCGAGCTGGGCCAGCGTCACGCCAGTGGGAAGCCTGCGGGAAGGGCTGGCCAGCCACACGTACAGCCGGCGCGCCAGCCACCAGACATCATCTGCCGTCAGGTCATCGAGAGCTGATGCCGGCGCTGCGGCGTCCAGGCCGGTTTCCCTCATCCAGCGGCGCATCAGCTGGCGGACGCGCCACGTGGTGTGGCTGTTGACCCGCAGCATGTCACCGTCACGCAGCCGGCCCTCAGCATGCCAGTTCTCGACGCAGGTATTGCGCCATGCGCCGTTCACCAAGCCGATNGCGGCGAGGNCGGCCAACTGCCCCGCGTTGCCCGGGTCGATGCCGGCGCGCTCCCGGAGCAGGTCAGCGGTGAGCTGCTCCTCGCGTTCGGGGGTCATGTCAGCAGCAGGCATCGAGCTTGCCTCCTCGGACAACGGATCCGCTGAGGTCAGTCTCCCGCAAAGACCACGGCGTCGGCACGAAGCAGGTCAGACCCGGTCCCGCGACGCCGCAGATGACAAGCACCCTGGCAATGACAGGCAGGCGGTCCGGGCATCCGCTTCGCGCCCGACCTGCCATCAGGCTGGGACCGCGTGTTCGTGACCGGCGACGATAGGTAGTCGCGCGAGACGTTGTATCTTCTCAGGTTCGTCGCGGCCATCCCGGGAACGTACGCGCGTTTCCTTCGTGGATCCAGCGTCAAATCATTCGGCCGTCCAGGCCCATTGCCCCTACGGTTGCGTGATGGACGACGAGGACGGCAAGCACCTGGCGGAGACTCTCCGCGTGCTGGGCGAAGCCGACGCCTGGGCGGCCCGCACGAGCGCTGAGACGGCGCGCTTGAGGCCAGCCCCTGGCAGTTCCCTTCGCGGAGATGACGACCAGGCGTTTCCGTACGCACTGAGCCATGCCGTCTGGGATGCGCTCGACCACGCGGTCGACCACCTGACATGCCTGCAGGCCCTGTTGCGCGACGCCAGGGTAATCCACCGGTTCGCGCCCTACGCGCTCGTACGAGGAGCGCTGGAAAATGCGTGCGCGGCAGTGTGGATACTCGAGCCGCCCCGCCGGGCGGATCGCCTGGCCCGCAGACTCCGGCTGGCGATCGACGACGTCCGCAACGGCGAGCAGGCCAGGCAGCTGACCGAGCAGCAAGGCCCGCGCACCAAGAAGGACCGGCTAGACCAGATCGCTGCTATCGCCGCCCGGGCTGGCCTTGAGGAAGAAGCGCTGAAGAACAGGGTGTCGTACACGGAGATCGTCAAGGCCATTGACGCAAGCGGCGCGCCGGGCAGCCTCATCGAGTTCAGCTGGAAAATCTGCAGCGGTCTCACCCACGGGGACTCGTGGGCAGCCTGGAGTGCCTCGCGTATGACCCAGATGCCCAGCCCGGTCCAGGACGGCGTGGCAACCCTTAAGATGGAAGCCAACCTCAGCCTGCTCATGCAGATGACGACCCTCGCGGTGCGGTTGACCGGGCGCGGCTGGCAACTGCACGACCAGCGCTGCCAGTCGCCGTACTTGAGTTCGGCGATCGCGCATGCGATGCGCTAGTCGTCCTCGTCCACGACGGCCGAGCCGGCGCCGAAGCCAGGACGGCGGGGACGGCCACAAGGCCTCGCCGCAGCGCCCGCATACCGCTGGATCATGTCGGCCAGAGGGTGCTTGAGCCAGTTCCGTGCCAGTACCACCTGCCGAGGTCGCGCTCATTGCGGTCCATGAGTGCAATGCGCCGCGTCTGGTGACCATGTTGATTGCCCTTCCCGCCCTCGCATGCCACAGGTCGTATTCAAGGCGGCCCCAGGCAGCTTTGAGCGTCCTTGGGTGGCCCCAAAGCGGCCAGTCGAACAGCAGAGTGACAGAGCGGCAGAGCCCACTTTTCTTTCATCCGGCCTGGCCGCTCTGCTATACGCTGGCCTGGTGGATGCCCCAGAGCACGGTGAGCCCTTCTCTGGCGAGGCCGAGCCTGCTGACGGTGAGATCCTTGGGACTGAGCACCCAAGAGTGCCTGCGGGAGTCACGATCGAGGACATCCTGGCCATCATGTCCTCAGTTCAGGCCGAGGGTGAGCTGTCGTTGCAAGAGGCGATCTTGGCCGCAGTGAACGAGCTGTGGAGTGCATCCCCTGAAGTGCTGATGAAGCTGCGGCGCAATTTCGCCACGACACTCCAGGTTAAGGGTCCTTCCGAGGCAGCTGCCCAGGTCGAGCGCGAGACGGGGATGCGCGCGGTCGCACAGTTGATGAAGACACCGCTGGGAGTCGCGCTGATTGCAGCCATCGTCGCGGCCTTGGTCACCGTCGGCGGCAACCTCGCCACCGCTTATCTGGAGAACCTGCTCCACCTGATTACTCCGCCCGTGGTGATCAAGGTGGAGCAACCGCACGGCTGACCCCGGCCTTCCGATTTTCAGGAGAATTGCCAGGTCCACGGAAGTCCACCACAGACCGCCTGACCAGCCTCGACGCCCCATCAGCCAGCTTCGGCGTCCACGCTCAACGCCAGCCGTCCACAGCCGTTGTTAGCAGTGCGTTAGCAGGGTTTTAGTCACGCTCGCGGTCGAAGATGCAGCGGGCCTCCCGCCTCGTTCCGAAAGATCCGGCCTGACAGACTAGGCGGCTCTGCCCTGCGCTCCTGATGCGAACTGTCGGCACGCTGCTGGCGCTCGCCGCTCATCCAGTCACACCGGGCTGTTCGCGGTCGCTCAGGGCTATGGTGCGAGCCTGGCTCTGTACAGCGCTGCCAGCGAGATGAAAGTGCCGCGCGCGGCCAGCGCTGTTACGAAACCTACGCGGATCGCTATCACGGCGTGTCGCCGTGTCTACGCAGGTCAGAACGACAGTCCGATTATCGTGTACCAGGCTGCCGCGGAGTCTTTGGGTCGGCTCTAGTCCGTGTATCGCGCGTTCCCGCAGGTCGAATGGCTACTCTGTGGGCCGAGTTGACGGATCAGGGATCACCCCGTAACATCTCGTGCTGCGGACAGTAGTCTGCCTACACCTCCAGCTGCCTTTCGAGGCGGACTGGAGGTTTTTTTATCTCCGTCCAATCTCAACTTTGGCCCCGCACGCCTTTCCGTGCGGGGCCTTTCGCATGTTCCGGGAGAATGAATGTCACCAAGCTCCTTGACCGCAGCAGCGCTCCCATGGCTGGTCATGGGATGGGTAGTCACGGTCGTCGTGGTCGCTCTGCTGATCTACTTGATCGTGCGCGCCGTCCTCGGTAAGACTGAACCGCAACGGCTCCCCGAGGTCCTCCACGCACTAGGGCCGCTGATCAAAGGCATAGCTCAAGCTCTCGCTCGACCACTTATGCCGCCTATGGGCCAACACCAGGGACTTTAGGTTTTTGGGGTTTTATGGGGTATTTGGTTTCTGATGTTCTGCGCGTGCCCGGAGGTCCGTTTCCGG
>JGI12269J14319_10005983_pt1 | contig 10636 bp, 7 predicted proteins | sample PeaSoiSIISIP2007_FD_14319 | JGI IMG/M metagenome (IMG submission 14319) | reverse complement strand
GGCGGTGGCGGTGGCGGCGGCGGCGGCGGAGGAGGCGGCGGAGGCGGCGGTGGCGGGTTCTACGTCACGACGACCTCGGTGCCCGTGGGCACCATCGGTCAGGCCTACCCAGCGTTCCCCCTGGCGGCCACCGGGACGACGGCGAAAATAAAGTGGAGGCTCGCCGGAGGGAACCTTCCCAAGGGGCTCCACGTGAAGGCCGATGGTTCGCTCAAGGGGAAGGTCAACAAGCACGATTCAGCGGGCAGCTACACCTTCACCGTAGAGGCGTACACCCATCGTCCGGTCGCCACAACGCCGCAAGCCACGTTGACGGTGACGATTCTGTCCTGACCGTCACGAGGTTGGGCGCTTGAGCGGCCCAGTGCCGGTCCCGAGTGGGGACTCGGTAATGGAGTCGGGTGCCGGGGTGCATCGATATTCGGGGATCCCGACTGCCTGCTCGACTCCGACGGCGTTCCTCATGAGCGCCTCCCAAACGGGCGAGCCCTCGCCATCGAGGATCACGAGCGACCTGGCCGCGATCCCGGCTGGATACGACCATCCTGAGACACCGATCCCGAACAACGCCGCCTCCAGGACCGACGAGGACGGCGTGGTGGCGCTGCATCGGGGTACCCGTCGCTGCCTTCCACCTTGACCGCTTTCCGGCGTCACCCCGAAGGTTCGCCGGAAGCCCGAGGCCATCCACCGATAACCCCCGACGGCTGCTGATCCCGGATGGGTCAGCTGGCGATGCGCGAGGAAGCCAAGGGCTTTGACGCTTCCGGTGTGGCGTCCCGGTCCGGGTGATCTCGCGTGGTGTGGCGGCCCCAGACACCCGGCCCAGCCGGGGCACGCAGAACCGGCATCTCCGATCGGTGACCGGGCAGTTCTGGTAGCCGGTAGCTGTCGTGCTGTGACCTGTGTGGTAAACAGCGCCTCATGATCGGGATTGAGGCCGGTGCCGTTCGATGAGCTCTGACCCGTCCGCGCCGGCAGCTCGCCAGTACCCAGTTCGTCCTTACAACCAGCGTATGGCCAGACGGGTGGCCCGCAGAGCCCATATCGACGGCGAAGGTGCGGTGGCGGTTGCATTCACCTACAACAGCCTTGCCACGATGGTCATCCTCGGTGTGATCGAGGACATCTTGACGTTGGTTCCCGTCCTCGGCTCTTACGTCGAATTCGCGTTCAGCATCCTTGCCTTTTACTTCCACCGGATCGTGTTGGTCACGGAGCAGAATGTCTATGTCTTTCGCGACTGGCCGTTTCACTTTCCGGGCAAGTTGCTCATGACGCAGCGACGGGGACCGGGCGTCGTGCGGATCGGGGAACCTGCCGCTTCGTCGTTCATGCAGTTCATTCGGCGCGGCCAGTTGACCTTTCAAGACGGAACGATCGTCTATCACTCCTTCATCTACATCCGCCGGGCGCGGTACATCACACAGGAAGCCAATCTGCCCGCAGGCCAGTAGCGTCTAAACCATCCAATCATTCCGGATCGTCGTCTCCCAGATGTCCAGTAATGATTGTCCCCACTGCCGATATCGCCGTCACATGGCCGGTCACCGCCTGAACGAAGAGCTCCCTGTCGAGCGTGTAGAGCGATGCATCAGTAACTGCGGTCACCGTTGCCTGTCGAGGAACGTCACGGATCAGGGCTATCTCACCGAACCCGTCACCTCGCGACACCGTTTGTAGGAGCCGGCCATGGCGCGAAATCGCCAGCTCGCCTTCAGCGACGGCGTAGTAGCAGTCGCCGCCTTCGCCCTCCTTGATCACGATGGTTCCTTGCGACACCGTGAGCGGCTCCAGGTCCCGCGCTACGCCCTCGAGCGAAGGGGCTGGGAGAGCCGCAAAGATGGAGATCGAGCGCAGCAGTTGGATCTCGACCTGCGGCACTGTCGCAGAAGCGTCGATGTTCTGGATCCGGCGCCACAACCCAGCAATGAGCAAGAGGGCTACGACGGCGGGGGCGACAAGCGCTGCCTTCAGACCGCCGATGGCGATCGCGACACGGACCAGGACGGCACCCAGGGCGAGGCCGGAGTCCATGAGGGCTTCCAGGATCGAGAAGGACCCGGCGATCGCGTCGGCGGGAGCCGACCGTTGCAGGAGGGTCCGACCGGCGACGTCGAAGACAGTACCCGCCAGACCCACAATGCCGATGAGGAGGATGGCGGGTGCCACCCTTGGGATCGCACCGATCATGGCGAGAGCCACCACCGCAATCGACAGGGCGACGGTGAGCGTCTTCGCCAACTGGCGCCGACCCACGAGAAAGGCGGTGACCAACCCGGCGAGCAGTGCTCCTCCGCCGAGTGCGGCGTTCAGGAATCCCGGGCCGCCCGGTCCCATGTGCAGGTAGTTCACGGCAAGGATGACGCAGAGCAGGTCGAGAGCACCGATGAGCACGAAATAGAAGGTGTGCAACGCAAGGAGAACCCTGATCTGCGGATTGCGAACGGCGACCAGCAGGTTGGAGCTTGCGCCCGTTCGGATAGAGGCCAAGGCTCGCCCGAACCCTGACATCAGATCGCCAGCGCGGTCGGCTTCTCCACCGCTCTCGGCATCTTCTGGGACGACATCGGACGAGATGGCGGCGGCGGGTCCGACCACAGGCGCCACCAGGAATGTGGAGACGACTGTCAAGCACGCCATTGCCGCTATCGCCAGTCCTGGTCCTCGCCACGCAATGAGGATGCCAACCGTTGCAGGGCCGACCAGGGCGGCGGCTGCATCTGTCCAGCCGGTCATCACGTTGGCCGCGGTCAGCTCATGAGGTGTTCGAACGATCGCGGGAAGGAGCGCCGCTTGTGGAGGTCGCGTCATCGTGAGGCTCAGCGACGTGAGGGGTGCCAGGGCAAACACCACGACCGCTGGTGCACCGAGACCGATGGCGACGGCCACGGCCCCCATGGAAAGCGCCTGGAGCCCATAGCCGAGGCACAGAACGCGGCTCGGACGCCGACGATCGGCCAGAGCGCCTAAGAAGGGGCCGAGGGCGATGCAAGGAACGAGCTGGATCAGCACCATGAGCATGCTGGCGCTCGGTCCGCCATGACCGTAGGCAAAGACCAAGAGCGTTATCCACACACCAAATTCAGCTGCCCCAAACAGTGCGTAGGCGAAACCGACCCGGCGCAGCACAGGGTTTTCGAACGCAGCTAGGAACACCGATACGACTGCACGAAACCGCAGGAACATCGAGCACTCCTGGTTTCAGAATCCAGCCGGCCGAGTGTGTGTCCCGGACGACGCCACGGTCCCCCGGCGAACAGTACCCAAGAAATCTCCGGAGGGCGCCAGCTGTTCTGACCAAGCGAACTGCCCTCGATACCCATTCGGTAGCCCCCGTCCGGGTGCTTGTCGTGGTACATGGCCGTCCGGAAGGTCTGCCCGACCGCGCCTCCTTGCCGGCGAAGTCCCCCCTGCTGAGAACCGGAGCCCCTACGGCCGACGGGGCCGGTGGGCGGGTGCAGGTCACGAAACGGGCGCAGCCCCCTCCTCGGCCTCGTCGAGGCCTTGGGCCAGGGTGTTCCACGACAGCGTGGCGCACTTGATCCGCACGGGAAACTTGACCACGCCCTGCAGGGCGGCCAGCTCGCCCAGGGCATCGGGGTCCACGGGCACGGCGTCACCGTCGTCGGGTGCCGAGCCGTTGGCGGCCCGGGCGCTGTCGCCGTCGCCGAGCCGGGCCTCGTGAACCGACATCATGGCCTTGAAGGTGCGGATCAGGTCACGCACCTCGGCCACCGACTTGCCCTTCACGGCCGAGGACATCAGCGACGCCGAGGACTGGCTGATCGAGCAACCCTGCCCGGCGAACCGGATGTCGCGCACCGTGCCCTCCTCCACCTGGACGTAGACCACCACCTCGTCGCCGCACAGCGGGTTGAAGCCCTCCACCCGGCGGGCGGGAGGGGAGTCCAGCTCGCCCCGGTTGCGGGGGCTGCGGTAGTGATCGAGGATGATCTCGCGGTAGAGGTCTTCGAGACCGGACATGGGCTCCTCGTGGTTCAGGGCAGGTTTCGTGGATCGCGGCGGTGGCCGTGGCCGGGCACGCCGTGCCCGGTCCAGCTCGCTATCCGAAGAGGCTACCGGCCTCGGCCAGGGCGTCGGCCAGGGCGTCGACGTCGGACCGGTCGTTGTACAGGTAGAGCGAGGCCCGGGCGGTGGCGTTGACGCCCAGGTGCCGCATCAGGGGCTTGGCGCAGTGGTGCCCGGCCCGGACGCACACGCCCGCCTGGTCGAGGACCTGGGCGAGGTCGTGGGGGTGGACGTCGCGGTACGCCAGCGACAGCACGCCGCCTCTGTCCTCGGTGCCGGCCGGCCCGAAGATGTGCAGGTCGTCCCCGAAGCGCTCGGCCAGGACGCGCTGGGCGTAGGCGGTGAGCTCCACCTCGTGGGCGTGGACGGCGTCGAGGCCCACCTTCTCCAGGTACGACACCGCCGCCCCCAGGCCCACGGCCTCGGCGATGGGCGGCGTGCCCGCCTCGAACTTCCACGGCAGCACGTTGGCCGTGAAGCCGTCGTGGCGCACGTCGCGGATCATGCCGCCGCCGCCGAGGAACGGGGGCATGGCCTCCAGCAGCTCGCGCCGACCCCACAGCACCCCGATACCGGTGGGCCCGAGCATCTTGTGGGCGCTGAAGGCCAGGAAGTCGCAGCCCAGGGCGCCGACGTCGGTGGGCAGGTGGGGGACCGACTGGGCGCCGTCGGCGAGGACGACCGCCCCGGCGCGGTGCGCCGCCTCGGCGATGCGGGCGAAGGGGGTGACCGTCCCGAGGACGTTCGACATGGTCGTGCAGGCCACCAGCTTCACACCGTCGACGAGGCGGTCGAGCTCGGAGAGGTCGAGGCGGTACCCGTCGTCGACCCCCATCCAGCGCAGCTCGAGGTCGCGCTCCTCGGCCAGCATGAGCCAGGGCACGATGTTGGCGTGGTGCTCCATGTCGGTGAGCAGCACCGCGTCCCCGGGGTGGAGGTTGGCCCGGCCCCACGTGGCGGCGACGAGGTTCACCGACTCGGTGGCGTTCTTTGTGAAGACGACCTCGTGGGCGGGGTCGGTGGCGCCGACGAAGCGCCCCACCGCCACCCGGGCCTCCTCGAACAGGCGGTCCGCCTCCTCGGCCATGGCGTACACGCCGCGGTGCACGTTGGCATGGGTGGTCCGGTAGTACGCGTCCATGGCGTCGAGCACGCACTGCGGCCGCTGCGACGACGAGGCCGAGTCGAGGTAGACGACGCGGCGCCCGTGGACGTTGCGTTCGAGCAGGGGGAAGTCGGCCTTCAGGGCCGAGAGGTCGACCCCCGCACCCTTCGGGGCCGGGTTCGGGCCCGCTCCGGGGTGCCCGGGGACGCTGTGGCGCGGTTCCCCGGCGTCGTGGTGCACGCCGGTGGTGCGGGGGGCACCGGTGTTCGTCGCCGTCACCTCCGCCACGGCTCGTACCCTTCCTCCTCGAGGCGATCGGCCAGCTCGGGACCGCCCTGGTCGACGACCTTCCCCTCCACGAGCACGTGCACCACATCGGGTCGCAGGAGCTCGAGGATCCTGGTGTAGTGGGTGACGAGGAGCACGCCCAGCGAGGGTCGCGCCGCCCGCACCGCCTGCACGCCGTCGGCCACGATCCGCAGGGCGTCGATGTCGAGACCCGAATCGGTCTCGTCCAGCACGGCCAGCTCGGGGTCGAGCATGGCCATCTGCAGGATCTCGTTGCGCTTCTTCTCCCCGCCCGAGAAACCCTCGTTGAGGTGGCGCGACCCGAAGGACTCGTCCATGCCCAGGGTCTTCATCCACTCGAGCATGGACATGCGGACCTCGAGCACCGAGCGTTCCTCGCCCACCCGGCCGGCCACCGCCTGGCGCAGGAACTGGATGATGGGCACGCCGGGGATCTCCTCGGGGTACTGGAAGGCGAGGAACATGCCGGCCTTGGCCCGCACGTCGGTGGGCCAGGCCGTGACGTCCTCGCCCCGGAAGCGGATGGCACCCTCGGTGACCTGGTAGGAGGGGTTGCCCAGCAGCGTGTTCGCCAGGGTGGACTTGCCCGAGCCGTTGGGGCCCATCAGGGCGTGGAGCTCGCCGTCGCCGAGCACGAGGTCCACCCCGCGCAGGATCTCGGTGCCGTCGACGGCCACGTGGAGCCGCTCGATCTCGAGGAGGGGGGCCACGCCCGACAGTGTACCGTCGCGGCCGGATTTGCACTACGGCGGTAGTGACAATGTCGGGGGCCGCGCCCGCCGGCCGGGCGGCACCGCTCCCACCAGGTCATTCAATAGGTCACCGGGGTCCGGTAGCGTCGCCCGGGTGAGCGATCCGTGGACCTTCGCCGGCAAGGTGGCGTCCACCGGCCCCTCGGGCGGGGTGGTGACCCTGGTCGACGAGTCCACCTTCGCCATCAGCGGGCGGTCCGGCGACGTCCTCACGCCCTCGGCCGAAGGCCTCTTCGTGCGGGACACCCGCCTCCTCTCCCGCCTCGAGCTGCGGGTGAACGGCACCCGGCCCGAGGCGCTGGCGGTGGTGTCCGACGACCCCTTCTCGGCCACGTTCGTGTCCCGCTGCCCGCCCCGACCGGGGCACGCCGACTCCACCCTCATGGTCTTCCGGGCCCGCTACGTGGGCCAGGGCATGCGGGAGGACATCGTCATCCGCAACTTCGGCGACGAGCCCACGTTCTGTTCGGTGGAGCTCTTCGTCGACGCCGATTTCGCCGATCTGTTCGCGGTGAAGGAGGGCCGGTTCGGCGCGGTGGACGGCGCGCTCAGCCGCGAGCGCGGCGAGAGCCAACTGGAGTTCACGTACCGGCGCGGCACCGTGAGCCGCGGCCTCGTCCTCAACATCGTGCCCAAACCCGCCGTCGTCGCCGACGACCTCCTCAGTTTCGAGGCCATCGTGCCGGCGAAGGGCCAGTGGACGGGGTGCATCGAGTTCCACCCCGTCATCGAGGGCAAGGCCATCGATCCCCGCTACCGGTGCGGCCAGCCCGTCGACCGCGCCGCCCCGGCCGAGCGCCTGGCCAAGTGGCGCCGTCAGGTGCCCCAGGTGGAGACGGACCACGAAGGCCTGCGGGCCGTGATCGCCTCGAGCGCCGAGGACCTGGGGGCGCTGCGGATCTTCGACCCCGACTTCCCCGAGCGCGTGGTGCTGGCGGCGGGCGCGCCGTGGTTCATGACGGTCTTCGGCCGCGACTCGATCATCACGTCGTGGATGGCGCTGCTCGTCGATCCCGATCTGGCCCTCGGCGTCCTGCAGACCCTGGCCCGCTTCCAGGGCAAGGACATCGACCCCCGGAGCGAGGAGCAGCCCGGACGGATCCTCCACGAGATGCGCTTCGGCGACGCACCGTCACTGTCGCTCGGCGGGGGAAGCATCTACTACGGCACCGCCGACGCCACGCCCCTGTTCGTCATGCTCCTGGGCGAGCTGCGGCGCTGGGGCCTCGCCCGCGAGGTGGTGGACGAGCTGTTGCCCAACGCCGAGCGTGCCCTCGAATGGATCGAGAACTTCGGCGACCTCGACGGCGACGGGTACGTCGAGTACCAGCGCATGACCGACCGCGGTCTCGCCAACCAGGGATGGAAGGACTCGGGCGACGGCATCCGCTACGCGGACGGCACCGTGGCCCACGCCCCCATCGCCCTGTGCGAGGTGCAGGCCTATGTCTACGGCGCCTACCTGGCTCGGGCCCACTTCGCCCGGGAGGCGGGGGACGAGGGGACCTTCGAGCGCTACCGCGGCAAGGCCACGAAGCTCAAGGAGGACTTCAACCGCGACTTCTGGCTCGAGGACCGGGGCTGGTTCGCGGTCGGCCTCGACGGCGACAAGCGACCCATCGACTCGCTCACGTCGAACATCGGCCACTGCCTGTGGACCGGGATCGTCGACGAGGAGAAGGCGCGCATCGTCGCCGAGCGGCTCATGGCGCCCGAGATGTTCAGCGGATGGGGCATCCGTACCCTGGGCACGACGATGGGGGGGTACAACCCCATGAGCTACCACTGCGGCTCGGTGTGGCCCCACGACACCGCCATCGTGGCCGCCGGCCTGGCCCGCTACGGGTTCATGGACCACGCCCTGCGGGTGGTGTGCGCCCTGCTCGATGCGGCCTCGAGCCTGGGCGGCCGACTGCCCGAGCTGTTCTGCGGTCTGGACCGGGGCGAGTTCTCCTCGCCGGTGGGCTATCCGACGTCGTGCTCGCCCCAGGCCTGGGCCGCCGCGTCCCCCCTGCTGTGCCTGCGCACCATGCTCCGCCTCGACCCGTGGGTCCCCTACGGCAGGACCTGGCTTTCGCCGCTCCTGCCCGACGGCATGCGCTACCTCAAGGTGGCGGGGATCCCGCTGGCGGGATCACGGGTCACCGTCGAGGTCGACGGGGACGACGTCGACGTGTCGGGGCTCCCCCCCGAGGTCGAGCTGGTCACCGCTCCCCGACACCCCGTCAGCGCGGTCTGAGCCTTCTCCCGGGGCGTCAGCCCGTGGGCAGTGACCGCTCCGCGTCCACCAGCCCGAGCGGGGCATGGGCCACCCCGGCCTGGGCGCGCCCGAGCGGCACGACGTCGTCGACGGTCTGGGTGCCGGCCGCGTCGCCACAGTCGGGGTCGTAGGGGACGCTCGCCACCACCTCGATGGCACCCGTCGGCTGGAGTGCGGTCCAGCCGTAGAACGTGCCGCACGCCGGCAGGCTCACCTGCACGGCCGTGCTCCCGGTGCCCACGGGCTGCCACGCCACCGAGACCAGCTCGGCGGGACGCGACACGACCGGTGCCTGCACCGCCGCACCGCACGCGCTCACGCCCCCGCTCGTGTATGCCAACGCGTCGTGGCCGGTGTCGGCGTCGAAGACCACCACCGTGTAGCGCGTGGGCGTCCCCGCCGGGCCGAGCGTCGAGCCCACCGTCCCCGTAGCCGCGCCCGGGCACGTGTTCCAGGCCACGCCCACCCACGCCAGACGGTGGTCGTAGACGGGCAAGGCTTCCTGGGTGACGCCGCCCGGCACCGGCAACGTGGTCGACGCAACGGAGGTGGTCGTGCCCGCCACCGCGCCGGCGCCGGTGGTGCTGGTCGTACCGGTGGTACCGGCGCCGGTGGTGGTGGTCGTACGGGTGGTACCGGTGGTGCTGGTGGTGCTGGTCGTACCGGTCGTACCGGTCGTACCGGTGGTGCTGGTCGTACCGGTGGCACCGATGGCACCGGTCGTGCCGGTGACGGGCGGCGTGGGCACGTCGTTCGACACGGTGACGAAGCCAAGCCCCACCATGGAGAAGGCGTAGGAGCCGTCCACCGCCACCGAGGCGCGGAACATGGTCGCCGCCGCCGCCGACGACACAAGGGGCTTCGCCTTGCCGGCCGGGTCCACAACCAGGCCGCCGTCGTCGAGGTCGACGACGGACACGAATCGGTCACCGTGCACCGCCGCCAGCGACGGCGCCGCCGACGGGGCCCGGACCGACCGCTCGTGGGCGACGGTGCAGCCGGCCAGCATCGCCGCCACGATGAGCAACGGCGTGCCTCGGAGCAGCCTGAAGGCGAGGCCCACGGGCCACAGTCTGCCCGCAGCCCGGCGTTAGGCTGCGTCAATGCCGGAAGACGCCGTCCCTCCCGGCGCGTCCCGCACCCCGTCCGAGCAGGCCTTCGTGGTGGCGGTCGACCTCGGGACGGGCGGGCCCAAGGTGGCCGTCGTGGCCGCCTCGGGCGCCATCGTGGCCAGCGCCTTCGAGCCCGTCGCCACCCGGCTGCTGCCCGGCGGCGGTGCCGAGCAGGACCCGGCCGAGTGGTGGGTGGCGGTGGTGCGCGCCGCCCGGCGCGCCGTGGCGGACTCGGCGGTGGACCCGTCGGCCGTGGCGGCACTGGCCTGCACGGCGCAGTGGTCGGGCACCGTGGCCGTCGACGCCGACGGCACGCCACTGCGCGCCGCCGTGATCTGGATGGACTCGCGGGGCTCGGGCCCGATCCGGCGGCAGATGGGCGGACCGCTCAGCGTCCTCGGCTACGACGTGCGCAAGCTCCAACGGTGGATCCGGCTCACGGGCGGTGCCCCGGGGCGCTCGGGCAAGGACCCCACCGCCCACATCCTGTGGATCCGCCAGGCCGAGCCCGACGTCTACCGGGCCACCCACAAGTTCCTGGAGCCGGTGGACTGGCTCAACCAGCGCCTCACCGGTCGCTTCGCCGCCTCCTACGACTCCATCGCCGCCCACTGGGTGACCGACAACCGCCGCATCTCGTCGGTCGCCTACGACGACACGTTGTTGGGCATGTCCGGGCTCGACCGGGCCAAGCTCCCCGACCTGGTGCCGCCGGCCACAGTGGTGGGTCCCCTGCGGGCCGCCGCCGCGCAGGAGCTCGGGCTGCCGGCCGGTGTGCCCGTCGTCACGGGATCGGGCGACGTCCATTCCGCCGCGGTCGGGTCGGGGGCGGTGGCCGATTTCGACGGCCATCTCTACATCGGGACGTCCTCGTGGATCTCGTGCCACGTCCCGTTCAAGAAGACCGACGTGCTGCGCAACGTGGCCTCCATCCCGGCCGCCGTCCCCGGTCGGTACCTGGTCGCCGACGAGCACGAAACGGCGGGGGCGTGCCTGGCGTTCGTGGCCCGGACCCTGTCGTTCGACGGCGACGGCGGTAGCCGCAGCGGTGACGGCGGTAGCCGCA
>JGI12269J14319_10005982_pt1 | contig 10637 bp, 12 predicted proteins | sample PeaSoiSIISIP2007_FD_14319 | JGI IMG/M metagenome (IMG submission 14319) | reverse complement strand
CCGGGGACCCGGGTCGATCACGCCGAGCTCTCCCAAGATCCCGCCGGGGTGGATCACGTCCGCGACCCGCTCCCCGATCCGGACCTCGACCTGTCCGTTGACGCAGACGAACATGGTATGGGCGGGGTCGCCCGCGCGGAAGATCACCTCGTCGCGGGCGAAGTGCCGAAGGTCGTCCGGGTGGTGAGGCGGGTGCTCGAGGTGCTGCTCGGCGTCGGACATGGCTTGGCTTGCTCGCTTACGCCGGGGTCGGCACGGGTCCTGGGGCCCAATTGCCGAACGCTCATCCTCATGGCTTCCCGCGCCGATTATATCGACGATGGATCTTTTCGCTGAGATTACCGCGGTCCAGACCCGGATCGCGGAGATCACCGGCACGCCGCCCCCGCAGGCGACGCCGACGGGCGCCTTCAGCGCGGCGCTGACCCATGCGTTGCAGCCCGACGCGGCTGCCGTGCCGGCCGGTGCCGCTGACGCGCCCGCCCCGGTCGCTCCCGAAGAGATCGATGCGCTGGTCAACCAGAACGCCGCCATCTGGCAGGTCGATCCGGCGCTGGTCAAGGCCGTGATCGCGAACGAGTCGGGCTTCAACGCCAACGCGACCTCGCCGGTCGGGGCGCAGGGACTCATGCAGCTCATGCCCGAGACGGCCGCTTCGCTCGGCGTGCGCAACCCGTACGACCCGGCGCAGAACGTCGCCGGCGGGACACGCTACCTGCGCTCGATGCTCGACCGCTTCGGCGGCGATCCCAAGCTCGCCATCGCCGCCTACAACGCTGGTCCCGGCGCCGTCGAAAAGTACGGCGACGTTCCTCCGTATGCCGAGACTCGCACCTACGTCGACAACGTCCTCGGGTCATACGCGCGCTATCGCGCGCCCTGAGCGAGTCCTCGCCGGCGCTCTCGCGCTGCTGGCGCTGGTGTGCGCGCCGGCCGCCGCCGGCCGCGACGATGCGCACGCGCGCGTCGCAACGATCTTGGCAGCGTACGAGCGCGCGACCGGCGCCGCGCAGGTCACCCGCGTAGAGACCAGCGGAACGCTGGCCGGGGAAGGGCTGACCGGAACCTTCCACGATTGGCGTGCGGGTACGGACGAACGCGACGACGAGCGCTTGGGATTGCGCACCGAGACGACGCTGCGCGTGAGCGGGCGTACGTGGGTGCGCAACGCGAACGGCAACGTGCGCGAATTGCACGGCGTCCTGCGACGGCACGTGCTCACCGATGCCTTCATCGACAGCGGTGATTTTCTGCGCGCGCCCGAGCGCTCGCGCTTTCTGGGCTTCGGTACCCTGCGCGGTCGGCGCGCGTGGCGCATCGAGATAACGGCAGCCGGCGGCGATCCGGAAACGTTGTGGATCGACGCGCACGACGGGTTGCCGCTGCGCAGCGAGTACGTCGAAGGCGACGGCGTCGCCACCGTCGATCTCGGCGACTGGCGCGTCGTCGGCGGGCGCACGGTCCCGTTCCGCGCGGTGACCAGCGACGGCAACCACGTCTTCGACGTCGTCGCGCAGACCACGCAGGTCACGTTCGGCACGCCGATCGATCCGGCGGTGTTCGCACCGCTCGCGGACCGCGTGCTCGCAGCCGCCGGCGTGCAGACGGTTCCGCTCGTCACGGTCGACGATCACGCCGCGTGCACGGTCACGATCGCGGGGCATGCCTATACGTTTCTCATCGACAGCGGTGCGCAAAACGTCGTGCTCGATTCGCGCGTGGCCAAGCAGCTCGGACTCGTCGAGGAAGGCGCCCTCGAGGTGCGCGGGGCCGCGCGCATCGGCGGCTTGCGCGTCGCGCGGCTGCCGCAGCTCCGCATCGGCGATGCGGAGCTCGACGACCTCGTCGTCTCGACGCTCGATCTCGGCACGACGCTGGGGTCCATCCACATCGACGGGATTCTCGGCTACCCCTTCTTCGCCGCGGCCCTCGTCGAGCTCGACATGGCGCACGGCACGATGCGCTTCGGGCCGCCGGGATCGTTCGCGCCGGCCGGCGCGCGCGTCGCGCTCGACGTCGATCGCGAGATCCCCGAGGCCATGGTTCGCCTCGACGAGCGCGTCGAAGCGCCGTTCCTCGTCGACACCGGAAACAGCGGCGCACTGCTGCTGTACGGCCCGTTTGCCGAACGGCACCCGGAGCTGGTGCCGCGGACCGGACCGCTGACCGGGAACTACGGGGTCGGGGGCTTCAACCGCTCGTACGGCGCGCGGCTGGGCGCGATCTCGGTGGGCAGCATCGCCCTCGCTCAGCGCGACGTCGAGGTCGTCATGGCGACCGACGGCGCATTCGCCGACCGCGTCGATGCCGGGAACCTCGGGTTCGGGGTCCTGCGCAACTTCGTGATGACCTTCGACCTCGCCGGCGGCACGTTGTATCTGGCGGCAACAACTTCGTAGCCTGCGCGCCATCGCGCGCGCGTACGGTCGCGGCGGAGGTTTTCGCCATGCCGACCGCACCCGACCGCATCGCGGTGATCGCGATGCAGCTCGCTCGCACCGACCGCCGAGCGCTCTCCCAAGCCTGGTACGATTCACTGCACGTTGCGCGCACGGCAGATGCGTCACGCGGCGTTGCCGGACGCGTCACCACGAACGCGTCGACAGCGCAAGTACGGACGCTGCGCCCACCGGAGGCCCGTCCTTCGCCGGCGCACCCGGCAGCGTTCCGTCGCCGCTCGATCGAGGCTGCCGCGCGCCCGCACGCCCTCGAACCCGATGTCGCCGTCACCAAGCTCCGCCGGGCGATTACCACGCTCGCATCCCCGTCACGCTCCGTTGCCCAAACGATCTCGCTGGGCAGTGCGCGGGTGCGCCTGATCGTGCGCACCGATGCCGCAGGGACGCGGGTCGTTGCGATCTGTACCGCCGCCGACCGCGAACGCGTGGGGCGCGCGCTCGCGCAGGTACGCGTCTCGCTCGCCGCGGCGGGCATCACGTTGGCGGCGTGATGCTGGGGGCTGCCTCGGTCGAAGCGCTGCAGCGCATCGCGGATCGTGCCAACGACGTCTTGGGCGCCTATGCGCCCGGCGGGTTCCCGGTCCGAGGCGACGTGCGCGCGACGGCGCCGCCCGCGAAGGTCGACGATCCGCTCAGCGTCGCCGCGCCGTCCGATGCGTGGTTCGTCACCAGCGATGCTGCCGGCGTGCGCGCGTACACGCGGGCCGGCACGCTGCACGTCGATGACGCCGGAACGCTGCGCGGTAGCGACGGCAGCGCGGTCCTCGGGTTCGCCAACGGCAACATCCTCCCCGGAACGATTGCGTTGCCGGAGCCGGATCGCACCTTGGGCCGCTGCGGTGACCTCCGCATCGAGTCCGACGGGACGCTTGCGTACACGCGCGCAGCGATCGATCCGCGCACGCGCGAGCGCTCGGCAGAGCGCGTCGTCGTCGGCGTGCTCGCGCTCGCGCGCTTTCCCGCCGGGACCGCGCCCGTGCACGTCGACGCGACGCACGTCGCCGCACCCGAGGGTGTCGTTCCGCACGTCGGCCGCCCGGGCGACGGTGCGTTCGGCCCGCTCACGACGTACGCGCGCGACGGCGGCAGCCTCGACCTCGATGCCGGACTCGCGCGGCTCTCCGAAGCGTACCTCACGTTCCGCGCGCTCAGCGCCGCGAACCGCGCCGACCTGCTCGAGCAAAAGACCGCGCTGGACCTCGTGAAGTGATCGCCGCGCTCGCCTTCGCGCCGGGGCCGGGTGCGGTGCGACCGGCCGCGTTCGTGCGGCGACCGCGCATCCCGCTCGACGCCGCGTGCGTCGTCGCGAACGGGGTGCGCGAAGCCCTGCGCGGTTTGCTGGGCGAGTCCTGTACGGTGGCGATCGGCGAGCCGGTTGCGATCGACGCGGCGGCATGGCAGGTGCTGATCCGCGACGCGCTCGTCTTCGCGACCCCGGGTCGCGCGACCGACGTCGCGTTCGTTCTCGGCCGCGCCGACGCACGGACCTTGGTCGACGCCGCGTTCGGTGAAGAGGGGTCGCACCGCGGGGCCTGGAGCGCGCTCGAGCACGGCGCCGTCGAGCGCATCGCGGCTCGCTGCGCGAACGCCTGCGACGTCTTGTGCGCCGAGCGTCGCGGACCCACGCGCGCCGCCGACGCGGCACGGCTGCCGCCGTGCGTTGCCTACTTCGACGTGCGGGTGACCGCGCCGGTGGTCTTCACGCTCGGCGTCGGCGTGCTCCGCGAGCTGCCGGAGCCGGAGCCGGCGGCCACGCTGACCCCCGCTGCGCTGGGCGCGGTCGCCCTCGAGGCACGGGTCATCCTGGGCACCGGCCGGATCACGGCGCGGCGGTTGCTCGAGCTTCGACCCGGCGACCTGGTCGTGCTGGGCACCAAGGTCGCGGACGAGGGTGAATTGAACGTGGCGGGCCAAAGGGTCGCCGACGGAACCTGCGGCGTCGCCCGAGGGCGCACCGCCTTCGTCGTTCGATCGCTACATGCTAGGGGAGACGTGTGATCGCGTCCGACGCTAACAACCTCGACTTGCTCATGAACGTCCCGCTCACCGTTACGGCTGAGCTGGGATCGTGCAAGATGTTGGTGCGCGACATCCTCAAGCTGGGGACGGGATCGGTCGTCGAGCTCAACCGCCTGGCCGGCGGTCCGGTGGATTTGCTGGTGAACGATCGGCTCGTCGCGCGCGGTGAAGTCGTCGCCATCGACGAGAACTTCGGCGTCCGCGTCACCGAGCTGATCGAAAAGCCCTGAGCTTGTCATCGTGAGCGAAGCGACGCGTAGCGTCGCGTAGTCGAACGACCACCGGCCGGAAGATTGTAACCGGGCAGCGAAATGCCCGAGCACTCGGGGGTGCGCGACTGATGCTGATCATTGACAACGCCCTCGTCAGCGAGCTGCTCACGATGAGCGACTGCATCGACGTGCAGGAGGCCGCGTTTCGCGGCCTGCCCAGCGGGCGCTCGATCCATCGGCCGCGGGTCGACCTCTATTACCCGTGCGAGCGCGACGACGGGTACTTCCGCTGGGGCACGATGGAGGGCGCCAACGGCGACTTCTTCGCGATCCGCATGAAGTCCGACATCGTCACCTGGCCGCGCGATGCGCGCGGAAACGTCACCGAGGAGAAGTACTGCGTCCAGCCCGGCACGTTCTGCGGCTTGATCCTGCTGATCTCGACCCGCAACGGCGAACCGCTCGCGCTCATCAACGACGGCGTCCTGCAGCACATGCGGGTCGGCGGCGGCGCGGGCCTCGGCGTGAAGCATCTCGCGCGCGAGGACGCCCACGCCGTGGGAATGATCGGGTCGGGCGGGATGGCGCGGACCTACATCGAGGCCTTTGCGTGCGTGCGTGACATCCGGAGCTGCAAGGTCTTCAGTCCGAGCCGGGAGCATCGCGAGGCCTTTGCGGCCGAGATGCGCGCGCAGCTCGGCATCGATGTCGTCCCGGTCGACAGCGCGCGCGAGGCCGTGCGGGGCGTCGACATCCTCGCGTCGTGCACCGACGCGATCGTCCCGGTCTACGAAGCCGATTGGCTCGAGCCCGGGATGCACGTGACGAACTTGAACTATCACGAGGTCCCGCCGGCAGCGGTCGAGCGCTTCGACGTGTTCGTCCGTCAAGGAACCTCCGGGGTCGAGATGCCGGAGAGCGAGCGCTTCCAGTCGCGCCGGGGGCAGTCGCCGGCGGCGTACCTAGGCGGGACGCTCGAGGAGCTCAAGCGCATTCCGCCGGCGCCGAAGCGCTCGGCCGGCTGGGGTGGCTCGCTCTCGTCCGAACGGCCTGATTTCGCGGAGCTCACCAGTGGCACGTGCGCGGGCCGGACGAGTCGCGACCAGATCACGTTCTATCAGAACGTCGGCAACCAGGGCCTGCAGTTCTCGTCGGTCGGCGGCTGGGTCTATACGAAGGCGCGCGAGCTTGGCCGCGGCCGCCAGCTTCCGACCGAGTGGTTATTGCAGGACGTACGCGATTGATGCGGCGGTTCGCTTTCGCCGCCGTGGCGGCACTTCTGCTCGCGGCACCTGCCGCCGCGCAGGCGCCGCAGCCGTTGCGGGTCGTCACGACGGCCCTCGAGGCATCGAGCGGTCCCGTGTTCGCGCAACGTATGGGCTACTTCCGCCGAGAAGGGCTCGACGCCGATGTCACGCTTTTGCGCAGCGGCGAGGCGGCGGCCGCCGCTGTCATCGGGGGCTCGGCCGACGTCGGGGTCGCGAACACGCTCTCGCTGGCGATCGCCCATGCCAAGGGGCTGGGCCTGGTGCTGATCGCGCCGGCGAGCGAGTACGTCGACACCGCGCCGACGACTGCGCTCGTCGTCCTGCGGGACTCGCCTATCCGCACCGCGCGCGACCTCGACGGCAAGACGATCGGGATCATCGCGGTCGGTGACCTGACGACGATCTCGACCGAGGCGTGGCTCGATCGCAACGGTCTCGACCACACGCGCGTGAAGTTCGTCGAAATTCCGAACGCGCAGATGGCCGCTGCCCTCGAGCGCGGCACCGTCGACGCCGCGATGATCAACTCGCCGGCGTTGCAGGCGGCGCTCGAGCGGGGACGCATCCTCGGCAAGCCGTACGGCGCAATCGCTCCACGCTTCATCGCGAACGGCTTCTACGCGAAGTCCGACTGGCTGGCGCGTCACCTCGACGAGGCGCGGCGGTTCGCCCGTGCCGTCATCGACGCGCAGCAGTGGGCGATGCACAACCCCGCCGCGTCGGCGCAGATCCTCGTCGACGCCAACAAGCTCTCTCCCGAGTTCGTTGCCAAGATGAGCCGGAGCGTCTACGCCGAGCGCTTCGACCCCGCGCTCCTGCAGCCGCTGATCGACACCGCCGCCCGCTACAAGACGATCCCCGGCTCGTTCGCCGCCACCGAGCTCTACGACCCAACGCTGTAAAGGACGCCGGACGCCCGAACGGGCAGTCACCGCGGGCTCCAACATGATACCTCGCAACCCCGAGGTAACACGTCCGCCATCTCCGCGACGTACGTTGCGGGCGTGGACGAGTTGCTTTCGCTGGCAGGGACGGGGCGGGCGGCGCTCCCGCTCGACGTGCTCGCGGCGCTGACCGCGCTTTCGCTGGCACCGTTCGTGCTGATGCTCTCGACGTCGTTCGTGCGGATCGTGGTCGTGCTCTCGTTGGTGCGCTCGGCGATCGGCGCGGCGATGCTGCCGCCGAACGCCGTCCTCGCGGGGCTCGCGCTGGTACTGACGTTCGTCATCATGGCGCCGACATTCGAACGGATCGACCGCGAGGCGTTGCGGCCCTACGTTGCGGGGAAAGTTTCGCAGCGCGCGTTCATCGAGCGGGCGAGCGAGCCGCTGCGCGCCTTCATGTTGCGGCAGGCGAAACAGCGCGACGTCGATACCTTCGGGCGACTCGCCCACCGGCCGGCCGGCGAGCGGGCGGCGGCAGCGCCGCTGACCGTGCTGATCCCGGCGTTTGTCGTCGGCGAGCTCCGCAACGCGTTCGCGATCGGCGTCGCGCTCTATCTGCCGTTCGTCGCCATCGACCTCGCGGTCGCCGCAATCCTCATGGGTCTGGGGATGTTCATGCTCAGCCCGCCGGTGGTCGCGCTGCCGTGCAAGCTGCTATTGTTCGTCCTCGTCGACGGCTGGGCGCTGGTCTGCAACGGCGTCGCGACCAGCTTTCGGTAACGACCGTGGCGGAATTCGAGGGGCTGCTGCGCGACGCGTTGCTCGTGATCGCGGTGCTGACGCTGCCGGTGCTGGGACTCGCGACGCTCGTCGGCGCCGCGGTGGCCATCCTGCAGGCGGCGACGCAAATCCAAGAGCAGACGCTCACGCTGCTGCCGAAAGTCGTCGCGGTCGGCGCGCTCCTCGCGCTCGGCGGCGCGTTCGGGCTCGGGTTGTGCGCGCAGCTGTTCCTCGAAGCGATCGGGCGCATACCGGCGCTCGTGCGCGGCTGATCGGCACGTGAGCGCGACCGCCGTGCTGGTCTTCGCGCGCGGCGTGGGGCTCGCGCTGCGTGCACCCGGTCTCTCGCACCCGAGCGTCCCGCCACCGGTGCGGGTCGCGGTGGCACTGGCGCTCGCAATCGCCGTCGCACCACAGGTGCGCGCGCGGGTCGCGCTCGAGCCGGTGCTGCTGATCGTGGCGTTGGCCGGCGAGGTCGCGTTGGGAGCGGCGCTCGGCACCGGGGCGGCGCTCCTCTACGACGGCGCGTACGCAGCGGGCCGGCTGCTCGACGATTACGTGGGCATCCGCGGCAGCGTCCCGACCGCGAACGTCACCTCGGCGCAGGCGTTCGGCCGGCTTTGGTCGGCGACGTTCCTGGCGGGGTTGTTTCTGCTCGACGGCTACGTCCCGATCGTGCGGGCGTTCGCCGACAGCTTCGACCGCATCGCGCCGGGCGGGACGCTCGCCGCCGGTGCATGGCTCCACTTCGCGGCCGCGCTTCCGGCGACGATCGCCGAGGCGGCCGTCCTGATCGCGGCGCCGGCCGTCGCGGCCGCTGCCGCGACGCAGGTCGCGCTCGCTGCGGTTGCACGCGTCGTCCCGCGTTTCGCGAGCTTCGCGCTCGGCTTCCCGGTGACGTTTGCGGTCGCGCTCGTCGCGACGGTGGTCGCGATCCCGCTCCTCGCGCCGGCCGCGGCGCATCCGTGGATCGTCGCGCCCTGGGGGGTGCGGTGAGCGAGAAGCGCTTCGATCCGACGCCGGCGCGCCGCGAGCGCGCGCGCCGCGAGGGCAACGTCGTGTGCTCGCGCGAGCTGATCGGGGTCGGATCGTTCGGGGCCGGACTCATCGCGACCGCGTGCGTCGTGCCGTTCGCCGCGGCCGCGGCGTCAGCCGCGGTGCGCGGCTCGCCGGCGGCGGCCGGTGCGCTCGTCGCGCTGGCGTTCGTCCCGGCCGTCGCGGCCGCAGCCGGTGCGACGCTGGTGGCGTTGGCGCACGGCGGCCTGCACCTCGTACCGATCACGTTCGACCTTGCGAAACTCACGCCGGCGACGGGGCTGCGCCGCGCGTTCGGCGGCGAGGCGGTGGTCGCCGCGGTGCGCGCGACGGCGGCGTTCGCGGTGGTGAGCGCAGCGATCGTTCCGTTTATCGCCCCGCTCGTGCGCGCCGCGCCGGTGCTCGGGTCGCCGCCGGCGGTCGCCCACGCCGCGGCCGAGGCCGCGCTGAACGCGTGCTTCGCCGCCTGCGCGGTCGGCACGCTGTTTGCCGTCGCCGACTTCGCGCTCGCGCGCCGCCGTTGGCTGCACGGGCTGCGCATGTCGCTCGACGAGCTCAAGCGCGAGCTGCGCGAGCACGACGGGGATCCGCACGCCAAGCAGCACCGGCGCCACCTGCATCGGGCGATCGCGCGCGGCGGCATCGAGCGCGTGCGCGAGGCGTCGTTCGTCGTCGTGAACCCGACCCACGTCGCGGTGGCGCTGCGCTACGCGCCGCCCACCGTCCCGGTGCCGGAGATCCTCGTGCGGGCCGTCGACGAGGTCGCGCGCACGGTGCGCGCGCTTGCCGAACGCGCCGGGATCCCGATCGTCGAAGACGTCGCCCTCGCACGGTGGCTCTACCGCGCGGGCGAAGCCGGCCGGCCGATCCCGCCCGAGACGTTCGTCGCGGTTGCCGAGGCGGTCGCGACGCTGATGCGCGCCGGGCTGCTGGACGCGTGAAAATCAACGGCGCGTTCGCCGGTGCGGTGCTCTCGATCGTCGCGATCCTGATCGTCCCGCTGCCGCCCTTCGCGCTCGATCTGCTGCTCGGGATCGACATCTTCGGTGCGGCGCTCATCCTGCTGATCAGCCTGCGCGTCGAGGAGCCGCTCGAGTTCTCGGCGTTCGCGCCCGCGCTGCTGCTGGCGACGCTCTTCCGGCTCGCGCTCGACGTGAGCGCGACGCGGCTGATCCTCACCCAAGGTCATCTCGAGGGCGGCGCGGGCTCGATCATCCCGGCCTTCGGCGCGTTCGTGGTGCGCGGCAATATCGTCGTCGGTCTGATCGTCTTTGCGATCTTGATTACGATCCAGTTCGTCGTCATCGCGACGGGGGCGCAACGCGTCGCCGAGGTTTCGGCCCGGTTCACCCTCGACGCGATGCCGGGGAAGCAGATGGCGATCGACGCCGACGTTCACGCCGGCGCCCTCGATGCGGACGGCGCCCGGCGCAAACGAGCGCGCGTCCAACGCGAGGCCGACTTCTACGCGGCGATGGACGGCGCCGGCAAATTCGTCAAAGGCGATGCGATCGCGGCGTTGATCATCGTCGCGCTCAACCTCACCGGCGGGATCGTCGTCGGCGTCGCTTACCGCGGCCTCGGACCCCTCGAGGCGCTGCAGACGTATGCGATCCTCTCGATCGGCAACGCGCTCGTGACGACGCTCCCGGCGTTCCTCATTTCCACGGCGATGGGGCTCATGGTGACCCGGGTCGCCGGCGAAGGCGCGCTCGGTGTCGACCTGGCGCTGCAATTGGTCGCGCGGCCCGATGCGCTGCGCATCGCCGGCGGCTTGATGTGCGCGCTGGCGCTCGTCCCGGCACTTCCCGGCCCGGTCTTCGGCGGGCTCGGATTGGCGGCGTTCGGAGGTGCGGCTGCGGCCGGCGCGCGCCGGCGGCAAGCGGAGGCCGATGCAGCGCGCGCGCGGGAACGCCGCCGCAAGGATGCGATCCGCCGGCCCGAGTCGGCGTTCGCGCTGGTCGGCGTCGACGCGCTCGC
>JGI12269J14319_10005981_pt1 | contig 10640 bp, 10 predicted proteins | sample PeaSoiSIISIP2007_FD_14319 | JGI IMG/M metagenome (IMG submission 14319) | reverse complement strand
GTCGGGACCGCGGCACGAGCCGTAGAGGAACCGGCCGTTGGGATGAGCCGCGATCTCGGCGGCGAGGGCGTTTCCGCGGTACCCCTCGGGGAGCACCGACACCGTTTGGCGCGAAGCGAGGCCTCCGTTCTGGGGGTCATAGCTGTAGCCGACAATGGTGTTGGCGAGTTCGTTGATCGCGTAGACCCGCCGTCCCGTCCCATCGAACTCCAGGTGGCGGGGGCCCGATCCGGGGGCCGCGGAGACGAAGGGTGGGGTCCCCGGCGCCAGCGCGACTGCGTGCCGGTCGATCGCATAGGTGTAGATCCGGTCGAGGCCGAGGTCGCACACGAGAGCGAAGCGGTTGTCGGGGGCGATGTTCGTGGAATGGACGTGGGGCGCCGTCTGGCGCGTCGGATGGGGCCCCCTTCCCGCGTGCGCAACGACCCGGGGCGGCCCGAGCGTTCCGTCCGCGCCGAGCGGGATCGCCGCGGCGAGGCCCAGGTGGTAGTTGGCCGCCAGCGCGAAGCGCCCCGTCGTGTCGACCGCGATGTGGCAGGGCATGGGCCCGTCGCCGGGAGGCAGCTGCTGGACGGGCAGGAGCCGGGGCGACGCCGGGTCGATGCGGAACGAGGATGCCCAAGCCGGGCCGGCGCAGACCGCGTAGAGGAACTCGCGGCCGGGCGACAGGGCGAGGAAGGTCGGGTTGGGCGCCTCGGCGGCAAGCTCGGGCGCGCCGAGCGCCCCCGTCGCCGCGTCCAGGCTCACGGAATAGATCCCGCGGCTCGCACCCCTGGTGTACGTGCCGACGAACAGCCGGTGGAGGCCGGTTCTTGCGCCCATCCGCTAGAAGAAGCGGCGCGCGGGCCCGATGACAAGCTGGCAGAATGAGGCGCGAGCGGGCGCGGCACCCGGCGCTATCAGGCCGCGTCGTCCGGCAGCCGGAGCGTCCAGACGGAGGCCGCGAGCGTGAGGGCGCTGGAATAGAGCAGCGCCAGCCTGAAATCCCCGACGGGAGCCAACCACCCGAAGACGACCGATGCGGCTGCGGCCGCGAGCCGCCCGATGTTGTAGCAGAACCCGGCGCCCGTGGTCCGCAGGAGCGTGGGGAAGAGGGGCGGCAGGTACATGGTGAACAGCCCGAAGACGCCCGAGAAGAAGCCGACGAGCGGCATCCAGAACCAGGCCAGCTCCGCAAATCCCCTCGGCACCGCGAACGCGCCCACCATAGAGGCGAACATCCCGCCAAGCATCAGGACGACGGCGCGCCTGTTGCCCAGGCCCCGGGCAAGCCAGCCCGCGGCGAAGTTGCCCGCGATCGCGAGCACGTTGAGCAGGAAGAACGCGGCCGACACCGCGCGGGTCGCCTCGGACGTGGGGGTTCCCGAGGCCTCGAGCAGCCTGCGCAGGTGCTGGGGGTGCCAGAACTGCAGGAGCCACCAGCCCGAGAGGGCGAGCGCGCACACGGCGCTGGTGTGCCAGGTGATAGGCGCCACCTTCCCGCGAAACAGGTCGCGGATCCCGGGTTTCGCCGCGCTTGCCGACTGCGCCCGGCGCCAGGTGTCGGACTCGGGCACCCGCTTGCGGATCCAGAAGACAAGCAGCGCGGGGGCGACCCCGATCAGAAAGACCCACCGCTCGGGGGGCGGGTGGGGAAGGAACGACAGGAGCGTCACGAAGGATGCCGCGACCAGGATCCCCAGGTTGACCCCCGACTGGAGGACGGCCGCCAGCCAGGGTCGCCACGGCGTGGGCCAGGTCTCAAGGAGGAGCGCGGCCCCGACCGCCCACTCGCCGCCGATCCCGAGGGCGGCGAGGAACCGGAAGAGCATGAGCTGCCACCAGGTCTGCGCCGCCGCGCACAGGCCCGTGCACAGGGCATAGGTGAGGATCGTGAGCGAGAGCGCCCTGCTGCGGCCGAGCCGGTCCCCGAGGCGCCCGAAGAAGGCGCCGCCGAGCGCCCACCCCACGAGGAACGCCGCCTGGATGTAGGCGCTCTTCTGCTTTACGGCCGGGTCGCTGCTGGTGGCGGCACCGAGCAGGTGGACCACAAGCGGGGTGGCGACCAGCGTGTACAGGTGGATTTCAAGGCCGTCGAACAGCCATCCCAGCCAAGCGGCGGTCCCTGATTTCCACTGCAGGGAGGAAATGTCGCGGAGTCGCTCCGGGCGGGGGGTCGGTCCCATCCGGCCGTCATTTCTTCCGCGCCTTCAGGTCGGCCACCGCGGCCTGCGCCGCGGCGAGCCGGGCGACCGGCACGCGGTACGGGCTGCACGAAACGTAGGTGAGCCCGATCCGGTGGCAGAACTTGACCGATTCGGGGTCGCCGCCGTGCTCGCCGCAGATCCCTAGCTTGATTCCCGGGCGCGTCCGCGAGCCCTTCTCGACGGCGATCCTCATCAGCTGGCCGACGCCGGTCTGGTCGATCGTCGCGAAGGGATTCTTCTTCACGATCTCGGCCTCGGCGTAGCCCGGCAGGAAGGAACCGGAGTCGTCGCGGCTCATCCCGAGCGCGGTCTGGGTGAGGTCGTTCGTCCCGAAGCTGAAGAACTCGGCCGTCTCGGCGATCTCGTCGGCGGTCAGGGCGCCGCGGGGTATCTCGATCATCGTGCCGACCGAATAGCCGATCTTCGCCTTCTTCTCGGCCTGGACGGCCTTGGCGATCTCGTGGACGATCGCGACCTGCAGGTCGAGCTCCCTCTTGAAGCCGACCAGAGGGATCATGATCTCGGGCTTCGCCCTGAAGCCCTGCTTGTTCGCATCGGCGGCGGCCTCGAAGATGGCGCGGGCCTGCATGGCGGTGATTTCCGGGTACTTGATTCCGAGGCGGCAGCCGCGGAATCCGAGCATCGGGTTGAACTCGTGAAGCTCGTGGACCCGGTGGACGATCTTCTCGACCGGGATGCCGAGCTTCTTCGCAAGATCGGCCTGCTGCTCGGCCTGATTGGGCAGGAACTCGTGGAGCGGGGGATCCAGGAACCGGATGGTCGCGGGCAGGCCCTTCAGTTCCCTGAAGATGCCGAAGAAGTCGTCCCGCTGGTAGGGAAGGAGCTTCGCAAGCGCCGCCCTGCGTTCCTCGACGGTCTCGGCGAGGATCATCTCGCGCATCGCGTCGATGCGGTTTCCCTCGAAGAACATGTGCTCCGTGCGGGTGAGGCCGATGCCGGTCGCGCCGAAGGCCACGGCGATGCGCGCCTGATCGGGCGTGTCGGCGTTGGTGCGCACCGAGAGCCTGGTGGCCTGGGAGCACCACTTCATCAGCTGCGCGAAGTTCTGGTACGTGCGGCTCTTCCTCGCCTCGGCGTCCCCGTTGACCAGGCCCTGGATGACCTCGGCGGCGGCGGTCTTCACCTCGCCCGCGTAGACGGCGCCGGCCGTGCCGTCGATCGAGAGGAACTCCCCCTCCTTGAATGTCTGGCTGCCCACGGTGAGGGTGCGCTTGTCGTAGTCGACCTCGAGCGCGCTGGCCCCGCACACGCAGACCTTGCCCATCTGGCGCGCGACGAGCGCCGCGTGGGACGAGACCCCGCCGCGCGCGGTCAGGATCCCCTCGGCTGCGATCATCCCGCGCAGGTCCTCGGGGGACGTCTCGACGCGCACGAGGAGCACCTTCTCTCCCTTGGCCGCGGCCTCGACGCAGCGGTCGGCGTTGAAATAGATGCGGCCCGTCGCCGCGCCGGGGCCGGCCGGAAGGCCGGTGGCGATGGCCTTGGCGCCCTTGATGACGGTCCGGTCGAAGATGGGGGCGAGCACCTGGTCAAGCTGGTCGGCGGGGACGCGGGTCAGTGCGGTCTGCCAGTCGATCAGCTTCTCCTTAACCATCTCGACTGCGATGCGCACGGCGGCGACGCCGGTACGCTTTCCGTTGCGGGTCTGGAGCATGTACACCTTCCCGTCCTGGATCGTGAACTCGAAGTCCTGCATGTCCTTGAAATGCGACTCCAGCACCTGGCGGATCCGCTCGAGCTCCCTGAGAGAGGACGGCTGCGTCTCCGCCAGCCTCGCGACCGCGGCCGGCGTGCGCACGCCGGCGCCGACATCCTCCGACATCCTCGCCCTGCGCGTTCATGAGGAATTCGCCGTAGAAGACCTTCTCCCCGGTCGCCGGGTCGCGTGTGAACGCGACGCCGGAGCCGGACTGCTCGCCCGTGTTTCCGAACACCATCGCCTGCACGTTGACTGCGGTGCCCCACTCGGTGGGGATGTTGTACTTGCGGCGGTAGACGATCGCGCGGTCATTCATCCACGAGCCAAACACGGCCCCGATCGCCCCCTTGAGCTGGTCCCAGGGGTTCGAGGGGAAGTCATGGCCCGTGCGCTCCTTCACCAGCGCCTTGAACCGGGAGATGAGCTCCTTCAGGTCGCCGGACGCGAGCTTCGTGTCCTCGAGGTGGCGGTCGTGATGGCGCTCCTCCTTGAGACCCTCGATGGCGGCCTCGAACGGATCGTGGTCCTCGCCCGGTCGCTTCTGCACGCCGAGCACGACGTCGCCGTACATCTGGATGAAGCGCCTGTAGCAGTCCCACGCAAAGCGCTCGTTCCTCGTGGCGGCGACCAGGGACAGGACGGTCTCGTCGTTCAGGCCGAGGTTGAGGATCGTGTCCATCATCCCGGGCATCGAGTCGCGGGCGCCTGAGCGGACGGCGACGAGCAGGGGAAATCCCACGGCATCGCCGAACTTGTAGCCCATGATGGCCTCGATCTTGGCGACCCCTTCGGCGATCTGCGCCTGGAGCGCCGCGGGATACGTGCGCCGGTTGGCGTAGTAATGGGTGCACACCTCCGTCGTGACCGTGAATCCCGCCGGCACCGGCAGCCCGATCCGGCTCATCTCGGCCAGGTTGGCGCCCTTTCCCCCAAGCAGCGGCTTCATCCCGCCGTTCCCGTCGGCCCTTCCGGCGCCCCACGAGTACACGAATTTGGGTGCCTTGGGGGAGGCGGATCTCTTGGGCGAGGACCCGGCTTTCGCGCGGGCCTTGGGGGACTTGGACGTTTTGGCCATGGTGATGATTCTTGGTTTGAAAAGGGCTGGCGCGCTGTGCGCGTAAAGAGCCGATTCCATCGTTTCAGGCGGGGACCTGTCAATCGTCCATCGGGCCGGATGGCGGTACAATCTGAAGCCGGTGGGCTCGTTAGGACGGCTAATGGGAGCGGGCGGGTCCGCTGCCGCGCCCCGGGGAAGAAAAAGGTCGCGTCTGCCTGCCGCCCATTTCAACACTTCGGGGTGGTGCTCCCCGACGCAGATCATCGCATCAAGCTCCAGGTCTTTGAGGGCCCCCTCGACCTGCTGCTTTTCCTGATCCGCAAGAACGAGATAGACATCTATGACATACCGATCGAGTCGGTGACGAAGCAGTATGTCGCGGTCCTGCGCTCCATGCAGCAACTCGACCTGGAGGTGGCCGGGGAATTCTTCGTGATGGCGGCCTCGCTGATGGAAATCAAGAGCCGGATGCTGCTTCCGAAGGGCCAGTACGCCGTGGACCCCGACGCCGAGGGACAGGACGACATCGATCCCCGTTGGGAGCTCGTCCACCAGCTCCTCCAGTACAAGAAGTTCAAGGATGCGGCTTCGCGGCTCTCGGAGATGGCGCGCCTGCGGCAGGATCTCATGGACCGCCTGATGTCGTCGCGGCCCGCGGATTCGCTCGACCGCCCGCTCAAGGGGGTGAACCGGATCGAGCTCTGGACCGCGTTCAACATGGTGCTCCGGCGCCTTGCGGAAAAACTCGTGGTCGGCGAGATCCACGACGAGGCCGTGACGGTCGCCGACCAGATGGAGTGGCTTCTGGAGCGGATGCGCGCCGAGAGGAGCTTTGTGTTTTCCAGCCTCTTCGCGGAGGGCGTGTCGCTGCGGCGCCTTGTCGCGACATTCCTGGCCATACTCGAGCTGACCCGGCTCAGGAAGATGCGCCTGCGCCAGAGCGGGGCGTTCACGGACATCGTCTGCGAGGCGGCCGACGAAACTTCGCTTGAAACTCCCGTGGCCGTGGGCACGTTTCAGTCGTGAGCAAGAAGAAGCAAAGACGCGGCTACGGCGCCCTGCTCGGGCTCGGCCTCGACAACGACGACGGGCACCGGCGAATCACCACCGGGGAGCAGTTCGCCATCCTGGGGGGGTCCGCCGAGACGCACGAGCGGATGACCGAGACCGTGGTCAAGACGTTCGAGGAGCTCAAGCAGAGGGGAAAGCGCCTGAACGAGCTCCGTCCGGTCGAACTCGCCGACATCATTAAGAAGTCCTCGCCCAAGTAGGCGGATTTGCTTTTGCCCGCCGGCCGCATCTATTGTCCTAAGCACATGTCCGACAAGATCACCCACCTCACCACCGAAACATTCAAGGCCGCAGTGTCCTCATCGGCCACGCCCCTGCTCGTCGACTTCTGGGCCCCGTGGTGCGGGCCCTGCAAGGCCATCGCGCCCGTGCTGGACGAGCTTGCCGCCGAGTTCGACGGGAAGATCTCGATCGCCAAGGTGAACATCGACGACAACGAGGCCATCGCCGCCGAGTTCGGCATCCGCGCGATCCCGACCATGCTGCTTTTCAAGGGGGGGCGCGTGATCGAGCAGATCGTGGGACTCATGCCGAAGGCGGCCCTAAGGACAAAGCTTGCCGCTCAGATCTGACGGCCCGCCCGCGGCCCCCGGTCAGATGAGGACGCCCGCCGCGAAGAGCGCGGCGTAGAGCGCGATGAACCGTCCCGAGTCCCCGAGAAGAGCCACGTAATCGGAGGGCGCCTTGCCCGCCGCCATGCGGCGGATGTGCGACCATGCGAGCGGGGCCGTCAGGAGCGGCAGCAGGCTCCACGCCCCGAATCCCGCGGCCCAGTAGGCGGCGGGCACGGCGAGCGCGATGCAAAGCGAGACGGCGTGCTGCGCGCGCGCGACGCGCCGGCCGAACCGGACAACGAGCGTGCGCTTGCCCGCGGCGGCGTCCGTGTCGGCGTCGCGGTAGTTGTTGACGAGAAGGATATTGGCCGCCAGCAGGCCCATGGGAACCCCCGCGAGCACGGCGTACGGCGTGATTCTTCCCGTCTGGACAAAGTAGGTGATCGTGACGGCGACGGGCCCGAAGAAGACGAACACGAGCGCGTCCCCGAATCCGTGGTAGCCGAGCGGCCAGGGCCCGCCCGTGTAGGCGATGCCGCATAGGATGCTGGCGGCGCCCACGGCCAGCATCCACGGCCCGCCCCATCGGAGCAGGGCAAGGCCGACGGCGAACGCCGCGCCAAACACGGCCGCCATCGCGCTCCGCATTGCCGCAGGCGGGACGAGCCCCGACGCCACGGCGCGCCTGGGGCCGACTCGCGCGGCTGTGTCGGCGCCGTGGACAAAGTCGTAGTAGTCGTTGGCGAAATTCGTCCCGACCTGGACAAGGAGCGCGAACGCGAGGCAGATTCCCGCGGCCGCGGGGTCGAAGCGATGGTCGCGGGCCGCCATGGCCGACCCGACGACGACGGGCGCGACCGCCGCGGGGAGGGTCCGAGGACGGGACGCGGAAACCCAGATCCGCAAGGCGGACAGGCGGAAGGGCTCGGCCGCGAGGCTCACCGGATCGAGAATCCCGCGAACTGCGCCTCGCGCACGCGCGACTGCCGCTCCACCTTGCGCACGTACCCCTGCATCCTTTCATGAAGGGCCGCGATAAACGCCTCGACATCCTCGGGCCTTCCCTCGGCCTCCAGGAGCACCCGTCCGTCGGGAAGGTTGCTCACGAATCCAGCAACCTCGAACTCCCTCGCCACCTGGAGCGCCGTGTAGCGGAAGCCGACGCCCTGGACCCGCCCGGTGAACACCGCAGTCTCGTGATGGGTCTCCGGCATGGTGCGCCGAGCCTAGGGCCGGTCGGCCGGGCCCTTCAACAAGCAATCTCCCGGGACGAGCCGCGGCCGCCGCCCAGGGCAGGATTTAATTTGCAAAGCGAGGATTCTTAAGGACGCTTGGCGCCAAGAGATGAGCGATTTCGATCCTGACAGCCTCTCGGAAAACGAGTGGGAAGAGAATGGCGATCTGGCCTGGAACGAATTTGACTGGGAGGTCTATCTCCGCGAGCAGGAGGGCGCGATAGACCGCTACCTCGGGTTCTATGAGGCTCTCAAGGCGAGCCCCGACCGCATCGACGAGGTGGCCGACAAGATGGGCTGGGACCGCGCCGATGCGGAGGATATCGAGGAGCGGGAGAATCCCGAGAAGGTCCTTTTTTCCGACGAGATCTACACGCTGCAGAAGAATCCGGTCTTCATCGCGACCAAGGCCCTCTTCCTGAGTCTTCGCAGAGCATGGGCGCCGATCGCCTCGGTTCCGGGAAGAATCCCGCGGTCCCTGGCGCTTTCGTTCCTCTCGTCGCTCCACGAGTGCGAGGAGCAGGCGGTGATGGCGATCCATGCCCTGGACTTTGGCGACTACACAATGGCGATCTGCCTGTTCAAGAGGGCGCACGCGGAGCTGAACGCCTGCTTTGCCGACATCGGCTCGGAGGCTGCCGGCGGCCACGCGGCGCTTCTCGCGTGCCGCGATGACCTGCGCATGCGCCTGTTCGATCTCCGCGAAATCTGGCTCCGAGTCATAAGCGACTGCCGGGAGGATTCGAACCGGCCCGCCGACGAGGAGGATTGATCGTCCCATCGCCCGGCCGGCCGGGTGACGCCGCCCGGTCCGGGCGCGCAATGGGTTCGAGTCCCTTCGGGCTCCATTTCAATGCCCCCCAACATGGGACAGACGCGGATCGCCCCGGGCAGCCCTGGATTCGCTCCCGGATTTCCCAAACCCAGGCGCCTCGATTGTTGCCTGACGCGGTTTGCCCGGCTGATGGCGCTTTGCGCCTCGATGTCGTGCGTGTCGCTTGCCCTCGCTGACGGCAGCGGGGCGCTGGAGGCCCCTTACGACCCGACTGAGCATTGGGAAGTCGACTACGAGAGCGGCGTGATCTGGCGCGTCACGGGCTCGGCCACGCCATTGAGTTACACCGTGCTGCCCCAGCTCCTGACGGTAAAGAGCCGCCTGGTCGGCACCTCGCGCCCGTTCCTTGGCGGCGATCTGGTGATTCGCAACCGGTTCAGCCTCCTGGTTGAGCCGATTGCGATGGGGCCCGAGCACCATTTCATTGGGGGCGCGGCCTCGGGAATCCTGGAATGGTGGGACAAGCGGCGAACGCGCTGCCTGTTCTTCGCCGCCGGCGGCGGAATCGGGTGGCTGGACAGCAAGGGCCATGAGGTCAAGGGGGCCCAGGGCGAGGACTTCAACCTCAACTGGCTGGCTTATCCGGGCGTGCGATTCATGTTCAAGAACAGGGTGAGCGGCTCGTTCGGCGCGTATTTCCAGCACGTCTCGAACCGCTACATGAATAGCGTTAACCCCGGATTGAACGCGGTTGGCCCGATGCTGAGCCTGGGATGGCACTTCTAGCCGCGGAACGCGCGAATGCCTCGGGGGGGTCGGCACGTCCAGGGTCGCGCCCTGCAGCGGCGCCCTACGTCACCCGGACCGCCATCGACTGCGCCCGCAGACAAAGTTCGGCGGCCTTGAAGGCATGGGCCTGGGTCATGGCGTTCTCCGTGCGGTTGAGGCAGTCGAGGATGAATTCGCCGAAGAACCTGTACCCGACCTTCCCCGCCACGCTCAGGTGCTGCTCCCCCTTTTCGTCGGCTATGTACAGATGGTCGCCGGCGGGGTCCCGCGCGATGTCAACGTACTTGCGCAGCTCGATCGTGCCCCTGGTGCCGAGAATGAACGTCCGGCCGTCGCCCCAGGCGCTGAGACCGTCCGGGGTGAACCAGTCCACGCGCACGTAGTTCAGGGCGCCGGTGTCTCCCACAAGGCACGCCTCCCCGAAGTCCTCGAATTCCGGATGGTCGGGGTTCGCGAAATTTCCAATCGCGGCGTGGCTGACGGTCGCGTCGCCTGATCCCGTGTAGGCAAGGAACTGCTCGAATTGGTGGCTGCCGATATCGCAGAGGATGCCTCCGAATTTCTCCCGCTGGAAAAACCACGCCGGACGGGAAGCCTTGCTCAGCCGGTGGGGCGCGATGCAGATGACCTGGATGACCCGTCCTATTGCACCTCGTTGCACGAGGTCGGTCGCAAACATGCCCGACTCATTGTGCAGCCGCTCGCTGTAGTAGACCATGTACTTGCGGCCCGTGCGCGCGACGACGGCCTTCGCCTGATCCAGTTGGGCCATCGTCGTGAACGGGGCCTTGTCGCTGAAGTAGTCCTTCCCCGCCTCCATCACCTGGCAGCCCAACGGACCCCTTTCAGAGGTCACGGCGGCGCAGGCGACCAGGCGGACGCTTGTGTCGGCCAGGACCTCGTCAAGGGAGCGCGGGGCCTTCGCCTGGGGAAACTTTGCCACGAAGGCCTCGGTCTTCTTCGGATCCGGATCGTAAACCCATTTTAGGGTCGCACCGGCTTCCAGAAGGCCGTTGCACATCCCGTTGATGTGTCCGTGGTCGAGTCGGACCGCGGCAAAGTTGAATTCACCCGGCTTGACGACCGGGTTCGGCTTTCCCTGCGGGGCGTAGTTCATGCCGTCGGATTTTTGAGGCGCGCTGGCGGACAAGGCCCGGGGGATCATGGTTCCGGCAGCCATGGTTGCGGCCGTTGCGGAGAGGAATTCGCGGCGATTCATGGGATAGGCGTGCAGGAGTTGAATTGGTTTCAGG
>JGI12269J14319_10005980_pt1 | contig 10641 bp, 11 predicted proteins | sample PeaSoiSIISIP2007_FD_14319 | JGI IMG/M metagenome (IMG submission 14319) | reverse complement strand
AAGATGCAGGACCTGATGGAGAAGTCGGGCGACTACGTCTTCCTCACGCATGAGGCCACGGGCGTGCTGTGGAGCAGGAAGATCGTGCCGTCGCTGCGTCCGGACGGCATACCCTACTACCCGAAGTTCAGGCCGGCCTGACCTGGCCCGGTACCATGTGCCGGCTTTCGGCGAAAGTCGGTATGGGGACGGAACGCAGGAATTCGCGGCCCAAGGGTGGTCGCGAATTCCTGCACCGATCCGGTGCTGATCCCGAACTCTATGTGCCGGCATTCTAGCCGGTACGGGGCGATCCGATGCTGACATACGCGGCGAAGCGATCCGGTCTCGCTCTCGCCGTGGTCATGGTGGTGATGGCGCTCCTGTTCGTGATGATTTATCTCATCCCGGGCGATCCGGCGCGCGTCGCCCTGGGGCCGCGGGCGAGCCAGGCCCTGATCGACGAGCTTCGTTCGCGCATGGGCCTCGACAAGCCCGTCTGGGTCCAGATCGTGGACTTCTACCGCTCGGTTCTGACGGGCAATCTCGGCAATGACGTGCTGAGCGGGGAGAGCGTGCTCACGATCATCACCGGCCAGATGCCCTACACGCTCGACCTGATCTTCGGCTCCATGTTCTGGTCCATCCTGGTGGGAATACCGCTCGGCTGTCTCTCGGCCATGCGGCGGGGCTCCCTGGTCGACCAGGTGACGGCCGTGCTTTCGGTTTCGGTGATCGCGGTGCCGGCCTTCGTCATTGCCGTCTACCTGCTGCTGATCTTCGCCATCGGCCTGCAGTGGTTCCCGGCGATCGGGGCGGGGGACGATCCCCTCGACCGGGCCTATCACCTGGTCCTGCCGTCGATCGCGCTGGGGCTTGGCTGGGTCGGCTATATCGCGCGCATGCTGAGAGCCTCGATCCTGGAGGTGCAGGGCGAGAACCACGTGCGCACGGCGCGCGCCTTCGGCCTGCCGGAAGGCAAGATCGTCTTCGACTACGTGCTCCGCATCGCCATCCTGCCGACCTTGACCGTGCTCGGGATTGGCATCGGCCAATTGCTGTCCAGCGCGGTCTTCGCCGAGATCGTCTTTGCCCGGCCCGGCATCGGCAAGCTGGTCTATGACGCCATCGTCACTCGCAACTATCCCATCGTCACCGGCACGGTGCTGGTGACGACCCTGTTCTTCGTCCTGGTCAATCTCGTGGCAGATCTCATGATCGCCTGGCTCGATCCCCGTGTCCGCCGCAGCCTCCACCGCTAAGCCGGCCGCTGCCCGACGCGCCAAGAGCGCGCTGCGGCGCGTGCTGTCCGAGCCGCTCGGATTGCTGGGCAGCCTGCTCGTGCTGCTGGCCGTGCTCGGCGCGGGCTTCGCCGGTTTCCTTGCCCCCGATCCCATCGCCATGGCACCCATCGACCGGTTCCTGGCGCCATCGATGGACCATCTGCTGGGCACCGACAATCTCGGGCGCGATCTCTTCGCCAGGGTGCTCTATGGCGGCCGGATCGCGCTCGTGGTTTCGCTCGGAGCGACCGCGGCCTCGCTGCTCCTGGGCGTGGCGGCCGGCCTCGTCGCCGGCTACGGGCCGCCCTGGTTGGACAACCTGCTGCTACTGATCTTCGATGCCCTCAAGTCCTTTCCCACGGTCATGCTGGCGCTGGCACTGGTGACCCTGCTGGGGCCCAGCGAATGGGCGGTGGTGCTGGTGGTGATCGTCGCCAACGCGCCGTCCTACGCGCGCATGGCGAGGACCCAGACCATGTCGCTCAGGCATGCACAGTTCGTGGAGGCCGAGCGGTCGCTGGGCGCCGGAGCGGGCCGGATCATCGCCAGCCATATCCTGCCCAACATCGTCGGTCCGATCCTGATCGTCGCCTCGATGGATATTCCCGTGGTCATCGCCATCGAGGCGGGCATGAGCTTTCTCGGGCTGGGCGTGCGCCCGCCGACCCCCTCCTGGGGCACGATCCTGGAAAGCGGCTTTGAGTACATCCAGGACTCGCCCTGGGCGGTGATCGCGGGCGGCCTGCCCATCATCATCACGACGCTCGGCTTCACCTTCCTGGGCGAGGCCCTGCGCGACACCTTCGATCCCAAGCTCGCGACCGGCCCCCGATGAGCGCACCGGCCCTCGCGATCGAGCATTTGAGCGTGGAATACGCGACCGCCGCCGGTCCGCTGCATGCCTTGCGCGATGTCGGCATCGAGGTAGCCGCGGGCGAAATCGTCGGCCTGGTGGGCGAGAGTGGCTGCGGCAAATCCACCCTGATCCAGGCCATCCTGCGCCTGCTCGCGCCCAATGCGAAGATCACCGCCGGGCGGATGGCGCTTGCGGGCGTCGATCTCATCGGCCTCGATCCCGAAGCCATGCGCAAACTGCGCGGCGACCGGATGTCCGTCGTCTTCCAGGATCCCATGACGGCGCTGAACCCTGTGCTCACCATCGGCCGCCAGATGGTCGACATCCAGTACCGCCGGCGAGAGCCGCGCGCCCAGAAGCGCCGGCGCGCCATCGAGATGCTGAAGCGGGTGCATATTCCCGACCCCGAGAGCCGGTTCGATCAATATCCCCACGAGTTCTCGGGCGGCATGCGCCAGCGCATCGCCATCGCCATGGCGCTGATGGCCGAGCCCGTCCTGTTCATCGCCGACGAACCGACCACGGCCCTCGACGCGACCCTGGAAGTGGCGACCATCGAGCTGTTGAAGGCCCTGCAGCGGGAGATCGGCTGTGCCATCCTGTTCGTGTCGCATCATCTGGGCGTCGTCGCCGAGCTCTGCGACCGGGTGAATGTCATGTACGCGGGCGAGGTGGTGGAGAGCGGGCCGGTGCGGCCGGTGTTCCAGCGCCCGCAGCATCCCTATACCCAGCGGCTGCTCGCCTGCGATCCCGCCCGGGTGCACGAGCGGACCCGCCATCTGCCGACCATTCCGGGCGACCTGCCCGACTTGGTGGCCTTGCCGCCCGGCTGCGTTTTCGCCGACCGTTGCCCCAAGGTCTTCGAGCCTTGCCGCCGCGCCCCTCCGCCCGCCGTCAAGACCGCGGAGCTCGAGGCGCTGCGCTGCTACCTCGGCCAGCCGGCCTCATGAATCCGCTGCTTGCGGTCGAGAACCTGGTCGTCCGCTTCCCGGTCGGGAGCGCGATCGGGCATTATTTCAAGGGCGAGCCCCGGTCGATCGATGCGGTGGCCGGTGTCTCCCTGACCATGGAGCCGGGCGAGACCCTGGCGGTGGTGGGAGAATCCGGCTCGGGCAAGACGACCCTCGCCCGCGCCATCGCCGGCCTGATCCCCGTCCAGGAAGGCGCGGTCCGCTTCGAGGGCCGGCCGGTCGCCAATCTTGGCGCAGCCGCGCGCAAGGCTCTGCATCGGCAGATCGCCATGATCTTCCAGGATCCCGTCGGCAGCTTGAGCCCGCGCTTTTCGGTGCGCGGGCTGCTGGCCGAGCCTTTCAGGATCCACGGTCTCGCCGCGCGCGATCTCGACGCCGAGGTGACCAGGCTTCTTGGCCTGGTCGGGCTTCCGCCCGCTATCGCCGAGCGCCATCCCCATCAGCTCTCCGGCGGCCAGGCCCGGCGCGTCGGCGTCGCCCGCGCCATCGCGCTATCGCCCAAGCTCGTCATCGCCGACGAGCCCACGGCCGGCCTCGACGTGTCGGTGCAGGGAGAAGTGCTGAACCTGCTGAACGAGCTGCGCGAGCGCCTAGGCCTGTCGATGCTGATCATCACGCACAACCTCAGCATCCTGCGCCACATCGCCGACCGCATGGCGATCATGTATCTCGGCCGCTTCGTCGAAGCGGGCGAGACGACCGCCATCTTCGCCGGCCCTCGCCACCCCTACAGCCTGGCCCTGCTGTCGGCCAATCCCGAGCCCGACCCCGATGCCAGGCCCCGGCGCATCGCGCTGGAGGGCGAGGTGCCGAGCCTGCTGGCCCGGCCCGCCGGCTGCGAATTCCATGGCCGCTGTCCCTTCGTCCAGGCCCGCTGCCGCCAGGAGGCGCCGGCCCTGACGGCCGGGCCGGACGGTCGGCTTGTCGCCTGCCATTTTCCCCTGGAACCAGCGGCCAACTGAAGAGGCGCCCATGTGGCTCAAGAACGCCAAATACTACGATTCCGACACACGCAGCTTTCGCGCCGGCGACATCGAGGTTCGCGGAGACTTGATCGCCAGCCTGGGAGGTCGGGCGCCGGCAAAGGCCGAGGCGGTCGACCTCGAGGGTCGCTTCCTGCTGCCGGGCTTCTTCGACTGCCACGTCCATATCTGCGTGCCGACCGATGCNTCNGACCCGAGCCTGCTCTGGGTCGGCGCCNTGCCNGGCGAGATCGCGCTCTACGCCGCGCGCGCGGCCAGGCGCATGCTGATGTGCGGCATCACCACGGCGCGCGACGTGGGCGGCTGGGACTATCACGAGATCGCGGTGCGCGAGGCGATCAACCAGGGCATGATCGAGGGTTCGCGGCTGTTCTGCTCGGGCCGCATCCTCAGCATCACCTCCTCGACCACGCCCTATTATCGCGGCATGTACGAGGAGGCCGATGGGGTCGAAGCCGTGAAGCAGGCCGCCCGCAAGCAGCTCGCCCAGGGTGCGGACTTCATCAAGCTGTTGGCGACCGGCGCCATCACCTCGACCAAGTACGAGAAGGCCGAAGCCATCCAGTACCGGCGCGAGGAGGTCGAAGCCGCGGTTGCGATCGCCGCCGACAACCTCACCTTCGTGGCCGCCCACGCCCATGCCAAAGAAGGCATCGAGAATGCGGTTCAGGCCGGCTGCCGCTCGATTGAGCACGGCAGCTTCGGCGACGAGGCGACCTACCGGCTGATGGCGGAGCGCGGCACCTGGCTGGTGCCCACCCTCTGCGTCACCCCGGGCATGTTCCGCGAAAAGGCCTTCGCCGACCGGGTCCCGACCCATATCCGCAAGCGCTACAAGGAGGTGCATCGGACGCGCGTCGCCAACATGAAACTGGCGCGGCGCTGCGGCGTCCCCATCGCCATGGGCACCGATGCCGGGACGCCGGGCAACCATTGCGGCGACAACATGCAGGAGATCGAGGTCATGGTGGGCGATGCTGGCTTCTCCCCGGCCGAGGCGATCGAAGCCGCGACCCTGGGCGGCGCCAGGCTGATGCGCCTCGACGACCGCCTGGGTTCGCTGGCTCCGGGGAAGATCGCCGATGTCATCGCCACGGTGGCGGATCCGCTGAAGGACGTCAGTGCGTTGCGCGAGGTGGATTTCGTGATGAAAGCGGGTCGCATCCACAAGCGGGACGGGCAGCCGACGTCGTTCTTATGAACTGAAAGAGCGGCCTTAGGCCGCCTTGACGCCGCCCTCGCGTTTGCGCCGGTCGATGAAATCCCGGATCGCCTCATCGATCGCCGGATCCAGGGGCGGGGGCTCGTAGTCGGCCAGGAGCCGCTTCCAGACCCGGTTGGCCCTGGCGGCCGCCGGCTCCGCTTCCCCGGCTGCGCGACGGTCCTCCTGGCGCCAATCGCCCGATGCCGCGACCGGCGAGAGGAAGCTCGCCATGTCCTGGAGCATTTCGGCATCGAGCACGGCCTTTTCGTAGGAGGCGACAAGCCCCCCTTCCATCCAGCCGACGCCGTGATGCAGGTAGTTCGCCCCGCCCATCACCGCGCCCCAGATGGACATCTCGGACTCGTAGCCGGCCTGGGCATCGGGCGCATTGGCCGCACAACAGTTGCTGGAGCGATAGGGAAGGCCGTAGCGCCGGGCGAGCTGGCCTCCGGCCATGGCGGCCTTGACATATTCGGGCGTGCCGAAAGCCGGCGCCCCGCTCTTCATGTCGACGTTGGAAGTGAAGCCGCCATACATGCAGGGCGCCCCCGGCGCGACCATCTGCAGGAAGGCGATCACGCCCAGCGCTTCGGCGTTCTGCTGGGCGAGCGCGCCGGCGATGGTGACCGGGCTCATGGCCCCGGCCAACGTGAAGGGCGTGACGATGACGCATTGCCGCCAGCGCGCCATGGCCATCAAGCCGTCCAGCATGGGCCCATCCACCCGGAGCGGCGAGTTGGTGTTGACGACGGTTGAGAGGCCCGGTTCGCGCCGGACGCCGGCCTCGTCGAGGCCGCGGCTCAACCGGTAGATCTCGATCGCGTCCAGCACGCGCTCGCTGCCGATGGCGCTGGGCGCCCAGACCTTGTCGGTGAGGGTGACATGGAGGTAATGGCCCTCCANATGGCGGATCGGCACCGGCAGATCGATNGGCGCCACCGGCATGCCGCTGAGGCAATGCACCGCATTCAGGCTCTGGGCGAGTTTGATGAGGGCGGTGGCGTCGGCGAGGTTGCCCGGCCTGCGCCCCCGGTCGAGATCGGCGCAGTTGGGCGGCCCCGCAGTCATGCAGAAATTGACGTGATTTTCGCCGACGACGATGTCGTGGGCCGGGTTGCGGGCGTGGAGGGTGAAGCGCCGCGGCGCCTTGGCGACCTGCTCCANCACGAGCCCGCGATCCATGCGCACGCGCCTGGTCCCGCGATCCACCTCGGCTCCGGCGCGGGCGAGGATGGCGAGGGCTTCGTCGTTGAGGATTTCGAGGCCGAAGCGCTCGAGGATGGCGAGCGACGCCTCATGCAGCCGGTCCATGGCTTCGGGCCCCAGCACCTCGACCGGCGGATAGGGGTTGGTCAGCCGGCGCCAGGGCGGCTGCGGCAGGGTGGCCATGTCGCCGCTCATCGGCGATCCTGATCGCGGCCGCTGGAAGCGGTCGCCCGCCGTTGCCGCAGCATGGGAACCAGGAAGGCGATGCAGCCGACGAGGAAGAAGACTCCGCCAAGGACTCCCACGGCGTCGCCGGCACGCAGGCCCGCGGCGATAAAGAACAGGGCCGAAACGATGAACAGAACCCAGCCGCCAAGATGAAGGCTGCGTTCCGACATGGGACTCTACCTCGCGTTTCCAGGATCGCCGCGGCGCATTGGACGGCCGGGCGACTGTAGCACTCGCCGGGCGGAAGCCGAAAGCATCCCCGTTTCGGCCACGCTTGCGCCACCGGTCCAGAGAAGGACTTGCCGGCGCGGGGCGTGAAAACTTACAACAGCGAGCTGGCTACCCGGCCCAGCGAACCTGGAAGGAGACGAGCGATGGAATCGCCCGACCGGCGCGCGACCCTGGTCTGGGATCTGCCGACGCGCCTGTTCCACTGGTCGCTGGTGCTGCTGGTGGCGCTCAATTCTTTCGTCATTTCACCCCGGGGCGGCCTGTCGACGGTGATTCATTTCGTCGCCGGCTACGCCATCGCGGGACTCTTGGCCTTTCGCCTTGTCTGGGGCTTCATCGGCAGCCGGCATTCGCGCTTCAACGATTTCGTCCGCCCCTGGCCGCGCTTGCGCGATTATCTCGGGCGGCTCATCCGCTTCGACCCGCCCCACAGCACCGGCCACAACCCGGTGGGCGGATGGATGATCCTGGCACTCCTCTCCTTCCTGCTGCTGATGATCGCAACCGGGCTCCTCGGGGCGAACAGGCGTGCGGCGGGGCCATTGGCCGCCTGGGCGGGCACCGGTGCCGCCGGGCTGGCCGGCGAGATCCACTCGCTGCTGTCCTCCCTGCTGATCGGCCTCATCGTCGTCCATATTGCCGGCGTGCTCGGCGAATGGCTGCTGACCGGCGAGAACCTGATTCGCGCCATGGTGACCGGGCGCAAGCCCCTGCCGACGGCCGAGGCCGCCGGCGAGCCGCCGCCGGTGCCGCTCTGGCGCGCGGCCGTTGTCGGTACTTTGGCGCTCGCCTTTGTGCTCTGGCTTGCGCTTGCGACCGACTATGGCCGAACCCGAACGACGCTCCCGTCCGGCGGCGGGCAAAGCTCTCAATCCAGCGCGGCATCCCCCTGATCGAAGTCAGCGCGGACGATTTGCGCTGGCGTCCTCGGCCCATTCGTGGACAATAGCGGCGCTTCCGGTGCCCGACGGGATCGCCCCGCGGGAGAATCGGGAAGGCGGTGCAATTCCGCCACGTGCCCAACGCTGTGAGGGGGACTCTTCCAGGCGAATGCCACTGGCCGATGGCCGGGAAGGCGCCAGGCAGGGACGGATCCCAAGTCAGAAGACCGGCCGGAAGCTTGGAGGGCGCCGTCGCGGACGGGCGGCGCCAGGGTTTTTCATGAAAGGGGACATCATGGAAACGGCAACTCCCGATTCCGCGCTCGCCTTCTCGGCCGAGGAACAGGCCGCGGTCTATAAGTGCATCTTCACCCGGCGCGATGTGCGCGGCCAGTTCCGGCCCGAGCCCGTCCCGGACGCCATGCTCGCCAGGATCCTAAGGGCCGCCCATCACGCGCCTTCGGTCGGCTTCATGCAGCCCTGGGACTTCATCGTGGTGCGGGACATCGGCGTGAAGCGCCGCATCCATGCCGCCTTCCGCCGCGCCAACGACGAAGCGGCCGCTCAGTTCGACGACGAACGGGCCCAGCGCTATCGTGCCCTCAAGCTGGAAGGAATCCTGGAGGCGCCAGTCGGGCTCTGCGTCACCTGCGACCGGTCCCGGGCCGGGCCGGTCGTCATCGGCCGCAGCCAGCAGCGGGACATGGACCTCTATAGCGCCGTATGCGCCGTCCAGAACCTGTGGCTGGCCGCCCGGGCGGAGGGCATCGGCGTCGGCTGGGTCAGCATCATCGATCGCGACGAGCTGCGGGCCGCACTCGGCATCCCCGCGGCGATCGAGCCCATCGCCTATCTCTGCCTGGGCCATGTCAGCCACTTCGCCTCGCGGCCAGAGCTGGAAAGCAAGGGCTGGCTGCCGCGCCTGAAGCTCGCCGACATCGTCTGGTTCGACGGCTGGCGCCGGCGATCGGGCGAGGAGGGCCTGCTCTCCGAGCTTGAATAGAGAGGGGCCGCGCGACCGGTCAGTTGCCTGCGCCGCCGTCGATGGGCGCGCAGTTGCTGCGGCCGGACATGACGCAGTCCTGCAGCTCGGACACGCCGCGAAGCCTATCGGCCAGGAGCAGCCCGGCGATCACCAGCGCGAGGATGAATACGAGCCCCGCCAGGGCGGCGCGGCGCCGGTTGGGGTTCGGGGTGCTGCCCGGTTCTCGCTGTGTCATCGGCGGATTACCAATTCTTAACTCGGTCGAACTTGCCCGGCTGCTATCACGGCCATATCGTATGGTTTATGTATCATCGGCGCAGGCCGCGGCGCCAGCAGCAGTTCTGAACGGCGCCCGGCAGGACAATCTCGCATGTTGATGCGCGCATCGATCGTCGTCCTCGGCCTCATCGTCGCGGCGGCCGGCCTGCTCTGGTGGCTCGGCGCCGGCCGCGCCGTCCTGGAGAGGGGCCAGGCGCAACCCTCCGACCCGCCGGCGATTCCGATCACCATCGGCGTAGCCACGACCGCCGACGTGCCTTTCTACCTCCAGGGGCTCGGCACGGTGCAGGCCTACAATTCCGTGACGGTGAAGAGCCGGGTCGATGGCCAGATCATGCAGGTCTTCTTCACCGAAGGTCAGGAGGTGAAGGCGGGCGACCGGCTGTTGCAGATCGACCCGCGCCAGTTCCAGACCGCGCTCGAATTGGCAGAGGCCACCCAACAGAAGGATGAGGCCCAGCTCGTGAGCGCGCGCGCGGACCTGGCCCGCTACACCCGCGCCTGATGAACAGCGGCTATCAGACCCAACAGGCCTTCGACACCCAACAGGCGCTGGTGGGCCAGCTCCAGGCCGCGATCAAGGCCGACCAGGCGCAGATCGACACGGCCAAGCTCAACCTCGGTTACGCCGACATCCGCGCGCCCATCGACGGGCGTACCGGCGCAAGGCTGGTCGATGCCGGCAACCTGATCCACGCCAGCGACAACACGGCGCTGGTCACCATCACCCAGGTCCGGCCGATCTTCGTCGACTTCACGGTGGCGCAGGATCAGCTCGGCCCGATCCAGCAGTATCAGAGCCAGGCGCCTTTGACGGTCGAGGCCCTCGACAGCGAGGCCAAGACCATGCTTGCCGAGGGCAAGCTGTCGCTCATCGACAACCAGATCGACCAGACGACCGGCACCATTCATCTGAAGGCGACGTTCGACAACGCGGACGAGAAGCTTTGGCCGGGACAATTCGTGAATGCCAGGCTGGTGCTGCTGATCGCCAAGGGCGTCGTGACGGTGCCGGCCACCGCCGTGCAGCAGGGCGCCGACGGCTATTACGCCTATGTGCTGAAGCCGGACATGACGGTGGAGCGGCGGACCGTGGACGTGACTCGCTTCCAAAGCGGGCGGGCGGTCGTCGCCACGGGTATCGCCGCCGGCGAGAAGATCGTGACCGACGGGCAATACCGCCTCAGCCCCGGCGCCCATGTCCGGGTCCTGCCGGGCTCAGGCTGAGCCGCAGCGGGTGATCCGATCATGAATGTTTCAGAGACCTTCATCCGGCGGCCGATCGCAACCGCGCTCATGATGCTGGCGGTGCTGGTCTTTGGCGGATCGGCCTATTTCCTCCTGCCGGTGGCGGCGCTGCCCAACGTCGATTTCCCGACCATTACGGTTTCGGCTCAGCTGCCGGGTGCGAGCCCGGACACCATGGCGTCCTCGGTCGCTACCCCCCTTGAGCAGCAGTTCGCGGCCATCCCCGGCCTCGATTCCATGAGCTCGGTCAGCGGCCTGGGATCGACGACCATCACACTTCAGTTCACCCTTGACCGCAGCATTGATG
>JGI12269J14319_10005979_pt1 | contig 10643 bp, 10 predicted proteins | sample PeaSoiSIISIP2007_FD_14319 | JGI IMG/M metagenome (IMG submission 14319) | reverse complement strand
GCCAGGTACGGCCAGCTGAAGAAGGCGATCACCGAGGTGACCAGCCAGATCCCTGGCTTGAGCAGGCCGTCGAGGGCGCCGGCCGTGGTCACCGAGGCGACGGTCGAGATGCTGATCGCGAAGAGCAGGATCGGCAGCGCCAGGAAGACGTCGGTGATCCTGGACAAGATGACATCGACGAAGCCGCCGTAGTACCCGGCCACGATGCCGATCAGCAAGCCGAGAATCGTCGAGGTCACCGCCGCGACCAGGGCAACGGTCAGTGATGTCCGCGCTCCGTAGATGGTGCGGACGAAGACGTCCCTGCCGACCTGGTCACCGCCGAAGAGGAAGCTCGCGCTCGGGCCCCAGCCCCTGGCCGGTCACCATGAAATCGAAGGTCTGGTTCGGCGGATGCCCGACAAGCTGCGCGAGCAGCGGGGCGAGCAGCGCCAGCACGCCGATCACGGCCACCAGGAACAGCCCGGTCATGGCGAACCGATCGTGGCGGAACAGCGACCAGGTCTCCCGCCAGGTGCCGCGCTGCGGCGTCAGGACGCCGCCGAATTCGTGCGCGCTGCCCCTCGGCGCAAGGACGCTCGTGATGCCAGCGCTCATGATGCGTTCCGCTCAGCACCGTCGGCGGCCCCGGCCCGGCCGTCGGGCGGATCGGGCTCGAGGACGGTCAGCACCAGCCTGGACGGATGCGGTCCGCCGTGGAACACGGTCTGCCTGACCACGACCGGCGGCTGTGCGCTGGCATACCCGAGACCGGTATTCGGGTTCGGATGGTAGTTCGGGGCAAGCGACGAGCTCACCACAATCCCGAGCGACTCGCCCGGGCTGAGCTGCAGGCTGATGTCGTTGACCTCGATGTCGAGCTCGTAGACCTGGCCAGGCTCCAGCAGGGCCGCGTCGCTCAGTGACGCACGCATCGCGGCTCGCAGGATCCCGTCGGCGATGATGGTGCCCGTGCCGTCGGCCTGGATGCAGACGAGCGAGACGACGAAGTCGGTATCGACTCCGGTCGTCGAGACGAACAGCGCGGCGCGGACCGGGCCGGCGATGGTCAGCGGGCTGGCGACCGGCGTCCCGGCGTACCTGAGCACATCGGCGCGCCGATCGACCAGCAGCGACGGCCGCGGTGCCCATTCGAGCCGGTCCCGGTTGTGCACCGCTAGCAGGCTCAGCACCGGATCGGCGGGGTCATAGCGATATGTCCTGGTGCTTGGGTCGGCATCGGGCTCGGGGCCAGCAGTCCCGTCACCATGGAGGTACAGCACCAGTTCCCGGCTCTGCGGCGGCGGCCAGTCATCAGCGGTGAGCCACCCGTTATTGCCAAGGCAGAAATACCGGACGGCCGGGTCATGCTCGCCGCCAGCCGTCCCCTTCAGCCACCTGGCGAACCAGCGCTCCCAGGCCAGCCTGATGTCGACCGTCCCCCGAGCGCCAATCGCCAGGTCGCCCTCGACTGCGGCTCCGGTGACCACCGCGCCGCCGTGGTCCCACGGCCCGATCACCAGCGACTGCCGGTCGGCCGCGGGCGAGCTCTGCCGCATCTGCCGGAAGTGGTGGTACTCCCCGGGCGCGCAGGCGTCGAACCAGCCGGTCAGGTGCAGGACGGGGATGTCCATCTGCTCGTAACCGGTGATCTCCAGGGAGCGCCAGTAGTCGTCGTAGCTGTCGTGGTCGAGCGCTGCCTGCCAGGAAGCGAGCGGGCGGCCGGTGTCGCTGTCCAGGCTGCGCAGGTCGGCGTGGCCGATCAGCCAGGACCAGCTCGGGAACGGGACCGGCTGGACGACGCGGCCCGCGGTCCGGTTCAGCCACTCCAGGTAGTCGGAGGCATAGAACGCACCGAACCGATACGGCCAGTCCCTGAACCAGCGCCCTGGGCTGCCGCTGGTCACCATGGCGGCCAGATGGGCGGGATGGCGGCTGGCGGCGGCCCACTGAACCCAGGCCTCGTAGGAGCCGCCGAGCATCCCGACCTTGCCGTTGCACCAGGGCTGGGCGGCGGTCCACTCGACCGCGTCGTGGCCGTCGCCGAACTCGTTGATCCACGGCTCCCAGTCGCCTTCGGAGTCACCGCGGCCGCGGACGTCCTGGGCCACCAAGGCATAGCCGTAGTCGGCGAAGAAGTCCGCCCAGGACAGGATGCGGTCGCTGACCTTCGAGTAGGGAGTGCGGATCAGCACCGCAGGCCAGGTCCCCGTCGAGCCAGGCAGCACGACGTCGGTGGACAGCCGGGTGCCATCGGCCATCGGCGCGCCGAGATCGAAGAGCCGTCCTGGACTCACTCGCCCCACACCTCCCCGAACACCCGCAGGAAGTTGCCACGGGCGATCCGCTGGATCTGCTCCTCGCTGTAGCCGCGGCCGCGAAGCCGGGCGCCGACATTGGGTATGTCGGCGAATCCGGCGATACCCGGCGGGTAGATCCACGGCGGCCGCGGATAGGTGTCCTCCTCATAGCCGAAGTAGTCGTAATCACCCGCGGTCTCCTGGCTGAAGTCCAGCCCGAGTCCCACGTGCTCGTCGCCGGCCAGTGCCACCAGGTAGTCGAGATGATCGAGCAGCTTGTCGAGGTCTGGCTCGCGGCGACCGCCAGGATCTGCTCATCGGTGAGATTGCGACGGCTCTGGTAGACGCCGCAGGCGTTGCCATGGCTCACGATGACCGGGGCCGAGCTCGCCTCGATCACGTCGAGGCTGGTGCGCTCGCCGACGTGAGCGACGTCGACGACGATCCGCAGCTCATTCATTCTCGCGATGGCCGCGCGGCCGAACTTGGACAGCCCGCTGTTGGCACGCTCCAGGCAACCGTCACCGAGCCGGTTGCGCGCGTTGTAGGTCGGCTGCATGACGCGCACGCCGAGTGCGTGATAGGCGTCCAGCAGGTTGACGTCTGCCTCGATCGGATCACAACCCTGGAAATGCAGGACGATGGCGACCTCTCCGCTGGCGGCCGCGGCGTCGATGTCGCGGACGGTCCGCGCGATCAGGAACGACAGCGATCCCTCGCGCTCCATCGCCAGCCAGTGCGCAAGCACGCCGAACGCGTACCGCGAGTCCTCGATAGACGCGACGGTCGCGAGCACGGTGGCGACCTCTCCGGCCCGAAGCTCGGGCAGGTACGTGGCGAGGTCCCTGGGCTGGATCAGCGGTCCGGCGGCGTCCAGGTACCCGCCAGGCACGGGCACCTTTGGCACCGAGCCGGGCTGCGCAGTCGGTGAACCCATCATTGGCCTCCCTCGTCGGCTGAGCTGATTGGCAGGTTTGGGCGGTCGGGTTCTGCCGACCCGGCAGCGTCGGCTCCGGCCCGGTGCTCCAGCGACTCACCGGGCGCGAGCGGGAAGTGGCAGGCAACGAGGCCGCCCGCTCCGTCGTCGGTGAGCTGCGGCCGCTCCGTGGCGCAGCGCTCCGCTGCCCGCGGACAGCGCGGGTGAAACGAGCAGCCAGACGGCGGGCTGGCCGGACTTGGCGGGTCGCCTTGCAAGACCACGCGCCGGGAGTGCCTGGCAATCTCAGGGTCGGGAACTGGCGTGGCCGACAGCAGCGCTGCGGTGTACGGGTGGTGCGGCGAGCCGAAGATCTGCTGAGCAGGTGCCACCTCGACCAGGCGGCCGAGGTACATGACGGCGACCCGGTCGGCGATCTGCCGCACGACGGCGAGATCATGACTGATGAAGACGTAGCTGAGCCCGAGTTCCCTGCGCAGGTCCAGCAACAGGTTGAGGATCTGGGCCTGGATCGACACGTCAAGCGCGGACACCGGCTCATCGCAGACGAGCAGCTTGGGACGCACCGCGATCGCCCTGGCAATGCTGATCCGCTGCCGCTGGCCGCCGGAGAAATCCCTGGGATAACGGTCATAGCTCGCCGCGCTCAGGCCGACAAGCTCCATCAGCCGTTCGACGTTGGCCCGCCGTTCGGCCCGCGGCACCAAGCCGTGAATCCGGAAAGGCTCGGCGATGATCGCACCGACGGTATGCCGGGGATTCAAGGACGAGAACGAGTCCTGGAAGATAAGTTGCATGTCCCGCCGCAGCGGCCGGAGCGCGCGGCGGTGCTCGTGGGTCACGTCCCGGCCGCCGATCAGAACCGAGCCGCTCGTCACTGGCGTCAGGCGGACCATCAGGCGGGCCAGGGTCGACTTGCCGCAGCCCGTCTCGCCGACCACGGCGAAGGTTTCGCCGCGGACGATGTCCAAGGTCACGCCGTCCACAGCGGTCAGCCAGCGGCTGCCTCGGCTGAGCCCGCGGCCGACCGCGAAGCGCTTGGAGACGTCGCGCAGCGCCAGCAGGGCTTGGCCATCACCAGCGGTCGTCATGCGGCCGGCGTCGTCAGCCATCGCCGCTCACCGTCGCCTCCAGCCTGGCTGCGGTCCGCCGCTCGGGCGGCAGATGGCAGGCGGCCCGGTGACCCGGCCGGTCAGCCGACTCCAGCTGCGGCACGTCGGTCCGGCAGACATCCATGACGAAGCCACATCGGGGGTGAAACCGGCAGCCTGACGGCATCGCCGTCGGGTTCGGCGGCAGGCCGCGGATCGACCGCAGCCGCGCCTCGCCGTCCGATAGCAGCACCGGCCCGGTCAGGCTCGGGACACTGGACAGCAGGCCCCAGGTATAAGGGTGCGCCGATTCGCGGAAGATGTCCCAGATGGAACCGCTCTCCACAACCCGCCCGGCGTACATCACCATGACCCGATCGGCGATCTGGGCAACGATGCCGAGGTTGTGCGTGACCAGGATGACCGCGATGCCGAGCTCGTCCTGGAGCCTGGCGAGCAGTTCGAGAATCTGGGCCTGAACGCTGACATCAAGAGCCGTTGTGGGCTCGTCACCGATCAGCAGCGCCGGATGGTTCGCCAGTGCCATGGCGATCATGACCCGCTGCCGCATGCCGCCGGAAAACTGATGCGGCCAGTCGTCGAGCCGCTGCGCCGGATGCGGGATGCCGACCTGGCCGAGCAGTTCCAGGGCCCGGGCACGCGCGGCCCTCCGACTGGTCCGGCCGTGCGCCTGGATCGCCTCAACCAGCTGCCAGCCGATCCGGTGATACGGATTCAGGCTGGCCAGCGGATCCTGAAAGACCATGCCGATCGACGCGCCGCGAACCGCGCGCAGCCCGGCCCGGTCAAGGGCAAGCAGGTTCTCGCCGCGAAGCAAGATCTCCCCGGACACCTGGGCGTTTTCCAGCAGGCCGAGGATCGACAGGCAGGTAACGCTCTTGCCCGATCCTGACTCGCCGACGATCCCGAGCGTCTCGCCCTCGTCGATGCTGAAGTCCACGCCGTCGACGACGGTCACCGGGCCCGCCCCGGTCCTGAAGGCAATACGCAGGTCCTTCACCTGCAGCAGCGGCGTATTCACCATCGGCGGACGACCTTCACCCGGCGAAGTCGAATCGGCGGATCCCCGGAGCGGCAGTCGCCCGCGCCAGCAGCAGATCGAGCAGCGCGAGATCAGCAGCCGCCGACCCGACCGACTTGAACACCGTGATCCCGCCGGACCTGGCCGGGCGGACCTGACCCGGTCCGACCAGGGCGCCGAGATCGACGACCGACGCTGGATCGAGCGCCCCGGCGGCGATGGCTGCCATCAGGTCACCCGCCTCGTGCGTGGCGCCTTGCGGATCGTCCGCGCAGACCAGGCACGCCGCAGCGAATACCGAGACGCCGATCTCCTTCATGTCGGGGCGGTAGGCACCCACGGCGTTGACGTGCACGTCCCGGTTCAGGTCACGATCCTCGATCAGGGCGGATCCGGCCGTGGTCGCGAGACAGACAATGTCGGCGTCACGGACAGCGGTGGCAACGTCGTCGAAAACGACGACGCTGCGGTCCGGCAAGCTGTCCAGCAGCCGCTCGCGGAACTGCTCGGCCGTCTCCCGGTGCAGGCTCACCACCTGGACCTGCCGGATCGGCCGGACCGCAGCGACCGCCGCTACCTGGGACAGCGCCTGACCGCCCACACCGACCATGGTGAGCACCGCGGCGTCGGGCGGTGCCAGCGCCCGGGTCGCCACGCCGCTCAGCGCGCCGGTCCGCAGCGCCGTGACGGCAGTCGCGTCGGCCACCAGCAGCGGCTGCCTGGTGGTGTAGTCGAACCAGGAAGCCAGGCCCTGGATGGTGGCAAGCCCCGCGGCTCGGTTTCCCGGCGCGATCGAGACGATCTTCGCTGCCACGCCGCCGCGCTCGGCGGACTGAGCGGCCATCAGCAGCGTCCCCCCGCCGGGAAGACCGACCCGGGGAACCGCGGAAACCGGCCCGCTGACCCGCTCTATCGCCGCCTGCTCGACCGCCTCGATCACGTCACCGATCGACACCAGCGCTCGGACCTCGCTACCGCTGAGCAGCACCGTCCCTGACGCCGTCGGCGCCTGCGCGCCGCCAGCCGACGGAGCAGCGCTCATGGCGTGGCATGGTTGGAGACGGCTATCTGAGTTAGTGACACCGAGCCCGTCGCCTGGTCCACCACATAGCGCGTGACATCAGGAGCGGTGATGTTGACGTAGTTGCCCCACAGATAAGGCACCCAGGCGACGACATTCGTCATCATGTACTGGTCGAAAGTCACCCAGCAGTCCACCCGCGGCGTGCCGGATAGCGCCTCGCACTGATTGATCCGCGAGTCGACCGACGGGACCCCGTTAGCCGGGAACGGAATTCCCAGGCTCTTAGCCTGCGTCTTCGTCAGCCCGACCCAGGAGTAATTGCAGCAGCCGGTGGCAGCGAGCGCCGTGCTGAGGAAGGACGACGCGGCGAACCCGTAGCCGTCGGCATAGTCGGCGTAACCGCCGCCGAGCGCGCTCATCGGAACCTTGTTCTTCACGGTCTCGATGGCGGTGAACGCCGCTCCGGTCTCCAGGTCCCTGGGCACGATCTGAATGCCGATCTTGGCCAGGTCCTCCTGGACAATCGGGTCGATGGCCGTGAACTGGCCCTGAGCGTCGATGAAGACGATGTTCTTGCACGCGGAGACGTCGCACATGCCGTCGTGCTTGGGATCGTAGGCGGACTGCTGCATCTGCGCCTTGGCTGCGGCGAGATCGCCGTGCTCGCCGGGCGACGGGTAGGGGTTGTAGCTCGCCGGGAGCTTGTTCTGCACCATCACCGGCGGGAAGATGTGCGTCGCGATCTGGACATCGGTCGACCCGCCCAGCGCGTTAATCAGGGCGGCGTGGTCCAGCACATAAGCGACGGCCTTACGGACGTGGACGTCATTGAACGGCGGGATGGCCAGATTCATCGTGATCGACTCGAGCCACAGAATCGGCGTCGAGTGCAGATAGCGGGTGAGCGAGGCGTTTGTCTCGTACTGGTGGACCACAACCGCAGGCGGCGCATTGAACATGGCGCCGTCCAGCGCACCGGCCTGCACCCGGTTGTAGATGTCGCTGATGTTGGAGTCGATATCGATGACGACGCCGTTCAGGTAATTGGCGCGCATCAGCGAGCTATCGGTCGCCGGGGCGTAGTTCGGATTGCGGACCAGGGCGATGTGGCTGGTCGGATCGAACCCCGATAGTGCCGTCATGGCCACGCAGGAGGAGATCTTGAGGTTCGGCGAGCCCTGGAACATGTAGGGCCCGGACGCGATGACGTCACGGCCGTAAGCGCCGGCCTTGGTGAAGCACTTGCCCACCTCCGGCGGGATCGGCGCGGTAGCCGGCAGGGCCAGGCGATACAGGAAGTCGCCGGTCGGCTGGGTCAGATGGAAGACGATCGTCGTGGCATTCGGTGTCTGGATGCCCGAGATGGGCGCCGTCATGCTGGTCGCCTTGCCGGTCATGCCCTGAATAACGCCGTCGTAGTAGAAGCCGTACTGCGCGGCAAGCGCGGCGTCGTTGATGCGCTGGAAGGCGAAGAGGATGTCACTAGAGGTGATCTCCCGATTCACCGGCGGCGCGAACCGGATACCGGACTTCAGGTGGAAGGTGTAGACGAGCCCGCCGTCGGACACCGTCGGCATCGAGGCAGCGAGGTCGGGATACAAGATGGTGCCCGCTGGACCGGCCACTCGGCGGTAGGAGACCAGCGTTCTGAGCGTCGCCGCGTACACCTCCCAGGCAAAGCCGCTCTGATACTCGCCGGTCGGATCCATGTTGTCGGTGAGACCGTAGCTTGAGACTGCGGTTCGATAGGTTCCGCCGGAAGCGACCTTGGCCGGATTGGTCGAGGTAGTGCCCGAGCCGCCACATCCGGCGGCGACCAGGCCGCAGATTCCGATGGCCACGCCAAGCAGCGTCGATGTCCTTTTTCTCATTGTTCTCTTCGCTCCTCCTCCGACCGGCGAGGCCCGTGCGCCCGGCCCGTTCGTCCCGCAGCGGCGGGCGGTGAAATCGCGCCAGACGGACCGTATCCAGGGCAACTAGGATGTGATATATCACATGTGACACACGTCGAACAAGGATGTTTGGTCACGATCACGCCACCGTGTCTGGCTGTGCCTAACCTTGTCTTGCGCACGCCGACCGGGCAGCGGGCCGCCGGGTGGCGCGACCAGCGGTGCCGACTGGGTCGTGCGGCGCCGGCGGGATCGTGCGGCCGACCGGGTGGCGCGACCGACCGGGCAGCGCGGCCCGCCGGACCTGAAGGAGCGAACGCATGACGACCAGCCCGGCTGAGAACGCTGCGCAGGACTCAGGACAGCGGCTCGAACGGGCGATGGACGGTTTGTCCCCGCTGACGCCGACGAGTCTGCGCGATGAGGCTCGCCGGGCAATCAGGGCCGGAATCATCGCCGGCAATATCGAGGCCGGGGAGGTCATCTCGGTCCGGGTACTTGCCGCCCGGCTTGGGGTATCTGCCACGCCGGTAAGAGAGGCCGTGCTCAGCCTGGCCAAGGAAGGGCTCCTGATCCCGATCAGGAATAAGGGCTTCCAGGTACCAACTCTGTCCGACCAGGATCTGCAGGAGATTCTCGAGGTTCGCCTGCTCCTGGAAGTCCCGGCCATTGTTCAGGTGGCTGGCCGACTGCCCGCTGGCCGGCGCGCGCACTACCGGATGCTCGCGGCGACGATCAGCGAATGCGCGGCGGCCGGCGATGTCGTCGGCTTCCTTGAGGCTGATCGGGAGTTCCACCTCTCGCTGCTCGGCGAGCTCGGGAACCAGCGGCTGGTCGACATGGTGGCGCTGCTCAGGGATCAGGTCAGGCTGTACGGGCTCCCGCACCTAGCGCAGGAGCATCAGCTCACCGACTCAGCGCATGAGCACTCGCTCCTCCTGGACAGCATCGTCAGCGGCGATGCCAAGCTCACCGGGCAACTGATCCGACGTCACCTTGAGCACACGACGGGGATCTGGGCGGGGCGTGGCGTGGACCGACCAGGTCGCGGCACCTAATCACGCGGTCCCAGCTGGTCAAGGAGCTGCACGCACGCATGGATGGTCCGGACGTGCGGGACGTCGATGCCGAGGCGGTCAGCGAGCTCGACCACGGCCCCGGTCATGCAGCCGATTTCGAGCCGCTTGCCGGCCTGCAGATCCTGCAGCATCGAGGTCTTGTGGTCGCCAACGGCCAGTCCGGCCTCAAGCCGCCGGTCCAGCGAAACCGGGAAGCTGATCCCGAGCCGACCTGCCACGTTGGCGCATTCGGCGAAGATGGCCCGGAGCAGGTCGCGCATCTCGGGAACGGTGCCCAGCTCTCCCAGCGTCGCCCTGGTGAGCGCGGTGATGGGATTGAACGCCACATTGCCGACGAGTTTCAGCCAGATCTGATCGCGCAGCCGGATGTCGGCCGGCGCCTTCAGTCCGCCGGCCGCGAATGCTTCCGAGATCAGCTGGCATCGCCTGGTTACCGAGCCGTCTGGCTCCCCGATCGTGAACCGGGTGCCCTCGATGTGCCGGATCACCCCTGGCTCGACGATCTCGGTCGAGCAGTACACGACGCAGCCGATGTTGTGCTCCGGGCGGATCGACGCGGCGATCAGGCCGCCTGGGTCCACGCTCTCCAGGCCGGCCCCGCCGGGCGGAGCAGGGATGGACTGGAAATACCACCACGGGATCCCGTTCTGCGCCCAGATCGCCGCGGCATCGGGCGCGAGCAGCGCGCCGAGCTGCGGGGCGATCTCGGGCAGGCTGTACGCCTTCAGCGCGACGAAGACCACGTCAGCGTCGGCGACTGCCGCCAGGTCATCGGTCGCGCTCGGATGGGCGGCGAAGTCCCCGCGCGGTGACAGCACGCGGACCCCGCGGGATCGCATCGCGGCCAGGTGGGGACCCCGCGCGATCAGCGTGACGTCGGCGCCGCCGCGTGCGAGCGCGGCTCCGACGTAACCGCCGATCGCCCCGGCACCGAGGACGGCGAACCTCACTGGCCAGCCTGCCGCTGCAGGACGTGCTCGGCCACCCGCCTGCGCTGCACCTTTCCGGTGGCGGTGCGCGGTATCTCCGGCACGATGAAGATCGTGGCCGGCACCTTGAACGGCGCAAGCTGCTCCCTGCAGTAGTCGATCAGTGCCCTGGCCTGCAGATCTTGGGTGAGGGTCACGGCCGCGGCCACCAGCTCGCCGTACTTGGAGTCAGCCTGGCCGAAGCAGACCGCGTCGGACACGGCCGGATGAGAAAGCAGGACCTGCTCAATCTCGGCCGGCGAGATGTTCTCGCCGCCGCGGATGATCATCTCCTTGAGCCGTCCCTCAAGAAACAGGTAGCCGTCCCGCA
>JGI12269J14319_10005967_pt1 | contig 10656 bp, 9 predicted proteins | sample PeaSoiSIISIP2007_FD_14319 | JGI IMG/M metagenome (IMG submission 14319) | reverse complement strand
ACCAAGCCGGTGGTGGGCATGGCCGTCACCCCCGACGGCGGGGGGTACTGGCTCGTGGCGTCCGACGGCGGGATCTTCGCCTACGGCGACGCCGCCTTCCACGGCTCGGCCGGGAACCTGCCCTTGACCAAGCCGGTGGTGGGCATGGCCGTCACCCCCGACGGCGGGGGGTACTGGCTCGTGGCGTCCGACGGCGGGATCTTCGCCTACGGCGACGCCGCCTTCCATGGATCGGCGGGCAACCTCCGGCTCACCAGGCCCGTGGTGGGCATGGCTGCGGACTCCCAGACGGGGGGATATTGGCTCGTCGCCTCGGACGGTGGGATCTTCTCGTACGGTGCCCCGTTCCTGGGCTCGGCCGGCGCTCTGCGACTCACCAAGCCGGTGGTCGGGATGATGGCCACCAAGAGCGGGGGCGGCTACCGACTGGTGGCAGCCGACGGCGGGATCTTCACCTACGGCGTCGCCCCCTTCTACGGTTCCGCCGGCGCGCTCCCGCTCACCCAACCCGTCGTGGGGGTAGCCGGCTTCTGACCCCTCACCGTCGCCCCGCGTCGTGGCGTTCGCGCACGGCGCCGAGGAAGGCGGCGTAGCGGCGGATCAGCTCGGGCCACTGGTAGTAGCGCTCCACATAGGCGCGGCCTCTGGTGCCCAGCATCGTGCGCAGCTGCGCATCGGCGCACAGGCGTTCCAGTACGACCTCGAACTCCCGATAGGAGCCGAACCACAGTCCTCCGCCCGATCGCTCGCAGTGCTCCCGGGTGGGGTCGCACGTGGCGTTCACCATCACCGGCACCGATTGCTCCCAGGCCTCGAGCACCACCAGGGAGAACGACTCCAGGGCGGAAGGCGAAATGGAGACCGTGGCGTCGCGCACGATGTCGCACTTGTCGGCCTCGTCGACGGCACCGGTCACGACGATGTCCTCGTGCTCGGGGATCGACGCCGCCACCGGCCCCACCAGCGCCAGCGCCAAGGCTCCGGGGTGCCGTTGCTTGTAGGTGCGGAAGAACGCGGCCAACATCGACGAGCCCTTGTGCTCGTCGACCCTGCCCACGCTCACCACGTAGGGCCGGTCACCGATGCCGAGGATCTCGCCCCCCGGGCGCCCGCCTCCGACGACGGGGGAGACCCCCAACCCGAGCACGATCTGGGGAATCTGGGCCACGGGGCGGAGGCGTTGCACGAGCCGGCGTTCGGCCCCCGTGTGGTAGCAGATGGCATCGGCGTCGGTGAAGGTGGCGTCGAAGACCTTCAGGTACAGCGCGGGCTCGTCGTGGGCGGCGGGGTGCAGGACCGCTGGTGCCGTGGTGACGCCCATGCCCATGACCGTCGGGTAGTAGAGGTATGGGTAGAAGGCGGCCACCCCCGCGTCGCTCTCGCGCACGGCGTCGACGAGGTCGGGTGTGACGGGCCCGTTGAGCTCGACCCAGCGCCGTGACTGCTCGAGGCTCGCCTCCGCCGGTGCCATCCGCAGCCGGGCGTCGAGCTCGTAGAACTCGGGCAGCCGGCCCGCGCTCGACGCGAAGCGGTGGACCGTCACGCCGTTGAGGACGGTGTCCCCGGCGGGGAGGACGTTGTCCCACGTGAGGTGGTCGAGCGCGCAGGTCGAGAAGACCTCCACCTGCCACCCGCACTCCGACACCAGGTGCTCGGCCAGTTGGCGGGCCGCCGACTCGGCGCCGCCCATGACCTCGAGGCCGTAGCGGGGTGTGACGAAGGCGACCTTCATCGGCGCCGGCCCCGGGTCACGAGGGGCGGGGGTGAGCACCGCCACCGAGTCGGCCCGTCACGAGGTAGTCGCGACCCTCGGGCCCCTCGGCGACGGTGGCGTCGACGCCCAGATCGGCGAGGACGGGGCCCCACGTGCGCGGCCGGAAGGGCCGTGCCGACACCATGTCGGCCTCGAGCGGCGCGTCGTCGTCCGCCCAGCTGGCCGGGGTCAGGGAGTGGACGAAGAGGACACCGGAGGGGACCAGGCAGCGGACGGCCTCCTCGACGAGCTTCACGCGCTCGCCGTAGCCCGAGCCCTCGACGACCCCCGACAGCACGACGGCGTGGAGTGATCCCGGGGCGACGGCCGCCAGGTGCTCCGACACGTCCTCGACCCGCAGGTCGAGGGTGTCGAGCTCGCCGTTGCGGACGCGGCTTCGGGGATCGACCCCGTAGGAGTCCACGCCCTCGCCGCCGAGGGCGGTGACGAGCCATCCGTCCCCGCACGCGGCGTGCAGCACCCGGCCGGGTCGACCGGCGAGCCCGCCTGTCACTGCGCTCGCCCACCACGCGCCCCGGTGGTGGGCCCAGGGGACCTCGACCACGACCGACGGCGCCACCGGGAAGGCGTCTACCCTGCGGCGCAGGTCGGTCACCTGGGCGTCGAGCACGTGCAGGGCGCGACTGACGGCGGTGGCGAATTCGCTCACCTGGTGCGTGACGTAGCGCAGGTACCACAGGCTGAGCGATCGCAGCCCACGCTTGACCGTGGCGCCTCCCGGGCGGCGGGAGTCCACGGGGACCACGGGGTCGATGAACACCGAGGCGTCCACCAGCCGGAGCATGTCGCGCAGCGCCGCCCCACGGCCGCCGAGGGGGGAGTGGCGCAGGAACTGCTGGTCTAGGTCGCGCTCGACATCGAGGGGGAGGTCGCCCGACGCCCGCCGCCTGCGTACCTCGTCGTCGATCTCGCGCTGCACCTCGTCGAGGTACCGCCGGGTCGCGTCGTCGGGGGAGGAGCCGGCGTCGTCGGGGGAGCCGGCGTCGTCGGGGGAGGAGCCCGTGCCGGGCGCAGCGGTCTCGTCACTCAGCACGCTGTCTCCTCTCAGCGCGCCGGTCGGCGACACAGATAGCTGAGCAGGTAGCAGTCCTCGATCTCGGCGAACAGCCCGCGATTGGTGGCCACCTCCTGCACCGAGAACTCGCCCCGGACCAACGAGCGGGCGGCGAGGTTGAGCCCTTTGGCCTCGAGGACCTCGAACCCCGCGGCGGGCAGCTTGTCCATCATCTCGCCGTGGGTGTACTCGTGATCGTGGTCGGGATCGATGAACCCGGGCTGCTGGAGCCGGCACACCCGCGCGTTGGGAGTGTCGAGGGCGAGGTAACCGCCGGGGCGAAGGATCCTCGCCGCGCCGACCAGGACGCGCTCGGCCTCCTCGACCGGGACGTGCTCGATGCTCTGGCCGCTGTAGACGAGGTCGAAGGACTCGCTCGCGTACTGCGACAGGTCCGACATCGAGTGATAGTGGTAGCGGACGGGACCGAGGTCGGTGTACGTCACGCTGCGGGCGACGGTCTCCTTGTACAGGTCGTTGCGGTCGTCGGGGGGGAGGTCGACCACCACCAGCTCGTCGAAGGCGTAGGGGTAGCCCATGAGGACCATGGCCCCCTTGTCGGATCCCAGCGCCGTGCCGCCGAGGTCGAGGATGCGCCGCGCCTTGGGCAAGGAGCGGACGAAGAGGCTGCGGCTGAAGTGCAGCGCGGGGGCGAGCTCGGTGAACGGTGCGACCGTCCACCACTCACTCGACGCGTAGATCCATTCGGCGAGCTGCGACGGTGACAGCGACCCGTTCTGAAGTCCGGGGAGGTACGACGCCGTCCCCGAGGGGTCGGGCTTGCGGCCGAGCAGGGTCTCGTAGACCACGCTGAGCTGCACCTGGGGAGGGAGCCCGGCCATGCCGCCGGACGGCGACTGCACCCTGCGCGCCAGCCCCGTCAAGGCGGATCGCGGAGAGCGAAGCCGGCTCATCGGGGGCTCTGGACCATGGTCCGGCCACCGTAGTCCCCGGGTACGGCGTCAGGTGGTGTGGTTCAGGGCGCCGGTGGGCCCGAGCGCAGGGCCCCCAGGCCGCGTGTGGCCGACACGGCCGCGACCGACGTCGCACCCACGAAGAGGGCGACGGATCCCGCCGAGATCACGGCGTCGCGCCCATCGATCCCCGCGGTGCGTACCAAGGTGATCAGGCACACCGCACTGGACAGGGCCTGCGCGGTGATGGCCGCCGCCGCCCCGGCGGCGACGACGGTCGACGCGGCCAGGCCCGTCACACCGAGCTGCGAACGGCGCAGGGCGAGGACGGCGCCGGCGGCACACCCGGCCACGCACACCACGGTCACGGCCATCCAGGCCAGGAAGACGGCCAGCACGACAACGCCGTGGGGCCAGGTCAGGGCGATGCCGGCGCGGGGCACGTTGTGGTGGACGAACAGGGCCACCAGGCCGGTGACCCCCAGCCACGCCCCCACGAAGACGGCGGGAGCCAGGGCCGGTGCCAAGACCGCACGGCGTCGGGCCCTGAAGGCCGGGATCGTGACGACGAGCCAGAAGGCGAACCCGGTGAGCAGCACCACGGCGGCGGTGCACTCCACGACGACCGTGCCGACGTCGTAGGCCGTCCCCGCCGCTCCGTGCAGGGCGCGCAGAGGAGGATCGTCGACGGCCTTGGTGAAGCCGGCCGCGGCCAGGAGGCTGGCGCACCATGCCGCGAGCACCGTGATGGTGGTGGCCTGCAGACGTGACCGCCGCTGCGCCACGGGGTTGCCCTCGAACACCGGCGCCATCCAGGCGCGGCACACGCCGAGGGCGAGGTCGACGATGTCGCGCCAATTCGAGCCGTTGTCCTCGACGAGTGATGCGAGCTCCTCGCCGTACCGGTGGCGGAAGCTCGGGGGATAGATACCGACCAGCAGCCGTTGGAACCGCGTCACAGCCGTCACGGGGTGCCCCCGAAGGCGGGAGTGAGTCGTGCCAGGCGCCGCCGGCCCAGGCCGGCGAAGCGCTGCATGCCGGCCAGCTGGCCCTCGAGGACCTCCACGCCACGCGCCGTCAGCCGGTAGGGGCGCCGGCGGGAATCGCCACCGTCGAGGGCCTCGATCAGACCCCGCGCCTCGAGCCGGGCGATGGCCCCGTAGAGCGTCCCCGGGCCGAGCCGCACGCCCGTGGACTCCTCGACGTCCTGCACCATGGCGTAGCCGTGCTTGGGCCCCTCGGCCAGGCTTCCTAGCACGAGCAGCCCGGGATCGGTCCACTTCGGGTCGTCGGCGACTCTGGGCATCTGCCTCCCCCTCCCACACCGCCCCCGGTCGGGGCGCACCAGCATGTCGCTAGTACGTAGAACGTAGTATACCCCCATCGGGCTCCGTCCGCGTCGCCGTTGCATCCGGTCCGGCCCCGGTCCGGCCCCGGTCGCTACCATCGTCGGTATCCGCTTCGCCTCCCTCCGACAGCGCCGCGCCCTGGTTCGCATCGTTCCCGCCGCCGTCGTCGTGGCGGGGCTCTCGGGGGTGCTCGCCGTGGTCCCGGCCGCGCCGGCGGCCGCCTACCCGTACCCGAACGTCAACCTGACCGGCCACGGCTTCGGCTCGGGGCGCGGCATGGGCCAGTGGGGCGCGCTCGGCGATGCGCTGCAGGGGCTGAACTACCAGCAGATCCTGTCCACGTACTACGGGGCGCTCAGCACCCCGCCGGGCGCCAGGACCACCGTGGGCGCCTTGCCCAATGGCTGGAACGACCTCACCACCCCGGTCACGGTGGCCATCACGGAGAACGCTGGCAACGACGTGATCGTCACCTCGGGCGCGGTGTACTCGGTGGACGGGACGTTGATGGCGGCGAACTCGGCGGTGCTGTTCCACCTGAACAGTCCGGGGATGAGCAACCTCTGGACCGTCGAGACCGGACCGAGTTGCGCGGGGCCGTGGACGGCGCTGCCCGGAGCCGTGGCCAACCCCACCGCCACGCCGGGCGCCGAGGCGTTCCCCGGCGACGTGGCGTCCGTGGCGCTGCAGCTGTGCCGGGCGGGGGGCAACCTCACCGTGCGGGGGACGCTCGAAGGCACCGTCAATTCCGCCGACGCGGCCCGCACCGTGAACGTCCTGCCCCTCGGGCAGTACGTGGCCGACGTGACGCCGTCAGAGTCCCCGGCTTCGTGGGGCACACTCGGCGGGGGAGAGGGGCTGCAAGAGCTCGAAGCGCAGGCGGTGGCGGCCCGGTCCTACGTGATGGGCACCTACGGCGCTCTGCAGGGCTACTTCGGCTACGCGGACATCTGCGACTCCACGGCGTGCCAGGACTACCCGGGCACCGCCAACGAGAGCCCGGAGACCGACACGGCCGTGACCGACACCGCCAACACGGCCGTGCTCATGCCCGGTGGCACGGTGGCGAGCACCCAGTACTCGTCGTCGACCGGCGGCTATAGCGCGGGCGGGACGTTCGCGGCGGTCCCCGACGCCGGTGACTCGGTGTGCGTGCCCGGCGCGTGCAACTCGCACCACACCTGGCAGGCCCAGGTCCCCGTGTCCGCCATCGAGAGCGCCTATCCCCAGATCGGCACGCTGGAGTCCGTGGACGTGACGCAACGCAACAGCCTGGGTGATCTCGGCGGCCGTGTCGTGGCCATGACGGTGCAGGGGAGCGCCGGGAGCGTGACGGTCAGCGGCGACGCCTTCGCGTCACAGTTCGCCCAGTACGGCTTGCAGTCCGACTGGTTCGCGGTGACGAACCAGGTGAGCGGTGGCATCGGCGGCTACTGGCTGGTGGGATCGGACGGCGGCGTGTTCTCCTTCGGCAACGCCGCCTTCCACGGCTCGGCGGGGAACCTCCGCCTGGTGAAGCCGGTGGTGGGCATGGCCGCCACCCACGACGACGGCGGCTACTGGCTGGTGGCGTCCGACGGAGGGGTCTTCACCTACGGCGACGCCGCCTTCCACGGCTCGGCGGGGAACCTCCGCCTGGTGAAGCCGGTGGTGGGCATGACGCCGACCCCCGACGGGGGCGGCTACTGGCTGGTGGCGTCCGACGGAGGGGTCTTCACCTACGGCGACGCCCCCTTCGACGGCTCGATGGGCGGCAAGAGGTTGAACGCCCCCGTGGTGGGCATCGCCTCCACCCCCGACGGCGGGGGCTACTGGCTGGTGGCGTCCGACGGCGGGGTCTTCTCCTTCGGGGACGCCGCCTTCCATGGTTCGACGGGCGCGTTGGTCCTGGCCCAGCCCGTGACGGGCATGGCGGCCACTCCCGACGGCGGGGGCTACTGGCTGGTGGCGTCCGACGGTGGGGTCTTCGCCTTCGGTGACGCCCCCTTCGGGGGCTCGTTGCCGGGGGTGGGCGTGCACGCTACGGCGGTGGCGCTGCTCGGCACCCGCAGCGGAGCCGGATACCTCGTCGTCACCGCCCAGGGCAGGGCCGTCGAGTTCGGCGACTCGCCGCAGTTCGGCGACGTGGCGGACGCGGTGGCGGGTTGGAGCGGTCGCCTCGTGGGCGGCGCCCTGGTGGCGGGGTAGGGCCGTGCTCACCCGTCGTCTGGGGCGCACCGGGCACCGGTCGTCGGTGGCGGTCCTGGGCGGCGCCGCCTTCTGGGGTACCGACCCCGACGTCACGGCGTCGACGTTCGCGGCCGCGCTCGACGCCGGTGTGAACCATCTCGACGTGGCCCCGCGCTACGGGCGCGCCCAGGAGCTGCTCGGGCCGCTGGTCGGCCCGGCGCGGGACCGCCTGTTCGTGGCCTGCAAGACCATGCGGCACGACCCCGACGGGGTGCGCGCCCAGCTCGAGGAGTCGCTCACGCTGTTGCGCTGCGACCACTTCGACCTCTACCAGATGCACGCCGTCACCGACCTCGACGAGCTCGACGCCCGGGGGCGCGCCGTGGCCGCCATCATGGCGGCGCGCGACGAGGGACTGTGCCGGTTCGTGGGGATCACCGGCCACAACCTCACCACGCCCGCCGCCCAGCTCGAGGCGCTGCGCCGCTACGACCTCGACACCGTGATGTTCCCCGTGAACCCACGCCTGTGGGCCGACCCCGCCTACCGACACGACGCCGAGGCCCTGTTGGCCGAGGCCGAGCAGCGAGACGTGGGGGTGATGGCCATCAAGGCTGTGGCGGCGCGACCGTGGGGGGACCGGCCCCACACCGCCACCACGTGGTACGAGGCCTACACCGGTGCCGAGGAGATGGCACGCGGCGTGCGCTTCGTGCTCAGCGTCCCCGGCGTGCACGCGTTGTGCACGCCGAGCGACCCCGGGCTGACCCTGGCGACGGTGGAGGCGGCGGCCCGCTTCGAGCCCATGAGCGACGACGAACGCGACGCGGCGATGCGCGCCACGGCCATGGAGGACCACATCTTCCCCATGCCGGGCACCTGAGCCGCCGCCGACCTCGTCGCTCACCGTCGGGCATGCTGTCGCCCGTGTCGGTGCCCGTCTCCGCGCGTGTACGTGCGCGCCGCACCTCGGATCTCGGCGGGTGCCTCGAGCTGGCGCGGCTCGTCAAGGAACTCGACGGGTATCCGCCGCGCGGGCCCGTGGACCTCGAGCGTTTCATGGCCCCACCCCAGGAGCTGGCCGCCTGGGTGGCCGAGACCGACTCGGGGCTCGTGGGCCACGTGGCGCTGCACCGGACCGGTGCCGGCGTCACCATGGCCATGGCCGCGGCGCACGCGGGCCGGGCGTCGGACGAGCTGGCGGTGGTGGCCCGGCTCTTCGTGGGCCCGGCGGCGCGCCGGGGGGGGTGCGGCGCGGGCGCTGCTCCACAAGGCGGTGGCCGACGCCCATGGGCGGGGCCTCCGACCCGTCCTCGACGTGGCGACGCACTTCGGCGCGGCGGTCGACCTCTACGAGTCGTGCGGATGGCGGCGCGCCGGCGTGGTGACGATCGAATTCGATGGTGCCGAGTTCGACCATGCTCCGAGCCTGGACTGCTATGTCTACGTCGGGCCGGCTCCGCCGGGGCAGGCAGCCGCCGACGTCACCAGGCGGTGAGTACGTCCCCCAGCCGGCGGAACCGGCGCAGCTTGCCCAACCGTCCCAGGCGCCCGGCGTCGACCCCGATGTCGGCGATCTCGAGCATCTCGAGGTCGCCGGCGCTGTTGCCATACGCCCACAGGTAGGGCTGCCCGTGTTCGTTTGTCTCGGGCGGCACACCGATGAACGTCGCCTCACCATTGCGTCTGCGTTCCGACGAGGTCACCATCCATTGCACGAGCCGGTCGCGCTTTTGCGCCCCGCGGCAATTGCCGCCCGCGAAGTGCCCGGTGAGCTTGCCGTTGCGGTCGACCTCCAGCCGGGTGGCCACCACGCCGTCCGCGCCGAGCTCGGCCGCCGCGGCCTGGATGTAGTACTCGGGAGAGGCCGACACCACCACCACCCGGTGACCCTGCCGGCGGTGCCAGTCGAGCCGGGCCCGCACCTTGGTGCGGCTGCGACGCTGGTAGTGGGCGACGCCGAACTCGGCGGCGCGTGTGGCCACCTCGTCGGCGGGGCGGCCCGCCAGGGTGCGCACGAACAGTGCCTCCTTGGCCTCGTCGGTGGCCCGGCCGCCGAACAGCGCGGCGCGCACCAGCTTGGCGAGGAGCGCGATGCCCGCCGAGACCACGGCCCGGCGCCCGCAGATCGCCGTCAGGAACTTCCACACGCTCCCGCCGCGGGTGAGGGTCCCGTCGAAGTCGAAGGCGGCGACGACGTCGCTGCCCGGGATGCGCTGGGCCACCGGGGACGGGTCGTGGCGAGTGGCGGCGGTCACCGTCCCGGCTCCGCGGGCGGGTCCTCGACCGGCGCGCCGTGGCGGCCCGCGCCCGACGCGAAGCGCGCCGCGCCCTGCATCGTCTCGCCGCTGGAGATGGTGTCGATGCCGAAGCGGGCCTCGAGCACCAAGGCGTCGGGCTCGGGTAGTCCCCACTGCCACAGCACCGACCGCCGGTCGTTGCGCATGCACGTCTGGGGCAGCGCGGCGAGGTCGAAGGCGAGCGCGATGGCTGCCTCCAGCGCCCGCCCGGGCGGCACCAGGCGGTTCACGAGCCCCATGCGCAGGGCCTCGGCGCCGCTCACGCCGCGCCCCGTCAGCACCAGGTCCAGGGCGTGGCTCTGGCCGATGAGGCGGGGCAGCCTGACCGTCCCGCCGTCGACGAGGGGGACCCCGAAGCGACGGCAGTACACGCCGAGCACGGCGTCGGTGGCGGCCACCCGCAGGTCGCACCACAGCGCCAGCTCGAGGCCACCGGCCACGGCGTGGCCCTCGATGGCGGCGATGACCGGCTTGGAGAGGTCGAGCCGGGTGGGGCCCATGGGCCCGGGCCCGTCCTCGGTCACGGGGCGAGGGTCACCGGCGGCCGCGGCCTTGAGATCGGCCCCGGCGCAGAAGGTCCCGCCCGCCCCGGTGAGGACGGCCACCGAGGCGTTGTCGTCCTCGTCGAAAGCGGTGAACGCCGCCAGCAGCTCCGCGGCGGTGGCCAAGTCCACGGCGTTGCGGCGCTCAGGCCGGAAGATCGTGACCACGATCACCGGTCCCTCCCGGGAGATGTCGACGGTCTTCCAGACGGCTTCAGCCACAGTACGGACCTCGGTGGCGCGGCACGCTGCCCGGGTTCGGCTGCATGGCCCCATTCTCCCAGAGCAGGGGGCGTAAAACGGGTTGCCCGAAAGTCGACCCAACCGGTCGACAATTGCCGGGCAGGCCGGTACACTCCGGGGCAACGTCACCAGTCCACGCCAGCGCGCAACCCATCCAGGAGGAGAAATGGCCGTCCGCTTAGGGGATATCGCCCCCGACTTCACCGCCGACACCACCGAGGGCACGATCAACTTCCACGAGTGGCTGGGCGACTCGTGGGGGATCCTGTTCTCCCACCCCAAGGACTTCACCCCGGTGTGCACCACCGAGC
>JGI12269J14319_10005964_pt1 | contig 10661 bp, 11 predicted proteins | sample PeaSoiSIISIP2007_FD_14319 | JGI IMG/M metagenome (IMG submission 14319) | reverse complement strand
TCAGTGAACGTGACCGTCCAGTACTCGTGAGCCACGACGCGATCTACCGAGCAAGTAGACAAGATCCAGGCACAGCTACCAGTACGAGTGGGAAGGGCATGGAACCTGACAACCGCAGAAGAAAGGGGCGCCCGGAGAATCTCAAGAAAGGCATAAAGAAGGGAGACCCTCCCAGTCGCAAAATGTCTGAGCAGAAAGTGAAGGACTTCTGCCTGTATTACCTGACGCATGGCGAGTCGATCAAAGCCGCCGGCTTGCAGTTGGGAATTTCCCCAACCTATGTCTACGAATTTTTCTACAAGCCGCAGGTTCAGGCCAAACTTGAAGAATTGCGGAAGCTGTTGGACGCGAAGATGCTCGAGGACGCCACGAACAATTTCATCTGTACCCGTCTATTCCTCGATGAAAACATGGCACAAATCATTGCCGATCCGCATCCCCATCCAAAACGGGGCCATGCGGATCAGGTCGCGGCTGCAAGGTTGATGGCAGACGTCGGGGGCTTAATCGACAGAGGCAGCAGACAGCAAATGCCGACGCTGACGGCGCAGATTATCCAGACTAGCGTTTTGGGCGGGGACGTCTACATACCCGAAATCGATCGGAGGAGGCTGAAAATCGATGACCCACGATGCAGCGACATTGAGCAGAAGCTCCTCGGTTCAAACGGTGCCGAAGCAGCTACGATGGACACCAAGAACAGCGGCTCAGATAAAGGCCCTGAATAGTTCAGCCGAAATTCTGCTTTTCGGCGGCGCGGCCGGGTCTCTGAAGACCGAGACGCTGCTGATGGACGCTGTCCGCGAGGCCCACAATCCCAATCTGAACGCCATCATATTCCGCGAATCCTATCCGCAGTTGGCAGACATTATCCGCAAGAGCCGACGGTTGTTTACTGATCGCCCTTTTTGGGGCAAATACAATGCCGGCGAGCACATTTGGACATTCCCACGCAACCTGGCCGAAATACGTGAGGTGGCTCGCAGCAACGATGAGCGATATGTGAAGGGCGAGCCGCTGCGTCCTATTCCGGAACCCTTCTATGATCGCAGCGCCACTCTGAAGCTCGGGTACTTGCGGAACGATGACGATTGCGTTGATCATGACGGGCAAGAGTACAGTTTCATCGGATTTGATGAGTCGACGCATCACACCGAGTACCAGATCCGCTATCTCTTGAGTCGGCTGCGCTCTACCGATCCCACTCTCTTCTGCCGCATGAGGTTGGCCACAAACCCTGGAAACGTGGGCCATGCCTTTCACATGAAGATCTTTATTGGTGACGAGTGTCCGCACTGCAAGCCGAAATCGGACAGGATACGCAAACCTTTCACGGTTTACCGTGACGCAAGGTTTAGCGATGGAACACCAGTCAATCATTCAACGGAGTTCGTACCTGGGCGCGTTACCGACCACAACCTTTTTGCTGACCCGGCTAACCTCGAGGCCGGCAATCAGCCCTACATCCCGAAGCTGGAGCTGCAAAGGCCGGCGCTCGCCAAGGCGCTCAAGGAGGGATGCTGGGCGCAGTTCCAAGGACAGTACTTCACCTGTTGGGACGAGAGCCGGGGACAGGAGGTTCCGGAAGACTATCACGGTCCAGACTTCCGCATGCTTATCCCATTTGCTGAAGCGCCCGTCGAGTGGTGGTATCCGCACTTCACCGGCACCGATTGGGGTGTGGGTTCCTCTTAAGCCGCCAGCTACCTCTGTGTGCGCACCCCCGCAGATGAGTGGTTTCCAAACGGGCGAGTGTACGTGCTGAAAGAGTTCTGTCGACCGGATTCCGACATCGACGAATACCCGGCAGAGTTCTTAAAACGTTTCGTGATTCCAGAAATAGATGGAGAGCGCCGGAAAATCGTAGCCTCATACCTGGGTCCGGATTCGTGGAACAACTGGGGCGACGGCCACACGATCGCTGGCCAATTCCAGGATCGCGTAGAGGAGTACGGAATCAACCTCAGTAAGGCGAGCACAGATCGCGAAGGTGGCTGGCAGCTAATCTATCGCATGCTTAAGTCTGGCGAGCTGGTGATTTGCGGCGACACATGCCCTGAACTGGTCAAGGCGATACCCACCCGCCTGCACGACCCGAAAAAGCCCGGTGACATCATAAAAACTCCCGGCGATCACTATGATGACGTAGTCGACGGATTCCGCTATGCCATCTATTCGTTCGTGACCGCCGGCGACGTACAGAAACCAGTGAAGATCAGGTATGCCGAAGCCATGCGGAACTGCGATCCCACTACGGCCTGGCTCAAGCACGCCGCAACGCTCGAAGAACTCCGCCGCGAGGAGGAGCCGACGTTCTACTCACGCAACGCAAGCCGTTTGCGACACATGACAAACCGGCGAATCAACAAGTCAACTCCGGGATTCTGGCCTAGGGGATGATGACGTTCTAAAAGAAGTGAGTCGCTGTTACCGGAATCAGGCTTGCCGTGTTTTGTGGACCCTTTGGCTGTTCCTGCCCAGCGACCGGTTCGACGAGGAGGGCAAGATGATTCCGCGCGCGGTGTGGCTGTGCTCAAGGCATTATGCCGACTGGACAACCTACATGGAACAACTCTCAAACAATCAGGAAGACGACAGCCTGTCAAAGAAACCAGCTTTAATGGTTTGATTCTTTCTTTGGATTCCATTCAACCCACAGAGTTTTTCTCCAGGTCGCGCCTTGCGCGATCAAGTCTTTTTATTGTTCACCGGCCAAAGACCCCTTCGAAATGGATTTTTGTTCTTCCTATACATCAAGAAGTGGCTCAGCTACCGCGCGAAAGCAGTGGTCGGCCGCGACATCACCAAGGATGAAGCGCGGGAATTCACGCGAATCGTGCGCCGGATCGGAGCGCTGCTGTTGCTGGAGCCGAAGCTCGACAAAAACTACGCTGCCATCAAGGCGAACTGCTATTCCTGGAGCGCTGCCAGCGCCCAAGAGGATGTATGAGCGCCGGCGCAACCGGCTGCCACCAGTCCGACAGTCAATTGAACGGAGGCCTCAGCGCGCCAGCCACTTCGCATAGGCCCTGATGTCGATCATCGGCACAGTTGCGGTCGCCTGCAGTCTTGCAATCAATTCAAACAAGAACGCCGTCGCCGGTTTTCCTGCGGGACTATGGTGTAGCAATCCTTTTCATCGGAGCCGAAAATCCCATGAGCCGCCACGCAGTCGAGATCAGACTCTGCAGGACGACCACGCAAACGGTTCGTCCTGCTTCGCTCAGGATGGCAACTCAGGAAAGATTACTGGGTTACCGTCTTGACCGAGTCGCCCACCTTGAACCCCGTTCCTGACACCGCGGTGGCGACCGCGGAGATGTCGTCCACATCTGTCACTCGAACCACTCCTACAGACGTAGCCAGGCGGCGGATGACCTTGCCGGTTGACGGGTCTTTGATTTCCTTGGTGACACGTTCCACGTTGAGCTGATCGCCAACCTTCACGCCGGCTTTGGCTCCGACGTTCAGAACGATTTGCCCGCTATCAACCGCCGCCACCAGGCCTTCGACGATAATCGTGCGCGCGACCAGCTTCTCTTTATCGGCGATGACTTCCTTACTCATGTTCTCCACGGCAGCTTTTACGGCCTCCCCGATGATCGTACTCTGAAAATCGCTGCTGCCGAAGTCGGCGCCGCCCGCTCCGAACCCGTTCCAGTTTCCGCCGCCGCCAAGGAAGGAGGTGCTTTCCCGCGACGATTCGCCTTTGCCTTCGGCCACGCCTAAGATCTCAGCGGTATCAATATCCACGAGCCGGGCATCCAGCGCGACGATGGCCTTCGACTTTTTGTGTCCGAAGCCGCCCAGGCCAAAGCCACCGAGACCGCCCCCGCCCCCGCCAACTTTGGTGTTCTTAGTGTCGTTGCCGAATTGAGTGATGCTACCCACGATGATGGCATCCACGCCCAGGAGTTTCCCGATTTTCGCGGCGGAGGTCGGGTCGGCGCGCTCGCTGTTGGAGAAATTCTGCTCTTTCAGGATCTTATCCAGGGCCTTGCGTTCGATCACTGAGTAACTGCCGTCTTTCACCAGGTAGGTCACCAGGAGGTCGGAAATGCCCTTGCCTACGTCGACGTCCTGGCCGAAGATGGCCGCCACCGAACTATGGACTGTGGCATAGTCAAAATCAAATACGGCCACGCGTTTCTTTCGTCCCATGACTTGCGGGGCCGGGGACGCTGGTGCGGCTGCGGACGTCTGCGCCGGGCTGCCCGCAGCCTGCGGATACGCCGCACTGGCCATACAGGTGAGAACTGTCAAAGTCAGAAAGTACGACAGCGGTTTTTTCATGGAGCACCCTTCGCCAAGACGGATACAGCAAACCTGGCCAAATCTTTCCGCCCGAGGCTACCTCGGGGTGCAACGCTTGTCAACTGGCGATTGCTCGTAGTATGCAAGAATGTCGAGGATTGAGCTTTGGATCATCAACCATGAAGAAGCTTCGCGTGGGTATTCTTTTTGGCGGGCGCAGCGGCGAACACGAAGTTTCGTTGCTGTCCGCAGCGTCGGTGTTCAACGCCATCGATAAAAATAAGTTTGACGTGGTGCCGATCGGCATCACCAAGGAAGGCCATTGGGTCACTGCGGCTGATGCAGAAAGGCTGCTGACGGGCGAAGGCGCTCGCACCCCACAGGGCCATCTGCGCGCTGGTGATCCGGAGGCGACGCCCGGCGCGGCCGTTCTGGCCAAAGGCGAGGCTGTCGTTGTTCCTCCTGAGCCGCAGCCGCATGGCGGTTCACTGTCTGCATTTCAAACCGACGCTGCCCAGCATGATCTGACGAGGCGCGTCATTGCTTAAAGAGGTTTTCTTGGAGGCTCTGTGCATTTCTCTTTATGCATCCTCGACCGGAATGGTAGTGCAGTTTTCACATTGAAACAATGGACTCTTCGTTAGTTGGCGCAAAATCCCGGTTACACTCATCAACTGGGTCCCGAGTGCAGTCACCCGTCTTCGTGAACCATCGGATAAAATTACGGGGTTGTCTTCTCTATTTACAATTTCCCAAGAACCGACTGCGCCACTCGGTGGGCACTTGATGCAGATTGGAGAACAGAATGAAGATCGAGATCGTTCACTGCCCGACGTGAGAGAACAACAAAATCAAGGTCGCGAGTCTCGTGACCCTCATCAAGCAGCGCCTCAACATTGAAGCCGTCACGATTCCTGGCAAGACCGGTGAGTTCGAGGTTATTGCAGACGGCGAGAGGATTGCCGAGCGCGGCGGGAACTGGTTCACCCGCAAGTTCGGCGCCGGCTATCCCGATCTCAACAGCGTAGTCGAGCAGATCGAGAAGCGCCGTGGCGAGTGACGCGGCGCGCTAAGCACCCGTCGCCACAGCACTCATTGGCTGCATTCTGAGTGCAATCGCCATCGGCATGAACGACAAACAGGGCGCAGTGTATGGCTATATAAAACCTGCGAACGGCTGGGTCAACAGTACGTCGCCAAATGGCTCAGTGACCGCCTCACCGGGCATGGCACAAGAGCGGTTCGGCTCCTCGATCGCCGCGAGCGGCAAAACTTTTGTGATCGGCGCCCCTTACGACGGCGGCGACCTGCAAGGCGCGGTGTACATCTTCGCTGCACAGTGAACCAGCAACGTGCAGTTTCACGTACTGCCGTAGGCGCGAAACGGAACTGCTGTTGAGGAGATTCCGCTCAGTTGGCGTTATACCGCGTGGGTGTTGAAAAACTCGCTCTTCGTCCCAAACGGCCAAATGTTGAGGGATAGAAAATGTCTCGCGCTCCGAGAAGATCGCTTATAACGGATCCTGACGCGATTTTATTTTTGTGAATTTCGCGGGAAGGAGTTTTTCAACAGCCACCCGCTATTACACTCATTTAACACCCACTCCCACTTCCACTCTCACCAGGAGGGGGCCTCCTTCCCTCCTCCCGTCAAACCCGGCAGGGGTAGGTGCATGGCGGCGGCAAAACTGACCCCCTGCCCACTTGACCCGCACGTCACGAAATCATGGTGCGGATCGCTCACGGACTTAGCGTGCAATTTGGTCGGGCGTCGCACTGGTACGCGGGATTTCTCGCGCTCGAACACGCCACTCCGTGGTTCTCGTCTGCAACTGCCATGGAATGAACAGATCGCGGATGAATTTACAGAGAATCTGTTCTATGGGAACATGCGCGAGAGGAAGCGCGTAGAATCAGTGTCGTGCGCGGGCGGGACGCTAGGTCTTAACTTACTCCTCAAGGAGAAATCATGTCTTACACAATCAGGAACAGCGGTCCGGGGCATCTGCACGGCGGCTTCGGTTCTTCGGGAAGGTTAGCTTTGATGGCAGTGGCGCTCGCCTTCGCTCTTACTATTGTTGGAACCGCGCCCATCCACGCCCAGTCCTATCAGGACCTGCACGACTTCAGCTGCGCCACAGGTTGCTCGCCCGATAATTACGGCCCATTGCGGCTGGGGAAAGACGGATATCTTTACGGCACAACCACCGCCGGAGGAACGAATAACCTTGGCACGATCTTTAAAATCCTTCCGGCTGGCACCGGATACACGGTTCTGTGGAATTTCGATGGAACGCCCACCGGTTCGGGCCCGTCCGCGGGGTTGACTTTGGCCACGGACGGGAATTTCTACGGCACAGCGTTTGAGGGGGGAAGCGGCAACGCAGGCACCCTGTTTAGCTTCAACCCCAAAACCAGTGTGGTGACCGTCGTGCATAACTTCGTCAAGGGCGATGGCGGATATCCTGAGGTTCCTCCGATTGAAGGCAAGGATTTCAATCTCTACGGCACGACCGAAGACGGGACCATTTACCGTTTCACGCTCTCGACAAAGGCTTTTTCTCTGCTGAGTCCTCCCGGCAGCTTAGCCGACGGCCAGGGAGGTCCCATGTTTCTGGCATCGGACGGGTTCATGTACGGCACGACCTATCACGGCGGAGCATCCGAGTTAGGCACGATTTTCCGCATGAATACGTTGGGAAAGCCCACGGTCATTCACCAGTTCACGGGAACCGACGGCGCCTCCGCCGTTGGTATGCTGGTCCAGGGAAAAGACGGCAATCTATATGGAACCACGCTATACGGAGGTCCGGTATCCAACTCCGGTTCGGTTTTTAAATTAGTGCCGAAGGCTCCGTTCACCCTGTCGACCGTGGTCGGCTTCGATGCTCTCAGCGGCGGAATCAATGTCGACGGCGCCAATCCCGCTCCCGGCCTGACCACGATGAATGGGACTTTTTATGGAGCCACCTCCGCCGGCGGAGCCAATGGCTTTGGCACGCTCTTTGAGATTCAGGCGGGCACCTTTTTTAAGTTTTTTGATTTTACCGGGAACGTGGGGACAATCTGGGGTAACGACGCAACCTCAGATCTCTTCGCAAACATCGACGGGCTGCTTTACGGAGTCACCAACAGCGGCGGAGCGAACGGGGTCGGAGTTGTTTACAGTTTGACTCCGCCGAACCCGACGCCCAACGTCACTTTGTGCTGCAACTGGTGGGTCATCCTCGACCAGCCGGTGATCATTCTTGGGAACAACCTGACGGGAGTGATCGGCGTGAGCTTCGGGTCGGTGGCGGCGCAATTCCAGCCCGGTTCGGCGACGTATCTTACGGCGGAGGTTCCAAGCGCCGCGATCGACGCTCCCATCACCGTGACTCTGGCTACGGGGGAGCAGCTTCAAAGCGAGCAGAACGTGCACATCCTGCCAAAGATCACCAATCTCGATCCAACGAGTGGCCCGGTGGGCACGCAGGTTGGAATCGCAGGCGGCGGCTTCGCTGGAGCGACGAAAGTAGAGTTCGGAGGCGTGGCAGCTACCACTTTCAACGTCGCCACTCCGGGGCTGATTCAGGCCATCGTGCCGTCGGGCGCGGAGACGGGCAGAGTGACCGTGGTGACGCCGAACGGCAACGCCGTCAGCAAGCAGGTGTTCACGGTCAATTGAAGGGCACGCTGTCAGCCGTCGGTACCCAGCAAAAATCAAAGGCCGTCAGGACTAAAAACGTCGTGGCAAGACTTCAGTCGGTGGCAATTTTGTACGACTTCATCGGTCAAGGAATCATCGGCCTAACCTCCCCGGTGATTCGAGCTACTGGTTTCCAACTCAATTCCGCAATTCGCAAGCAGGTCAGCCGTTCACTGCTACTGATCCCCCCTCAAAGCCCACGTCGATCTTCTGCCGCCCGGCTTGAACCGCTGCCTCAATCGCCAACTCCTGCGTCGGAAAGGTGTCGGGCAAGTAGAACTGAGTTTCGGTCACGCCGGACACATCATGTTCTTCGATCCAAAGCTCCGCCGAGAATCCCCCAGCCTGTTGCTGGTATGACCGTGCCTCGATAACGTAGCCCTTGTACCCCAGCCTGCTCTTCATGACTGCGACCTCTTCGGCTTCAATTATTGCACTTCGGGTTGGGGTGCTTCCCCCAATCCATCCCCGCCCATCTGTCGCTTCTCAGACTAGTGCGCAAGCGAGCCGCCATTGCAGCTTAATCTCCAAAGGCTGATGGACCGGTGCGCTTTGGCTAGTGGAGCATGGCAGGCTCTCACTCGATGAAGACGTCAACCAGAAACTGGTCACCTGGAAAGTGCCGGAGAATGCCTTTCAATCGCCGTGCCGGAACAAGAGACTCAAAGATGTTCCAACACTGCTTTGAGATAGTTCCAGAAATTCGCGACCGTGGATATCTGCACGCGTTCGTCCGGGCTGTGTGGGTCAACAATAGTCGGCCCGAACGACGCCATCTGCATGTCCGGATACTTCTCGCCAATAACCCCGCACTCCAAGCCGGCATGCATCGCGATCAGCTTGGCGGGCTGACCGAATATTTGTTCGTGCACAGCCTGCAGCTTGAGAACGACATCGCTCTTCGGTTCCGGTTTCCATCCCGGATAGCTGCCGGAATGTTCGACCTCAAATCCGGCCAGCCGAAACACAGTAGCCACCATGCGTGCCGCAGCCCACTTGCTGCTCTCGATTGCGCTGCGCTGGCTGGTCACAATCGCCACCGTGTCAGCCTTGGCGATAACGGTGGCGAGATTCGTAGAGTTTTGAGTTAGGCCGGGAACGTCCGGACTCACGGCCAGAACCCCGTGAGGCACGATGACCAGAAGATCCACGATGCGCCTCGCGTCGACTGAATCGAGTACCTTCTCGGGGCGCGTGATCTTTTCGGCCACAATCTTTAAGGTAGGGTCAAAAGCACCCAGATCCTCTTTGTATTCGGACTCTGCCTTCGCGATCAGCGAGTGCAGTTCCTCTTCCTTCGCTGAGTCGAGCAGCACCACGGCGGAAGCTTCGCGCGGAATCGCGTTCTGGGCGCTGCCACCATTGATCTCGGAGATTTCGGCAGGATGGTGATTAAGCAGAGCCTGCAGCACACCGCCCAGCATGCGCAACGCGTTGCCTCGTCCCTGATGGATGTCCACTCCCGAATGTCCGCCCTTCAGGCCTGAGACCTTGATTCGCCAAGCTGCATTCGCGATTGCCGGATGCAACGTGAGTTTGCGTCGGCCCGTTGTCTTAAGTCCACCTGCGCAACCGATACAGATCGTGCCGGTCTCTTCGTTATCGAGGTTCAAAAAGAACTTTGATTTCAGCATCCCGGCGGGAAATTCTGCGGCACCTGTCAGGCCCGTTTCCTCGTCGATGGTAAAGACGAACTCAAGCGGTCCATGGGCAATGTCGTCGCTCTCCATCACTGCTAGCGCTGCCGAAATGCCTACGCCATTGTCGGCGCCCAACGTGGTTCCGTCGGCCTTCAACCAGTCGCCATCGCGCACCACTTTTATGGGGTCGGTGTCGAAGTCATGGATAGTGCCTTCATTCTTTTCGCATACCATGTCGAGATGGCCTTGCAAAAGCGCCATTGGGGCACGCTCGCGGCCAGGATGCGCAGGCTTACGGATAACGGTGTTGCCAGCATTGTCGTGGATGGCTTCCAACCCGAGGCGTTTGGCTTGCGCTAGGACATATTCACGGGCGGCGGCTTCTTTCGTCGAAGCGCGGGGTATCTTCGCCAGTGCTTCAAAGTGCTTCCATACTTCTTTCGGTTCCAGATCTAGGAGTGCAGGTGGCATGATCGTAATTTTCTCCTTCATCAGCTAAAAACGAGTTTAGCGCGCTTGGAGCCTCTCGACATTAACAAGGAATCCGGACACCTCAAAGTCAAGCAGCTTCGCCCCGGAGGTGAACAGGGTGTTGGCCCGATCGACGCGCCGCCAAAGCTGCCCAGAATCCCCCTCAATCGTCGTCGCTGCAAGTACCTGAGTCTACGAGCTCAGAAATTCGCGGCTCTCCTGCCCACAAACGGATGTTTTTGGATCAAGCGTGGACCGGCACGATGGATCGCGACCCATTAACGCATCATTCGGGGTCTAAGCCTGTTGCTGACTTTTTGCCAGCTCACACCCGAGATTTGAGGCGAGTTCCAAACAAAGGGACATCGCAGCGAAGGCCACAGTTACCTCGATGCGCCACGCGAACAGCAACATAACCATGAACGTCTACACTCATGCCGTGAGCAGCAAGAAGCGCCGGGCTCAAAGCAGGGTGGTGGAGATGATTCTGCCGCAGGACAGGAAGGCCCAAATAGCGGTCGCCACAGGAGGTACGGCTTAATGTGTACCTTCTTGTGTACCACGCTGATTTGGGAATTCCTGCTAAGTCATTGAAAAGAATGGCGGGG
>JGI12269J14319_10005961_pt1 | contig 10664 bp, 9 predicted proteins | sample PeaSoiSIISIP2007_FD_14319 | JGI IMG/M metagenome (IMG submission 14319) | reverse complement strand
GGCCAAAACTCTAACCGAGGTGTAAAGGATGTCCTGGCAACGTCCGCAAAAAACTGTAAAGTATGTCATGGCACCGTACACTGAAGGCGGGCGCTACATAGTCCGTAGCCGAGCTCCCACGCAGGCCCTTCAGGGCCAAACCAAGATATTTTCTTCGGATCAACATCGGTCGCGGTGAGCGCGTGTGCCCGGATCGTCAATCATGATGATTAGGTATAGACAGGTGCGGGCGGAGTGGCAATCCGGCCGGAGGGACGCTACGCTGGACACGCGGGAATTTTTCCTCGGAGAGTGACGTCCGCCGACCATGTTTTCCGATACAACAGGCCGCAAGCTGGCGCCGATCCTTCGTTCCCCGACGCTCGCCGTCGTGGTTGCGTATGCGCTGCGGATGGCGCTGCTGTGGCTTTCGCATTACAGGGAAGCCGCTCACCCGGTGCTGCAAGTCCTGGGACTGGAGGAGGGCCGAGTCGCTTGGTCTCTCGCGAGCGGAAAAGGATTCTTTGGACCCTTCGCGGGATACGAGGCCGTCACGGCCTGGCTCGCCCCCGTGTACCCATTCCTTTGGGCCATCTGCATTCGGCTCGCGCATCTCAATTCGGAAGCATTGATTCTGCTGAGCCAAACGATGAATTGCGCGTTTTCCGCCGCGACTTGCTGGCCCATCTTCTCCATCGGAAAAAAACTTTTCGGCGAAAAGATCGGCCTGGCCTCCACATGGGCGTGGGTATTCCTGCCGTACGCGATTCTGATGCCGCTGGAGTGGGCGTGGGATCAATGTCTGGCTGCGTTCATTCTGGCGTTGCTCGTCGACGCCACTCTTCGCTTGCGCGAATCGATGTCGCCGTTTTCGTGGTCGGGGTACGGGCTGTTGTGGGCTTTGGCGGCGCTTGTGAATCCGGCGCTTTGCGGCCTGCTTCCCTTCCTGCTCGGGTGGTTGATCTTCGAGCGATGGCGGGCCGGCGTGAATTCGCCTGCGTTGTACGCGCGAGTCGCGCTGATGTTTGTTCTCGCGGTACTGCCCTGGACGATTCGCAACTACTACGCGGTGGATGGCTGGGTCTTCGTCAAATCGAATTTCGGGCTGGAGCTGTGGATCGGAAATCATCCGGCCTCTTATACCAAGGAACTTCACCCCATGTTCAGCGCCCCGGAGCGCTTTCTTCTCATCATGGAAGGCGAGGCGGGTTACAACAGGGGAAAGGAACGCATGGCCGTAGCCTACATCAAGGCGCACCCGCGCGAATTCCTAGGAAAAACCTGGAGCCGGGCTCTGGACACCTGGTCGGCCAGGCAGGATTCCTGGGCGGACGGCTGGATCGCGGCGCTTCATCTCAGCCGGGAGGACGTCTGGCTTTGTTCCGCTTTTTCCGTGCTGTCCCTCGCGGGACTAGTTCTTGCATGGCGCGCGACGGGGATGGATTCGCTGCCGCTGGCGATGTGCCTCGTCGTGTTTCCGATCCCGTACTACATCACGCATACCGCGCTGCGGTACCGCCATCCGATCGACCCGTTGATGACGATCTTCGCCGTGTACGCGGTGTCGCGTTTGTGGAGCGCTTTATCTCCGCGCCCGGCGGTGGAACCTCTGCAAACGATGACTGCGGCAAGATAAAACTCAAATCTTCTGTGAAGCGTATTGGTTAGATCCCGGGAACGCCAATCTCCCGATTGGCGGTTTGCCTCGCGCCAATCGGGAGATTGGCGTTCCCAGGCTCCATCGCCGAATCTTGTAAGACAAATGAAATAAGTTTTGCCTGCGACAGCGCTACGCGTTGCCGCCTACTACCCTTGAGTTCCCCAGGCCACGCAGTACAATCATCCCTCGCGGAGGTCACAATCACATGGAAGTTTTTCTGACTGGCGCCACGGGTTATATCGGAAGCGCGGTTGCGGAAGCGTTGCAGAAAGCGGGGCACAAAGTAACCGGCCTCGCGCGCACTCCGGAAAAGGCAAAGCAGCTTGAGGCGCGCGGAGTCCGCGCCTTCCAGGGCGACCTGCTCAAGCCGGAAAGCGTTGCCGCGCCTGCGCGCGCCGCCGAGGGCGTGATCCACACAGCCAACACCAACGATGCGAACTCGGCGCAGGCGGACGCGGCCGTCGTGCGCGCGATGCTTAAAGCACTCGAAGGCACAGGAAAACCGTTCATCTACACGAGCGGCGTGTGGGTGCTAGGATCAACCGGCGACAAAGTAGCGGACGAGCAGACGCCGTTGAATCCCACACCGCTCATCGCGCATCGTCCAGCCATCGAACAGGAAGTCCTCGGCTACAAGAGCCGCGGCGTGCGCACGATCGTGATCCGTCCCGCTTTAGTCTACGGGCGAGGAGGCAGCATACCAAGCATGTTCGCGCAGTCTGCGCGGGAGACAGGCGCGACGCGTTATGTCGGAGACGGCCAGAACCGCTGGCCATTTGTGGACGTCGATGACCTTGCGCAACTCTACGTCCTCACTCTGGAAAAAGCCGCGCCGGGATCGCTCTACAACGCGGCGCACGGCCCCTCCTACCGTGTGAGCGAAGTGGCCGAAGCCGCGAGCATCGGCGCGGGCGCCAAGGGCAAGACGCAAGCATTGCCCCTTGAGGAGGCGCGCAAAACGATGCACGCCTTTGCGGACGCGCTAGTCCTCGATCAGCAGATAAGCGGCGAGAAAGCCAAGAAGGAACTGGGCTGGTCGCCGCGCGCCGCGTCGGTGCTGGAAGATTTGAAAACAGGGTCGTACACGCGTTAGTCGAGGCCGACGATTCACACGGGCAAGGCCGATTGTGGAGTTTCAGACTACAGCGGTTCAACGCCGGAGCCGTAACGCAAATCGCAATATGAGGTGAGCAAGAACGAATGACAAAATCACTATGATGCATACTTCGCCAGCATTCAGGGATCCTTGCAATAGGTTGATCCCGGCCAAAGCGATGAGGAGGCCAAGGCCTACTGTAATCCCAGGTGATGGCATGACCTGTCCCTTTGCCACGATTGAATCCATTGAGTCATCCGGGACTGATTACTACTAGAGAATTACCCTGACTTCATTCGTGTGTCAAGCGAAGTGCCCCGTCCTTCGTTATTGAAGGGTGGGGATTTAGCCATTCTCTCCATCAATTAAGTCAATTCGTCGGATCGAGATAGCTCAACCCGCAAGCGCAGCAGTAAGCCGGCCCATGTCGGGAACGCTTTCAAGAGACTTCACGAGTTCGATGACCGTCCCGGCTTTTTGCGACGGCCATTTGGCGAATTCGGCGTTGCCGCGGAATTTGTCGGCCACTTCTTCATAGGTCATGGGATTTTCCGGACTGCCTTTGGCAGGCTCGGTGCGGCCTGAAATAATTCTTCCGTCTTTCATGTAAATTTTGAGGATGCTCTGCTCGACGAGCATGGCTTGCAGCGAAGCTCCCTGGAGTTCCAGCTTGTTGAATTCCGGGTCCACGTAATACCGCACGCGGCGGATCATGTCCTGCACGTCGGGGCGCTGCACGACCGCGTCGGTGAACGAACTGAGAGTCGCCATGCGTTCGAGCAGCAGGATGGTCATGGCATATTCCATGCTGAATTTTCCCTGCAGGCCGGTCGTGGGGTGATGCTGGAAGAGCGTCTTGTAGTTGCTCAGGTTCCCGCCGACCTCGACCTTTTCTACATCGGCGGCTTTGATGTCATTCTTCTGAATGAGGCGCAGCATCTCGTCCATCACCTGCTGCTGGATCGTGCCGCAGGGAAATCGCTTGATCAAATCTCCGGGCGAGGCGAACATCCACGGTTTTCCCAGGCGATCGACGATCACTTTCGGATCAAACCCTCCGCCGACCTGGAAAAATCCGAGTGGCGCTTCCAGAATATCCGGCGCGGCCGTCCAGCCGATGGCCGCCAGGTCGGCGGCGACGCTGCCACTCTCGCCGGCGTGCCCGGCGTGAAAAGGTTTCGTCATGGAGCCAAAATTATCGCGAAGCCCGCTGGCCTCGGACCCGGCGATCGCCAGCGCGATGGCCGTCTTCTCCGCATCCAATCCGCGAAGTTTTGCGCACGCGGCGGCGCTGCCGAAAGTTCCGATGGTGCCCGTCGTGTGATAGCCGTCCTGCTGGTGGCGGGGCGAGACCGCGTCGCCAATCTTGTTTGCGACTTCGACTCCCACATGAAATGCGAGCATCAAGTCCTTCCCGCTCCGCCGATTTAATTCGCAGAGCGCAAAGGATGGCGGAAGAACGGGCGCCGCGACGTGCATCGCCGAGCCGGTGTCATCGTAATCATCCGCATGGATGGAAATGCCGTTGGCCAGCGCCGCGAAGCGCGGATGGACTTTCATTTTCGTTCCAATGACGCTGGAGTTTCCGCCGCAAGGGCCGAGCGACTCGACGTATTGCCGGATGATAGGGCCGGCGGTCGAAGCGGACCCGGCCAGCGCCAGGCCGAATCCGTCCAAAATTGTTTTCTTGCCGAGGGCGATCACGTTTTCCGGAATGTCCTCGTACTTCGTGTTCACGATGAATTCGGAGACGTATTTGGTCAGCCCCGGCGCCTTGGCTAACTCCTCCGCGGGAATCGCCATTGCTTCCGCTGGTCCGCCGCGCAGCGCCAAACCAGCGAGAGCCAGCGATGTCTTGCAAAAATCACGTCGAATCATTGGAGGTCACCTCGCTATCGTCTCAGCCGGTACTCTCTCCCGGAATTCTGCTGATTTGTTTGTCCCTAGACGGAGTAGTCGCAGCTCAATTCCGCTGAGTTCGCAGGCGATTGCCTGGCGGGCCGATTATAGCCCGTCAGGGCATTCCGGCCATCTGTCGCCTACAGAATATTCGCAGGCCGGAAGAGATTGACACACTTCTCATATGAGCGGAGAATGCGCGGCAGGTCCCTCACAGGCGCGGATTCCTTTTGACATAAGGAGGACAATGTGACGCAGAAATTTCTCTGGCGTGGAGCCTTGATTGTCGCTCTTTGTATGATCCTTGCCATCCCCACTCAGGCAGATCAACTAGGTGATGACGCACGCAATGCCGTGATCGGAATCGTGGCCGTGGCGGTCGCCCTGGTAGTCATAACTGTTGTGATCGTTCACGAATCGAGGAAAAAGAGAACGGTTACGGGCTGCGTCACCTCGGGAGCGAACGGGATGAGTGTGACCGACGAAAAAGACAAACGAATTTACGCGCTGTCCGGCAACACGGCGGACATCAAGCCGGGCGATCGATTTACCTTGCACGGCAAAAAGGTGAACCCGAAGGGCGCGAGCGCACCGCTCACCTGGCAAGTAAACACGGAAACGAAGGACCTCGGCGCCTGCCAGCCTTAGACGCATTTTTGCCTCGAAAACCGATCCATGCTCGCGCCGCCGAGGGCGCCTGCGTGTGGTCCGCGCGGCCAAAGCGGCAAGAAAATGGCGCGGGTTCAAACCCACCGCGGCTCAACTTCCAGTATTTCCCGCGCGAAAATACGCAATCCTCCCATTTCCGATTCTGAAACTTCCGCGCTATCATTTGCGTTTATTGGTACTGAGGCTGCGGCGCCTACGGAGGGGGGCCGAATGGCTGGCTCGTATCGAGAGGAGAATCATAAAATGCGGATCGTAAAATTGGTCTTGCTGCTGGCAGTTCTAGCCGCTGTTCCCGTGTTTGCTCAAGCTCCTCCGCCTCCGCCAACGCGCTCGGCGGCCGAGCTCGACCAAATGGTCGCGCGCATCGCGCTTTATCCCGACCCGCTCGTGGCGCAGATTCTCGCGGGCGCCACGTATCCCGACCAGATTCCCGACGCGGCAAAATGGGCCGACCAGCATCACTACCTCACCGGAAAAGCCCTCGCCGACGCAATCCAGGGAGATCAACTTCCCTGGGATCCGAGCGTTCAGGCGCTGCTGCCGTTCCCATCCGTGCTGGAGATGATGGCCGGTGACATGAACTGGACCACCGACCTCGGAAACGCGTTCCTGGCGCAGCAAGCGGATGTGATGGACGCGGTCCAGAGGGAGCGGAAGAAGGCTCGCGATTATGGATATTTGCGCAGCAACGGCCAGATTGTCGTGGGCGGCGGACCGTACATCACCATCATGCCCGTAAACCCCGACTACTTCGTGGTGCCGTACTACGATCCGGGAATCGTTTTCTTCGCGCCGCGGCCAGGTTTCTTCGTTGGCGGAGCGATTCGATTCGGCTATGGCGTGTCGCTCGGAGTATTTTTCAGGCCCTGGGGCTGGGGCCCCGGGTTTGGCCGCTTTGACTGGGGCGGGCACGCCATATTCATAAACAATGCCCGGTGGGGCCGGACCTGGTTCAATCGCGGCGCGTACGTTCATCCCTACGAAGGAATCCACCGATACGGGCCGGCCGAGCGCGTCCCGGAGCGGCACGGCCTGTTCGGCCGCTCAGAGCGCGAGCGCAGTGCCGCGCGCGAAGGCCGCCGAGCGCCAGAGGAACACGGCCGGCGGTAAAACTGTTGTAGAGGCCACCTTCAGGTGGGCACTGTAGATTCAAACAGATGCTCACCTGAAGGTGAGCGCTACATGCGGGCGGCGCCCGATCAAGCCGCGCTTTTCCGTTTCCGGTTCGCCCACACCAACCCGGCGAGCCCCAGGAAAACCAGAACACTGCCGCGCACCGCCCAGCGCATTTCCCCGCTCATGGGACTGCCAAGCAAGACATTCATTCCCTGCAGGATCCAGACGCTGCCGAGTAACACAAGAAGTACGCCCACGATGTTCAAGACGATTCTCATATTCCCTCCATCAGTCTGAGCAAGAACCCCGCCCTTGAGAAGCATCAACGACGGGACACCCGGCCCAACGGGGCCATCAGATTTTATTCATTTCAAAAACTTTCTAAACTGGTAATATCCTGGACTGAGTGTTGAAGCCCTAAAAAGCGCCAGTCCCAGAGGGACGCAATTGTATGCCAGACCGCTCAAAGTTGGTCACCCTCAAAATTCGGAATCTCGGGTGCATTGGCCCGGAAGGGCTCGAAATAGCCCTGGACAATATAGTCTGCCTGGTGGGCCGTAACAATACTGGCAAGTCGACTGTTCTGCGCGCCTACGAACTCGCTCAAGGTAGCAAGCCGCTTACTAGAAATGATCCGTGTCAGTGGACACCAGCAGGCGACTTCCCTGAAGTTGAATTGGTTGTGCACATCCCCGACGGCACACCAAACGTGGATGATAAATGGAAAAAAGCATCGGGAGAATTGAAACTAGTTCGTAGCAGATGGCAATGGACAGGCATAGAGACCAAGCCAGTGCGCCAAACGTGGGACCCTGCGGCCAATGATGGAGCCGGAGATTGGGCTGAAGAAGGTAAGGCGGGGGGAGCTGACAACGTTTTCAACTCTCGACTTCCCGAACCGCTTCGAGTCGGCTCTCTGGGCGACGCCTTTGAAGAGCATGGCCAACTGTTGAAGTTAATACTAGGGCCTGTCGCGAAACGTTTAAGACAACTTCAGGAAACTCCTGGGTCTCCGCTTCACGCTGCGATCTCAGAGGTCTCCAGGGTGGCGAATGAACCGGTGGTGGAGTATCAGGCTGACATAGATCGGGTCGGTGTGCAGGTTCGCGACGGGTTTAAGGGAGTTTTTCCAGAGTTCGACATCAAGATAAAAGTGGCAATGGAAACTATTAATATAGACGCGCAGAAATCTCTTGCCGCAGGCTCCAGTATCAGGTTTATTGAGACCGCCTCAGAGACGGGCATAGAACAGCAAGGAACGGGTTCACGCCGCGCGATGTTTTGGTCCTTGCTTCAAGTCCGAAATGGGATCGTGCGCGAGCAAAAAGCACTGGAAGAAACTCAAAAACAGATCGCAAAACTCCTCGCTGCGCGCGAGAAGGAGCAGCAGAAGCAGAAGCCGAACCAGCAGAAAATTGAGGAGCTAGGCAACGAGATACACACACTCGAGGAAACAGCTGGAGGTGTGGCGGACCAATTTGCATTGCCCGGATACATTTTGCTTATCGACGAACCAGAAAATGCGTTGCACCCGATGGCTGTGCGTGCGGCTAGGGAGCACCTGTATACACTGGCGAACGATCCCGACTGGCAGGTGATGCTGTCTACCCATTCTCCTTATTTCATTGACCCTCTCCAGGATCACACGACCATATTGCGTCTTGAACGTACAGGACAGAAGACAACGCCGTGTACGTTCCGTACGTCAACAATGCAGTTCAGCGCAGAAGATAGGGCCAATTTGCGAGCATTGATTCAACTGGATAGTGCACTTGCCGAAATGTTCTTCGGCTCTTACCCGATTATCGTAGAAGGGGACACTGAACTCGCTGCCTTTATAGCTGCGATAGTTGAGGAGGACGAACCTCTTGCGAGGCAGGTTACGTTGGTGCCAGCCCGCGGTAAGGCGCTGGTCGCACCGCTAGTTCGGCTGTTGGCGCATTTTCGCATCCCTTTTGGGGTGGTCCACGATACCGACGGTCCTTTCCGAATGGATGGGAAAAGAAATGGAGCTTGGACGGAGAATAAGACCATTGCCAATGCGATTACTGAAGCGCGCGCACAAGCGATTGAGATTCGACACCGTGTGAGCGTGCCCGATTTTGAACGGCGTCTTGGCGGCCTTGAAGAAACAAAAGATAAACCGATCCGCGCCTATCGCCGGGTATCAGAAGACGCAGTTTATAAGGCAGAAGTGAAACAACTGTTCACGGAGTTGTACACAGGAACTAACCATCAGCCATTCGCTGAGCTTCCCCCGGAGTCGACCACTGATGAATTAGTCATGGCGATGGGAAAGGCTCTAAGAATTTGGGCCGAAAAGGAATTGCCCGCTGACCCACGTTATAAGATTCAGGAATAGGCGGGTGGCATGGCCCTCTAGTAATTCCGAATTGCGGATATCGCACGTTCGCAGTGTTCTATAGGCGTAATTCTCCCCTTCATCTGACTCAATCAGGCGCGTTGCAGCAAGGGCCTTAGCTCGCGGATGTCCTTCACAGCTTCGAGGCTCAACACTTTCTCAATGAGGGCATCGCACTTGGTTGCGCCTAGGACGGGAACGATGAGATCGCGCGCTTTGGCGACCACTTCTTCGCGGCTCATCGGGTTTTCCGGCGTGCCGCGCACGGACTCGACGCGCTCGGTCAGCTTGGTTCCGTCGTTCAGCGTGACTTCGACGATGGCCACGCGCTTGGGGATGAGTTTTTCAAGTTCGTCGTCGCCGATGAGCTGCACTTTGGCGCGGACGCGGAGGACTTCCGGGTCCTGCATGCGCGGCTTATCGTGGGCCGCTTTGAAGGAAGCGGTCTTGTCGATGATCATCACCGCGACCATGTGTTGCAGGCAGATGTCCGGCATCTCGCGGTTGTTCACGGTGTAGGCCGCGCTGGTCGCGTCACGCACGACGACTTGCTTGACCTGGTTCGGCTCGAAGGGATGCTTCTTCATGATGAGTTGCAGCGCGTCCAGCGGCGATTGGATGGGGCCGCCGGTCGTCCATCGCTTGAGCGTCGTCTGCGTCACTTCGTACCGTTCGCCGAGGCCTTCGACCATTTTTCCCGGGTCGGCTTTGGGATTGTAGGACAGAACGAAATTGTCGGGGCCGGACATGACGTCGGTGACGGCTGTCCAGCCAAGCTGGACCATCAGCGCCGCGTTCACCCCGTTGCGGGCGCTGCTGCCGCCAAACACAAATCCTTTCTCGATGTGGTCGGTGTCGCGCCGCCACGAGGCGAAGCCGGCGCCCGCCTGTTGAGCCGCGTAGTCGAGCAGCCAGCGCATCTGCTGCGCGTTTAGACTCATCGCGCAGCCGGCCGCCGCCGAGGAGCCGAATGTTCCCACCAGGATGTGAGTGTCTTTTAGGATGGGCCCTGTGCCGACAGTCTGAAACGCGCGCATCCCGACGTCGTAGCCGAGCGCCACGGCGCGCGTGAAGTGCTGTCCGCTGATGCCCTCTTTTTCACCGATCGCCAGCGTGGCCGGCACGATGGAGCTGCCGGGATGCGCTCCTCCACCGGTGTAGTCATCGTCCGTTTCATCGGAATGAGCGAGTTCCCCGTTGGCGATGGCCGCCTCGATGGGTCCGAGGAGAACATCCGAGGCGACCACCGTGCAAATACTCGGTCCGCCGTAGGAGCGGGCAAATTTCAGGGCCAAGCGTCCCGGAGGAAGCTCGGAGCCGGAAATCATGGCGGCAAAGGTATCGAGGATGTGGTGCTTGGTTTCTTGCAGGACTTTTTCGGGTAACGCGGTGTTGCGTGCTTCGCTCATGTAGGTGCTGAGCTTGAGCATCATCGGGCTGACACCGGGGCTGACATCTTCGGCGGCCAATTCCGCGCTGACCGGAAGCGCTGCGGCTGCGAGGACCCACGCCGCGCGTTGCACCAGATCTCGCCGAGTGAAATTCAATCTGAAGTTGCCGCCCGGAATATGCGGATCTCGATCGAGTCCCATGACCAGTCTCCCGCAATCCTGAATTGTAGTTTTCGTCCCAGCCTGCACACGGACGATTCGCCGCGCGGAGGCATTGTAACTGAGATACCTGGTACGAGCACGCAAGAGCCGATTCCGTTTGCCGAGCAGTAGTTTTGTCATCAAGGAGGCCGAGGCTTCGGAGTCCGTGCGAGAAGCCGGCTTTGGTTTATGTAGCGCCCGCCTTCAGTGTAAAGTGCCAAGACATCATTTACAGTCGTTGCCAGGACATCCTTTACACTGGGTCTTTCGATTCCTTGGGTGTTTCTTGCG
>JGI12269J14319_10005959_pt1 | contig 10664 bp, 9 predicted proteins | sample PeaSoiSIISIP2007_FD_14319 | JGI IMG/M metagenome (IMG submission 14319) | reverse complement strand
GGCTGGTACGACCAGCGTTGCGGCCGGCACCCACGGCGGGGGCAGCGGCACCGGCTCGGCGGGCAGCGACGGCGGTGCCGGACTCGTTCTCAATTCGGTGCTGAAGTGACTCCCGCAAACGTCCTGCCTGCCTGAACCTCCCGGAGGCATGTGAGCAGCGGACCCGGCGGCATTGATTTTCCTGAGGGTTTTGCCGCATGGCCCAAAGACGTGCAGGCTAAGTGGGCAGCGGAAATTCATGCCCTGTACTTCCCTAAGCTCCGCTGGTGGGACAAGCCGGAGACGGACGACGAAGACAGCGGCCCGCGCCCCAAGCAGCTTCCGCCAGATCACCCCCGCCACGGAGAGCCGGACAACCGGGGCTACAGGTGCGGCTGCACGCACAAGATCCCGTACTGCACCGAGTGCCCGCCATGTCCCGGTAACCCCGAGTGGTCCACGTGGCTCATGTTGACCGCGCGTGGTACGGGCAAGGCGCTAGACTCTAGAACTATGATTCCAGTTCCTTCCGGGTGGAGAGAGCTAGCCGAAATCACTGTCGGTGACGAGGTTTTCGATGAGTCGGGACGCATCTGCCGGGTGACTGCCGTGTTCGACGTGATGCCAGACGAGGCGTATCGCCTGGCATTCTCCGACGGGACCACGCTGGACGCCTGCGCCGATCACCAGTGGGTCACGTGGACCCATAGAGAACGCCAGGTCTTCCTGCGCTCCCCGTACGAGGACACTCGCCGGTTCCCGGCCGAGTGGCCCGCATGGCGGCTCAAGCGCTCCCGCGGGAACCCGCGCCAGGCGCCGCGCGTCTACCCGGATTCGCCGGGACCGCACATCCGCACGACGGCCGAGATCGTCAAGACGTTGACCTGCAACGGCGTGCAGCAGGCCCGGAATCACTGCATCCCTTTGTGCGGTGTCCTGGACCTGCCCGAGATTGATCTCCCTATTGATCCGTACGTCCTGGGCGTATGGCTCGGGGACGGCCTTTCTGCTGGTGCGCGCGTAACCATCTCCGACGCTGACGCGCCGGAAATGCTAGAGCGTCTCGCTGCTTGCGGAGCCCCCTTGTCGGGAGTCCCGAACCGCAAAGAGGGTGCGGCCTGCGCTAACTACCCGATAGGTATCCGCCCGGCAGTCCGCGACCCCGCGACGGGCCGCATGGCCAGCACCGGGGGGCTTCATGCGGAACTGGCCGCTCTCGGCCTGATAAATAACAAGCACGTCCCGACCATCTACCTGCGCGCTTCGGCCCTGCAGCGCCTGGCGCTTCTCCAGGGCCTCATGGACACAGACGGAGGATGGGACAGGGACCGCGTTGAGTTCGGGTCGAGTAACCCGCTGCTCGCGCAAGCCGCCGTGGAACTGGCCCGCAGCCTCGGCCAGAAGCCGGTCTCGGCGAAAAGCCGCGCCATGCTCAACGGCAAGGACTGCGGTCCCAGGTGGCGCGTCCAGTGGACCCCGACAATCAACGTCTTCCGGCTGAGCCGCAAGGCGGCCCGGTTCAAGACCGACGGCGCTCAGAGTCTGCGCAATCATCACCGGATGATCAAGTCGGCGGAACTGATCGATCCCAAGCCGATGCGCTGCCTGACCGTCGACTCGCCCCACAGCATGTACCTCGCGGGCGAGGGCATGATCCCGACGCACAACACCAAGGCCGGCGCCAACTGGGTGCTCGAGATGGCCCTGTCGAAGGCGGGCCTGTTCGTCGGGCTGTGCGCCCCCACCCACGATGACATCCGCTCCGTCTGCATCGAGGGAGACTCGGGCATCCTCGCCGAGGCCCGCCGCAACAGCATCGACATCCCGGATAAGGCGTACAACAAGAACCGGCAGGAGATAGAACTCCCCAACGGGTCGAAGATCCGCGGGTTCTCCGCCGAGAAACCGGAGTCGATCCGCGGGGAGAACCTGGCGTACGTCTGGTTCGACGAGCTCGCGATGATCCGGTACTTCCGCTTCTACCATGAGGGCCTGCAGCCGGCCATGCGGAAGGGCGACAACCCCCGGCTGATGATCACCACGACCCCGAAGCGGGTCAGGCTGATCCGGGATCTCATCGAGAAGGCCCGGCGGGAGTTCGCTGACGCGGACGGCGGCGAGGGGACCGGCGTCCACCTGACCGAGGCGATCAGCGCCGAGAACATCCACTTCTCCCGCAAGCGGCGCCTGCAACTGGAGAAGGATTACGCGGGCAACCCGGTCATGCTCGCCCAGGAACTCCGCGGGGAGATGCTCGGCGATGCCGACGGGGCACTGTTCCCGCTCGAGCAGTTCAACGAGACCCGCGTCGTCCGCGGCGAGGACACCCTGCCCCAGTGGCGGCGCGTCGTCGTCGCGATCGACCCGGCCACCACGTCCAAGGACTCCTCCGACGAGTCCGGCATCGTGGTCATGGCCGAAGGGGCGGACGGGGACTTCTACTGCCTGGAGGACTGCTCCGGGAAGTTCGCCCCGGACCGGCAGATGGACGTCGTGGCGGAGGCGTTCTTCCGCAACAACGCGGACTGCGTGGTCGGCGAGGTCAACATGACCGGCGACTACATGCGCGCCCTGCTCAACACCGTGGAGGGCGGCGCGGGCGTCCCGCTGCGGACCGTCCACGGGATGAAAGGCAAGGTCAGCCGGGCGCAGGGTGCCTCCAGCCTGTTCATGCAGGGCCGTATCCACATGGTCGGCGACAACTTCCGGCTGCTGGAGGACCAGCTCTCCGCGATGGCCGAGGGCGATGACCGCTCCCGGATGAAAGACGACCGGGCCGACGCGTTCGTGTGGGCCATGATCCACCTGGCCGGCACCGGGCAGGGCGACTGGGGCATGGTCTACGGGTTCCGGGACTGCACCCGCTGCGGATCACGGGTCAATGAGGACAAAGACGAGGCGTGCCCCCACTGCGGCGCGAAGGTCACGAAGATGGCCCCGAAGCACGCCGGGGGACGGCCCGCCCGCGAACCCTGGTCGTCGGCGTACCTGCGGGAATGCGGGAAGTGCGGGGCGAAGTACACGCCCAAGGAACGGTCGTGCCCCGCCTGCTCCCAGACGCCCGAATCGTATTTGGCCGCCGCGCTGGCCGCGCAGCAGGGCGGCGGGGGCTGGCACTCGTACACGGGAAAAAACTGGCTGGCCGGCCGTAAATTCTGAGGCGGCTCGTCCTCATCGCTGCCGTCTCCGGCCCCGCTCACCGCAGGCTGCCGGACCTTCCCGTAGGGCCACTGCCTGCTCCGTGACGACATGCCCCTCCAGATCGCCTTGCCGTCGCGGTGGCGCTGGATGTCCTGCTGTGTGCGGACGTAGATCCGGTCCGCGAACACGGCCACCATCCGGCCGTCGGGCAGCACCACGTCAACGCTCTCGTACGGGCTTATCTCGATCGGCGGCAGGTACTCCGTGCTGACCTCGAACTTCATGGCATGGAGGGTACTTGGCCCGTGACCGTCCCCGCCTGACCCCCCTGGAGAAGACCGCCGCACAGCAGATCTTCCGCGGCGAAATCCCGGCGAAGTCCCCCTGCCAGTGGTGCGGGGGACTGCACCAGCGGGGAGACTGGGCGCCGGCCGCACCCGGCCAGGAGATGCCCGTAGGGGTTAAGTGGAACGCGGCGTGCCCGAGGGTCGCCAAGATGGATTTTCATCCGAACAGCAACCTCATCAGCGTCACCTTCTGGGGCAAGTGGGACGAGAGCGGCGTCGTGTTCCCCGAGGATGCGTTCGATCCGGGCGATGAAGAGGATGCCGGTGGGTGACGACGGCCCGGCGGACCCGTTCGTGTCGCCCGACCTGCCCGACCTGAACCGGCTCGCGGGCAACGTGGCAGGCTTCTATACGGCCCTGCAGGCTCATGGCGTGCCCGAGCAGCGCGCGGCGGAATTCACGACCGTATTCCTCCAGACGTGGATTCCCTACCTCATGATGGCGAACGCCGCGCAGCCCCAGCCGGGCGAGCAGGGCCAGGACTAGGGGGCGAGCGATGTCCCGCGCCTCCGGGGTTCTTGCCGCGATGAAAGCCGTGCCGGGGGGGGCGCGGTATACGCCTGCGCCTCAGTCGGGCGGCTACGGGGCGATTAACCAGGTTGCCGCCAACGCCGCCTACGGCAACGCCTACGCCGGCAGCTACGGGCCCTTCCTCCCGCGACCCTCGCAGATCTTCACCGATGGCGCGTTCGGGCCGGGAAGCCCGATCCAGCCGATCCCTGTTGACCAGCCCGCCACGCCTGGCGGTTTCCCGGATCCCCGGTACTGGCAAGCGCCGGTCTTCTGGAACGCCCCGACTCAGCCGCGCACCGAGGGGCTTAGCCTCGCCAGCTTCCAGACTCTCTACACGCTCGCCAGCAAGTACAGCGTGGCCCGTCAGTGCATCCAGCTCCGCAAGGACGAGATCCTCGGCCTGGAATGGTCGATCGACCTCACCACGAAGGCGGCCAAGGCCTACCAGGGCGATCACGGGGCGATGCGGGACTTCGGGGAGCGCGCGGCGCTGGCCACGAAGTTCTTCCGCCACCCGGATCCTGACTACTGGAACTTCGGCTCGTTCCTGTCGGCCCTGCTGGAAGAGATCTTCGTCTACGACGCGCTGTCCCTGATATTCCGGCCGAAATACGGCCGGGGACTCGGCCGGGGGCTGCTCGGAAGCGACCTGGATTCCATGCGCCTGGTTTCAGGCACGACGATCCGGCCGGTTTTCGGAATGCACGGGGAAAGGCCGCGCCCGCCCGCCGTCGCTTTCCAGCAATTCTTGTTTGGAGTGCCCCGGAGTGACTATCAGACCATTCTTTCCGGGGCTGACATTGACGACTACGGACTGACTGGCTCGCAGGTCAACGAGTTCCGCGCGGACGTCATGCTTTATGCGCCGCTCGTCCCGAGACGCGAGGCACCCTATGGGATGCCGCCCGTAGAAAGGGCGCTGCTGCCGATTATCTCGGGCCTGCAAAAGCAGGAGTACCAGCTTTCTTACTTCACCGAGGGAACAATTCCTGGGTGCTATATTTCCCCCGGTGATCCGAATATGACGCCGACGCAGGTAAGGGAACTGCAGGACGCATTGAATGGTATAGCGGGAGATCCTGCGTACCACCTGAAGGTCATCGTCCTGCCGCCGGGAAGCAAGGTGGAACCGCAGCGGCCTGTTGACCTGTCAGACACCTTCGACACGCTCGTGCAGACGCAGGTCTGCATGGCCTTCGATTGCATGCCGGACGAGCTGGGCCTGCTCCCGAACGTCGGCTCGGCGGGGGCGGGCGGCTCCTCGAACGCGTCGGCGCTCAGGTTCGCCTCCGGCGAGTCCCGCGACCCCAAGGGCCGCAAGAGCACCAAGCCCCTGCTGATGTTCCTCGGCGACATCTTCAACTACGTGCTCCAGGACATCTGCGGCCAGCAGGACATGCAGTTCAGCTTCGAGGGTCTCGTGGCCGAGGACGACAAGCAGGCGCTGGTCGAGCGCGGCGTCCAGGGCATCCAGAACGGCCTGTACTCGATCGATGAGGTGCGCGGCTGGCTGGACCTGCCCCCGTGGGGCCTGCCCGAGACGTCCGAGCCGGTCGTGTTCACGGCCCAGGGGCCGGTGCCTTTCAGCATGGCCCCGGAACTCATCCGCGCCGCGATTACCGGGAATACGCCGCCGCCGTCCGGCCAGGGGACGAACTCCGGCCAGCGCTCGCCTTCCTCGCGTTCCAGGACGAGCCAGCCGAGCGTCCGGGCCGGGGGGCAGGTCAAGCCGAACGGGAGCCATCCCGCCCCGGTCGCCCCGCACCGGGAAGCTCCCCTCACGCCGGGCCACTCGGCGGCAGCCGGGGCCATCCAGTCCCCGACCCCGAGGACGGGCGGCACCACGTCCCGCTCGTCTGTCGCGGGCTCCCGCAAGAAGGCCGCCGAGGCGGAACTGGGCGCTCTTGCCCGGCACCTGCGCAAGGGCCGGCCGGTTTCCACGTGGGAAGCCCGTCATGTCCCGCAGCGGGCCCTGGGGATGATCGCGGAGGACCTGGCTAAAGGCGTCCTGATCGACACGGCGGTGGAGCGGGCCGGGTCAATCGCAGTCGCAGAGATGGGCCTCGCCGGGGACGAATGGCCAGCCGATGGTAGTTGGTACAGCGAACCAGTGCAGAAGGTGGCCCCGGATCAGCCAGCGGATGCTCGTTGGCCCGGCTGGGAGGGGGACCTCGGTCTCGTCGGCGCCTACAAGAACCTCATCGGGCAGGCCTTCCATGACGCCGAGACTAGAGGCTCGGCGCTGCGGAAGAAAGCCGCCACGGGGGGCATGTTCGTCTCGAACGCCACCCTGCGGGACCTGATCGGCGATGAGGTCCGGGACGTGTTCTCCAAGGTCCTCACGCCGCTTTGGGAAGAGGCTTGGGATCTGGGCTACGACTCCGCCCGCGAACTGGTCAACCGGCCCGCCATGGAAGCTGCGCAGGACGGGGAGAGGGTCATCACCCAGGCCGTTCCGGCAGAGCCGAGGATTGAGGCCCGGCAGGCTTTCGTTGACACCGAGGGAGAGCACTGGCTCTCGGAGATAGCCCGGACGGGGCTCGGGAACAACAGCGTCCGCTCTGAGACCATCGCGTGGAGCGAGGTCGGCCGGGCCATCAACACGGCCGCGATCCAGTGCTACCGCGATCACGGCGTGACGCACAAGCGCCTCCTCTTGTCGCCGAACGCCTGCGACCTGTGCAAGGATGCCGCCGAGGACGGGGACATCCCTCTCGATGCGCCCTTCTCCGGTGGCGGCGTGATCGGGCAGGTCCACATTCGCTGCCGCTGCGCGCCCGGCCCGGCCGGGGTGGATGCCGGGCCGCCGCTAGCCGGCCTGGGGAAGCACGCTTTCTGGGGTGACTACGAAGCCTGCTACGAATGCGGTCTCACCAAGGAGCAGCACGGCGATCCGGCGGCGGCCGAGGATGATTCCCGTCTCTGCTGGCTGCTGCTGCGCGCCCGCGACGAGGACGGCAAGTGGCGGTTCCTGCTCCAGCAGCGTCCCGACGGCACCTGGGGGATGCCCGGCGGCAAGCCCCACCTGGGCGAGGACTCGTGGGCTGCCGCCATCAGGGAGACCGCGGAGGAGATCGGCCCGTTCCCGGCGCCGCGGATCGCCGGCACCTTCCACCACGTGGAGGACGACGGCAGCACGCAGGTGTTCCTGTGGCTGTGCGACGTCCCGTACTTCCATCCGTCGCTGGACGGGGCAACCCCGGAGGAGACCCTGGGCGCGGCATGGTTCCGCCGCCGGGAGGTCGCCGGCCTGGACCTGGCCCCGAAGTTCCGGGAGGACTGGGAGCACGGGATCACCCTGCGGGAGCACGTCACCAAGGCCCTGCAGCGGATGGTGAACGAGAACGGGGAAGTGGTTACCCTCACCGGGCCCGCGCAGCGCCTCCAGGCCGTAGGGAGCCGCTGGCCATACCCGCACAGGGCGGACGGGACGGAAGACCCGGAGCAGTGGCCTGACGCCGGACCGGGGGCGGTCCCGGACGAGCACGGCAGCGCGGGCGGGGAACCCCCGAACCGGGTGAACGACTTCGCGGAGCCCGTCCCGCACGGGGACGTGGCCCCGAGGGGCAGTGATGACGGGACAATGCCCTCGCGCGGGCGCGAGCCGGCCCCTCCCGCTGAGGCGTTCCCCAACCAGGGTGCCGCGCATGACGAGATGTGGCCGTACCCGCAGGCTACCCTCACNCCGGGTGCCCTNTCTGTCGGCGCGGGGACCGGCGTGCCGCCGTCCGGGGCGAGCAAGAACGACTCGGGGCATCCCGTCGTCGGCGCGTACGAGCCGGAAGCCCCGAAGCCTGCGCGGCCCCACTCGGTGCCGCCCGAGGCGTATGACCCGGCTGAGGCCGTGGAGGACTGGAACCCGGAAGCGGACAGCGATGTCGTCCACGGCAAGGGCGCGCAGCACGTCACGGACGCGAACCCGGTTGAGTGGAGACATGTATATGCCCAGCTAGAGGGCAACTTCCCGGATGACGCCCTGGAATTCGTAAAGCACAGCACATGGATCGGGCCGGTCAATGTCCCGTGGTCGCGGATCGATGACGACGATATCGACAAGTGGGCGGCGAGTCATCAGCCCGAGGCCGTGAACCGGTTCGCGAGGGAGATCGCCAGGGGCGGCGCGCACACAAACCCGTCGATCCTGTTCCACCAGGCGAATCATTCCGATGGCCGCGAGATCATCGGCGATGGCCACCACCGGGCCATGGCGAGGCATTTCAAGCTCGGCAGGCCGGTCCTCGCCTATGTCGGGTCCGTCCCGGCCCGGTGGATGCCCCAGGCCCTGGAAATGCACTCCAAGCAGGTCCATAGCGGCACCGATCCGGAGAACACATGAAGCTCGCCGAGTTCAACGCCCTCTGTGACCGGGAGTGGGCGAAGACCGCTCGCGGCGGCCGGGGCGATGTCGTGTCGCTCTGCCTGAGCGGGCCCGGCGCGGCAGAACTGAGCACTGACATTATCGTCAACCCGCAGCAGTCCGGCCACATCCTGCACATTGACGCCGGCGAGGCCGCCGCGCTGCGGGCCGGCGCGGGCCTGCGGCAGGTGGTCAACCCCGTCACCCGCACTGTCGTCAAGATCCGCACCAAGCCGGGCGGCAAGCGCGAGACCGCGCGAGTCCGGGTCATGGGCGGCACCTACCGGCAGACGTGGTGGCCCGCTAGTACGTGATGCCGGGAAATTCCGCCGGCGCCGTCGCCTCGGTCCTGATGTGCATGTTCCACTTCGGGTGAGCGGTGAATGACAGGCTCAGTGCCGGGACCGCCTGCTTCATCGCGGTGAACAGGCCGCCGGCGGAGACGCGGAACGGGGACTCCCGCATCACCATCGACTCTTTCACCTCGAAGTCCTGCGGCTCCCGTGCCTGGTACTCGCGGATCTTCCCGCCGGCCCACTCCACCCGGACGAACACCCTCGTCACGGCACTGTCATCCTCGTAGCGCATCTCCGCTGCGGGAGGGGCCGGGACGACCTCGCCGCTGATCTCAGGTTCGCTCACCCGTCAATGATTGCAGCGAGGAGATGCCCGCGTGGCCGAGGTGCCCGACGATCCCGGCAGTCGTGCCGTCAGGGCCGTGATGACCAATCCGCCCCACGATCCCGACCGCACGTCACAGGCTCTCCGGGACGCGCGGAGGCGCTCCGGGGTAGAGGCCTGGAAACTGCTGAAGGGGCTTGCGGACGCCTTGAACGCCTGCGAGAAAGCCGGACTGCTCGTCTATCTCGCTGACGGGGCGGCTATTACGAACGAGGGCTACGCACTCCCGGTCGGCGGTGCCGGCGAGGTGTCGATGATCGGCGAGCGCTGGGTGGCCCGCACTAGAGACCTGGCCAAGTTCCCGGTTGACGAGTGACCTCCCGGCGCAAGCGCAAGGACCCCTCGGACAAGGCCGTCAGGGCGGTTGCGGCCCACGGGATGCCGTCCGGGCCGCTCGACCCGTCCGTCATCACCGAGACAGACGTCCGCGTGCTCCTGTCCGCTGTCGCTGACGCCCTGAACGCCTGCGAGCGCGCCCGGATCACGGTGAAGCTCGCCCACGGGGCACTTCTCAGCCCGGCCGGCTACGTCCTGGCGGTTTACCCCGACCCTGGCGAGCGGTATGCCGTGAGGACGATGGCGCTCACTGAGTTCCCGGTGGCGGCAGGCAGCGGCGACGAGGACTAGCGCCGGCAGCGCCCGGCTGTGCGGTGAGCGTAGATCGACTCCGTGATCCAGTCAGCCGTGCCGATGTACCGGCGTCCGCAGGTGCAGTCAAGGTGCATGACCGGGACTCCTGGCGGCTTCCGTCTCTGCTCGATCACGTCCGCGCCGAAGCTGGGACCGGGCACCCCGAACGAGGCGATAACCTCCCGGCCAAGGCGCTCGCGGGCTTCGTCAATCGACGCCATCCCTCGCATCATCATCTCCTGGGCGAGGACGAGATCTCCGGTGCTGGCAATGGGGAATGAGCCGAACTGGATCGCGGTGGCACCCGAACCGCCCGCGCCGCCGGATGCGCTGGCAGTGCTCCCGTTGTAGTGGATGGTGCTCGTGCTCCCCGTCCCGCGCCGTAGCACAGGCCCGACCGGGATAGGGCCGGGATCGCCGGATGGTTCGGCCGCATACCCGCCCCCGCTGACCGGCACCTTGGGCTTCCAGTCCCCTAGCCACTCCGCGCACGAAGCGTGCGCCCGCCACCCGAGCACCCGCCCGTCCAGCGCGGTCGTCTCATCGCCCGTTCCGCAGACGGGGCACGTCTTGTCCAGCTTCCGCCGGCCGCCTTTCGGGCGCGGATACGGACGGTCAAGGTCGCGGGGGATGCGCCCGTCCGGCGGCGTCGGGCCCGTCGGCTTGTTCGGCGCAAAGTTCGGACGCGGTTCCCTCGGCGCAATCTCCGCGGTGCCATAGACCTTCCGCAGTACCACCCGGTGCAGCGCGGCCCCGGTCGTGATGATCAGCGGGGCGAAGACGAGCGTCCAGTCGTGATAGCGCGAGGCGTCGGACGTGAACAGCGGCCACGAGAGCACCGCCATGCACCCGAGAAGCAGGCTCATCGCGTGGTTGAACCGGCCGCAATGGCTCCGGTTCCAGTTGTAGCGCATTCCGCCATCGTACGGGCCTGATGGCCTGCCGTTTCCCAGCGAATCAAGGGAGTTGTGTGGCCCAGACGCTTGACGCCGATCAGGAGGCCCTGACTTTCTTCA
>JGI12269J14319_10005957_pt1 | contig 10667 bp, 9 predicted proteins | sample PeaSoiSIISIP2007_FD_14319 | JGI IMG/M metagenome (IMG submission 14319) | reverse complement strand
GGCAGCTCCCCGGCACCGCGACGCCGCGCGCCTTCACGCGCGCGAAGAACTCCTCGCAAGAGCTTTGGGTCACCTTCTTGGCGGCGAGAACCTGCTCGGGCGTCGGCTGAGCTTTGGCCGCCGATTTCGACGTCTGGCCGCCGGCGATCGCCATTTGGACGAGCTCCTTCACCGCTTCCGGGCTCACCGCCCCTTGGTCGACGCTCGCGGCACTCCATGCCGGGCTTGATATAAGCAAAGCCGCGACCGCCAAAATGCAAATTCTCTCGCGCATATGTTGCCCTCCCGGTCTTGGCCATGAGCTCGGCGAGGTTGCGCTTGAGGCGCGCGGTCTCGACCGCACCCGGATTGATCGCGTTCACCTGCACGCCACAGCCCTTGCCGATGTCGGCGAGCGCCTTGGTGAAGGCGAGGCAGCTGGCATTGACCGTGCTCCCGATGGTGAAATCCGCACTCGGCGTGCGCCCGCCGACGCCGACGATGGCAAGGAGCGAGCCCTTGCTCTCCTTGAGCAGCGGCCAGGCCGCGCGCGCCAGGCGGACATGGGCAAAGAACTTGAGCGCGAAGCCGTCCTGCCAATCCTCCTCGGAGAGCGCGAAGAAATCGCCGCGCTTGGTGGCACCCGCGTTATTGACGAGAATATCGAGCCTCCCGTAGCGCTCGCGTACCGCGGCGACGAGCCGCTCGGCCTCGCCCGCCTCGCGCAAATCGCCGGCGTGGACGTGCGCCTCGCGGCCGCGCTTCCTCACCTCGCCCGCGACCTCATCGAGGGCTCCCCGGTCGCGCCCGGTGAGCATCACCCGCGCCCCTTCCTCGGCAAGGGCCAAGGCGATGCCGCGGCCGATGCCGCGGCTCGAGCCGGTGACGAGCGCCACCTTGCCCGCAAGTCCAAGCTGCATGACTTATCCCTCCGCTCGGTTTGACGCTCGGCCGGCAGCCATATCGGTCGCGAGATGGAAAAGGCAGTCGCCGCGCTCGCTGCGGCCGGGAACGCGCCTGCAGATCACGAGTCCGGCGCGCGCGAAGCTGGCGAGCGCCGGCTCGCGCCAAGGAGTCGCGGGGAAATGGATGGCGCCGGCGACGTCGTCCGCCTTGACCTCGGCGCCGAGCTCGACGACGGGCTCGAAGAGACCGCTCTCCGGCGCATAGACGAAGTAGTCAGCACCGCCGACCTGCATGAAGCGCGTCTCGGGCGCCGGCTCGTCCGTGAGCGCGCGGGCGAGCACGCCGGCCGCCATGAGCACGCGTGCCAATCCCGTCTCGGCGATCCTGAGCGCATGCGGCTCGACGGTGCCGCCGCCGCCGATCTCGGTGCCGAGATAGGCCACGCCCGCGCGGTTGGCCGCAGCCGAGAGCGTGCGATCCTCGCCTTGCGGCATGGCAAAGACGAAGCTGATAGGCGCGCCGAAGAGCGCGAGGAGCTGCTTGAGCTTCGCCAATTTCTCCGCATCGTCGGTGCGCCGTATGAGCGCACTCGGGATATACATGAGCGAGCTGCCGCCCGAATGCACGTCGATCGCGAGGTCGGCCTTGGGCAGCAGCACCGTCTCGATGTAATGGGCGATCATCTGCGTGACCGAGCCGTCGGGATTGCCGGGAAAGCTGCGGTTGAGATTGCCGCCGTCGATCGGCGAGGTGCGCTCTCCGGCGCTCGCCGCCGGGAAGTTGGCCGCCGATAGGATGATGAGGCGCCCGCTCACGTCCGCGGGCTCGAGCCGCCGGCTGAGCTTCATGAGCGCCACCTGACCCTCGTATTCGTCGCCGTGGTTGCCCGCGATCAGCAGCACGGTCGGCCCCTCGCCGCGCTTGATGCAGCTGATCGGGATCGGAATCCAGCCATAGGCCGAGCGGTGGGTCGAATGGGGCAGGCGAAGGAAGCCGTGCTGCTTGCCTTCCTTGTCGAAATCGACCTCGCTTGCGATGCGGGTTCGGCTCATGCTCGGGATTCCCCCTCTTCGTGCGCGCGCAAGAGGCGCTGCGGCCGCGCAAGGTGCTGCGAGATTGGCCCGTCTTCGTGAGGGAGGTCAACCGGATGATCGGGGGCGACAGGACCGCCGCGGAGGGAGCGTTCCAGGCGGTCCCGCGGGAAGCGGGGCTCGGGCGGAATTAGCCGCGTTGGCCCTTGCTCGGCTGTCGCCGAGCTGCTGCGCCCTCGCTCATGCGCTCGCCGCCATCCAGCACGTCGTGGATGGCGCGCGAAAGATGCTGCGAGGGGACCGGCTTGCGCAGGAGGACATTGACGCCGCTCTCGGCGAGGGCGCGGTCGCCCTTGGGGAAGGTCATCGTGCTGCTGGCAATCACCGGGATCGCACGCAAGGCCGGCTCGGACTTCAGCCACCGCGCCGCCTCGAGGCCGGAGACGTCGCTGAGCTGCACGTCCATGAGCACGACATCCGGCAGCACCTCACGCGCCGCCTCGATGGCGGCCGCCCCGCGCTCCACGCTTCTGACCTGGAAGCCGAGGCCTTCGAGCAGCGTGCGATAGCGCGAGCGCGTCTCTCCGTCATGCTCGACGACGAGGGCGCGCCGTCCTGCGTAGGTGCGTGCGCCCGATGGAGGAAGCTTTGCCATGGCGAGAGCGGCCTTTCCGGCCCGCCTCCTGGATGCTCAGAATTCCTCGGGAAGATTGCCTTCCGCGAGCTGCTCGAGCCTGTCGCGTTGAAGGATCTCGATGTGCGCGGAGGTCGGCAGCGCGATCACGCCGCGGCACTTGAGCTGGGTGAGCGTCCGGCTCACGGTCTCGGTCGAGAGTCCGAGGTAATCGGCGATGTCGGACCGGCCCATCGGAATATTCACCGTGTCGCTCTCCTCCTCCCCGTCGTCCTGGTCTTCGGCAGTCATGAGGAGAAAGCTCGCGAGCTTCTCCGCCGCGGACTTGCGTCCGAGCAGCACCATCTGGTCCTGCGCCGCGCGCAATTCGTCGGAGGTCACCGCGAGCAGGCGCCGGGCGAAGCCGGGCACCTCGTCGAGGAGGCGTTCGAAGCGGGCCTTGGGATAGCGGCACAGGGTGACGGGGGTGACCGCCTCGGCCGTATAGAGATAGCGCTCGTTGCTGGCAAGGCCCAGGAGGTGTCCACGCAAGAGAAAGCCGGTGACTTGCCGCCGGCCGTCGGGGAGCAGCTTGTAGAGCTTCAGCATGCCGCTCACGATCTCGTAGACGCTCTCGGCAAGATCGCCTTCGCAGAAGACGGTCTGGCGCTCGGCGAGCTTCTGCTGGAGACTGACCGCGGCGATGCGCGTCACCGCCGAGCGCTCGAGGCCGCGGCAGATGGCGAGTGCGTCGAAGTTGAAGGCGGGCACTGCGTTCTGGGCCGTATGAGCATACATGGCGATCTCTCCTCTTGTCCCAATCCCCAGCTGTTCGGCGTATCGAGACTTAAAGGGGGAAGGTCACGCCCTGATGTCAGATGCCGCGTTTTTTGGTATCAATGGAAGGCGAATTGTGACGGATTGTGACAGCGCAATTTTGCCGGAACGAGCGGCACCGGCGATTCCCGGGCAGCCGCCGGGCGACGGGGCGGAATGAGCGAGAAGCCTCATATCCTGGTCGTCGACGACGACAAGGGCATTCGCAGGATGCTGCGCCGCTACCTCGAGGCGGAAGGCTTCCGGGTCAGCGAGGCGGCGGACGGAAGGGCGCTTAGGGCAGCACTCAAGGATGCCGAGATCGATCTCGTGCTCCTCGACCTGGTGATGCCGGGCGAGGACGGGCTGTCGCTCGCGCGCGACATCCGACGGCACAGCTCCGTCCCCATCATCATCCTGACCGGCAAGGGCGATCTCATCGACCGGGTCGTGGGTCTCGAAGCCGGCGCCGATGATTACTTGACCAAGCCCTTCCACTTGCGCGAGGTGCTGGCGCGCATCCGCAGCGTGCTGCGCCGCACGCGCGCGCCGGCGCAGCCCTCCGAGGAGGACAAGCCGCCGTCCCCGGGCTCGGGCGAAATCCTGGGCTTCCTCGGCTGGGAGCTCGACCTCACGCGACGGGAGCTGCAGCCTCCCTCGGGCGACCGCGTGCCGCTCACCACGGGCGAGTTCGAGCTCTTGCGGGTCTTCGCGCGCAATGCCAACAGGGTGCTCACGCGCGACCAGCTTCTCGATCTCGTCAAGGGGCGCGGCTGGTCGGCCTTCGACCGCAGCATCGACACCCAGGTGGCGCGGCTGCGCCGCAAGATCGAGCGCGACCCCGGCAAGCCGGAGCTGATCAAGACGGTGCGCGGTGCCGGCTACGTCTTCGCCGCCGCGGTCACCGCGCGGTGAGCTCGGTACAGATTTCCGCACTAAGGGTGTACGCAACTTCGCGCCGTCGCCGATCGCGATAAGCCCCTCGCCCGCTTGCGGGAGAGGGAAGGGGCCCATCCCGCAGGGATGGGAAGGGTGAGGGATTGCCGGATGTCGGAGCCGTCCCTCACCCTCCCATTGCTGCGCCCTGCGCGCGTAGCGCGCCTCTTTTGCATGATGCAGAAGAAGCGGGCCTTTGGCCCGCGGGGGTCCCTCCCTCTCCCGCAAGCGGGAGAGGGGCCTATCGCGCCTTAACTCTCGAGCAGCTCCCTGAGCCGCGCGGCGAGGTCGGCGTTGCTGTAGGGCTTGCCGAGCCAGAGGGCGTTGGCCGGCATGCCGTCCTCGACGACCGCGGGATCGGCATAGCCGGAGGTGAAGAGGATCTTGAGCTGCGGTCTGAGCGTGCGTGCCTCGCGGGCAAGATCGATCCCGGTCATGCCCCCCGGCATCACCACGTCGGTGAAGAGGAGGTCGATCGGCTCGCCCCGCTCGATCGTCTCGAGGGCCGCCTTCCCGCTTCCGACATCGAGCACCTCGTAACCCAGCTCCTTGAGCCGCCGCACCGAGGTCCGTCGCACGCGATCGTCGTCCTCGACCACGAGGACGAGCTCGCCCGCGGGCGCCTGCCCCCCGCCGTGAGGCGCGCGCGCTTCCCGGCGCGTCGTGTCTTCGCCGCTCGCGGGGAGATAGATGCGCACGGTCGTCCCCCTGCCGGGCTCGCTGTAGAGGCGGACGTGGCCGCCCGACTGCTTGACGAAGCCGTAGACCATGCTGAGGCCGAGCCCGCTGCCGATCCCCGCCCCCTTGGTGGTGAAGAAGGGCTCGAAGGCGCGCTCCAGCACCTCCGGCGACATGCCGTGGCCGGTGTCGGTGACGGCGAGCAAGACGTAGGGGCCCGGCCGCAGACCGAGCTCGAGTGCCGCATAGTCCGCGTCGATCTCCGCACTCTCCGTCTGGATGATGAGGCGGCCGCCCTCCGGCATGGCGTCGCGGGCGTTGATCGCGAGGTTGAGCAGCACGTTCTCCACTTGCCCCGGGTCGGCCAAGGTCAGGGGCAGATCGGCGGCGAGCCGGGTCTCGATGCGGATCATCTCGCCGAGGCTGCGGCGCAGGAGCTCGCTAAGGCCGGCGGCGTGCGCGCTCAAGTCGATCGGCCTCGGATTGAGCGGCTGGCGCCGCCCGAAGGCGAGAAGGCGGCTCGCGAGCTTGGCGCCGAGCTCGGCGGCCTCGCGCACCTCGCCGAGGATCTCGCGGTCCTCGGCCCGATCGAGGCGCTGCTCGAGCATCTCGAGATTGCCGGTGATCACGGTGATCAGATTGTTGAAGTCGTGGGCGACGCCGCCGGTGAGCTGGCCGATCGCCTCCATCTTCTGCGCCTGACGCAGCTCCTGCTCGAGCCTGGCGCGCGCGCTCAAGTCGCGGATGAAGCCGGTGAAGATGTGCGTCGCGCCGAGCTTCACCTCGCCGACCGCGAGCTCCATCGGAAAAATGGTGCCGTCCTTGCGCCGGGCCTCGACCTCGCGGCCGATGCCGATGATGCGCTTCTCCCCGGTGCGGAGGTAGCGCGCAAGGTAGGCGTCGTGGTTCTCATGGTGGGGAGAGGGCATGAGCATCTTGACATTCCGCCCGATCACCTCGCCGGCCGCGTAGCCGAAAAGCTTCTCGGCAGCACCGCTGAACGATTGCACGATGCCGCGCTCGTCGATCGTGATGATGGCGTCGGGTGCCGTCTCGATGATCGAGCGCAGGCGCGCCTCGCGCTCCCTGAGCGCCTCCTCGGCACTTTGCCGCTCGGTGATGTCCTGGGCCACGGCGATCACGCCGAGCGCCCGGCCGGCCGGGTCGTTGACGCGCGTCGCGTTCCACAGCAGCACGCGCTCCGTCCCGTCGGGCCGGCGCACGCGCCCCTCGATCCCGCTGACCGTGCGCTCCTTGAGCGCCTCGCTCAGATCGGCACGGCTGAGCCCGCCGCGCCCGTCGCGGTCGAGCGTGCGGAAATAGTCCTTGCCGATCACATCGTCGCGCGCGAGCCCATAGAGCCGCTCGGCCTCGCGATTGAACTCGAGCACCACCAGGTTCGGCGCGAGCAGAAGGATCGGTGCCGCCGCCGCCGCCGCGAGACGGTAGCGCTCCTCGCTGCCGACGCGCCCGCCTCGAAGCTTTGCAGCCGATGGCGGCGAGGCCTTGGGCGCGCGCGTCTTTTGAGCGCGCGGCGGCGGCGTTTTTGCAGCCCCCGCGCCGAGCTGCCGCTTGGCGCGCTTGGCCTTGGCCGGCGCCGGGGAGGTCGGCGTGGCTTGGTGCCTGCGTCTTTTGGACTGGGGGGCGGCCCGCTCGCCCTTGGCCGCTTTCCGAGCACGATCCATGCCTCGCCTCTGCCTCCTCCGCAATCCCGGTGCTACGCGGAAAATCTTCGCTATACCAAGCCGTTACCGGAAATCGGCGCGCGCCTTGCGGCAACCGTCGCATGGCCGCCCGGCGAGCGTCAAGACGACCCACGGCCCGCGCCCGCCTCGGCGGCCGATGGTGGTATCGCGCGCGAGCCTTGCCCTATAGTCGAGGCCCGGACCCGGCACAGGCGCGCTATCGCCGCGCACGCCATGGCGCGGGAATTGTCTTTCCCTGCGAGGAGCAAACGCGATGGCCGAGACCCCGCCCCTTCTCGAGGTCGACGGTGTCACGCTGCAGTACAAGACGCGTCACCACCTCATCACCGCGACCTATCGGGTCGGCTTCAAGGTGCATGCAGCCGACCGCTTCGTGCTCCTCGGCCCCTCGGGCTGCGGCAAGTCGACGCTGCTCAAGGCCGTCGGCGGATACATGGCCCCGGTCGAGGGCAGCATCCGGCTCAAGGGCCAGGTGATCCGCCGTCCTGGCTCCGACCGCATCATGGTCTTCCAGGAGTTCGACCAGCTCCTGCCGTGGAAGACCGTGAAGGAGAATGTCGCCTTTCCGCTCGTGGCCGCGCGCGGACTGCCCGCGAGGCAAGCCCGCGACAAGGCGATGCAGGCGATTGCAAAGGTCAACCTCACCAAGTTCGCCGACAGCTATCCCCACACGCTCTCCGGCGGCATGAAGCAGCGTGTCGCCATCGCGCGCGCGCTGGCGATGGAGCCGGACATCCTCCTCATGGACGAGCCCTTCGCGGCACTCGACGCGCTCACGCGCCAGAGAATGCAGGAGGAGCTGCTGCAGCTCTGGGAGGGCACGCGCTTCACGGTCCTCTTCGTCACCCATTCCATCCCCGAGGCGATCAAGCTGGGGAACCGCATTCTGCTCTTGAGCCCGCATCCCGGGCGCGTGCGGGCCGAGCTCAACAGCGATGGGACCGATGCGAGCGACCGTGAGAGCGGGCTCAAGCTCTCGGAGCGCATCCACCGCATCCTCTTTGCCGACGCCGATGCGCCAAGCGAGGTGGCCTATGCCTAGCCTCGAGCCCTCTCGTCCGGAGTTCGTCACGCCGGGCATCGATCAGCCGATGGCCGCCGTAATCGAGAAGCCCCTCACGCTCGCCGAGCGCCTCTATGGCAGCGCCTTCTCGCGCAAGCTCGCCATCTTGGCACTCCTCTGCGTCATCTGGCAGATTTATGCCGCCTCGCTCGACAACCCGCTCCTGCTGCCGAGCTTCACGGCCACCGCTCGAGCGCTTTTCCAGGCGATCCTCTCGGGCGGCTTGCTCGCGCGCGCGGCACTCTCGCTCAAGGTCCTGCTCATGGGCTACGCGGCCGGCCTGGCGCTCGCCATGTTGCTGAGTGCCTTTGCCGTGAGCTCGCGTATCGGCAGCGATCTGCTCGAGACGCTCACCGCGATGTTCAATCCGCTGCCCTCGATCGCCCTTCTTCCGATCGCGCTTCTCTGGTTCGGCCTCGGCAACGGCAGCACCATCTTCGTCCTCATCCATTCGGTGCTGTGGCCGGTGGCACTCAACACCCACGCGGGCTTCACCGCCGTCTCGACCACGCTGCGCATGGTGGGCCGCAATTACGGCTTGAGGGGCCCGCGCTACGTGGCTCAGATTCTCGTCCCCGCCGCCTTCCCGAGCATCCTTGCGGGCCTCAAGATCGGCTGGGCCTTCGCCTGGCGCACCCTCATCGCCGCCGAGCTCATCTTCGGCGTCACCTCGGGCTCGGGCGGGCTCGGCTGGTTCATCTTCGAGCGCAAGAACGATCTCGACATCCCCGCCGTCTTCGCCGGGCTGGTGAGCGTCATCATCATCGGACTGCTCGTCGAGAACGGCATCTTCCGCAACCTCGAGGCCGCCACCGTGCGCAAATGGGGCATGCAGCATTAGGCCCAATCAACATTCAGTTCGTCGTCATTCCGGAAGCTTAGGCGAGCCCGGGAAAAGCGGAGTTTTTCCCGGTTGCGAGCCTAGCTATCCGGAATCCATGCCTCCCGCTCGCGCCGTCCCAGACATGGATTCCGGATCGCGCAAATCATCGCATGTGCGATGATTTGCTTGTCCGGAATGACGGACCGCTAAAATGAATGTCGCCTCGTCATCGGGGAGGTGCGCTGTCTCCACACCTCGGCCCCCTTACGGAATGAGGTAGAAGAGGACGCGCGCGCTTGGCGAGATTTGCTGGAGAAGATCGAAGGCGGCGAGGTTGCGGGTGAGCACGGTGCAGCCGTGCTTCTGCGCCGTGAAGAGCAGCAAGGCGTCGTTGAGCGCGCGGCTGCGATCGGCGGGCCCATAATGTTGCAGCCGGGCAAGAATGCCGGCTGCGAGGGCGGCCTCGATCCAGGTTTGCGAATCAGGCGAGAGCGTGCGATGCGATGGACGCCGCGCGAGCGAGCTCGCGATCGTCTCGATGGCGCTGCGGGTCCTTGCGTCTCTCGGATCGAGATGCCCTGCCGCCACGGCGAGCTCCGCGGCGGTGACGGGGGAATGCCAGAGCGTGGCCGCGCTCAGAAGCGTCTCGACATCGCCCGGCAAGCGGCCTTGCAGCTCGTCGATATAGACCGTGCTGTCGAGCAGAAGGTTCTTCGCCGGCGGCCGTGATAGATCGACGAAGGGCAGGGTATCCCGGCGCCTTGCGGCCAAGCGGTCGAGGTGTTTGTGCGGCTTGAGCCGGCGCAGCGCAAGGCCGAGATCAGACGTCAAGATCGAGGTCCGCCGCGATCGAGCCCCGGTGCGCGATCAGCCAATCGGCGTAGTCGTCCGCCGCCACGAGATTAGCGAGTGCCGCGGTCAAGAGCTCGGTATCCGAGGAAATGCCGGTCTTCGCCTTTGCCAGCTTGACCAGCGCGGGCGGCATCCGCCCCCGCACGACCACGCTCTTCCCGCCGTCGAGCAGACCGGCGTTTCTCGCGAAGAGGATACTGTATTTGAGGCGATCGGGCGCCGTGCCGGTCCGGCCGGCATGGCGCGCTACCTCGGTTGCAGCCGTCTTCGCGCCGGCACGCCGACGCCCCATTGCAGCCTTCTCTTTTGCGCGAGCCATCGCGGTCCTCCGCCATATGTGCTACAATATGTATAGATTTGTAGCACAAGTGTCAAGCAAGGTAGCGGGCCTGGCCGGCTCAAGCGCTTGCTCGCTGATGCGCCGGCCCGGTCGCCGGCGGCGCGCCCGCTTCGCAGCGGCCGAGCGGAGGGCGTATAATCAGACGGTAGCGGCGCGAGGAGGCAGGCGCATGAAGGTAACGCCGCTCGGCAAGCATCTCGGCGCGCGCATCGACGGGCTAGATCTCTCGGGCGGTCTCGACGTGGCCGCCTTCGCGGCACTCGAAGGCACCTTCCACCGCTACGCCGTCGTCGCCATCTCGGACCAGCATCTCGACGAGCAGGCGCTCATCGACTTCAGCCGCCGCTTCGGGGCGCTCGAGCTCAATGTCGCGAGCTCGTTCCACCACCCCGAGTTCGCTCACGTCAACATCCTCTCGAACAAGCGCAAGCCCGACGGCACGCCGCTCGGCTCGCCCGATGCGGGGCAAGGCTGGCATGCCGACATGTCGTACAACGCGACCCCGGCGCGCGCCTCGGTCCTCTATGCCCTCGAGGTGCCGATGCGCGACGGCACACCGCTCGGCGACACGCTCTTCGCCGCCACCGCGGCCGCCTATGACGCCCTCGATCCGGCGCTCAGGGCGCGCCTCGCAGGCCTCGAGGCCGTGCACCACTTCTCGAAGTTCTACGACTACATGATCCGCGCGAAGGGCTCGCCGCGGCCGCCGCTGAGCGAGGCGCAGAAGGCCTCCAAGCCCCCCGTCCGCCATCCCCTGGTGGTGCGCCATCCCTTCACGGGGCGGAAGCACCTCTACGCCGATCCCGGCTATACCGTCGAGATCGCGGGCCTGCCGGCGCGCGAGAGCCGCGAGCTTCTCGACTTCCTCTTCGAGTTCCAGACCAGAGCGGAGTTCCAGTACCGCCACAAGTGGCGGGTCGGCGA
>JGI12269J14319_10005955_pt1 | contig 10670 bp, 6 predicted proteins | sample PeaSoiSIISIP2007_FD_14319 | JGI IMG/M metagenome (IMG submission 14319) | reverse complement strand
AGAATCCAAAAACTCGTAACATAATTCGCTCCGCAAGAAGCTATCTCACAATCCTCGCAAGTGCCATTGCACCGCGAAACCGGACCGACGGCAAGTAACCAGAGTGCACAGGCTCGAGATGAACTGGGGCTGCTGTTTAAGGGGAAGGGGCCGGAAGGGCAAACCGGCTTGTCGAATGGCGACCCCGGAGGGAGTCGAACCCCCAACCCTCAGCTCCGAAGGCTGATGCTCTATCCAGTTGAGCTACGGGGCCGTCTGCCGGAAGTGAACCGGCGCTGTTGATTCTACACCGCAATCAGCCCTGAATCATCATTTCCCACGGAAATCCGGCCACGTTGTAACATCAAATCGCATGACTTTCGTGCCCAATCCGGTCACCAACACCAGTTCGCGCCTGCTTGAGTTCGAGACGCTGCGTGATCTGCTCGCCGGTTACGCCTCTTCGCCGTTGGGCCAGCGTCGCATCGCGGAACTTCTGCCTTCGCTCGATCCCGCGTGGATTGAAAACCAGCAGCAGCTGGCCACTGAAATCCGCGAGTATCGTCGAGTCGGCGGGCGTTTCGAGTTCGCTGGGTTGCCCGAAGTCAGGAAGGTGATCGAGAAATCCCGCATTTCGGGAGCCGCTCTTGAGACCAGCGAGATCCGCGATGTTGTCCTGGTCGCCGACCGCGGGGCCGAGTGGCGCGAAATCGTCCGTCAACCTCCAGCCGCAATGCGATCTGAGTGGACCGCGGTGGCCGTGCTTTCCGCGGGCATCCAGGATTTCACCAGTTTTCTGCGCTTGTTCCACAACAAGATTCTGCCTGATGGCACGCTCGACGATCGCGCTTCTCCCGAACTGAGCCGCATTCGGCGGGAGATCGAGAAGCAGAAGCGGCAGATTCAGGAATCGCTGCGCGGCTACCTGCGGAAACTCGCCGAAGGTGGGACCGTGCAGGACGAACTGATCACTATCCGCGGCGAGCGTTTTGTAATTCCGGTGAAAGTCGAACAGAAACGCCGGGTGCAGGGCGTGGTACACGGCGCCAGTTCCAGCGGACAGACGGTGTTTGTGGAGCCGCTCGAAACCATCGAGCAGAACAACGAACTGGTCCGCCTGCTGGATGAAGAACAAGCCGAGATCCATCGCGTCCTGCTGGAGATGACGCGCCACATCGGAGAAAACACAGATGCGATTCTGGCCGCCGCCGACGTCCTCGCCGAAGTGGAACTGCAGTTCGCCAAGGCCCGCTTTGCCGAAGACTACAACTGCGTGGCGGTGAGCTTGTGTGCGACTGGGCCAACGAGCGCAGGTCGACTGCTTCTCCATCGCGCAAGACATCCGCTACTCGAGCGCAACCTGAAACTGAAGGACGGGAAAATCGTCCCTATCACGATCGAGCTCGAAGGCGACCACCGGCAGCTCGTAATCACCGGGCCGAATACTGGCGGCAAGACCGTCTCCTTGAAAACGCTTGGTTTGTTGGCCCTAATGGCGCAGTCTGGAATTCCTGTCCCCGCGGACCGGGCCGACATGCCGGTTTTCGACGCCATTCTCGCTGACATCGGCGACTATCAATCGATCGAACAGAATCTCTCGACGTTCTCCGCCCACGTTACGAATATCGACTTCATCTCTCGCACTGCTACCGCGAATTCACTGGTACTGCTCGACGAACTCGGTTCCGCTACCGATCCCGAAGAAGGCGCCGCGCTGGCGGTTGCCATCGCCGAGCATTTTCGCAAAGTTGGATGCATGAGCGTAATCTCGACTCACCACACTTCGCTTAAAGTTTATGGAGCGAATACAGCGGGAGTGATCAACGCTTCGGTCGGCTTCGACGAAGCTACGCTCCGGCCGACTTACGAACTGAAGACCGGAGTTCCTGGAGCATCCGCCGGAATCAACATCGCGCAACGTCTCGGACTGAATCCGGCCATTATCGCTTCCGCGCGTTCGCGCCTGGGCTCGCAGACTCAAGATGTGGCGCGCTTTCTGGACCGTCTGCACGCCGATCTTCGCGATCTGGAGAAAGAGCGCTTTCGCATGAATGCTCGCGAGCAGGAGCTTGAGCGCGAGAAAGCGCGACTCGCCAACGAGGGCCGCAAAGAGCAGCAAGCGAAAATTCGCGAGATGGAGAAGAAGCTCGAAACTCTTTTCCGCGACTTCGAATATCACGCGCGCGAGGCCGTGAACGCGGTGCAGGATCGCGCCGCCGCGCAGAAATTATCAAAAGACGCCGAACGCCGCATCGCTAAAATGCGCCGCGAATTTCGCGAACAGTTCGATGCAAGCGTAGTCGCGCACGCGACCGGCGCCGATCGCGGAGACCCAAACGCCCAGCCCAGCCTGGTGAAGCACGTGTCCGAGGGCGACACCGTCAAGCTCAAGTCGATGGGGCGCGCTGCCGTCGTCAAGAAGAGAATTGGCGAGAGTCATTTTGATGTCGAAATCGGCTCGATGAAGATGCGCGTCGCCCGCGACGACATCGCCGAAGTGTTGACAAACGCGCAGACTCGCGTCTCCGACTCGCCGGTACAGGCCGCTCGCGCTCGCGGCATCAGCGTCTCGCTGCAAAACGAATCAAGCGGGCTCAACATGCCTTCCGAAATCAACGTCATCGGCCGCACCGTGGACGAAGCCACCAGCGAAGTCGAAAAATTCGTGGATCGCGCCTTCCTGGCCGGAATGCCGCGGGTGCGCATCGTTCATGGGAGCGGCATGGGCATCCTGCGCAAAGCGCTGCGCCAGTATCTGCAGANGCATCCGCATGTGGAGTCGGTTACGGAACCACCTATCAACGAGGGCGGTGGCGGAGCCACGGTGGTGGAGTTGAGGGTCTAGCGGATCTCTTGATTGAGACGCAGTTTTTTCTTTTTTGCCAACAGGTAAGAGCCGGTCTTCCACACCTTTCCCACAGCTATCCCGAGCCTGCTATCTTCCCCTTAGCCGCTTCGACCCTCATAATCACTACAGGACTTGCGTGCGCCGGCAATGAATTCGAATTCGACTTCCTCCGACAACTTCAAAGAGACGCTTAAGCAGCAGGCGGACATCGTCCGCATTGTGGGCGACTACGTCAAGCTTAAGAAGGCTGGGGCGCAGAACTTTTCGGGGCTTTGTCCGTTTCATGCTGAGAAGACGGCTTCGTTCTCGGTGCATGCTACGCGGCAGTTTTTTCACTGTTTTGGGTGCGGAGAGTCGGGGGATGTCTTCACTTTTGTGCAGAAGGTGGAGAACATTACGTTCCCTGAGGCCGTCCGGCTGATTGCTCAGAAGCTGGGCGTGCCGATGCCTAAGGTCAGCTTTTCCAGTCCGGCGGAGGCTCGCGATGCTCAGGTTCGCATGGCGCTGCTGGACGTGCATGTGCGGGCGGGCGCGTTTTTTCAGGAAAGTCTGCGACGTCCGGAAGGGGCGAATGCGCGCGAGTACCTTAAGGGGCGCGGATTGGATGCGGAGACTATCTCGCGCTTTCGGATTGGGTATGCGCCGGATTCTGGATTCTTGCTGCGGGATGCTTTGCGGCGGGAATTTGATGAGGAGTTGTTGCGGGAGAGCGGGCTGTTCTCGTGGAAGGAAGACGGCAGGTCTCAGGTCTCAGGTGTCAGGTCGCAGCAAAAGCAGGTCCTTCGCTCCGCTCAGGATGACAACTTGGTGGAGAAGTCGGACCAAGAACCTAAGGCCGCGGCGGCCATTTATTCCAAGTTTCGCAATCGAGTGATGTTCCCCATCTGCAATGAGCAGGGCAAGGCGATCGCGTTTACGGGACGAACACTTTCTACGGATGAGAAGGCGGGCCCGAAGTATCTCAATTCTCCGGAGACTCCGATTTACTCGAAGTCGCGGGTACTCTTCAATCTGGACAATGCCAAAGAAGCGATTCGCAAGCTTGAGTACTCCATTCTGGTCGAAGGGCAGATGGATTGCATTTCGGTGTATGCGGCTGGTTTCCACAATGTGATTGCCAGTTCAGGTACGGCGTTTACCGAGTTGCAGGCTAAATTGCTGGGGCGATTCTCTAAGAACGTGGTGGTCAACTTTGATCCGGACACGGCTGGAGCGCGAGCTACGGAGCGGACGCTGGGGTTGCTGGTGGAGGAGGAATTCTCCATTCGTGTGCTCACGCTGGAGACCGGATTCGATCCGGATTTGTTTATCCGGCGCAAGGGTAAGGACGCTTACGGGGCGGCGCTTAAGAGCTCGCAGAAATATTTCGATTATTTGATCGATCGGGCGCGGGCGCAGTTTCCGTTGCGGAATTCGGAGAGCAAGGTGAAGGCCGTTAACCATCTACTTCCGCACATTCAGCGGGTGCCGAACCGGATTGTTCGCGATGAGCTGGCGCTGGAAATTTCTCAGAAGCTGGGTATTGATTCGGCAGTGCTGCGGCAGGAATTGAAACATGCGGCTACCACCCGGTCCGCGACCGCGGTGACGGCTTCGGCGGAGGCGCAAGTTACGGGGGCAGAACGCGTTCTGATACGGGCGCTGGCCTCGGCTACCGAGATGCAGGCGGGGGGAACGGGGAGTTCCGCTCGGGAAGGAACGGAGAAGGAATTCGATCCGGCGCGGCAGGCGCAATATGCGCTGCAATCGGAACGGCTTTATGAGGGGCTGGGCTCGCAGTCGTTGATGGAGGCTCTGCTGGAGGCGGGAACCGAGACAGCGGACGTGATGGCGCTGCCGAAGACGGAAGACGATCGGCGGCTGCTGGCCGCGATTTTGATGTCCGAGGAAGAGGAATTGACGCCGGAGACGGTGGAAGGCGCGGTGCGGGCTTTGCGGCGGATTTATTATCGGCGGCGGCTGGAGGAGGTGCAGCTCGGGTTGCAGCGGGCGGGGCTTCCGCTGGAGGAAAGACAGGCGCTTTTGCAGGAAAAGGTGCGTTTCAAGCGGGCGTTGATGGATCCGGGACTGGCGGAGACGGGCAGCAAGGCGTCTTGAGCGGAAACGAATCGCTGGAACGAAATGGGGTTGAGCGACATCTAAAGGATTAGCGGGAAAAGAGATAGGGCGTGGCGGGCGGTCGGCACACGGGTGTAAACTTCCACTTGCACGGCTACGAAGGTCGTTGTTACGACGACCGGCGTGCTATACTTTTGAAGTCTGTGCCCCTTGCGCACAACTCCGTAACGAATCCCACCGCTGAATAGTTTGGCGTCCGCGAACCGGCGGCGTCTTGAGGATAATCTGGCTTGGCAATTGATGACAAGTACGACGACATAAAAAAGCTGATCGACGCAGGCAAAGAGAAGGGATATCTGACCTATGATCAGGTCAACGACCTAATCCCGCACGATGTGCACTCTCCTGAAGACCTGGAAGATCTGCTAACCACGATCGGGACCCAGGGAATCGATGTACTCGAAAGCTCGAAAGGGCCGACGACCGATCTGGAAAAAAAATTCGAAGAAGTGGATGATGCGTCCGAGGACGTCGAACTCGACCTAACCCCAGGCGCTCTGGAAAAAACCAATGACCCCGTCCGCATGTATTTGCGGGAGATGGGGACTGTTCCCCTGCTTACTCGCGAAGGCGAAGTTGAAATCGCCAAGCGAATCGAGCGGGGGCAAAATCGCGTATTAAAGGCGCTCTCGCGGTCGCCGATTGTGATTCGTGAACTCCTCGCTTTGGGCGAGGACCTTGAGAAGGGCGTCCGCTCGATCAAAGAGCTGGTTACGTTCGACGAAGAGGAGATCACGGAAGAGATTGTCGAGAAGCGGCTGAAAGAATTTCTTGCCAAGATTAACAATCTTGACAAGCTTTATAAGAAGGTGGCTCCGCTGCAGGAAAAGCTGTTGGCGGTGAACCTTAAGAAGCGGCCTCGCGACCATCGGCGATACCGTTTTCACCTGGCGCACGCGATTGTACGCACGTCGATCGCGGTGCGGAAACTCGGCTTCACCAACAACGAACGCAAACGCTTGATCGACCGCGTCAATCGCACGGTTGACGGGATGCGCTCGCTTGACCGGCAGATCCAGAATCTGGAGAAGCGGGCCGAGGCGACGCGCAGCGAAGAACAGCGCAAGGAATATAAGAAGCAGTCGCGCGCGGTCCGCGGAGAGCTGGAAAAGCTTGAAGTGGAAGCGGGCCTGTTGTTCCAGGAGCTCAAGCGCACGCAGCGCGAGATCATCCAGGGCGACATGGACGCGGAGCACGCCAAGCGCGAGCTGATTGAAGCGAACTTGCGTTTGGTGGTCTCGATTGCCAAGAAGTACACGAATCGCGGATTGCAGTTCCTCGACCTGATTCAGGAGGGCAACATCGGCCTGATGAAGGCTGTCGACAAGTTCGAATATCGCCGCGGGTATAAGTTTTCGACTTATGCCACCTGGTGGATTCGGCAGGCAATTACCCGCGCCATCGCCGATCAGGCACGTACGATTCGTATTCCGGTGCACATGATCGAAACGATCAACAAGCTGATCCGCACATCGCGGCAGCTGGTGCAGGAACTGGGACGCGAACCTACGTCGGAAGAAATCGCCAAACGGATGGACATTCCGGTGGCGAAGGTGCGGAAAGTGCTGAAGATTGCGCAGGAGCCGATTTCTCTCGAAACGCCGATTGGCGAAGAGGAAGATTCGCATCTGGGTGACTTCATCGAAGACCGGGCGGTGGTTTCGCCGGCCGAGGCGGTAATCAACGTCAATCTCAAGGACCAGACTTCGCAGGTGCTGCGTACGCTGACGCCGCGCGAGGAGAAGGTCATAAAGATGCGCTTTGGGCTGGAAGACGGTTCGGAGCACACGCTGGAGGAAGTGGGACAATCGTTTGCGGTCACGCGCGAACGCATCCGGCAGATTGAGGCCAAGGCGCTGAGGAAGCTGCGGCATCCATCGCGCTCGCGGAAGCTGCGGGCGTTCATGGACGGGGTTAGGGACTAAGTTAGAGGTAAGAGGTCAGATTGCAGAAGTGGGGCGCGAGTGATCGCGTCCCTTTTTTATTTGCGTGCGGGGAGGGTCAGTGCCGCCGAAATGGATTCCTGATCCTTACGCTGCCATAGAGGCGCCCATGTTCGAAGTCCTCGGAGACGATCTCCTCCAGGCCGTAGTGTTCGGCGTAGGCCCACAGATGAGCGTCGAACCATGAAAGCTGATAAGCAGCTGCTCCTTGCAACGCGGTACGCACCAGGGTTGCGTTCGGGAAAAGCACTGGAAATTGCACCATCAACTCTTCTGTTTCCTGGCGAGCTTCGTCAGGCTCCAGCAGCGGCTTGGAAGACGACCCGGCGCGAACGCGCGTTACCACGGCAACAAATTCCAGCAGCGCCTGATGTGGGATGCGGACTGCGTCCGCAGCCAGCCCTTTGCGCAGAAGGTCTCGCGCCGCAGCCTGTTTCTCAGGAAAGCGTGCATCGAAACGGTAGACGAGAATATTGGTGTCAACGAGATAGGCCACGGTCGTAGAGATCCTCGCGGGTCCAACCCCGGCCGCTTTGAGAACTATGAGAACTGGCAGCCGGCCGCCTCTTGCTGTGATCCGCCTGCCGCTTGCGCTGTCGGGCCGTCGCCTGGTCGAAAAGCCGGAGTCGCTCCTGGAGCGTTGGCGGCTCGGCCGCTCCCGCCGCGTCCCGCTTGACGACGCGAATCACCTCTCCGGCAGGAAGCCAGTCCAGATCGTCTCCCGGACGAATCTTGTAACGCTCGGCGATCGCCTTCGGCAGTGTCAGCTGGAGTTTACTGGTAACTTTGGCCATGATCAGAGTATAGCAAGGATTGCGTCCTTGTTCAATCCTTGTTCTTGCGGGAATCACTCTAGATCTTCTGTAATCTCTGCACGTCGTGGACGCCGGGGATTTGACGGACGCCGTCGATGATTTTCTGGAGATGTTTCAAGTCAGCGATCTCGAGGACGACGTCCACGCAGGCCTGGGCGTTCTGGCTGCGGGATTCCATGCTGCGGATGTTGGTTTGAGTATCGCTGATGACGGCGGTGATTTGTTTAAGCATGCCCCAGCGGTCGTCACAGAGAAGAGTGAGTTTTACGGGATAGGAAACGGGCTGGCCGTCTTTGTCGCCGGCCCAGAGCACGTCGATGCGGCGGTCGGGTTCGTAGAGAAGATTGGTGACGTTGGGACAGTTAACGGAGTGGACAGCAACGCCTTTGCCGCGGGTGACGTAGCCGACGATGGCCTCGCCGCGAATAGGGTTACAACAGCGGGCACGATAGACGAGCAGGTCGCCTTGTCCGCGGACTACGATCGCATTACTGTCTCCGCCGAAGACGCGGCGCACGACGCTGGTTAAGCCGCGGGATGCGGCCTGCTCTTCGCTATCGGACATGGGCTCGGCGCCGGCGGGCGCGAATTTCGCAAGTACCTGGCGGGCCGAGTACTTGCCGTAGCCGATGCCGGCCATCAGGTCGTCAGGACGGCCGAGTCCGTATTCGCTGGCCGCTCTTTGCAGGTCGGCTTCCTTGATTTCCTTGAGCGAGATACGGTATTTGCGGGCTTCTTTTTCGATCAGCTTTTTTCCGATTTCAATGGCGCGTTCGCGCTGGTGGACGTTGAGCCAATGCTTAATTTTGTTGCGGGCGCGGGATGATTTGACTATGGCCAGCCAGTCGCGACTGGGCTTGTGTCCGGGCTGGGTAATGACTTCGACTATGTCGCCGGAGTGGAGCTTATGGCGGAGGGGAACCATGCGTCCGTTAACCTTGGCGCCGGTGCAACTGTGGCCCACTTCGGTGTGGATCGAATAGGCGAAGTCGATGGGCGTGGACTCGCGCGGCAGGACGAGGACCTTGCCCTTGGGTGTGAAGGTGTAAACCTCTTCGGGGTAAAGATCGACTTTCAGGGTGGAGAGGAATTCGTTGGGATCGGAAACGTCGCGCTGCCACTCTACGACTTGGCGGAGCCAGGCTAGGCGCTGCTCGTCCTCGGCGGAGACGGTACCGTCTTTGTATTTCCAGTGGGCGGCGATGCCTTCTTCGCACATCTTGTGCATTTCTTCGGTGCGAATCTGGATTTCGAAGGTCTCGCCGGTCTCGGTAATGACCGAAGTGTGAAGCGACTGGTAAAGGTTGGGCCGCGGCATGGCGATGAAATCCTTGATACGGCCGGGCACGGGGCGCCAGAGGTTGTGGATGATGCCGAGAACAGCGTAGCAATCCTGCACAGAGTTGGTGATCACGCGCATGGCGTAGAGATCGTAAACCTGGTCGACGCTGATGCGCTGGCGCTGCAATTTTCTGTGGATGCTGTAGAGGCGCTTGACGCGGCTCTCGACGCGGCCAGTGATGCCGGCTTCCTTGAGGCCGTCGCGCAGCACGCCTTCAACCCGCGCCATGAAGGCTTCGCCCTCTTTGCGGCGGGACTCGACCGCGGCGCGAACCTGCTCGAATCCGATGGGATCGACGTATTTGAAGCCGAGGTCTTCCAGTTCGCCGCGAATCTTGCCCATACCGAGACGGTGCGCGATGGGGGCGTAAATTTCGAGCGTCTCGCGGGCGATTTTCTGCTGGCGTTCGGGCGCCAGATGTTCGAGGGTACGCATGTTGTGCAGGCGGTCGGCAAGCTTGATGAGGACGACGCGAATGTCGTCGACCATGGCCAGCATCATCTTGCGGAGGTTCTCGGCCTGCGCTTCTTCTCGGGTGGAGAAATCGATTTTGCTGATCTTGGTGACGCCCTCGACGATGTGGGCGACTTGCTCGCCGAATTCCTGGCGGATTTCGACCGTGGTGACCGAGGTGTCTTCGACGGAGTCGTGGAGAAGGCCCGCGGCAATGGCAACCGAATCCATTTTCATATCGGCGAGAACGTTGCCGACTTCGAGGGGATGCACGAGATAGGGCTCGCCGGAGGCGCGGAGTTGTCCGGCGTGGTGCTTCTGGGAGAATTCGTAGGCCTTCTTGACGAGATTGAGGTCGTCGTTGGGCCGGTTCTCGCGCAGCTTCCGTATGAGCTCGCGGAAGCGGGTCACCGTGAGCACGTTGGTCGCGATCTGTTGACGCAACGTCGCCATGATGGATTTTAACCTAACGGAATGCTATTTCACCGCCGAGACGCCGAGGTCGCCGAGAAAGGCATTTGGGCTGGTAGAGTATGGGGGACGGGGCTGCTTTGGCCGATGTTGAGTGCGCGGTTCTGGGCACGCGGGCGAGGGCGCCCGCGCCACACGGGCTCTGGGAGGCAATGGCTTGAGTAGGGTATTGGTGAGCGGGGTTTCGGGGCCGATTGGGAGGGCACTGCTGGCTTCGTTTGCGACTCAGGGGACTGAGATCGTGAGGCTGGTGCGGGGACGGGCTCAGAATGCTGTGCAGATTTCCTGGGATCCGCTGACTGCGCTGTCGCCGGCGGCGGTGTCGGGGTTCGATGCGGTGGTCCACCTGGCCGGGGAGAGCGTGGTGGGACGCTGGACCGAAGAGAAGAAGAAGGCGATCCGCGAGAGTCGGGTGTTGGGAACGAGGAATCTAGCTTCGGCCTTGGCGCAGAGTGGAGCTAAGCCTCGCGTATTGGTGTGTGCGTCCGCAGTCGGGTTCTACGGGAATCGGGGCGAGGAACTTTTGCCCGAAGAGAGTGCGACTGGGCAGGGATTTCTGGCCGAGGTTTGCCACGAGTGGGAAGAAGCTACCCAGGCTGCAACCGAGGCTGGTATCCGCGTGGTGAACATCCGCATTGGGCTGGTCTTGAGCGCCAAAGGTGGGGCGCTGGCAAAGATGCTAACCCCGTTCAAACTGGGGC
>JGI12269J14319_10005949_pt1 | contig 10677 bp, 6 predicted proteins | sample PeaSoiSIISIP2007_FD_14319 | JGI IMG/M metagenome (IMG submission 14319) | reverse complement strand
TTATGTTCGAAGTTTCACGGGTGTTACCGTGCCGGTAACGGACCCGCCGACACCGGCCATGATCAAGAACCTGTACGCGTGGAGCATTCTCAACGATGAAGGGAACTTTGTGTACTACAACACGTCACTAGTGCAATCTAAGTTCAAAAAATATACGCCGGTTGTGATCAATTCTCCCCCGTTTATCGGGATCGCGCCATTCACCACGACCCGGATCATCGTGTGGTATTATGGCATTGCGACGAGCCCAACGGGGCCGTTCGATCCAATCGTGTTCTCCCAAGGGGGTGGATGGCTGGCGTCATTCGACACGGCGGCGCCATCGGTTTATACACCGGCGCAGATCAACAATTTCATCAATCAGGTGGTTGGGGGCGCCACAATGGGAACGGGCGGTATCCCGTTCATTCCGGTTGGCGACGGCGGGACCCTTGCCAAGGGGACTGCGCTCGTGAATGCACTCGCTACAGGGTCGCATCTGGCCCTCCTGTCACCGGGTGGAAATGTCTACGTGGCAACGTCGATTTCATCAAGTACGGAGCAACAAAACGCTGGTTGGGGGTTGCAAGCCAGTATGTTCTCGATTAAGGGTGGCGTGTTTAACCCGGTCGCCTTAGCTAACATATCGGACTTCGCGTTCGCCCTCAGCGTGCCAGCGCTGACCATTACCCTTACTGCGGACGCTGTTAAGCACACGTTAAAAGAGACTAAGAGCTAACTCTCTGTTTATGATTTCCCGTTAAAGCTAAGCGGCACTTGACAATCCGCCACAGGGGCAAACCATGGCCAGTTTTTCGTCCAGCTATTCTCAAAGTGGCCTCCCGGGCATATCGGCCATCGCCGAACAACTCATGCAGGCCCAGTACGCATGGGGCCAGCAACAATTTGCCCAAAACAGCCAACTGACCGATCAGGTCGTTGGCGACATGATGAACCTCTACGGCTCGCTGTCTGGCATGGGCACTACTCTCATGAACCAGTACAGTCAGTATTTCATGCCGGAATACCAGAACCTTGTGAACGACGCCAACAACTACGCCTCCCAGGCGCGTATCCAGCAAGCGATGGGCGCGGCCGAGAGTGGCGTGGCACAGAATTTCAACGGCCAGCGGAACGCCGCCTTGGCCGATTTGCAAGGGTTCGGGATTGATCCGTCCAGCGGGCGGTACGCGCAGCTTGACCAAGCGGAACGCACCCAGGAGGCCGCGGCCGCCGCGGGCGCCGGGTTCCAGGCCGAGCAGGCCACTGAGGCCACCGGGCGGGCGCTGCGAAGCGAGGCGCTCCAATTGGGTAGTGTTATGCCTAGTCAGGCGACCGCAGCCTACAACGCAGCCGGACAGGCCGCCACGGCCGCGGAAAACGCAAAGCTTGCCAACTCGCAGGAAGGTGTAAACATGATGGGCTCCCCCACACAATGGGGAGCACTCGGACAACAGCTACGTACATCCGCTAGTACGGGTGGAGGTGGCGGTGGAGGTGGCGGGCAACGTCCACCTGACAGCATAAGCGGTTCGAACCAAGGGCATCCGACCCCGGCGTTCGGGCCAGGCGAAAGTTCTAGCCAAGCAGACCCGAATTGGGCCGGCACAGGCGGGGGTAACCTTGGTGGCGGTGGTGGCGGTGGTGGCGGATACCAGCAATCGGGTCCCGATATAAGAACCGTTGGTGGCGGTGGTGGCGGTGGTGGCGGAGATAACGGGCCAATTGATATGGGGCCGGGAAGTCCGTATGATCCAACCGGCGTTGATGATTGGAACAGCCAAGGCGGCATAAATCAGGGTCCTGGTGTGCCTATTGATACTTCTTCATCCTTGGGTTCCCTTCCGCCGGGGGACAATAGCGCAGGAACTGGGGGGGACACGTCAGGGTTCAATCAGGATACCGGGCCTACTCCGGCGCCGGCTCCGACTTCGGATCAATCCTCCGGGTCCTATACGCCGGGTGGTAGTCAAGACCAAACGCAGTCCGGAGATTATGGGCCTTCGCCTAGTGACAATTCGTCCAGTAGTGGTGGTTACGCGCGAGGCGGCATCATCGATAAACCCCATAACGGGATGGGGGGTGGCCGCCGGGCCGGTATGGGTGGTCACTCGGGTGCAATCCCGTATAGCCGGAGCCCAAGCTATGGCAAGGATACTGACGATGTGCACGGAGTGCTCAACCAGACTGGGGAACCGCTGCGGCTGAATGCCGGCGAGTTCGTGATGCCTCGGCACACGGTCGCCTGGAAGGGCGAGGAGTATTTCCAGCGCTTGATCGAGAAGTCCAAGAAGGCTCGCGCTGGCGCTGGCGCCAAACCGACGATGAAACCCGCGCTTCGACAGGGCGCGATCCCAATGGGAGCCCGTCATGGCTGATCTGGAAGACGACAACGACACGAATGAACCGGACAACGACGCCGACGATCAAGAGGGCGCGATCCCGACTTCGGACAGCACAGATGCTCCCGAGACTGCGCAGGATGACACCGGCGGCCAGACTGGTGCGGCCGGCGTTACCGGCGCGGCCCCGGGTCCTGGCGCAGCACAGGTAGCTGGCGCTGGCGTAACAGGAGGTATCCCAGGGTCCGCGCAAAGCGGGGGTGGAGCGTTGTCAGAACTTATGGCGCTTGTGCGTGCCGTACAGTCATATGGTATGAAGCAAGCTATGCAGGAAGGTCAGCCGACCCAGCAAGCTGCATCATTCGAGGATGGAGGCTCGACTTCGCCCGATGAAAGCGACGAAGCCGAGAATGACCAGCAGCCGGCGATCCCGACCAGCCAAGCGCCGTCAGCGCCAGCCGCACAGACAGGAATTGGGGGCGCTCTTGGCGATCGGTTCCGGGCAGGTGCAAAAGATATTATGCAGGGGATATTTGAACCTGAGAAAAACAATACGCAAGTACAGGCAGAACGACAGGCAAAGCAACAACCTCCACAGGCTGTGGCGCCACAGCCTGCTATGCCAACCACGGCGCAACAGCCAGAACCCCAAGCCGCACCTGAGGCTTCTCAGAACAATGTTATCCCAGCCGTTATTTCTCAGGGTATGGAAGGGCTCAAGAAGTACCTCAGCGGCGATAAGGCAATGGACCCAAATTCTGTTGCAGGTATTGGGTACGCGGTTGATCCCCAAGGCACCTTGCCGCCGGTCGAGAAGAAGATGAAGATGATCCAGTATGCTTACCAAAGAATTATGGAGCACACTGGCGATCCGCGTGAGGCTATGAACGGGGCACTAGGTGTATTTCAGCATCAACGACAGGAATATGGAATGTGGCTGACCGGGGCCGCGGTGAAATTGGATCAGGGGGATATGGGGTCCGCCTTGCACGCTGCAAATCAAGCCTTTCAGGCGCCGTTTGGCGAAAATGTGCATTTTGCACAATCGGGTGGAGGAACGGGTGTTACCGCAACGGTAACCGACGACAAAGGGAAGGTTCAAGGCACCTTTGATATGGCCCCTGATCAGTTCAGCATGCTGTTACATAAGCATGCGCAGTTCGATGCGCTTGCAGCTAATGGTGTATTTAATACGTTTTCGCAGATGTCCGGTCCGATGGGCGAGCCGCAGGGGCCGCAACAGCCGGCTCAGACGCCGGCCGGAGCGGGACCATCTCAGGGGCCGCAGCAGCGCAGCAACGCGGATATCGACGCCGAGTATGCCAAACCGAACGGAGGCAATTTGACAGACGAAGAAGTGCGCCAGCATGATGAACGGCATTACCCTATCATGCGCGCCCCCCAAGGTGTTGACCGCAAGCTGTTTGACCAGTCCAACGAGCTATTCCCGATGCTCTCGCAGAACAGGCAGCGGGTGGCGTGGATTGCCCACCAGCAAGGTGAAACGGCGAAACTTGAAAGCAAAGAGAAAATCGCTCGGATTGGAGCAGACGCAAAAGTTGCTGGAACTACCGTTGCTCAGGAAAACATTAATAAAAGAGCCGAAACCCGCGAAACTGGACGACAGGACCGGTTTGATAAAGGGTGGGAACATCGTACCCAGGCTGCACTCCTGAAACTCGCGGGGCAGAATAAGAACCCAGCGGATAAAAACAAACACGACTATATTCATTCTATGATAGCTGAGCACACAGGGGACCCAGAGGGATTTAAAAAGGCCCTTACAGATGCAGGATTGAATTATGAGCGCGATATCCTCGGGACAGGCACCCAACAGACACCTGCGACGCCAGCGCAAGGCGGCGCTCCGCAAGGTGCTCCGTCAGGCGGGGGTACCCCTGCCCAAGGGTCTCCGGCGGGGGAGAATAAATATAAAGTTGGCCAAGTCGTCCAGGGTTATCGCTTCCTTGGCGGCAACTGGCGAGATCGAGCAGCTTGGGTACACGAATGAGCGACCAGACGAAGTTGGCGCTCCTCAGTGATAGCCTCGTCAGCGATACCGTAAGGTCCGCTGGTGCGGCAAAGTCCTTCGCCGTGGGTGGCAAGGTTTCACTCAGGAAGCGACCGCGGATGAAGGTGGACCGCACGCATGATGATCCATATCTTGCCGGCGAGAGCCAGAACCACCGTTGCCTCTATATTGACAAGCGGGTACCCAAGACCATGACGGTCAAGGGTAAGACGTTCGACCCAGCGAAATATCTCGCAATCCACGAGAGCAACGAACGCAAGCACATGGACGCTGGCATGAAGTATGAGCCTGCGCACCGTCTCGCTTTGAAGGCCGAGCGCAAAGCAGTGGAAGCCGATGGTATCAATTGGGCAGGTTATCAAGAGCAGATGCACAAGCTTGCGGCGATTACGCAGCACGAAGGCACGGCACGGCTCCATCCGCCGACTGATCTTTTCAAAGGGCCGTTTCCTCGTCGTGAAAAAGCACTCCTCCGGGCGCACGGTGATCGAGCCCCCGAAGGTGTGAGGTCATTTGTGGGCGGCGGATCAACTACGCCAGAGGACGAGGATAGTGGTCCGTCTGCGGAAGATATACAGGCGGCCGGTGAAGAACACGGGCCGTGGGAAGATAAAGCCGAGGAGCACGGGCCATGGGAAGAACATGGACCTTGGGAGGACAAGACGGAATACAGCGCGCCAGTCGAAGCTGCAAAGCGCGTGGCCAAGAGTATTCTCCCGGGACTGGGGTCGATCCCGGCTATGGCAATGGGCGCGGGTCGCGGCGCACAAGCGGGCGCGGCTCTCGGAACTGCGATTGCTCCGGGACCGGGGACAGTGGTGGGTGGTTTCTTGGGAGGACTGGGCGGAGCAGCGCTAGCGGGGGGCGTCGCTAATACCGCCCTGCGGGGTGCACAAGACTGGCTGATGGAGAAACTTGGCATTCAGACGGATCAAGCCAAGGAACAAGCATTCCAGCAGGAACACCCCACCTTGGCGGCGGGCGCTGATATCGCTGGTAATCTGGCGGGTATGAGCCCTGCCAAGGGCGTTGGCGTCGGTGCCCGTGCCCTGATGGGTGCTGGACAAGCTGGTATTTCTGTCATTGGTGGCGAGCGTGATCCTGCGAATATTGCAATGGCCGCCGCGGCTGGCGCTGCTTTTCCGGGTATGAACCGAGCAGGGAAACCTCTATGGGCCGCGGGTGAACGGTTTGGCGGCGGCAAAGCTGAACAACCGGGCCGTCCCGATACGAAGGCACTTCCGGCGCCTCCGGACTTTACTACTTCGGCCGAAGGCGAGACGGCGCCATATCAACCCGGAGATGATCAAGTCTTCTCCCCTGCGGAGGCCGTCCGCCAGGGTAATCCCGGCGAGAACGCACGACCAGTTTATGAAATGCCTACTGGGCGCCGCCCCACCGATAATGTCGCGCCTCCGGCAGAGACGAACGTCACGCCTGATAAGACCCCTGAGAACATTGCACAGTCCAAGACCGCGGCGACCCCGGGCGGCCGCAACCTCGCATCGTCCACACTGGCGACTTCCCATGCGGAACCGGCGCCATCGAAGAACGACCCCACTATCGGGAACCCGCAGAGCGCACCGGTATCGGACCGCGCGGCTGGTCCATCGGACGCGTACCAGTATAAAAAGACCGCGGGAAGCAATGTTGAGCCGACCACCAAAGGTAATGGTGGATATCCGACCGGTGAAGTCCTAAAACCGGAAAGCGGGAATATCCCAGCAGATGTAATCCAAGCGGTCACCGGGAAGGCCCCGGAAGCAAGCCCAGAACCTGTTTCCCAGGCCACCGAAATCAGCCCGCAGGCTGAAACTCCTGTTGCCCCGTTAACGCCGAAATCCACAGAGGCGCCATTCTCAAAACCTCTCCCGGAGGAACCTCGTGCACCGGAACCGACCGGACTTACCGATGCGGCTGTTACCGACACGGTAACGAAGCTGCGCGACTTGGGGCTTCTTGACGCCGCCAAACATGTGCAAGAAAATCCTAACATGGAGCCCCAGGCGCGGGCCGCCATGGAGAGCCCCGAGGGACTGCGTAAGATGGAAGCTGTTCGCGCGGAGAAAGAGGCCCGCGCCCAAGAGGCAACCCGCCTTATGCAACAGGGGCAGGTGAAACGCGCACAGGAACCGAAGTATATTCCAGAGATAGAGCGCGAGGCGCCTAGCGCCGAGAACGCCGCGCGCCGCGAGGCTGAGGGTCAAGTTGCCAAGGTGGGCGAGGAGACGGTGACCGCCGCCAGCCAGCGCAAGGCCACCCTTATTAAGAGAGCCGCCGATGCGGCTCAGTCCGCTTTTGATAAATTCGCGACGGGCAAGATTGGCAAAGAAGATTACAGCGAGCTTGGCGCTCGACTGCGAGACGCTATCGCCCATGCTAAGAGTGAAAATATGGACGTTGACGCCAAGCCGCCTCAACGCAAGCGTACGCCGGCACAAGAATGGCTCAAGTCTGCTCGCGAGCTAGTCGGTACTCCAGAGAACCCGAAGCAAATCCTTCCGACTAAAGCGCTTAAGTTCCTTGGAGACGAGCGCATGCTACTCAATGGCGCAAAAGCCAAAGAAGTGGGCGAGGCCGGACGGATAGAAGGGGATATTGCTAACAACAAGCGTCGTGGTGCAGAGGACATGCCAGCGGAGGAAATTGCGCCACTGGAACATGAGGATATCGCGGATTACCAAGACCATGCCCAACTAGCCCATAACATGGAGAGCCTTGATCACGAGCACTGGATGGACGAAGACGACCATGTGATCAAGCCGCCTGAGACCGAGACTTCGGCCAAGCCAACCGAGAAACCTGCCACGTCGCAGAATGAGACCGGATACCATAACAAGTACGAGGAGGAAGCCGGCGCCCGTGCGGCCAAGGCTGTGCAACAGAAGTTCCCGAAGTTTACCATTACCGGCAGAAACTCCGATCCGGCGACCGCGCCGAAGCCCGCCCAGATCAAGAGGTTCTTTGACGATGATAGTGCTTCGCTGGATTATAAAAAAGTCCATACGGCGCTTCTTGCCCGCGCCAAGCCCATCAAGGATTGGGTGATACGCAACGTCATGCCGGAAATGTTCTCCGAGAAGGCCCGCTACGCGGACCCGCGCTTTGCTGAAACCAACGTGCAACGCGCCCGGCTCAACGAACAAATACACGATGAACTTGATAGTGAGTGGTACGCGTTCAATAAAATGACGCCCTATGACCAAATAAGTTTCATGTCGCGATACGAGCAGGGTATTCCCCAGGACGCTGCATGGAAAGATCGTACCGCCGATCGCATCCGGGATATGTTAGATAACGCGTATAGGTCTGAACAGATTTGGGGGTCCAAAGCCGAATATATTGAGAACTATCTCTCACATTTGTTCGAGAACGAGGGCGACCTTACAACGTACAAAAACTACATGAAAAAGACATATGGCCCGACGTGGTTCCAGAAAGAGCGCGGGTTCGCCACGATCAATGACGCCCTTGCGGCTGGGCTCAAGCTCAAATACACCAACCCGATAGAAGTGGTGTCACGGCGGCTCATGGCCAGTGCAGATATGCAGTTGAAGATGAAGCTACTCCACGAGCTAAACTCGATGGGGCTTGCCCACCCCATCGGTGAAGTGCCGAAGAACGTGAACGCCACCGGTTGGCAAACCATTGGCGCACCTAATCGGTCTGATTGGATACTTGCTCCTGACGTGCAAGCGTTATGGAAAAATGGTGTCGATGCGAAGGGACTGTGGGCCAACGAGGGAACCGTCGGGTCTGTTTTCCGCGGCTGGATGAAGCTCAAGAGCGTGTGGGCGCCGATCAAGTTGTCCTTGAGCGCGTTCCACCCCCTGCATGTGGCGCTGGGCGTCTTGCAGGCGGATAACTTCGCCCGCGGCTGGACCCAGACGCAGGGGAACTTTGCCGAGAAACTGGCCGGTGGCGGCAAAGAAATGCTCACCAATATCACGGACCCGCTGTTCGCATTCGGCGGCAAAGATACCACGTTCCACCCCGAGTTTATCGGCAAACAGGTGCGTGATGCCCTGCGCACGCCGTGGGAGGCCAAGACCCCCTGGCAGCAGGAAGCCACCCGCTATGCCGATGAAGCTGGGTTCAAGGCCAGTATGTCGCCGGAGGAAGTCGTTAGCGCCCACCGCGAGTTCGCGAAGGCGTGGCAAGAAGGAAAATGGACCAAGTGGATACCTCAGGCGGGACGGGTGGCCGTCGAAGCGTCCATGAAGCCGATCTTCCAGGACTGGATACCGAACCTGAAATATGCCTCGTTCTATCGGAGCGCAGCCGCGTACATGAAGGCCCACCCCGAAGCGGTGAACAACGCCGACATGCGCAAGGTGGCACTGCGCGAGATCGCCAAGTCGGTGGACAACCGCTACGGCGAAATGTTCTACGGCGGCCTGTTCTGGAACCGCTACGCCAAGGACGCCGGGATCGGGAGCTTCTTGTCGCTGGGGTGGAACCTTGGCTTCGCTCGCGAGTTCGGCGGGGCCGGTATCTCCGCGGCCCGAACGGCTCTCAGCCCGACCGTTGGCGCGCGCACCGGCGCCAGTGCCCAGGTCCACGATGCCAGCAGCAAGGGCGCCTACGTGGCCGCCTACGTGGGAATTACAGGCATGATGGCCGGGGCCATGAGCTACGCTCTAAGCGGCCAGCTACCGACGACGCCGATGGATTACATATTCCCGCGGGCCGGCGGCCAGAACCCGGACGGTTCCCCGCGCCGGCTGTCCACCATGTTCTACACCCGGGAGCCAGTCCAGGCGCAGGCACATATTCAGGAGCGCAACTCAATTGTCGGCGGGCTCGGGCAGATGTTGTGGAACAAAATGGTCTTCGCCCCCGTGGTGCAGGCTGTGCAGAACCGCGATTTCTTCGGCCGGCAGCTATATGACCCGCAGGCGCCGTGGATCAAGCAGTGGGGCCAGCTTGCCGGGAGTGTCCTGGGTGACGCCTTCAACCCGATTTCGTTGTCCAGCATGGAGCGCGCTCAGCAGACTGGCGGGGGCGCCCGTGACAAGGCTCTCGCCGTGGCTGGGTTCGGTCCGGCCCCGGGATACGTGTCTAAGGACGCCTTGCAGAACCGCATCCAGCACCTGTTCTATGAGGGTCCTGGCGCGGCTGTGAAGCCTTATGCCATGAAAGAGCGCGACCAAGAGCGCCGGAATGATATGGCTATTGTCCGCACCGGTGACCCGAAGGCGGCGCAGGACGCGCGCCAGCGGTTGTTCAAGTCTGGGGTGTCGCCGCAGCTATTGACCAAGGAGCTTCACGAGAGCACTGACCGGTACCAGTTTAGCCGGCTCGATCGGGCTGTGCAGAAGTCGCTGATCCCGCAAATGAGCGATGAACAGTTCCTTAAATACTTGCCTGCTACAGGTAAATCTCGCCTAGAGCTTGTCCAGGAGTGGCAGAAAGTGCATCCTGGCAAGCAGTTACCGCGGAGGTAACCATGCCCTCAGTCAGCAAGCCGCAACACAACTTGATGGAAGGTGTTGCCCACAACCCGGCCTTCGCCGCGAAGGTTGGGATCAAACAGTCCGTCGGGCGCGATTTCGTGAACGCCGACAAGGGCAAGAGCTTTGAAGCCGGCGGCGCCATCGGCGCCATGCCAACCATGGGCGTTTCATCGGCGTACCCGGCGCCTCCGGGCAAGCGCTCGCAGGGGCCACGCAACTACGGAAAGAAGTAGGAGGATACCATGAAGACGTTCCCGATCCCGAGCGCGCCGGCCCCCGGCGGTGGCGAGGACAAGCCCAAGGGCAACGCTTATGCCAAGGGTGGCGACGTGCAGGCGTGCAGCTACGCCCAGGGCGGTCCGGTCCTTGGCCGGTCACGTGACTTCATGAAAGAGCCGTCGCCGTTCCGGTCGAGCGTGGACGGCATTGCGCCGGCCAACCAACGTCCAATCGCCGCCGGTGGAGCGCCCGGCGAGCCCACGAACTCTTACCCGAAGGAGGGGAAGGGAGAAAAGGGCAAGGACAAGTCCATGTCCCCCGTCATGCCGAGGAAGTGACATGGCCGACACGCGCAATTACGGCAAAAAAGAGAGCCACGAGGACGTGGCTTTCGAACACCCGGCAAAGGGTCCACACCAGTGTATCGAGTGCGAGCACTATGTAGGGCGTCACTGCACTAAAGTGGTGGACCCTATTTCGCCGGATGATTGGTGTCGCCTGTTTGAGGCGAAGTAATATCAGTTGGTTTGTCCCCCAGCCACACGGCGATGAATACCAGAGGCTCTGTGGTCTTATTGGCCACATCGTGCCACTCGCCCGGTTCAATCCGCACGATATCCCCCTCATAAATAGTTCTATCCCCGAAGAC
>JGI12269J14319_10005946_pt1 | contig 10681 bp, 9 predicted proteins | sample PeaSoiSIISIP2007_FD_14319 | JGI IMG/M metagenome (IMG submission 14319) | reverse complement strand
GCGGCCGAGTTCACCGGCCGCCGAGTCGACTCGTCGGGCGATGGGGGCGGGGGCGGTGAGGACGCGCAGCCCGTCACCGTGCCGACAAGGCCTATCGCTAGCCTGAGCAATGACAGTATGCGTGGCTTCATCGAAATGCCCTCCTATCGTTCGAATAGATCTCGGTCGCCGGAGCGTCCGCGGCCGGCGTCGGCGTTTTCGTCTTCGTCTTCATCGTGCTCAGGGTGCGGGGACAACGGCGCGTCCAGCTGCAACGCGTCGAAGAACTTGTCGATGCGTTTCGCAATGCCCTCGCCGCCCGCCTCCTCACGGGACATCGGTGGATCATCGGGGTGCGCGGGGCCGGCCGGACAGTCCCCGGCCTGGTCTTCGGCCCGTGCCGACCGCATCCGCCCTTCGATGCGCTGCTGGAATAATTCCATGTCGATCCTTGGCACCTCGGGCGGCGGCAGCAGCCGCGCCATGAATGCCGGGTCCTCGAAGTAGCGGATTTTTCGCGCAAGGATCGGCTTGCAGCCCTGCAGCAGGATAATTTGCTGGTCCGCGTCCATCTCCCGCAGCTCCTGGGGCAGCATCAGCGCGCGTTTCTCTTCCGAGTGGTTGACGCTGGTCGATGCGCCCCTGCCGGCGGCGTGGCTCAGGCTGCGCGATTCGCGCCGCTCGGTCTGTTAGCCCAGCATCTCGCTGTATTCCCTCGCGTCCTCGAGCTCCTGCGGCGCGAAGAAGATGCGCGCCATGTGGTTGGTCGTTAGGTTGCGGGCAAGCTCCTTGCCGTAGGTCGCTGCGACCATGGCGTTGGACTGGGTGATCGTGGCCAGGCGCAGCCCGTAGCCGGCGATGAAGCCCACGCCCTTCTCCAGAGCGGCGATTCGCCCCAGCGCGGGAAACTCGTCGAGCACCAACAGGCACCTATGGCGCAGATCATGGTTTTGCCTGGGCAGCTCGCGCGTGTTCTGGTCCAGGAGGATCGAGAAGAAGAGATTCAGCAGAAGCGTTCCCTGCGCCAGGCGATTGGGCGGGACATGCAGGTAGACCGACATGCGGCGCCGGCGCAGATCGGTGAGCCGGAAATCATCGCCGCTCGTGGCAGCATCCACGTGCGCGTCGGCAAAGATCGTGAGCGGTGCATTGAAGCTCGCCAGGACGCTTGCCAGCGTGTTTTCCGAGTTGGCGGTAAAGCGCATGATGGCGTCGACGCAGGCATCCGACAGCGGCGGCTCCTCTTTTCCCGCGCTGTCGCCGCGGCGGCCGCTGGCCTTCACGATCTCGGCAAGGTGATCCTTGATCGCCCGGCGCTTGCCCGAGGCCTGGCGGACCATCTCGCCGATGGTGCGCGGCAGCCGGGGCGTTTCGACGAGCAGGAGGGCCAGGCCGAGGAACAGATTGCGCGCCTGGTCGTTGAAGAACGCGTCGGCCGTGCCGGCGCTTCTGGCGTCGGTGGGATAGAGCACGGTGGCGATCGCCAGGATGTCGCCGACCCGGTGCACGGGATCGTCGCGCACGTAGGACAGGGGATTAAAACGCGCCGAGCGCCCCTGCTCGTCGAAGGGCGCGAACAGGTGCACCTGCTGCCCGTGCCGCGCCCGAAAGCCCGCGGTGATCTCGAAATTCTCCCTCTTGATGTCGACCACGACGAGGCTCTCACTCCAATTGAGCAGATTCGGAATGACGATCGACACGCCCTTGCCGCTGCGCGTGGGCGCCGAGAGCATCACGAACTCCTGGCCGGGCAGGCTCAAGTACCGGTTGCCCCAGCGGCCGAGGAGAATTCCGGCCTCGGAGGCCCGGGGCGCCTGGCGCGCTAATAAGCCGCTCTTGCGCACCTCCCGGGCACTGGCAAAGCGCGCGTCGCCATGGAGCCCCCGATGCCGGCGTAGCTTGCTGGCAACCAACGCCGGAACGATGCCGTAGCCCAACAGCGCGGCAATGCCGGCCGAACCCCGCAGCCGGCGAGCCAGCAGCGGATCTTCGGCATACCACTGCCAAAAGTCGAGGATGGAGAACAATCCGGCCCGTCTTGGGTCCGCCTTGCTTGCCAGCAGGAACAGGAACCCGGAGAGGTACAAGACGGCAAGCGTGAGGAGCGCGGCCAGGGCAACGGCGAGTGCGGCGATCAATACGCTGCGGCGCCTTTGCGTCATCTCGAGCCTCATATTCTCGCCTCCGCAAGCTTGCGCAGGGGGTCGAAGTAGAGTTCGCGCACGAAGCGCCCTTTCCCGGGTACACGCTCGATATGCGCAACGATGTCAACAACGAGGAGCAGCAGCCGCTTGATCTGCTCGTAGTTCAGGGTCGCCGCGGCCGAGCTCTGTCCCACCAGGAACGCGAGGCGCTCGAAGGTGAGTGCGCAGGAGGCTGCGTGCACCGAGCTCATGCCGCCGGGGTGGCCGGAAGCGCACACGTTTAGGAAGTCCCAGGCCTCGGGCCCGCGCAGCTCCCCCAGGAAGATCCGGTCCGGTTTCATCCGCAGGCAGGCGCGCAGCAGTTCGGTCGCGGTGACGTCCGCCACGCCCTGTTTTCCCTGGCTGTAGTACAGGTGCACCTTGTTCGGGTGCTCGGGCAGCGTGATCTCGGCCGCGTCCTCGATCGTGATGAGGCGCTCCTCCCGCGGCACCTCCTGCAGCAGCGACTTGATGAAGCTCGTCTTGCCCGATCCCGTGTCGCCCGCGACGACGATCGTGCGCTTGTCGCGCACCGCCAGCCGGAAGAAATCCGGGTAGCCGCCCTGCCCCAGCAGTTCGAGGAGCTGCCGGTCGCCCTCCAGCAGCCGCCCGTCACCGGGCTCAGGCGCCTCGCAGCACTGGATGCGCGAGAACATCCCCTGCGCATCGAGCTCGGCCAGCGAATGCAGGATCGCCGAGGGCTTGCGGATCGTGATCGAGACGCGCGAGCGCGCCGTAACCGGCGGCACGGCGATCTGGATGCGTTCGCCCGAGGGCAGCGTGGTCGAGAGCAGCGGCGCGCCCTCGCTCAGGCGCTGATCGCCAAATGTGGCCACGGCGGTTGCCAGCGCCATGCACCGCTCGTAGGACATCTGCGGCACGTCCAGACAGTGCCAGCCGTCGGACGTCTCGACGTGCACGCGCCCGGGCTCGTTGACGCAGACCTCGGTCACCATGCCGTGGTTCAGGAGCTGGCGCAGCGGCCGCAGGAACTGCGTGATGCAAAGGTCCTCGGCGTACACGTCCGCGTTCCCTTCCTCCAGCACGCTGCCATCCCCGTCCATGAATGCCCTCCCCCTGCGCCTACGGCAAGCTGGACGCGCGCAGCTCGTACACGGTGGAAAAATCCACGTCCTGCGCCACGTTCACCGCGACGACCTCGCCCTGGTTCTTGACGATCGTGGGGGCAATGTTGATGGTCGAATCGAGGACCTTGCCCGCGAGGCTGGAGCTCTCGGTGCCCGAGCCCTGCAGCACCACCGTGCCGGCGGCGTTGCCCTGGGCCTGCTCGCGCGCAACCTCGATCTTCACGGCATCGTCGATGAAGCTAAGGAGCAGCGCCGCGCCGATGCGCTCTCGCCAGTGGTTGTCGACAAATCCGTCGACTCCCGCCTCGCCCAGCGGGCCCGTGGCCGGGGAGGAAAGATCCACCACGACGCCGTTGGGCATCCGCAGCCGCTCCCAGATCACGGCAATGCGCGTCTGGCCCACCTTGCTCTGGACCCGGTACGCCCCGTCCAAGTGCGAGCCGCGCTCGATGAGCAGCACCCGGCCGTCGTGCCCGTAGACGTTGCGCGCCACGACGCAGGACACGGGCCCGGCCTGCTCGGACACGATCTTGCTGCCCAGTGCGCAGGGGAACGTCGTCCCCCGCGGCAGCGTGAAGGCGGGCGCCACGAGGCGCGCGGCGCCTACGCGCGCGGTGCTGCTTCCTTTCAAGCCGTCCTCGCCCGACGCGCTTGCGGCCGGCAGCCCGCCGCGCGGGGTCCCCGCCGCCATGGCGCCAGGCACCTGGCCCGCCCCGTTGCCGGCGGACATGCTTTTGACGAGCTGATCCAACCGGGCGCGGGCCTGGTCCAGCTGTTCCCGGTTTTGCGCGAGCGCCTCATCGAGCGCACCCTCGGCGCGAGGGCCCGGGAGAGCGGCCGCGCCTGCCGGAGCATGTCCGGCATCTCCCAGCGCCGGCGCAGGCATAAGCAGCACCGGTGCATCCAGCGGGTCCAAGGCCTGCGGCGCCTGCATGCCCGGACGTGCGGGATGGGCGCCCGCAAGCGCCGCGGACGTGCTCGTCGCGTGAACCCCTATCGGCCGCAGGTCCTGCGCACCCGGGTCCGCGCCGGGATCGATCGCCGGCACGAAGACACCGGGCACGCCAGGGGATCCGTTGCCCGGGTGCGCGCGTGGGTCCTGCGCCGCAAGCGAAAGCCCGACGCCGCCCGTCGTGGGCGGAGAGCCGGCGGCGTTGCCGGTGACTTTCAGGGGCCCAGCGCCGGCGTTGGCGGCAGTGGTGAGCTGCGAGGCCGATTGCTTTGCGCTGGACTCCGCCTTGCGCTGCGCCTGGTAGCGGGTAAGTACGACTGCCGCGACGCCGACGCTCACGACGATGACTGCTGCCAGGACGAGAAAGACCTTGGCGCTGGTTGCCGGTCGCCTTGTCTGATTCACCGACGGGATGCCTTCTTGCGCACTGGGCTCCATGGTGTTGGGCTCGGTCATGAACGCTTGCTCCTTATTGCCATCTCATGACTACTGGCGCAGGACACGTTCGACCCCGGGCACCGTGGTGCCCGCAAAGGGGGCGGAGCCCTCCGGGTCGAAGCTTTCGTTGCGCAGGGACGCGACCGCTGCTCCCGAACGCAGCGTTAGCCCGTGGGCGACGCGGTCCACGACGATGAGGTCCCCCTCCATGCGCGTGTTGGCGACCATCTCTGAGCCATCCTCACGGATCTCGAACACCGCCGGAATCTCGCGGTTGCCGGGCCACTTGAGATAGGTGAACCGCCCGTCGTCGAACACCAATGCGGGTGCAAGATCCGCCGAGTTGCGCCCGTACGCGATCGTGTAGTTGGCGTTGACGGGAATGGGGGCGCTCTTCATGCGCTCGGCGATGACCTCGCCCTCGCTCACGACGGGTGTCGCGATCGCCACGGGCTTGCCCTGCTCCTCAACTCCGGCAGCGGATGCGGCCGCGGGTTTTGGTGCCGGATAGGTGTAGATCAGCCGCAAGAGCGCAGGCCTGGCCGAGGTCGGCGCCAGCGGCTCGAACTGCAGGCTGTACGCATGGCGGTCAGTTACCACGGCGAGGGTCAGCGGCGAACTGGCCCGGGTCTTCGCGCGCACGTACAGGAAACCGGAGTTGGCCGGCCAGCTCACGCACCACGGATCGGCCGCTTGCGAACAATCGGCCGCCTGCCCCACCCCGATTGACTGTACGTGCTCGCCCGCGCCGAACTGCACCAGTGTCGTCACGCCGGCCTTGGCGGGAACCGTCACAACGCTTGCCGCATCGAAGCCAAGCTCGCGGATGCGCGGGTCGGCGATCGCCTGGCTGAGCGTAGCGGCCAAGGCTGCAAACACAAGTGCTCTTCTCATTTGCAACTCCCCCATGCTTGTCTACTTCGAGCCGGCGGCCGTGCCAAACTCCGCATCCGTCCGGTAGGCCGTGACGACGAACCCCAGGGGGTTGTCGATGCGCTCGGCGTCCGACAGCGCAAGCTTGGGCCGGTACTCGAAGCGCAGGGACGCGACAAAGCGCTGCGGCAAGCCAACGTTGGCCTTCTCGTGCACGTCGTAGGCCTGCCGGTCGAAGGTGACGAAGGCCTCGCGCACGCGCGAGCTCGAGTTCGGACTCGCGCTCGATGGCACCGCGGGCGCCATCGGCGGAAAGCGCACCCCCACGATTGCCACGCGCCACTGCACCCGGTCGCCGAGCCGATCGGTGATGCTGGCGCCCTTCTGGCCGCTGAACATCCCGGCGTACGGGGCAAAGACCTCGGGGTCGGCCATCCGCGCCACGGTGTTGTAGTCGCGGTTGAGCCAGGACCAGTCGTACTCCTCCCGGGCGGTGACGAACTGGACGGCAAAGTGCTTGTCGACCGCATCTTCCAAGGGAACGCTCGCGCTCGACAGCGGCAGCTGCACCGTGGTCTCGCCCGTGCTCTTGTCCACCACGATCGCAATGGGTACGGTCTGGCGCAGCGCCCCCCGCACCAAGTCCACCGCGATGGCGAGCACACCGACTGCTATGGCGGCCGTGGCAACGAACCAGGCGCGGCGCTCGCTTCTGGCGAGCAGCAGTTCCCGATCGACTTCCCAGGCGCGGTTGCTGGCGAGCGCATTCATTGCAGCCGACCCATGCGCCGCCTGCGCCAGCGCCGCCTTGCCTGCATCCCCGCGCATCACGGCCGCCCCTAGCGAATCGGCCTGGCCAGGTTGGCAAGCTGCGCCTCGATCTGCTGCGAGGAGCGAACCCTGGCGTCGGCGTCGGCGGCCATCGCCGCCAGTTGCGCCTGCGTGGCCTCGTGCGCCAGCAGCGCACCCTCGGCCTCGATGCGCGCCTGCGCCTCGGCGATGGCCTTGGGGTCCATGGTCATCGCAGCCTGCTGCATCAGGGCGTTGATCTGCACCGTCCGCTCGGCGGAGCGGTCCTGCGCGTCGTTGACCGTCGCCTTGTATTGGTAGGGCATCGCGAGCATCGCCTGGCAGCTCGTCTGCGCCGCCCCGGCCTGATCCAGGCAGTTGTAGACCATGCCCGCATCGCGCAAGGCCCTGGCCCGCTGCGTCAGGCCCCCGTAGCCAGCGGCATTCACATCGTTGTAGAGCAGGTACACGGCCGGCGGCAGGTAGTTCTGGAACAAGGGGTTGTTCAGGGCCGCGGCCAGGTTGCGCACGCCCGTGAGCGAGCTGTAGGTCGTCTGCAGCTGGGCGATGGTCTGCGCCAGCTGCTCGAAGCGCTGCGCATCGTCGATGACGTTTTGCACCGCCTGCAGCAGGTTGGCGTTGTCGATCACCGGGATTCCCTGGGCGTGTGCAGCCTCGGCAAGCCCACCGGCAAGCGCGGCAAGGCAGATCAAGGAGGTCACCAAGGTTCGTTGCATGGCAATGTTCCTTTCCAGTCAGGGGGTCAGGTCCTGCTGCGCAGGGAAGCGAGCTTGTAGGCGGCGCGCCGCAGAACTCCGGAGGCTGCCGCCGCGCCGCGACCAAAGGATTGCGGACTCCAGTACCCGCCGGCGGCGTAGCGATTCGTCGCGCCGCGGCCGGCAGCCACCGGAGGAACCCGGGCGCCTGCCCTCCAGCCGCGGGCGGCGAGAAGCGCGGAGACGGTGCCAAGGCCGGAGCGGTAGACAGCTCCACCGGTGAGCGCTGCCGCAAGGGTCGGGGCCTGGATCATCACGATCGCGAGCAGGCACTCGATCACGCCGATGACCATGCCTGCGACCACAAAATTGACCGTGCTGCTCTCGGCCAGGAAATTGGTCAGGAACTGGGTGGTGATCGCCAGCGACAGGCCAGCGAGGAAGAACGTGATGCTCGAGAGCATCACCGCGGAGAGGAGCTTGGAGAGCCAGGCATCGAAGAACCTGCTGGTGGCCGCGAACATCAGCGCCAGGATGAACATGGGGCCCAGCGCCAGGGCGAGCGTGAGGACGATCTTGGCAAAGCACGCCACCGCCAGCAGGCACACTTCGAAGAAACACCCTCCCAGGGAGATAAGGACGATCGCAAATAGGTTCGGGAAGTTCACAAAGGGGGGAGCCACCTGCAACGCGTCCCTGCCGAGCGTCACGACGACCGTCTCGACCTGCGCGTCGTACTGGTCGATCAAGGTCCAGACGGAGGTCACCGTGGTCGCAGGGAGGCCTCCGGCCTGCAGGAACATGCCCGCCAGGGAGTTCATCAGGTCGTACGCGCCGCCCACGACCCAGCTCATGTAGAGATTGGAGGTAAGGGCAACGGCAAGGATGACCGCGATCTTCAGGGCCTTGCCCGCGAAGGTGGCGATGCTGTCGCCCGTCTCGTTGCGCACGGTCGCGTAGCCGTACAGCAGCACCCAGATCGTCACCAGCGTGACCGCGATGGGCACCAGCCACGCGATGAGGACGCCCAGCGCGTTGACCACGTACTGGTTGAGCAGCGCATCGAAGAGCTGCCCGAAGGCAAGCAGCGTCACCTGGCTGTTCACGCCCTTCTCCCTTTCAGCGCCTCGCGGCGCGCGCGCGCGGCTTGCCGCAGAAGCGGCAGCCACGCATCCGGGTCGTCCCCGACGCTCGCGCGGATCTCGTCCAGCAGCAGCACGTTGTCGGTCGTGCCCGAGAGCGCAAGAAGAGCGTCATCCATCCCGGAGAGGTCCAACTGCGCGATCGCGCTGCGGCTGTTCTGCTTGACGAGAAAGCGTCGTACCGCGCCGTGCCCCAGTCCCTTGACGATCTCGTACTCGTCCATCGTCAGGCCGAAGCCCTCGACGTAGTCCGAGGCCACGGCATCGGCATTGGGCAGGCAGATCTTGGTCACGCACTGCTCGACCATGGCCCGCGCAATGGGAGAGCGCAGCGCGTCGTCGGGCGACTGCGTGTCGAAGATCCCGATGCCGTTTTGCTTGCGGATGGTCTTTTGCTTGTACTTGATGAACGGCACGAAGACCGGGTCATCGAGCGCCTTCCAGCACTCGGCGATCGAGTACACGAAGCGGCTGCCGTCGATGAGGCTCTCCACCACCTCCAGCAGGTACATCATGATGGGCGTGCGGATCTGCGGCTCGTTGACGAACTCGGTGTAGTCGAAGGCCACGGCCGGCAGTTGCCCGATTCCCGCCAGGGTGTCTGGCGCCTCGTCGAACACCCACCCCATGGGGCCGCCCCGGCACCATCTGCCCAGGCGGTGGTACAGGGAATTCTCGGAATCCTTGGGCAAGCTCTGGCGCACGGCCGACAGGCGCCGGTACCGGGCATCCAACGCGCTAGTTGCGCGCACCGCAGCGCTGATGGCCGCCTCGTCCTTAGGCATCAGGGGCATGGCCTCGTTGCGCACGCAGAACTTCACGAGTTCCTCCCAGAGCCGGAGCCACCTTTCCGTCGAAGGCTGCTGAAAGGGATTTAAGCCTGTCGGCTTTCCTATGGGCAGTGTCAGGTACCTGCCGCGCAGCGCGCGGATGAAGATCTCCGATCCCCGGTCCACGTCGAAGAGCACCATGCGCGGGGCCGGCGAGAAGCGGCGCATCTGCGCCAGCAAGAAGAGTTCGAGCGTCGTCTTGCCCGAGCCAGTCGAGCCGAGCAGGAACGTGTTGCCGGGGAGCTTCTTGTCGGCCGAATCCTCCCCATCGGGACTTGCATGCAGGTTCAGGAAAAACGGCACCCCGCTGGGGGTGCGCAGCAGCGTCAATGCCGGCCCCCAGGGGTTGCCCTCCCGCTTGCCCTGGGCAAAGGAGTGGTTGCACGACAGGGCGGAAAATGCGCGGCTGGTGAGCTTTGCCTCGCGCGCGCGCCACTGAAAATTGCCCGGCCACTGCGCGAAATAGGCGCCGTCCGGTACCAGGTCGACCGGGGCGAGCTGCACGGCGGCCTGCTCCGAGAGCGCCCCGGTCAATGATGCGGCGCGCCGCGCCGCGTCGCGGATGTCCTCGCCCCACACCAGCAGCGAGTAGTGGTACTCGCCCACGGTGAGCGCCCCGTCGGCGACCTCGTCCAGGGCCTGGGTCATCTGCTCGACCTGCGACACCGCCAGATCCTCGGAGGAAAACAGCTGTTTTTGCTGCCTTTGCAGCGCCGCCAGCGCGTCGCGCTTGCCCAGCATCGCGAAGCTTTGCGTCTGCAGGAACTCGACGTCCTGGTATAGCAGGCAGTCGAGCGTCCCCGGTTGCGCATTGGGCGGGTATTCAAGGATGTCCACCAGCGTGCCGTAGCGCCTCTGCTGGCCATCCCATACCTCGACGTTGGCGCCGCCGAAGAAGACGCGCGCACCCGCCAGGTGCCGGTACAGCGGCCCCGCCAGCTGCGGCAGGCGCCGCCAGTGCCCGGTGACCAGGAAGCGCAGGAACTCGGCGAGCTCCGAATGGCGCACGCCATCGTGGTCGTAGGACGCAAGCTGCGAAGGCCCGAATTCGCGCAAGCCCCCAGCGAGGATCGCGCCCTTCTCGTCGAGCTCGGCAAGCGCGGTCTCCTGCGCACGGCGCACCTGCTCGATCGACTTGCGCCGGCTCGAGAATGCGCGGACGGCCTTGCCGGTGAACGGGCGGTAGAGCAGCGTCAAGTAGAGCTCCATGGCCATCATGGGCTTGACACTGAGGCGGGCCTGGTACTCGCGATCGAGTTCCGCCGCAAAAGGCGGATCGCTTGGGGCCGGCAAGGACTCCACTACCCGCCGGTGCGCGACATGGCTCCAGAGCGCGAAGTTCCCGCCCCCTAGCGTGCGGATTACGTTGCATGCCGACTCGTGGCAGTCCGCGATGTACTTCACCCCGGCGGTCTCGAAGGCCAGCCCTTCGAGCCGCCAGACGCGCACATAGTCGCCCCCGCGCGTGAGCACCGTGCGCTCGTCAATGAGCGAGGACCACGGAATGAACGCGGCAAGTGGCGTCTCGGTCTGCGCGGCCGACCAAAACCGCGGCCGGCCATCCTGCCGCCTGCCATCCGCCCTGGCGCCTACGCCCCTAGCGTCGCCACGCATCGCGGCTTCCCCGGTACACGAGAGACGAATACGAGCGGCACTGCCAGAAGTGGCGGTTCGGGCAGGCCAGCGCGAGC
>JGI12269J14319_10005939_pt1 | contig 10691 bp, 8 predicted proteins | sample PeaSoiSIISIP2007_FD_14319 | JGI IMG/M metagenome (IMG submission 14319) | reverse complement strand
CTTGCCGGCTGCGCTGGACCGCTCGGCCGGTAGACGGGGACCTGCACCGGGCAATCGAGATGTATGACCGGGCGAGCCGGTCCGGCCCGGGTCAGGGACCAGGCCAGATCGCCGAGGCCGCGCTGGAATGGGGCCGCTGGGCGCTGGACCGCCAAGCGTGGCCGGAAGCCGCGCTGGCGTACCGGCGCTGCCTGGAGAGCATCATCGTGCTGCTGGCCGGGAACGCCGCCCGGCACCACAAGGAGACCTGGCTGGAGCCGGCGGCCGAGGTCCCGTCGCGGGTCGCGTACGCGTACGCCATGGCCGGCGACCCGGTCACCGCGGCGGCACTGTTCGAGCGAGGGCGCGGCTTCCTGCTGAACGAGACCGCCGAGTGGCGGCACCGGCTCCAGGAAGACCACCCTGCCCTGTACGCCCGGCTCCGTGACGCCCTGGCGGCCGTAGACGTGATGGCCGGCGCCGTCCGCACGGTGACGCCGCGGACCCTGGCCGGCCCGCTGGCGACCGGGCAGCCCGAGCGGGTGTACCGGGAACTCGACGAGGTCTTCACCCAGGTCGAGTCGCTGGTCAGCGGGACCGGCGAGCGGATCGGCCGACCGACCGGCGCGGCCGGTTGCCTGCCGGACGCGTGGGTGGTCCGGCTTGCCCCGGGCCCGCGGTCCAGCATCGCGCTGGTCTCGCCGCCGGCCGCGGAGAAGGTCACCGTGATTCCGCTCGCCGGGGCGGCGGAGGCGGCACTGGAGGAGCAGCTCGCCGACTTCCGGGCAGGCTACGAGCGGCGGCAGACGGCACCGGAAGCCTGGCACGCGGCGCTCGACGACGTCGCGGGCTGGCTTGGCCGCGAGGTGGGCCGGGCCCTCACGGAGGTAATCCCCGCCGGGGCCGAGATCGTGCTGATCGGCGGCGGCGCGCTTGGCCTGCTTCCGGTGCACGCCGCGTGGCTGCCCGGTACCGCTCAGGGTGGGCGGCGGTACCTCCTCGACCAGGTACGGATCCGGCACGCGCCGAACATCGCCTCGGTCCGCCAGGGCCAGCCCGGCCCGGTGGCAGCGCGGCCCTCCAGCGTCTTCCTGGTTGATGATCCGCGCCCGTTGACACTGCCGATCCGGGAGGCGCGCCTGGACCAGGCGGTGCTGGCGCGCTATTTCCGGGAGTGTGTCGCCGTTCGCGGCCCGGATGCCACCCGCCTGGCGGTGCTGCGCACCATCACCGAAGGCGGCTGCGACGTCATCCACCTGTCGTGTCATGCCAGGGCGAACGTCACCAGGCCTATGGAGACCGCCTTCCTGCTGGCCGGCGACGACATCATGACGGTCCGAGACCTCTTCGGCGCGCCCGCCGGCCGGGCCCGACTGGGCGTGCTGGCGGGCTGCGAGACCGGGGTGGCGGGCGGCAGCCTGCCGGACGAGGCCCTCGGACTGCCAACGGCGCTGCTGGCGGCCGGCGTGCCTGGCGTGATCGCGTCGGCGTGGGCGATCCCGGATCATCGGGTGACCGCGGTCCTGCTGGCCCGCTTCTACGAACTGTGGCAGGCGGAAGGCCAGCCGCCCGCGGAGGCGCTGCGGCAGGCGCAGCGGTGGGTCCGGGACAGCACGAACGGCGCGAAGACGACGGATTACTCCTGGTACGGTGACGCGTATCGCGGTCGCGTCGGCGGTGCCGCGCACCGGATGTGGCTGACCGCCCGCACCCACCAGCACCCGTACTGGTGGGCCGGATTCACCTTTACCGGAGCATGACCCGGCCTACCTGGGAAGGATCATGGACGAAGATCTCCTTGAGGTAGCCCGGGTTATCCGGTCCTACCTGCCCGACCTCGTGGGGAGCGAGGCGGAATCCTACGACCAGCGGATCGCCGGGCTACTTGCCGCCGCCCGGTCCGGCCGCAATGTAGACCAGGAACTGACCATCGTGCTGCAGCAGTCCAGCGAGGTACACGAGTGGGCGGCGCAAGTGCTGCAAGACGACCTGCATCGGCCGCCGGACCTGCAGCCGGTCTTCGAGCTCGGGTTCGAGCCGCTGCCCGGAGCGGGCGGCCCCGTCCAGGCTGCCAAGTACTGCTGCCCCGAGGACGATTTCGTCTGGTGGCGCAGGTCCGTCGGGCAGGCGGTACCGTCCTGCCCGAACCATGGCGCGCTCGTCCCCTGCCCCTGAGCACGGCGATGCTGGACAAATTCTGGGAGGCGGCGAGCGAGAAGCTCGCCGACCGGTGGGCGGGCACATCGGTGCCCGCGCTCATCTTCTGGCTGGGCGGCCTGCTGTGCTGGATCTCCGGCCAGGGGGGCACCAGCGACCTGCGCAAGGTGGCGGACTGGGCGGGCAAACAGTCCGCCCCCGTGCAGCTCGTCATCCTGCTCACGGCCCTGCTGGGCGTCGCGGCATCCGGCGTGATCATCCAGCGGCTCTCCACGGTGGGGCTACGCCTGATCGAGGGCTACTGGCCATCGTTCGCCGGTCAGCTGTTCCGCTGGCGGACCAAGATCATCGCGGCGAAAGCCCAAAGCCTGGAAAACCGGTACCAGGAACTCGCCGGACCGGTTCTCCAAGACAAGTCCGCTACAGCCGCCCAGCGCGCCGAGTTCTCCGGAATCGACCAGCGGCTGAGACGCTTCCCGGTCGATGGCGACTACCTGCCCACGAAGACCGGCAACATCATGCGGGCGGGCGAGCGCCGCCCGGCGGAAAAGTACGGGCTTGACGCCATCGTGGTCTGGCCCCGGCTGTGGCTGCTCCTGCCAGACGGCACCCGCGGCGAGTTGTCGCAGGCCCGTTCGGCGCTGGATTCCGCGGTGGCAGCCCTCATCTGGGGAGTGCTGTTCTTCGGCTTCACCGCCCTGGCGTGGTGGGCGGCGCTCGTCGCGATAGCCGTGGTGCTCGCCACGTACCTGTACTGGATTCCCGACCGGGCCGCGGTCTTCGCCGACCTGCTGGAATCGGCGTTCGATGTCCACCGCGGCCTGCTGTACCAGAGCCTGCGCTGGCCACTGCCGGAAAACCCAGGCGGCGAGCGCGTTTGCGGCGAGCAGGTCACTTCCTACCTGCTGCGGGGGCTGGACGGAGATGTACCCGCCTTCACTTCCGACACGGGCGGCTCGTGATCGTTCCAGCACCTTCTCGCCCGCAACCTCGCCGCCGAGCTCGAGGAGGCCGGTCACCAGTTCACCCATCTGGGATTCCTGACCTTACAAAGAGTAGGCGTAGACCGTGCCGTCGCCCGAGACGTTGATGTACACGACCCCGTCGACGACGGCAGGCGATCCGCCGCCGATGAAGCCGGTGGTGGCGCCCCACAGCGGCGCGCACGTCTTGGCCGTGCCGGAGACCGAGCATTTCAGCGACCCGGCCGCGTCGTACCCGTAGGTCCCGCCATTGGTAGAGGAGAAGTAGACCACACCGTTCGCCACGGCGGGCGATGAGGAGGTCACGTAGCCGCTCGGGCCAGGTCCCGAGGTCCACAGGGGCGCGCGGGTGCACGTCTTCACGGTGCCAGTTCCGGGGCAGTCGGTCGGTCTGGTCGCGTCGAACGCGGACAGCGTGCCAGCGGCCGAGACGGTGTAGACGACGCCGTTCGCCACTGCGGGCGTCCCGCCGCTGCCGTCGGGCGCGTACCACAGCGGTGCGCAGGTCTTCCCGGCCGCGCCGGCTGAGCAGTTCGCCGCACCGGTCGCGTCGAACGCGTACAGCCCCCCATTTCCTGAGCCGACATAGACGAGCCCGTCCGCCACGGCCGGCGCCCCGGCGGTCACGCGTGTCGAGACCGGGGCGGTCCACAGCGGGGCGCACGCCCTCGGCGTACCCGTGCAGTTCGCCGATCCGGCCGCGTCGAACGCGTAGAGCGTCCCGTCCGCGATGTACAGGACGCCGTTGGCGACGGCCGGCGAGCCGCTGCTCGAGGGCGGGCCGGTGGTCGTCCACATGGGCACACAGATGACAGGAGTCCCCGAGCAGCCGGTCTTCCCCGCCGCATCGAACGCCGCTACCAGCGCCTGGCCTGTGCTGGGGGACGCGCCGCCGCCTCCCGGGACGTACAGGACGCCGCCGGCCACCACCGGCGAGCCGCGGCCGGGCGTGAATCCAGGCCCTGTCGCGATGTTCGTGCTGGTGGTCCACAGCGGGGTGCATACCTTCGGGGTGCCGGAGCAGTTAGCCGTTCCGGCGGCGGAGAAGGCCGCGACGCCGTAGCTTTCTGCGACGAAGATGTCGCCGTCTCCGATGGCCACGCTGCCGGTGCCGGGCGTCCGCGCCGTCCACAACGGGGTACAGCCCGCCGCCGGGCAGTGGCCCGCGCCGGTCGCGTCGAATGCGTAGAGCATGCCGGTGCCGCTGTCCACATAGAGGACCCCGTTGGCGACCAGGGGCGCCGACGGGCCGCCGCCGGCCACGCGGTAGGTCCTCGCCTGCGTCAGCTTGCCGACGTTCGAGGGCCCGATCTGTGTCTCGTCCGGCTGGTAGCCGGTCCGGTCAGGGCCGTAGTCCAGCTGCGTCCAGCCAAGAGCCGAACCCCCGGCGTGCGCCGGGACCGGGGCGGTGGAGACGGTAGGTGCAGGAGCCGCGGCGTGCTTGGGGTGATGGGTCAGGGCCACGCCGCCAGTTACTCCTCCGGCCGCCACCACGAGCGTCACCACGGTCGTGACGACCGGATGCGTCGCTGCGGAATGGCCGAAGGACAGGAACGGGGCCAGGAAGAAGCGCCGCCGCTTATCCACGTACTTGTTTACCTGGCCGACGCCGACGTTGACATCATCGCGGTTGCCGCTGATATTGCCGACATTGCCGCCGACATTGCCCGCATTGGACCCGTGGCTGGCATTGGCTCCGTGGCTAGCGCGCTGGGACACCGACGAGTTACCGGGCCCAGAGGTTATGCCGAGTCTGGCAAGTTCGGCGAGAACGGCTTGCAGGGCCGGGGCCGCGCCGGGATTCTCGTCAAGGACGTCCCGCAGCCGGGTATTCCACGCCTGCTCTTGCGTCTCCCGCGCCCTGGCCAGGGCGCGGCCACTCTTGGCCGCCAGTTCGGCGTGCGTGGCGTCTATCTGCCGTTCGCGGCCGAAAACGGCCGCGAACCGGCGCTTCGCCGTCTCCCAGGAATCGGTCGCCATCGCCGAAACCAGGGCACCCGCCGCCGCTTGCGCTAAAATCTCGAACTCGTTGCTCACGATTTATCCCCCCAAAGCACCAAATGACACCGCAAGACTCATGGTAGCGGCCCGGCGATGGCGATTTCAGCGCCTCCGCCGCCTATCCGACTGTCTCCTAGTATTATCACTCCCACCCGGGACACTCGTCCGCTGGAGAAGCAGGGACACAGCAAAGTTGCGTTCATGCAGCCCAGCAGCCCGGACAAGGTCTGACCGTGGCCAAATAACTATCGAGTCAGAGCTCTTACCATAAGCAGGGTGTTGCAATCTATGACAATTCACCTAACTTGAGCGCCTTCAAGGCAACAATGTGAGCATTGTGTTGCGCGGCAGCTCAAACGTCTACAGAATCAGTTTGTTCTGTCCATCGGACACCGAACGGGGAATCTGAGGTAAGACGTGAGTACTCCCTACAGCCCATACGACCCTGGTCAGCAGCAGGGCGGCTACCCTCTCCAGGGCGGCAACGCTCCGCAGGGCGGCTACCCGCCACCGCAGGGCGGCTACCCTCTCCAGGGCGGCGGCTACGCCTCCTACCCGCAGCAGCAGGGGGGTTACGCGCCCGTCGGCGGCCCGCGCGGCTACCTGCAGGGCGGCCCGGTCGGCTTCACCGACGCGATCAAGCTGGCGTTCCAGAACATGTTCGAGTACAACGGCCGCGCGTCACGGTCGTCCTACTGGTGGTTCGCCCTGGCCGAACTGATCGGCTGGGTGGGCGTACTGATCCTCGCCGTCATCTTCGCGGCCGTCCACGCCCCGGTCCTCAGCATCCTGCTGTACCTGGCCGCCGGCGTCGCCTCGTTCCTCCTGAGCCTGTCGCTGACCATCCGCCGTCTGCACGACCAGGACAAGTCCGGGTTCTGGTACTTCATCGCCTTCGTGCCGTTCATCGGCGGCATCTGGCTCCTCGTCCTCACCGTAATGGAAGGCACCCCCGGCCCCAACCGCTTCGGGTGATCGCGGCCGGCCAGTCGGTCAGTGCCCGAACATGACACTGACCGACTGGCAGTCGTGCGTCAGCATGGGTGCAGCGACGGTGAGCGCGCCGACGTGGTCCAGCCACGAGTCGGGATGCGAAAGGACGATTACTAGGCTGCCTGTGGGTGCCGAAAATGATGTCACCTCATGCGACCTGCGAATATTCACGGATCAGGCTGGTTGGCTGGTCGCGTAGACAGCGACGGCTGACATGGGCCAGGTGGGATGGGTCCGGTTCGGTACTGGACCGCCAATCCTCTCGGAGGGGAGGTGCAGCGCCGGTCCTTCACGTAGCCTCTGGCCCATGAAGCACCAGGTGATAGACGCCCGGGGGACGAGGATCCACTGCGTGGAGGAAGGGTCCGGGCCGCTGGTCCTGCTCGTCCACGGATTCCCCGAGTCGTGGTACTCGTGGCGTCACCAGCTGCCGGCGATCGCCGAGGCCGGGTTCCGGGCCGTGGCGATCGATGTCCGGGGGTACGGGAGGTCCTCCGCCCCCCTGGAGGTCGAGGCCTACGGGATGCTCCAGCACGTCAGCGACAACCTCGGGGTGGTGGAGGCGCTGGCCGGCCGGGCCGCGCCGGCGATCATCATCGGCCACGACTGGGGGGCGCCGATCGCCTCCTGCTCGGCACTGCTGCGACCGGACATCTTCACCGCGGTGGCGATGCTCAGCGTCCCCTACAGCCCCCCGGGCAGCCGCCGGCCCACCGAAGCCTTCGCCGAGCTGGGCAGGCTGGCCGGCCCCGACGAGGAGTTCTACATCAACTACTTCCAGGAGCCGGGACGAGCCGAGCGGGAAGCTGAGATCGACGTGCGATCGTGGCTGCTCGGCTTCTACGTCGCGGCGTCAGCCGACGGGGTGAGGCCGGCATCCGGCGGAGGGACCATTGCTACCGTGGCTCGCGGCACGATGCTGCGAGACCGCTTTCCCGCCCCCGGCCCGCTTCCCGGCTGGCTCGCCGAGGACGACCTCGGGTTCTACGCCGGGGAGTTCGAGCGGACCGGTTTTCGGGGAGCGTTCAACCGCTACCGCAACGTGGACCGGGACTGGCAGGACCTCCAGCCGTGGAGAGGCGCGCCTATCCGGGTTCCGTCCTTGTTCATCGGAGGGGAGAAGGACGGTCCGGCCAGGTGGGGGGCCAGGGTCATCGCCCGCTTTCCCGACACCCTGCCGGACCTGCGGGGCAGCCACATCCTCCCCGGATGCGGTCACTGGGTCCAGCAGGAACGGGCCGATGAGGTCAGCCGGCTCCTCGTGGACTGGCTGATGTCGCTGTAGCAGTCGGGGCCTGCGAGATCAGGATCAGCGGATCCGGGACAGCAGCCAGGTCCGGGCATCGACCTTGCCGATTGTGAGCGATCCTGTATGGTGCGGGCGCCGAAATCACGTCACCTCACGCGTGGGTGCCAGCACTCGGTCCATGCCTCCTGACCTGCGGGTTTGGCGATCCGCCCGCCGCCGCGACGCGCATGTGCATCGGAGGTACATAGCAGATATACCGCAGGTCTATATGTCGGGACCGCGTCCCCGTTTCCGGGCTACGGATTTCCTGTTGCCGATACGGACGGAGATTCCGGATAGTATCGACCGTACTTGTGGAACTCGGCGACGTCCGGTAGTCGGGATCGAAGTCAAGACCGACTCCGCACCCGGCGGGTAAAGAGATCCGCCCGATGAAGGTACTGGGGCACCCGCTACAGGCGGGAGGTGAGCTCGGCTACGATGTCCGCCGCTGGCTGTGACTTCCTCGCGAGCGCGACGCTCTGTCCCGCCCACATCGAGAGCGCTTCGATCTCCCCGGTGGTCCCGATCATCGGCGGCGCTGGCTCGTAACGAACGATTGCTTCGCCGGAGGCGAAGTGCGCGATCACGTCGCCCCATCCTGGCCGCTGATCGTCTGGGGGGCGGCCCGCGGCCTCCCACGCCTTGGCCGTTGAGTTGCTGAGGGCGCGGTGGGGAGAATCGGGCCACCCGACGTCGTACAGGTTGGGGTACCACTGCGGGTCGGTCTCGGCCGCGGCGATCAGCGCGCGCCGGTAGTCCTCGTGGATCGGCATCTCCTCGGCCAGCAGGAACCGCGTGCCCAGCCATGCGGCCTGGGCGCCCAGGGCGAGCACCGCGGCGACGCCGCGAGCATCACCGATCCCGCCCGCCGCGATCACGGGCACCGGCGTCACCGCGTCCACCACGGCGGGCACCAGCGGCAGGGCCGCGACGTTACTCCCCACGTGCCCGCCGGCCTCCCAGCCCTGCGCCACGATCACGTCCACGCCGGACGCGACCGCCCGCCGTGCTTCCTCGGCAGTGCCGACCGTGTGCATGACAATGCCCCCGGCGTCGTGGACCTGCTCGATGTAGCCGCCGGGATCACCCAGGAAAAACGACACGATCCGCAAGCCGGCGTCGAGGGCCGCCTCAAGGCGGCGGTGACGGTCTTCGGTGAGAACGAGGTTGCCGCAAAACGGCCGCGCGGTCAGCGCCGCAGTTTCCCGGACCACGGCNCCGANGTCNTCTGACCACGTCAACGTCAGCATGCCGAGCGCGCCGGCATTCGACACCGCCGCGGCCAGCCGGGGAACCGANACCATGGGCGCCAGAACTATCGGCTGTTCAATCCCGAGCAGCTCGCACACCGGTGTGCGCATCGCGGTCATGCCTGGCCCGGTTCGACATATGAGGTCGGCGCCGACCCGGGGGACCGCCGGTCCCAGCCGTGGAAGTGCGAGTAGTCGCCCGCGTCCCAGGCTTCGCGGAGCCCCGGGGTGCTCAGATCCCAGTCCGGGCGGATCTCGCTCGTGGCGGCGCGCAGGTCACGCCACAGGTCGTAGAACGACGGGCGGCCCCAGAACCAGTAGCCGTTGTAGACACTGTGTATGACCAGCCCCGGCTTGAGCACCAGCGTGTGCGGGATCATGGGGTTGTGCTCGGGGTCGGTGTACTCGGCGATGTCCAGGTCCTGCTGGACGGTCCGGCCGGGATCGGACAGGAAGGTCCACTGGGCGCCCACCGATGCGCGGAACTCTTGCAGGGTGTGATGGTCGTCGGTGGCGATGGTGGCGACCTGGGTGTAGGCCACCGCGATCTTCGGGTAGTTGGCGGCCAGCTCGAGGTGCTGCTGGTGCTCTTTGGGGCAGTAGTTGCCGCGCGCCAGCGTGAGGATCAGCGGGTCGCGACCCTGGAGCTCGCTGAGCGTGCGCACCGTGCCGGTGTGGTCCGGAAGGGCGTAATCGGGGAAGGTACCGCCGGGGATGATGTCAGGTCGCATCGGATGACCGCCTCTCACAACTGTCTGGTTAGTGAACTCGGGCCCGCAGGAACTTCCCGATCTCCTCGGTGGCCTCGGCTGCCTCGGGGGTGCCGAGCAGGAGCTGGTAGACGTGGGGCAGGCCCTCGCCGATCTGCAGCGTGACGTCTACCCCGGCTTCGGCTGCCGCCTTGGCCAGGCGTTCGGAATCGCTGAGCAGCACGTCGGCCGTGCCTTCCTGGATAAGCAGCGGCGGGAGCCCCGCCAGCGAGGCGAACAGGGGCGACGCCAGGGGCGTCTTAGGGTCGGCCCCCGCCAGGTAGTCGGAGGCGAACTGACGGAGCATGGCGGGGGTGGAGATCGGATCTTGATCGGCGCGCTCGGTCATCGAGGCCCCCGAGCTGGTCAGATCCACCGTCGGGGACATCAGTACGGCGGCCGCGGGCAATGCCTGCCCGGCGTCACGCGTGGCCACGAGCAGGGCGACGGCCAGCCCTCCGCCGGCCGAGTCACCGGCCACCGCCATCGATGCCGCGGTCAGGTTCTGGTCGGTGCGGAGCCAGCGCCACGCGGCCAGGACATCGTCGATGGCAGCGGGGAAGGGATGCTCGGGGGCCAGGCGGTACTCAGGGAACAGCACCCGCATCCCGCTGGCCCGGCCCAGCCGGGCGGCCAGTTCGCCGTCGCTGCGCAGCGACCCAAACTCGAAACCGCCGCCGTGCAGGAACAGGAGCACCCGGCCGGCGTCCGCTCCGGGGGCAGCAAGCCAGTGGGCTGGCACCCCGCCTGCGTCTACCTCCGTCACCAGCACGTCGTCGGGTATCGGATGAAGGCGGTCCCCGGGAACGAAGGCGGCGCGGCGCTCGGCCAGGGTCGGCGGGGCTTGGCCGGCACTGGCCTTCTGCCGGTCCCTGAGGGCGTCGATCGAGTCCTGCATGGCCTGGCTCGGCATGTCGGCATCTTTCGTTGAAGTCGCTACCTAACGGAATAACCATCGCACGCGGACGCCCACGATCACCCCCGTGGAAGCCCCTGGCTCCCACCCGGGCTGCCGCGGGCCTGAGCCAGCCTTCTCCGCCAGCCTCGGGCAGAGCCCAGGGCAAGGCCAGGGGATGTCACGGGCGCGATGCGCACGCTCGATCGGCGATCGTAGGGCAATACCAGCTCACCCACGAAAGGGAGCAGATCCCATGTCCAGCGAAGATGGAGTCCGGCCCTTCCGGGTCGGTTTTCCGGAGGCGGAGCTTACCGAGCTGCGCAGGCGCGTCAACGCGACCAGGTGGCCCGACCGCGAGACGGTCCCCGACGACTCCCAGGGCGTGCGGCT
>JGI12269J14319_10005938_pt1 | contig 10694 bp, 7 predicted proteins | sample PeaSoiSIISIP2007_FD_14319 | JGI IMG/M metagenome (IMG submission 14319) | reverse complement strand
CACGGGTACCAGCAGGTCATCAACAACCCGAACGAGCCGTACTTGAATAGCTTGATCGCGAACAAGAAAGTCAACCTCGCGACCAACTATTTTGCCGTCGGACATCCCAGTTTGACCAACTACCTGGAGATCGTCGGCGGCTCGAATTTCGGTGTCCGCAGCGACAATGCCCCTGATTGGCACAACGCGGCGTGCACTCCCAATCTGGCGAGCGGACTCGTCAACGCCGATAATGGCGCTGCCCCTGCACCGGCACCCGTCCCAATCGAAACCGGCAAAGTCTGCCCGATCGCCGGAACAGGTCAGGACGCCGAGACACCGGCTGTCGACAACTGGAACGAAGTGACGCTGCCGACGTTTCCGTACCTCGCCGATATCGACGGCGTGAAGTCGGTGCCGGCGGCGTTTACAAAGGGCAAGACGATCGGCGACCAACTCGTGCGGGCCGGCTTGAGCTGGAAGAGCTACCAGGAAAACCTGCCGATCACCGGGGCCGACCTGGTCAACTTCAGCAACGGCACAGCCAGCAACCTGACGGACTTTTCATTGCTCGCGCCGCTGACTTCGAGCAACGTCGTGCAGGCGTACGCCGTGAAGCACAATCCGTTCGCCTATTTCAAGAACGTCCAGGAAGGAACGGAGTTCGGCAATAGTTTGGAAAACATCGTCGGCTTCGACGGCCCGCGCGGCTTGTATGCCGACCTGGCGAGAGGCGATGTCCCGTCCCTGGCTTTCATTGCGCCGAACCAATGCAACGATCAACATGGGCGAGGCAATGGCGACGCGTTCTGCGCTTTCGATCCCGGAATCGGCACCGCCGGTCTTACGAACGGCACGCAGGTTGGCCTGAATCCCGGCTTGATCCTGCAGGGCGACACGACAATCGAGCGGCTGGTCAAGGCCATCAAGCACTCACCAGTATGGCACGACGGCCGTACGGCCATCGTGATCGTTTGGGATGAGAACGACTACAGCGGCATCAGCACGCAGCCCACTGGCCTCTTCCCGCCGCAGAATCAGAACCAGGTGGTCCTCACCGTCGAGACCAACGGCGATTCGGAGGAAGGCATTCAAAGCAACCGGTACTACAACAGCTTTTCGCTGCTCAAGTCTCTCGAGGCGGGATTCAGGCTGCCTTGCCTGAACCATGCTTGCGACGACGACGTCAAAGTGATGCGTGACTTGTTTGGCCACGATCGCGATTAGGCTGGCGGCGAACCTGGGGATGACGAAGGCGAGCAAGGAATGAACGAATCGCCGAGGGATGGCGCGGGGATATTACCTGCTCGCGCCATTTCCGGCGGTTTTGTTTTTCGAATGTCCAGGCGTAAGGAGTTACTTATGTGCGTTCAATCGTACCCCCAAAGCCGGCACGCTGAGGGGAACAAGCTTGGTTGTTAGCCGAGACCGAGATCAGAATAAAGTCGTTTTAATTCGCGCCTTGAAAGGAATGCGCCAAAAACTGTAAGCATCCCATAGAGCACGGAGAGCGCCGGGCGGAGAACGCCGAATCGCTTCGAGTATACGTAAACGAAAAAAAAGCTGAAGCACGCGATGGCCACACAAAAGATAAGTGCCGCAATCCAATGTATTCTTTTCCGCGTTGCGTCCAGATCAGGTAGTTCTACCGCTCCGGTCACCACAGAGAGATCCACATATGTAGCCCCGAGCGCTACACTGGTTGCCAGGCCAAAGGTCGCGGTGCCAACTAGGGCCCTGAAATGGTTAATGGCGTCGTTCTTTTCCCACATCAACATTTCTAGGTCCGAACCGAATTGTACTGACAGCAAGAACGTCCACACGCAGGTATTCACCGCTCCGCGGGCAATAGTATTCGTGGGCCGTACGGTCTTCGCCTGCATATTGGCTGAATAGTACACTGGACGGACAAAAAGCGCTAGCGTAAATTCTGGGCCAAGGCAAAGCAGGCGTCGTATGCACATGCCTGGTCCAGACCCCGAATTCCCTCACCAACTCAGCCGCATTGACAGCGGCGTGCCTTCCCCCGTAGAATGCGTTGTACGCCAACATCTTTCTGGAGGATTTAACCAGTTCCGCGTCCCGAATTTTTAGGTGGCAGGAACTGAGCGGATGGGGCCGAAGTATATTTTTGTTACCGGTGGTGTTGTATCCTCCCTGGGCAAGGGCGTTGCAGCGGCGTCGATTGGCTGCCTGCTCGAAAGCCGTGGTCTCCGAGTTACCCTCCAAAAATGCGATCCCTACTTGAACGTGGATCCGGGCACGATGAGCCCGTATCAGCACGGCGAAGTGTACGTCACCGACGACGGCGCTGAAACCGATCTTGATCTCGGCCACTACGAGCGCTTCACGCACGCCAAACTTACGCGCGAGAACAACTGGACGACCGGAAGAATCTACGAAGCCATCCTCACGAAGGAACGGCGAGGGGATTATCTGGGCAAAACCGTGCAGGTGATTCCGCACGTCACCGACGAGATCAAAGCTGCGTTTCGCAAAATTGCGGTTGATACCGATGTCGTGATCATCGAGATCGGCGGGACCGTTGGAGACATCGAATCGCTTCCGTTTCTCGAAGCGGTCCGGCAAATGCGCCTGGAGCTCGGTCCGGAAAATTTCGTTCACGTGCACGTGACGCTCGTTCCTTTTATTCCTACCGCCGGAGAATTGAAAACCAAGCCGACGCAACATTCGGTGAAGGAATTGCTATCCATCGGAATTCAGCCTGATCTGCTGCTGTGCCGCAGCGACCGCACCGTGCCGCAGGAATTGAAAAAGAAAATCGCTCTGTTCTGCAACGTGCCCGAAGCGCGCGTGATTTCCATGCCGGACATGGACACGATCTATGCCGTGCCGGTGGCGCTTGCGGACGAAGGACTCGATGACCAGATTCTCCAGATGCTGCATCTCGAAGCGCGGGAACGCGATCTGAGCGCGTGGTTCGAGTTGCTGGACCGCATACGGAAGCCGCAGGGCGAAGTGCGCATCGCCGTGGTCGGCAAGTACGTGCAACTCGAGGATGCTTACAAAAGTTTGCGCGAAGCGCTGATCCACGGCGGGCTCGCGCACAAGGACCGCACGATCATCGAGTGGGTCGAAGCCGAGGAGCTGGATTCGCGCGAGACGGCGGCGCTGCGCTTGCGCCACGCGGACGGAATCCTGATCCCCGGCGGATTCGGCAAGCGCGGCATTCAAGGAATGATCTACGCCATCGAATATGCCCGCACGCACAAGGTTCCGTTTTTCGGCATTTGCCTGGGGATGCAGTGCGCGACGATTGAATACGCGCGCGACGTTGTGGGCCTTGCCGGCGCGGACAGCACCGAGTTCGATCCGCAAACGCCGCATCGCGTGATTTACAAGCTGCGCGAACTGCTGGGCGTGGACGAAATGGGCGGCACGATGCGCCTCGGCGCGTGGCCCTGCAAGATCGAGAAAGATTCCACGGCCTTCCGCGCCTACGGAACCACCGACATCAGCGAGCGCCACCGCCACCGTTACGAATTTAATTGCGATTACGAAAAAGTACTGACCGACGCGGGCTTCCGCATTACCGGCCGCTCGCCCGACGGCAAATACGTCGAAATCATCGAAGCCCCGAACCATCCCTGGTTTCTCGCCTGCCAGTTCCATCCGGAATTCAAGTCGACGCCGCTTGTGCCGCATCCGCTCTTCTTTGCGTTTATGGGAGCGGCGCACGCGCATCAGCATGGCGGCCGTGGCGCGGCATCGGGAAGCCCAGCCGCGATTTCCATGTCGGCGAAGCCTTCGCCTTCCAATTAGATTTCGGTCTTAGTGGCGCAGGCTTCAGCCTGTGGGGTTTAGTCTTTGCACGGACGAACCCCCACAGGCTGAAGCCTGCGCCACTAAGTCGCGATCGAAGGCAACTGTGGACGACGCTTGTGCCACTCCGTGGCTTGCTCGTAGGCGTGGGCGAGCTGAAAGATAACGGGTTCCCCTCCATTGGGGCCGATGATCTGCAAGCCCATCGGGAGGCCCTGGCTCGTGAAACCGCAGGGGAGGGAAATTGCGGGCCAGCCGTTGACGTCGAACGGCGAGGTGTTGCGGACCGCCGGCAAAATATCATCTGCTCGCGGATCCGAAATCGCAGCTGGCGGAATAGGGAGCGTCGGCGTGACCAGCGCGTCCACCGAGTCAAACCATTTTTCGGCCGTTCGACGGACTTGAGCGAGGTCGCGGCGCCCTTGGATGTACGCGGGAGTTGTCACGTCAGCGCCCGCGCGTATCCGTTTCAGCGTCAGCGGCTGGTAGAGTTCCGGAGTCTTGGTGACGTACTCGCGGTGGTACGCATAAGCTTCAGCGGCCCTGACGACGTCTCTTAAGGTTTCCATTGTGTTCGCGGGCAGGGCGACGTCACGAATCCCGGCTGTGAGTTTCCCCAATACCGATAAGGCCTCCTTCATTGCGGCCTCAATTTCCGGATCGAGGTCCGCGAAAAAGAATTCGCGGGGCGCGCCAATTCGCAGAGAGGAAACCTTTGTCCCGAGAGTCTTTGAATAGTCGGGGACATTCATCTCTACACTCGTGGTTTCCTGCGCGTCGTACCCGGCGATGACTTGAAGCAAGAGAGCTGTGTCCGCCACGGTGCGAGCCATCGGTCCAACGTGATCGAGCGACCAGGAAAGTGGGACTACGCCGCGGATGCTCACCAAGCCGTACGTGGGTTTAAGGCCAACGATGCCGCAATGGGATGCGGGAAGCCTTACCGAGCCGGCCGTGTCCGACCCAAGGGCTCCGTAACAGAGTTCGGCAGCCAATGCCGCCGCCGAGCCGCCCGATGAGCCACCTGCGATGTGGCTTGGTTCCCAGGGGTTGTGCACGGCGCCGAAATAACTGACGATGGAGGTGCCCCCGAACGCGAACTCCTGCATGTTGGTCTTGCCCAAGAGCACCGCGCCGGCGGCTTTGAGTCGGCGCACTACTTCGGCATCTTCCGTTGGAACGCGATCCTTAAATACGCCGCTGGCGGCAGTGGTTCTCACGCCGGCCGTATCGAACAAATCCTTCAGGGCAATCGGAACGCCATGAAGAGGTCCCCGCCAATTCCCCCGCATCACTTCGGATTCAGCCACACCCGCTTGTTGTAATGCCGATTCTCTCGTGATCGTGATGAAGGCGTTCAATGAGGGATTCGCTTGATCGATCCGCGCGAGGCACGCTTTCGTGAGGTCCACCGGCGAAACTTTTTTCTTGCGGATCAGATCGGCTGCTTCGCGGATACTCAGTTTAGCGAGGTCGTCACTTTGGCTGCCGCTCACGGGGTTTGTCCTTTGAGAATTCTGGTCTGTTTCCGTCACTGCGGGAACTTTCGACAAGGAAATGGCAGTTCCTGCCAGAGTGGCTTTGAGAAAAGACCTTCGCGATAAACTATCGGAAGGATGCGTCATTTGTGGCGGAATGTATCACACATCCAGTTTCTGGGTACACGCCAACTCTTCAAATGGCCCATTTAATCTGAAAGGACTAAGAATCGCCGGGTGATGTTGCCTGGGAACGCCAATCGGGAGATTGGCGTTCCCGGGCTTTCCGTTGCAAAACTTGGCTCTCCCGCATACGCTATGACCCGCCCGGGATTTAAAGAGAATTCTGAATGCAAATGGCGAGGGAAATTTCGATTGGAAGCGTCCGCATCGGCGGCAACCAGCCGCTGGTCTTGATTGCCGGGCCGTGCGTCATTGAGAGCGAAGGCCACGCGATCATGATGGCCGAGCGGCTGGCGGAGATCGCCGCTAACGCCAAGGTGCCTCTTGTTTTCAAGGCTTCCTATGACAAGGCCAATCGTTCCTCGGAACAATCTTATCGAGGGCCGGGACTGGCGGAAGGTCTGCGCATCCTGAAAAAAATCAAGGAGCGTTTCGGGATTTCGATCCTGACGGACATTCATGAAGCGTCTCAGGCGGCTCCCGCAGCGGAAGTCGCGGAGGTTCTGCAAATTCCCGCATTTCTTTCGCGGCAGACGGACTTGCTTGTCGCCGCGGGAAAAACGGGCCGCGTGGTGAACTTGAAAAAGGGACAATTCCTTTCGCCGTGGGAAATGGCCAACGCCGTGGAGAAAGTAGAGAAGACCGGCAACGACCGCATTTTTCTCACCGAACGCGGCGCTTCCTTCGGTTACCAGAATCTTGTCGTCGATATGCGCTCTTTTCCGATCATGCGAAAGACGGGATGTCCTGTGGTCTTCGATGTGACGCACTCGGTGCAGCTCCCCGGCGGAGCGGGGAAGTCCAGCGGCGGCCAGCCCGAGTTCATCGAGCCGCTCGCGCGAGCGGGCGTTGCCGTGGGAGTGGACGGCATTTTTCTCGAAGTGCACGAAAATCCCGGGAAAGCCCTTTCGGACGGAACCAATGCTTTGCCGCTTGCGGAATTGCCCGCGCTGCTCGGAAAACTCAAACAAATTGCCGCGCTGGTCCGCGGCTGGAGCGTGCAGTGAGCCCCGACCGGAGCCCCGACCGGAGCCTCGATACGGCGAGACGCGTTCTGCGCATCGAGGCCGAGGCGCTCACCGAGCTTCTTCAGAGGCTCGACGCGAGTTTCGAGCGGGCCGTGGATCTCTTGCTCGCCTGCAAGGGCCGCGTGGTCGTCGTGGGCATGGGGAAATCGGGCTTGATCGGGCGGAAAATCGCGGCCACGTTTTCGAGCACCGGCACGCCTTCGGTTTTTCTGCATCCGGCGGAGGCAGTTCACGGCGATCTGGGAATGCTGATGCGCGAGGACGTCGTGCTGGCGGTAAGCTACGGCGGCGAAACCGAGGAAATCGCGGCATTGCTGGAGACGATCAAGCGGCTAGGGCTGCGCATGATCACGCTCACCGGCCATCCAAAGTCCACGATCGCGGCGGCGAGCGATGGCGTGCTGGACGTCAGCGTCAAGGAAGAAGCGTGCTCGCTCAATCTGGCGCCGACGGCTTCGACGACAGCGGCCATGGCCATGGGTGACGCGCTCGCCGTTTCGCTGCTCGACCGCCGAGGATTCAGCCCCGGCGATTTCGCCGCGTTGCATCCCGGCGGGCGACTGGGAAAGAAACTTCTGCGCGTCGAAAATCTGATGCACTCGGGAGACGCCATGCCGCGCGTCCCCATCACCGCGAAAATGCCGGACGTCATTTACGAGATAAGCAAAAAAGGATTGGGCATGACGACCGTGGTGGACAGCGAGGGCCGCTTGGCGGGAATCCTGACCGACGGCGACTTGCGGCGATTGATGCAGCAGCGCGGGGCCGCCACGATTGACCTGGTTGTCGGCGAGTGCATGAACAAGACGCCGCAAACGCTCGCTCCGGCCGAACTCGCCGGCAGCGCCCTGCGCATTATGGAAGACCGGCACATCACTTCCGTCGTCGTGGCGGACTCCGGAAGGAAGCCGCTCGGCGTGGTCCATCTGCACGATCTCTGGACGCTGGAACTGTTTTAGCGGAATCGGTTTTCTCCTCTTTTCTCGGTGTCCTCTGTGTTAAAGATTTTGCCGTGACGCCGGAAAAGCTTTAACACAGAGGTCACAGAGAAAACCGAGGGCACGGAGAGTTAAGCGGACCATATAAAGATAGTTAGCAAATCAATTCCAATGGCAAAAAAGCAGACTGGCTCAAGATCTCTGATCGCGCGGGCCAAAAAAATTCGGGTGCTGCTGATGGACGTGGATGGCGTGCTGACCGACGGCCACATCTGGCTGCTCTCGCGCCGCGATGGAACGGCCAGTGAGATCAAAGGATTCAGCGCGTATGACGGGGCGGGATTGAAGCTCGCGCGCGCCGCGGGACTGCGCACCGGGATCATTACCGGCAGGGAATCAAGCGCCGTGACGCAGCGCGCCAGGGAATGCGAAATCGAGTTTGTGTATCAGCACCGCGCCACGAAACTCGGAGCGTTGGAAGAAATTATGCAGACGACGGGTGCAAGCGCACAGGAAGTCGCCTACGTCGGGGACGATCTCCCGGATCTTCCTGTGCTGCAACGCGTGGGCCTCGCGGTCGCGGTCGCCAACGCCGTTCCGGAAGTGAAGCGCGCCGCCCATTTTGTTACGACGCGTTCAGGCGGCGAGGGCGCGGTTCGCGAAGTGATCGAGCTGATCGTCAAGGCGCAAGGGAAGTGGGCTGAAGCATCGCAAGACGCCAAGGCCTAAGTTCGTTTTTGAGAGACTATCCTTCCGCTGTTTTCCAGCCCGCGCAAAAAGAAATTTATTTTGTCATTCCGAGCGAAGCGAGGAATCCCTCTTTCTTTTTATCGGTGCAACGCGAAGAGAGATTCCTCGCTTCGCTCGGAATGACAAAATATTGAGTTGTCGGCACTCCGAGTAGCCCGCCAGTACAGCTGTCCACATCGTCTCGCTAGGGACAGGAAGAAAGTCCGGCGAAACAAGCGGCTGCCGTCCTTATTTTTCTAGATAGTACGTTCGTACCATCACTTCCGTCCCACTCCACCGCAACTCTTATCCCGCTTCCGTGTTTTGTAGGGTGCTGGCCGGAATTTTTGCTCGGTATTCGGGGCCCGCCGCAATGATATCTGGCTTCGGTCTATTCAAACGAGTGGAGACCATCGAGTCTTCGCAGGAGACGAAAAATGAATTCCAGATTATCAAGTATTTTCATGGGGGTAGTGTTGGCAGCGATGCCTCTATTTTCAGTCGCATGCGGTTCCAGCTCCAGCGCCGATCAGGGCCCGGGGGGAGGCGGAACGCAAGACGGCAGCGTGAACATGATGGTCAGCGATGCCTCTACGGAAGATTGGGCTACCATCGGCGTGAAGATCCTGAGCATTTCACTTGTCCCGCAAGGTGGGGGAAGTCCCGTCAATGTTTTCACCGCCGGAAGTTCCGTGCCATCCATCAACTTGGTACAACTCGATCAACTCGGTGAACTCCTGGGAACTGTTTCCGTGCCAGCAGGTACGTACACGGGAGCGATCCTCACGGTCAGTGCGAATCAGGGTGATGTCACATTGGTAGTTTCGGCAGACCCGGAGACCGGCTTTGCGGGCACACCCGGGGCGACGATTCCGGCTGGCCAGATTCAAATCCAGGGTGCGACCGGCAGCGCGGGGAGTAAGACGGTCCCGGTCAATATAAATTTCGATCCCCCACTCGTTGTGGCGGCGAATCAAACGAGTGCGGTGGACGTGGAATTCGACCTCTCTCATCCCGCGTTCCTGGTGGGGCATGTTCCTCCGGCCTCAGGAGGTCAAACTATCTGGGCGGTGAATTTCAACAAAGGCCCCGTGCGCCATCACCCCATCCGTGACATTACGCGGCTGGTCCTTCGACACACGTACGGCACCGTGACCGGCGTTTCCTCGGATGACAGCTCCATCACCATCACCAAGGATTATCCGGTTGAGCCACCAACCAATCCGGAAACGGCTATCGCCTCCACCACGTCTCTCACGATTTTGGCGGACGCAACGAACGGGACGCTCTTCTATGACGTGGACGCAAAAACGGTTGTCACGATCAAGAACTTTTCCACCGTGGCGAATGGCTTGGCGGGCCGATTCGTTCGCGTCGCGGCTCGGTATCAATCCAACGGGTCGCTCGTCGCCGTGCGCATTTGGGCAGCCAACACCTTCAACAGCGTTTGGCTCAGCCCCGAAGGCCACGTGCTTCACGTCATTACGAACCCCGGCACGACTCCCGACATTATCGTCGTGCAAAACGAACTCGGCATCGGCATCCCACTGCAAGTGGATGACAACACCGAGTTCTTCTTCCGGACTCCGTGGAATGCCGTGGCGGACTCCACGCCCATCGGACAGGGAAAGATTTTCCTGACGAACAAAGACCTGGTGCGCGGATTCAAAATCCACGCCAGCGTTGTGGATCCTCTCGCGTCTCCGCTTTTGGCGCAGACGATTGACATCGAAATCGCCAGGTATGACGGCGGCATCTCCGCCGTAAATGGAAACAACTTCACGTATACACGGAAATTCAACACGTCCTCTGACAACTACATATTCGCACTGCCCTACATTTCCAGCGCCTCGCCGAATGGCACCGATCCCACGAGCGGCGCAGCGATCAACGGATTCAAGTGGTGGAATTTCACCTTTCCGACCATCGTCGATAGCGGCACGAATGCAATCCCGGATTTCGAGACCGCGACGAATGGCACGGTGAACTTCGGCGGCACGGCGGGAGCGTATCCTGCCTGGGGCGTAAGCTATGCGAAATGGAACGATCCTATACAAGCGAATGCCTGGGCTGTGCCGTGGGTGGTGCTGCTGCCCACTACGGTGCCCCAGGGTACGGCGGCCACCGGTTACTCCAGCGGAACTTTCACGTTGGCTGAGACCGGCGGTACCACGGATGTGCCGGTGAATCTGAGCACGACCTCGGGTTCAGGGACACTCGTGTACCAGGTGGATCGAACCAACGGCATCGTGACGGTCAGCGCTGTCGACATCACGAGCAGCGGCGGTCAAACTACAATTACGCAGAACCTCATCGCCGGGACTCCTGTTAAGGTCTACGGCATCCCGCAGTCCAATGCCACGATCAAAGCGTATGTGGTCATTTACTTCACCGGGACAATGCCGATGGCGACAGCGGTCGATTGAGCGTCCGAGTTTTTCAGGATGCCTTGATCGGAAGCGATCGATGCAGTTGAATAATGGGGCGCCAGTCATGGCGTCCCATTATCTTTTTTCGAGGCTCGATTCCGGGCAAAAGGCCCCGCCTCTGAAGAGGCGGGCTACAGCAATCTTCCT
>JGI12269J14319_10005925_pt1 | contig 10705 bp, 4 predicted proteins | sample PeaSoiSIISIP2007_FD_14319 | JGI IMG/M metagenome (IMG submission 14319) | reverse complement strand
GGGTGCGGCCGCCGACAGAAGCCTCTGAACAGCGGCACGAGTCGCCGGAATCACGCCAATCCCCTCCCCATGCAACCTCCTCCCCCTGCGGCCCCGGGTTCCAATCGCGCGCGGTTCATCGGACCGCAGCTGTTCCTCGTGATGGTGCTCGAGTTCTTCATCTGGGGGGCGTGGCTCCCGCTCGTGTGGACCTACCTGGGGGGCCTGGGCTTCTCCGGCAACGAGATCGCGCTGGTCGGCAGCACGTTCGCGCTGGCGTCCATTGCCGCGATCTTCTTCGGCGCACAGTGGGTCGACCGAACGTTCGCGGCGGAGCGCTTCATGACCTGCAGCCACCTGTTGGGGGGGCTGGCGATGATCGGGCTCTACTTCGCAAGGGGTTTCGGCTGGTTCTTTGCGCTGATGCTCGTGCACTCGCTCTGCTACGTTCCCACCGTGTCTGTGGCAAACTCGCTTGCGTTCTCCCACCTGAAGGATGCGCGGCGCCAGTTTGGATGGGTGCGCATGGGCGGGACCATAGGATGGATCATCGCTTCCTGGCCGCTCTACTTCGTCCTTAGGGGAATGACGGGGCCGGCGCTGCAGTCCGCGCTTGGCAACATCTTCCTACTGGCAGGCGGAGCCTCCATCGCGCTGGCGGCTTTCTGCCTGACGCTGCCCCACACCGCGCCGCCGTCCAAGGAGGGGGAGCCGTTGGCGTGGAAGGGCGCCGTCCGTCACCTCGCGACGCATCCCTACCTGCTGGCTCTCTTCCTGGTGACGTTCATCGACTCAACGATCCACAACGGGTACTTCCTGCTGACCGGCGGGTTCCTGGCGCAGGCCGGCGTCGCCCCCGAGAACATCATGCCGGTGATGAGCCTCGGGCAGGTGGCGGAGATCGTGACAATGGGGGCATTGGGCTACGTCCTGCGGAGGCTCGGGTGGAAATGGACGATGATTGTCGGCGTCCTGGGGCACGCCGGAAGATTCCTCGTGTTCGCCTATTGCAGCGACAGCATCCCGGCGTTGGTCGCCGTGCAGCTGCTGCACGGCATCTGCTACGCGTTCTTCTTCGCGACGCTCTACATCTTCATCGACGCGGCGTTCGCCCACGACATGCGAACGAGCGCCCAGGGGCTGTTCAATTTCCTCATCCTGGGCCTGGGCGACCTGGCGGCGAAATGGATCTTCATCCCCCTGCAAGCCTCGCTGACGCACGCGGGGGTCGTGGACTACCGGAGGCTCTTTCTGGCGCCGGCGGGACTTGCCCTGGTCGCGGCCGCCATCCTGCTGGTGGCTTTCCGCCCACCGCCCGGGCTCGGCACCACGGCGCGCGGCCCCGCCTCGGATTAGGACGCCCGCATTCCCGCACGCTGGCGGCGGCGGGAGGCAACCCGGTAGCGGATCATCCCCATGGGCTGCCCGCGGGGGCCGGGAGGCGCGGGGGCAGCTTCGGGCCCACCCGTCCAGTTAGGCGGTTGCGGGTCGAAGCAAGTTTTGCTCGTGTTCGCGGAGGTGAAAGAATCCCCCTCCGACACGGCAGGCCCAGGGCCTCCCCTCCCCGGGCGCATCGGGCCCGGGTTGCTGGTCTTCTGCGCGGCCGTCCTCGCCTACCTGCCGGCACTCCCGGGCGGCTTCATATGGAACGACGTCGACTATGTGACGGCTCCGGCGCTGCGCTCGCTGGGCGGCCTGGCCCGAATCTGGACCCAACCCGGGGCGACCCAGCAATACTACCCGCTTCTCCACAGCGCATTCTGGGTGCAGTACCGGCTCTGGGGGGACCACCCGCTCGGCTACCACGTCGTCACCCTGCTGCTGCACGCCGGCTCGGCGGTCCTGTTCGCGCTCGTCCTGCTCCGGCTGTTCGCCGGTCAACTGGGGCGCCGCTGCGCCGCAGCCCCATGGCTGGCCGCGCTGCTCTTTGCATTGCACCCGGTGCACGTCGAGTCCGTCGCCTGGATCGCGGAGCAGAAGAACACCCTCTCCCTCGCCTTCTATCTGGCGGCGGCCCTGGTCTATCTGCGTTTCGACGAGACGCGCCGGCCCCGAGCCTATGCCGCGGCGCTTGCGCTCTTCGCGTGCTCGCTCTTGTGCAAGACCGTCACGGCGACGCTGCCCGCGGCCCTGCTGGTGGCATTCTGGTGGAAGCGCGGGCGCCTCGGCTGGAGGCGCGACGTCCTGCCCCTCGTCCCCTGGCTCGCCCTGGGCGCGGCGTCGGGGCTCTTCAGCAGCTGGGTCGAGCGGGCCTACGTCGGAGCGCAGGGCAGGGACTTCGACCTGCCGCTCCTCTCGCGGGTGCTCGTCGCCGGCCGGGCCGTCTGGTTCTATGCCGGAAAGCTCGTCTGGCCGCTCGGCCTCAACTTCGTCTACCCGCGCTGGACGGTCGACGCCGCCGTCTGGTGGCAGTGGCTGTTCCCCGTGGGTGTGCTCGCGGTCGCCGCCGCCCTCTGGGCCCTGCGGCGGCGCTCCCGCGGTCCGCTGGCCGCCTTCATGCTGTTCGTCGGTTCGCTCTTTCCGGCGCTTAGCTTCGTCAACCTCTACGGGGTGCGCTACTCGTGGGTCTGGGACCACTGGCAGTACCTGCCCGATCTCGGCCCGCTCGCGCTCGCCGCGGCGGTTCTCGCCGCGGCCTGGCGGAGCGCGCCGGCGCGCCCCGGCTGGCTGGGCTTGGGACTCGCGGCCGCCCTCGCCATTCTGCTCGGCTCGCTCACGTGGGCCCACTGCGGGATGTTCCACGACAATCAGGCGCTCTACCTGGCGACCCTCGAGCGCAATCCCGGCTCATGGATGGCTCATAACAACCTGGGCCTCGCCTGGTCCAAGATGCCCGGGAAGCTGGACGATGCCATCGCCCAGTACGAGGAGGCGCTTCGCCTGAGGCCGGATATCGCCGAGACGCACACCAACCTGGGAAACGCCTGGTCCCAGATGCCCGGGAAGCTGGACGATGCCGTCGCCCAGTACGAGGAGGCCCTGCGCCTGGAGCCGGATTATGCCGATGCGCACTTCTATCTGGGCAACGCCCTGGTTCGCAACGGACGCATCCCCGAGGCAATCGAGCACTACGAGGAGGCGCTGCGGGCGCAGCCTGACCTGGCCGAGGCGAGCAACAATCTCGGGATGGTTCTCTGCCGGATGGGACGGATCCAGGAGGGAATGGGTCGCATCGAGGCGGCGATCCGGATCCAGCCGGATTTTGCCCAGGCGCACTTCGCCCGGGGCGCCGCCCTCCTGCAGACCGGGCGAAGGGACGAGGCGATTGCCGAATGCGAGAAGGTCCTGCAGCTAAGGCCGGGGGATCCCTCGGCGCTCAGGATGCTGGAGCTGATCCGCGCCTCGCGGTAGCCTCCGCTCGGCGGGGCCCGGGATTGCATCCCTGCGGCCGGGGGACTTGCCTCATCTCCCCCGGGCCCCCGGGGATTCAATGGACCCCGCCGCAGCCCCGCATCGGCCGCGTCAAAACGCCTCCTTCGGCTGCTTAAGGCTCTGCGCCTGCAGCAGCCCGATCAGGTGGCCCACGGCGTTCGCCAGGCGCTCCGCCATCTTCCTGTCATGCACGGCCGCAATGCCTGCCATTGTCGCGGCCTCCGCGTGGCCTTTGACCATCGAGACAATCCCCTGGCCGTCGTCGGTCCTCTGGTCGTTGAAGATCTCAACGATCGCGTCCTTCTCCGCATCCTTTCTCGGCAGGATGCAGACATAATAGTACGTGCCCAGGTCGACGCTCGGATTGTCCGTCTGGTTTGTCAGCTTCAGGTAATCCCTGTAATCCATGACGACCGATTCCGGGGAAATCTGCGATATCTTCATGCGCCACGTGTAGCTGGCGCTCACCTGCCTGGTGAAGCTCTTGTCCTTGGTGGCTTCCTTTTCGCCCTTGTCCGTCACGTTCCCGACAAAGGAGATCGCGCTCGTTATGGAGTAGCTCTCGCCATCCGCCTCCAGCGCCTTGTTGAAATGCGGGCATTCCGACCTGCCCGTCCAGGTGATCGTCCGCACCCAGTACAGGTCGCGCGATTCCGAGAAATTCTTGAAATCCTCCGGCTGCCACCTCGTCGGCGCGTCGGCCGTGTGCCATTCGGCCTGAAAGTCCGCACGGTGCTTCTCTATCCATTTCAGCGTGTCGTCCAGGGTCGCATCCGATTTTGCCCACAGGCGGCCGCCGCAGGACATCCCCAGCGCGAGGCCGATCGCTCCTAATATGATGTTGCCTTTCATCCGGGGTGGGTTTCCCCGCCGCTCGCGGGATATTGCGCATTCGTAACGGCCCGGGGCGCCGAACAAAAGATCTTTCTGGCGGGCGGGGCCCTGCCTGCGCCGCCGCCTCCCTTGCGCGGCCCCCGGGAAACCCCGGCCGCCGCCGCATGACCCGCCTTGTCCGTTCAGCCGAGCTCGGCCACGATCCTGGCGCCGTTCCTGAGCAGCGCTTCGGGAACGACGCTTCCCTTGAGCGCCTTGCCGTCGACATGAAGCGATTTCACCCCGCGGCACACCCCGGCGGGGTTCTTAACCTCGATGCTGAGCTTCTTGCCGCGGAAGACGCGGACCGCCGAGAATCCCGGCCAGGACTTCGGGATGCACGGATCTATGCGCAGGCCCTCGATCTCGGGCCGGATTCCCAGGATGTGCTGGGTGGCCGTGTAGTGCGCCCATGAGGCCGTGCCCGAAAGCCACGGGATGCGCGAGCGCCCCGACTTCCCCGAGGTCGGGGCGTGGGTGCTCTGGCAATGGACGTAGGGCTCGACCTCGCGCAGGTCGGCCCGGTCGTTCTGGGCGGACGGCATGAACGCCCTGTAGTAGGCGTACGCCTGGTCGCCGTTTCCGGCTGCGATCTCGGCCAGGACCACCCAGCTCTGGGTGTGGCAGAAGATCCCGCCGTTCTCCTTGTTGCCGGGATTGAAGAGCACGGCCCGCATTATCTTGACCGGCGTCCTGGCGAACGGCGGGTTGCAGAGCGCCACGCCGAACTCGGAGGCCAGTCGGTCCCTCACGGCCCGCAGCGCGAGCTTGGCCTGCCTTGGGGTGGCCGCTCCGGAAATTATGGCCCAGCACTGCGTGTTGAGGTAGATCCGGCCCTCGCGGGCCTTCCGCGACCCGAAGACGACGCCGTCCTCGCTGATCGCCCAGATGAACCACCCGCCGTCCCAGCAGACTCTGGCGATCCTGCGGTCGAGCTTCCCCAGCTCGCCGAGCGCCCACCTGCTCTCTGCCGGCCGGCCGAGCATCGCCGCGATCTCCGCGTAGGTCCTGAGCCCCAGGCGCACCTGGAACGAGACGAAAACCGATTCCCCCTTGTAACCCAGCTTGAGGCAGTCGTTCCAGTCGGCGGAGAGCCCGCAGGGCAGCCCGTGCCTGCCCACCCTCTCGAGGTTGAATTCGAGCGCCCGCCGCAGGTGGCCGAGCACCGTCGCGCGCCCGCGGTCCGCGTACGCGACGACCTCGTCGTAGAACGCCGCGTCGCCCGTCTCGGCGACATAGGCGGGTATCGCGTTGAAAAACCACAGGCAGTCGTCGCTGCGGTAGTTCTGGGGCGGGGTCGGCTTCATCTTGCCCGGCACGTGCGACCACGGGCGGATCTCGGGCTGCGCGCCGCCCGTCGCGTCCTGCCCCGAGAGCATGAGCACAAGCCGGCCTCGCACCTCCGCCGGCACAATCCCGGTGACGCCAAGCATGTCCTGGACGGTGTCGCGGAAGCCGAAGCCGTCCCGCTGGTCGCCCGTGTAGACGAGGGAGCACGAGCGCGACCACTCGAATGTCACCAGGGCGTTGTACGCCCCCCACACGTTTGCCATGTGGTCGAACTCCGGGTCGGGAGTCTTCACCTGGAGGGCATCGATAAGCCCGTGCCAGTGGCGCTTGAGCTTCGCCAGCTCGCGGTCGACGGCCCCGGCCGAGGCGAAGCGGGCCCGGATACGCCTTGCGCGGGCATGGTCGCCGATCCCGAGCAGGACGAGGACGTCGGCGGAGGCGCCGGGCGCCAGTTCCAGGTTGCTCTGGATTGCACCGCACCCGTTGTCGGAAAACTGCTCATGGTTGCCGCAGGCGCCCCGCTCCACCGCCTCGGGCCGGTCGAAGCTGCGGTAAACCCCGAGGAACCTCTCCCGCTCGCAGTCGAAGCCGGCGATCTCTCCGCCGAGCTGCGTCATCCACCACCAGCGCGACTGGTCCTTGTTCGCGAAGTTGGTCGAATCGTAGGGCAGCCGGCGGCAGGAGGAGGCGAGAATGAATCCGTCGCGCCAGAGGGCGTCGGAGATGTACTGGGTGTACTGGATGTTCAGCGTGTCCTGGACGACGTTCCACTCGGTCGTGAATTCGCAGAACGAGAAGACGCTCAGCCTGCGCGCCCGCTCGCCGGTGTTGGTGACCCTGAGGCGCCAGTACTCGAACTCCTGGCCCAGAGGCACGAAGTACGTGGCCTCGCTGCGGATGCCGCGCCACTCGCTCTCGATCACGGCGTAGCCGGTGCCGAACCGGGTGGTCGTCGCGTACTCGCCCAGGGGCTTACCGACCGGCTGCCACGCCGCGGACCAGTAATCGCCGCTTTCCCGGTCCCGGAGGTAGAACTGGCGCCCAGGCATGTCCATGGGTATGGCGTTGTAGCGGTGCCGCAGGAAGCGCCCCTCGGCGGGGGACTGCGCGAAGCTGTAGCCGCCGGCGCTGTTCGTGATGATCGCCCCGTACCGGCGCGAGCCGAGGTAGTTGGACCACGCCCGGGGCGTGTCGGGCCTTGTGATCACGTACTCGCGTGCGGCGTCGTCGAAATGACCGTATCTCATGGTGGTGTCGGATAATCGGCCTGGGTTTTTCGGGGACCCCTGGGCGGATTCAAAGGTTCGTCGACGTTGAAGGAGTTGGCACCGCTTGTCCATCCCTGGCAAGGGACGGGCCCGCGCAGGCAAGATCCCCGTCGCCCTGCTTCGGATTGCAAACTTTGCCGATGGTTTCATGCTCGGAGATCCTGCGACCGGACCCCCTGCCACGCCCGGCACCCCCCTCTTCCCGCCCCAAGACACGCGCGGCCTCAACGTGAAGCGACGCATCGAACGGCACACGCTTGCCATACTGGCGGCCATCTCCTGGTTGGAGGCTCCGCGTCCGCGGCCCAACCCGTCACGCTGAGCGAGGTCGACGAGGTCATCCCCACCTATCAGTCGGGGCCGCCGGCACCGGATCCGATGTTCTATTTCGGCCGCGTGCAGCAGGGCGCCCAAGGTCGAATCTATCCGGACACCCTCAACAACAACCTCACGAACCGGAAGGCCCAACAGACGTACCATCTCGTCTACCTGGAGAACGAGCTCATAAGGATCGCCATCGCCCCGCAGATCGGCGGCCGCCTCTTCTCGGCCCTGGACAAGACCGACAACTTCGACTTCGTCTACCGCCAGCATGTCATAAAGCCGGCTCTGATCGGGTTGCGCGGCGCGTGGATCTCGGGAGGCATCGAATGGAACATCCCGCATCACCACCGCGCGAGCACGTCCACTCCCGTGCAGTACACCACGCAGGAGAATGCGGACGGCAGCAGGACGGTCTGGGTCGGCGAGCTCGAGATCCGCCACCGCATGGCCTGGGCCGTCGGCTGCACGCTGCGGCCGGGAAGCTCCGTGCTCGAGTGCACCGTGCGCATCCTCAACCGCACGCCTCTCCAGCACTCGATGCTGTTCTGGGCAAACGTCGCCGTAAGCGTGAACCCGGACTACCAGGTCATCTTCCCCCCGAGCACCCAGTTCGTCACGTACCACCTGAAGCGTCAGTTCACGACCTGGCCCCTCGCGACAGGGCCTTACAACGGGGTCGTCTGGAACGGCGAGGACGCCAGCTGGTACAGGAACCATCCCGCCGCAACGTCCATGTTCGCATGGAACTGCCCGGACGACTTCTTCGCGGGCTATGACCACGCGCGGCAGGCGGGCACGATGAGCATCGCCGACCACCACCTGGTCCCGGGCAAGAAATTCTGGACGTGGGGCAACAGCCCGCACGGCCGCATGTGGGACAACATCCTCACCGACGACGACGGCCCCTACATCGAGCTCATGACCGGCGCCTACTCCGACAACCAGCCCGACTATTCGTGGATGCAGCCCTTCGAGACGCGCTCGTTCAATATGTTCTGGTATCCGTTCCGGGGCATAGGCGGGGTCAAGAACGCGAACCTCGAGGCCGCCGTGAACCTCGAGGCGAAGGGCGGCGCGGCTCAGGTCGGCTTTCACACGACGTCGGCCCATCAGCACGCGAGGGCCCGGCTGGCCGCCGGCGGCCGGACAATTCTGGACGAGGAGATTTCGATCGACCCGGGCAGACCCTACGCGAGGCGGGTGGCGCTTCCCGCCGGCGCAGGCGAGACCGGCCTCCGCGCTTCCCTGCAGGACGGCGGCCGCGAGCTAGTCGCCTATTCGCCGGTGTGGCCGGCTCCGGAGGCAATGCCGGAGCCCGTGACGCCGCCGGAGCCGCCGAGGGACATCGCGACCGGCGAGGAGCTCGACCTTGCGGGGCAGCGCATCAGCCAGTTCCACGACCCCCTGCATGACCCCGTGGCCTACTGGGAGGAGGCCCTGCGCCGCGATCCCGGCGACACCGAGGCACACCTCAACCTCGGGCTGACCGACATGCAACAGGCCCGCTTTGCGGAGGCCGAGGGGCATTTTCGCGCGGCCCTCGCGCGGCTGACAGAGAAGTACACGTCCCCGAAGGACACGGAGCCCCTCTACTACCTCGGCGTGGCCCTCAAAGCGCAGGGCAAGAGCGACGAGGCCTTCGACGCCTTCTACGCGGCCTCGTGGAGCCAGGGGTGGCGGGCGCCCTGCTATTTTTCCCTAGCGGAGATCTCCGCGGCGCGCGGAAACTTCCCCGAGGCGCTCGACCTCGTGGACCGCTCCCTCGACGCGAATGCGCTCAACGCACGAGCCTACGGCCTGAAGGCCGCGGTGCTGCGCCACCTGGGCCGGGGCGTTGAGGCGCGCTCGGTGGTCGATCTGGCCTTGTCCAAGACCGATCCGCTCGACGTGCGCCTGATGGCTGAGCGGTGGCTCGCCTCCAAGGACGCGCAGTCGGCGGGCCCCCTGTTCTCGGCGATGAACGGGTTTGTCGCCACGGCGCAGGAAATCGCCTCCGAATACGGCAATGCGGGCCTATGGCGGGACGGACTCGACGTGCTGTCGGCGGCCGCGGGTGAACAGGGGCCCGCGGGCCGCTCGCCGATCGTCCTGTACTACCTCGGCGACTTCGCGGAGAGGCTGGGGCTCGCGGACCAGGCGGCCGGCTACCGGCGGGAGGCGGCCAGGCAGTCCCCGGATTATGTCTTTCCGTTCCAGTTCGAGCTCATCCCCATCCTGCGCCGGGCGATGGAAGCCGACCCAGGGGACGCGCACGCGCCCTACTACCTCGGAAACCTGCTCTTCGACTGGCAGCCCGCCGAGGCGCTCGCCCTCTGGGAGAAATCGAGCGCCCTGGATTCCTCGTTTCCCGTCGTCTGGCGAAACCTTGCGATCGGCCTCCGGCACACCGGCGGGGATGCGGCGCAGGCGAGGGCAATCGCCTGCCTCGAGAAGGCCGTATCGCTGAGCGACGCCTACCCGTCCCACCTTGTCGAATTGGACGGCTTGTACGCGGAGGCCGGCGAGCCCGTGGCGAGGCGCCTTGCGCTCCTCGAGCAGCATCGCGGCATCCTTGCGGACAATGACGAGGGCCTTGCCCGCCTGATCGGCCTGGAGACGGCCGCCGGCAAGGCGGGCGACGCGATCAGGCTCCTGCAGGGACACCTGTTCAACATCTGGGAGGGCGTCACCCGATTCGACACCGGCGACCTGTGGGTCGGCGCCCATCTCGCGCGCGGCCGGGCCGAACTCGCCTCGGGCAGGGCGCGCGAGGCCCTTGCCGATTTCCAGGCCGCCCTGGAGTTCCCCCCAAACCTGCGCGCCACGCCCTGGGAGGACACCGGAAGCAGCGCCATTGAGGTGGGCTACTGGATCGGCATCGGACACGAGGCAGTGGGCGAACAGGCGGAGGCGGGGGACGCGTGGCGCGCCGCCGCCGCCGCCGCGCTCCCAAGGTTTCCCCGCGACCCTGACTCCACCGCCGCGTTCAGGCGCGACGTGCAGCGCGCCTACCAGGCGATGGCCCTTCAAAGGCTCGGAGATGCGAAGGCTGGCGCCATCTTCCGCGACCTTTGTGCGGCGGCGGATGCCATCCCTTGGTTCCCAAAGGGGCCGTCCCTGCGTTCCCGCACGGCCAATGCGCACTACCTCGCAGGTCTCGGCTACGCCGGGCTCGCCGACCCCGAGAGGGCGCGCGCCGAATTCAAGTCCGCGATGGCCGCCAGCCCGGACAATCTCGGGGCCTCACTCGAGCTCGACGCACCCCTTAAGTGACTTCAGCGGGGCCTCGCGAGCCGCAGAAAGACCGTGTTCGTGTAGCCGTCCCGCATCAGGAGCGGCGGCCGGGCGTAGTTGCCGAGTCCGAAGTCCTCGTAGTTCCAGTCGTTGTCGATCAGCATCCGTACGCCCGGCTGGAGGGCGCGGTAGCCCGGGTAGACTTCGAGGCGCACGGAGGCGGAGCCGTCGGACAGCGCGGTCAGCGCCGCGCCGGCGCCGTCGACCCACGCCGAGGCCTCCAGGATGTTCTCCTTCATAGCGCGCCAGTCATTTGACCCGGCTCCGGCCGGGTCCTCGCGCTGCCCGAACGGCGCGCCCGCGGCGGACGACGGCTCGCGCCGGGC
>JGI12269J14319_10005922_pt1 | contig 10709 bp, 7 predicted proteins | sample PeaSoiSIISIP2007_FD_14319 | JGI IMG/M metagenome (IMG submission 14319) | reverse complement strand
AGGCGCTCGGCGGCCCGGGCCGTGAGGGTCTCGTCGAACACCTCGACCCGCGCCCGCCCGCTCTGCTTGGCGTGGTACATGGCGGCATCGGCCTGGCGCAGCACGTCGTTGGGATCGTCGCCTCGCAACCCGAAGGCGACGCCGACGCTGGCCGACACGAAGCACTCCACCCCGTCGAGGACGAAGGGGCGGTCGAAGGCCGTGAGGAGGCGCCATGCATAGGCGACGGCTCCCTTGCGATCGGTGAGCCCCTCGACGAGCACGGCGAACTCGTCACCACCGAAGCGCGCCACGAGGTCGCCGGCGCGGGCCGTCGACTCGATGCGGCGGGCCACCTCGATCACCAGCTCGTCCCCGGTGTTGTGGCCCCGGCTGTCGTTGACGTACTTGAAGTGGTCGACGTCGAGGAAGCAGACGGAGATGGGCGGCCCCGGAAGTTGGCCGCGCGTCAGGCACTCGGCCAGTTGCTCCACGAACAGGGCCCGGTTGGGCAGGCCGGTCAGGTGGTCGTGGGTGGCCTGGTGCTCCAGTCGGCGCTCGAACTCCCGTCGTTCGGTGACGTTGCGGGCCGTGGCGGTGATCACGAGCCCTTCGGGCGTCTCGATCGGGCCCAGGACGATCTCCATGGGGAATTCCATGCCGTCCCTGCGCACGCCCGAGACGTCGGCCACGTCGCCGATGACGAGCGTGCGCGGGTTGCGGCTGAAGTCGTCGTAGTAGTCGCTCAGGACGTTCTGGATCCTGGGGGTCACGAGGCACTCGACGTTGCGGCCCGACAGCTCCTCGGGCTCGTAGCCGAAGAGGCGACCGACCTGGTTGTTGGCCTCGAGGATGACCCCGTCCGCGCTCATGACGATCATGGCGTCGGGGGCGGACTCGATGAGGGACCGGAAGTGGGCCGCGTCACGACGTTGGTGCTCGAGCCGCCGGGCGCTGCCCAGGCCGTGCCCGGCGTGGGCGGCCAGGAGCTCGAAGGCGGCGATCTCGTGGTCCTCGACCACGCGTCGGGTGCGGGTCCCGCCCACGAGCGTGGCGGCGAGCTCCCCCTCGACCCACACCGGGGTGGCGATCACCGTGCGGAACCCGTCGGCCCGCAGTTCCGGAAGGCCCCCGCTGCGTTCGAGGTAGTCGTCGACGACGACGGTCCGGCGTTCGTCGAGGACGAGGGCCACCATGCCCCGGTCGGAGCTGTGCGCCGCTTCGACGTAGGAGTCGGGCAGCCCCCGAGGGTGCATGACGCGGTAGTTGCGGCGGTCGTCGATGAACTCACAGATGTTGGCGGCCTCGAACCCCAGCTCGATGACGGCGTCTACCGCCCAGGCCAGGATGGCGTCCTCGTCGAGGGTGTCGAGCTGCCGGCCCAGACCGGCCACGCGGCTCCACAGGCTGGCGCGGTGCTCGTGCTCGACGGTGGCTCGCTCCCGGAACACGAGCTCGCCGGTGAGCTGGACCGAGATCAGGTCGGCGGCGCCCGCCGTGGCCAGGATCATGCCCACGCGCAGGACCAAGGTGGCGGTGCCGATGTGCCAGCCGCCCCCGGCCAGCGCGGCCACGTAGGCGGCCACCGTGAGCACGGTCAACGTGATCCGTCCCCGGCGCGGATAGGAGACGTTCGCCATGAACAGGCACTGCAGGAGATAGACGAGATAGAGGTCGGAGTGGCTCCCGCCGGTGAGGTCGATGCCGATCGACACCAGTGCGATGTCGAAGAGGGACCAGACATAGAGGATCGGCAGGACGAGACCGCGCCGGGTGAGGGACTCCCAGGGGAGCACGGCTATGGGGATGGTCCCGACCATGGCGACGCCGATGAGCACAAAGAACGGAGCACGCGAGAGCGGGTAGTGGCCGGGGAGCAACGCGTAGAGGAGCATGACCACGAGCACGGCCACCGTCGACGCCACACCGACGCGGATCGACTGTAGGCGCACCTCGTCCAGAGCGCCCATCAGCCGCGGGGAGTCCGCCGTCCGGTTCCGGTCCCCGAAGATGTCACCCACAGTCTTGAGCCGCCTGACCGCGGAGCCCACGAGGTCGCCTTGCCCGGTTTGCTCTCCGCTCACCTGAGCGCGGTCCGCGCCGGACGCGTCCGGCGCAGGTGCGACGAGCGAGACCGGTGCATCGGAGCGCGAGGACGCCCGCACCACGGGCGCGACGGCGTGCGAGGTGACGGTCGGTCCGTCTTCGGGTGATTCCGAGCAGCGTTCACCGGTCACCGCCGACGGCCGCGCGATGCGACCAGGTGCCCCCACTGCAGAAGATGGTAACGGCGGCGAGGGGAGTTTCAGGGAGCTTTGTGCGGACGTTGTGCGAACGTATTGATTTCACCCGTCGCACGACAAGCGCACGGAAAGTCGCATGGAAAGAGCGCAAACAAGAGCGTCGGGAGACGAGCGCGCCCGCGCCGCACCGGGCGGGACCAAGCCGGCCCCGACGCTCATGTGTGGGGGGACGCAGATGTGTGGGGGAGATGTGTCGAGGAATTGTGTTGACATGCGGTGCGCCCTGACGCGCGGCGGGAGACCGGTGGAGGGGCTCGACCCACTGCCTGCCCTGACGACGGGAGGCGGATCCGGAGCACGCCGCCGGGGCCCCTGGATCCGGGTGGGCCGGCCCGGAGCGGGCCGGGCGCCCGCCCGCCCCTCGCGACGGGGATTGCCACGTATCCAGCGTGGCGGAGGCGTCTCTCACTGTGAGAGATGCAAAACGCCTCGCCCGCCTCCGGGAGCCCAGTGGACCTCTTATGGTGACCGACTCAGCCCGTACAGTGGTCAAAGCAGGGCCCGAGCGGGCTTCAGCGGCCAATGGAGCAGTGGCGGGCGCCTCGATCGAGGGGCTCTGGCTCCAACCCCTGATGGGCGGCACTATCAGTGATGATACCGCTATTTTTTGTGATCTCACCGAGATCGAAGGGGACGGGCTCCGCCGGCGAGCCGCCACGGGGGCCGGCCAGGGCCCCTCCACCGGGGTCGGACCGGGCGAGCTCGGGACGTTGGTCAAGCGCGGCCTGAAATGGGCGTTCGCCGGTGCCTTCGTGATGCGCTTCGGCACGTTCCTGACGGGCCTGATCATGGCCCGGATCCTCTCCCCCCGGGACTTCGGGGTCTATGCCGTGGGATTCGTGGCGCTCACCGTCACCGCCAGTATCAACGACATCGGCATCGAGCCGACGCTCGTCCGGTGGCCCCACGACCTCGACGACGTGGCCCCGACGGCGATCACGGTGGTGATGGCATTCAGCATCGTCCTGTTCGCCGGCTTCTGGTTCGCCGCCCCCGCCTTCGCCCGGGCGTTCAACACGCCGGACGGAACCGGCGTCATCCGGCTCATGTCGGTGGGACTGATCATCAGCGGGGCGTTCACGGTGAACTCCGCCATGTCCAACCGCGCCTTTCGCGTGCACGTCCGGACCTCGGGTGAGGTGGCGGCGATGGTGGTGGCCATCGTCATGACGATCGGGCTTGCGAAAGCGGGATTCGGCGCCTACAGCTTGGCGTGGGGCAGCATCACCGGCAACCTCGTCATCGGGAGCGTGCTGTTCATCTGGGCGCCGGCCCGTTACCGACCCGGCCTGGACTGGCCCACGGCACGGCTCCTCCTCCGACACGGGCTGCCGCTTGCGGGCGCGGGGCTGATCGTGGTCGCCACCCTCAACACCGACACCATCGTCGTCGGCCGCGTGCTCGGGCCGGTGGCTCTCGGATTCTACGTTCTGGCATGGAACGTCTCGAATTGGCCGGTGACCCTGTTCTCAGGAGCGGTCAACAACGTCTCGCTGGCGGGTTTCGCCAAGCTGCAGCACCACCAAGCCGAGCTCAGCCGAGCCTTCGCCCAGGCGGTGGGCGCGGTCGTGGCGGTCACGCTGCCCTTTTTTCACGCTGCCACCGCCTTGACCTTTCTCGCCCTCCTCGCCGCCATGCGTGCCGTCACGCTGATCTCGACCGACGCCCTGGTGGCGGCGGGCCATGGCCGGACCGCGCTCGGCCTGCAGGGCCTTTGGTTGGCGGCGCTCATCCCGTCGCTGGTCATCGGGGCCCATCTGCACGGCATCGCGGGTGTGGGACTCGGCCACGTGGTAGTGGCAGGTGCGGTCGTGCTACCGGCGTTCGCGTGGGCGCTTCGACGCAAGGGGTTCTCGCTTCGGCTCATCGGCCGGGCTGTCGCTTGGCCCGTTACCGGTGGTTTGTGCGTCGCCGTGGTGGCGACGGTCGTCTCGCATCTTCCCCTCCCTGACATGGCGCGCCTGGCTCTCGGCGGCACGCTGGGCCTAGCCGTGTACCTGACCGTCATCAGGTCGCTGTGGGTGCCCATCCTCGAGGCCCGCCGCTTGAAGCGGAGGGCGATGGCACTGTGACCCGCGAACGTGAACCTCGGAAAGAGATGTGAAAGGAAAGAAGATGGACGTTGTAGCAAGGCTCCAGAAGGACCGGCCGAGCTTCCACCAGCGCGGCGCGGCGAAATGGGACTCGCTTCCCGAGACGCTCAGGCAGATCCAGCGCTCTGTGCCTGACGGTGGCACGACGCTCGAGACGGGATGCGGGGCGTCGACCGTCGTCTTCGCCGCGTCGGGGGCGCACCACACGGCCATCAGCCCGGACCCCGACGAGCACCGGAGGGTCCGCGAGTACTGCGATCGGATCGGGGTCGATCACAGCCGGCTGCGGTTGGTGGTCGGGCTCTCGGACGAGGTGCTCCCGGGGATGCCGGCCGAACGGGTGCTCGATGTCGCCTTCATCGACGGTGCGCACTCCTTTCCCTATCCCGCCCTCGACTGGTACTACATCACCAGGATGCTCAAGATCGGCGGGCAGCTCGTGTTCGACGATGTCCCGGTACCGGCCGTGGCCCCGTTGTTTCGGCACATGAGCCTCGAGCCCAACTGGCGCCTCGAAGCCGTCCTCGACGATCGCGCCGCGGCGTTCTCCCTGCTCGCCCCGCCTGCGCCCGAGGAATGGAGCAGTCAGCCCTTCAACGCCGCATATCCCGACTACAGCTTCGTCTCCCTGCCGGCGCGCTCACGGCTCCTGGCTGCGCACCGGGTGGGGCGGCTGCGGGCCGAGATGGCCAGACGCTTTCCCCACCTGCGCCAGACGTGGAAGGAGCTGTCGAACCGCGTGGACTCCGACGCGCGTGATGATCTCGCCGTTGCGGAGGAATCGGAGGCGGCGCAGCGCGTCGGCGCGATCTGACCCGCGTCAGTGCATCGAGCGCGACGGCGCCCCGCCGCGGGCCGCGCTCGCGAGCAGCGCCGTCATCTGCTCGGCGCGAGCCGCCCAGTCGTGTCTCCGCGCGAATGCCTGACGCCGGTCGACGGCGACCCCGTCTCGCCGTGAGCGGGACGCCGATCGGGCTGCGGCCGCAAAGCGCCCCGGTGCATCCTCGATGACCACCAGGTCGGTCCCGAGCCAACGGGTGGCCGGAAGGTCGGTCGCAACCACCGGCACGCCGGCGGCGAGGTACTCCAAGGTCTTCAACGGGAAGCTCGCGACGTTGAACTCGCTGTGGTCGTAGGGCACCAGGCCGACGTCGACGGCGGCCAGGTAGGCCGGCAGCCGCTCGAAGGGCTGCGGCCCGACCCACTGGACGTTGGGGCGAGCGAGCATGCGGTCGACTCTGGCCGGCTCGAATTGCGGCGCGCGCGGGCCGACGATGAGGAGGGACATCACCCCGGCGACGGCCTCGAGCAAAGCCAGGTCGGTGCGGGCGTTGAGCTGGCCTACGAAGCCGGCGACAGGAGGAGGGATCGAGACGTCGGAGGCGGGCTCATCGGCATGGCCGAAGGCCGCCGAGTCGCAGCCGAAGGGGATCATGTCGGAGGAGAACCCCCGCTGCGCCCAACGGTCGCGGACAGCCGGGCTGGAGGTGATGATGATGTCAGCGCGTCGGGCCGCGGCGAGCTCGGCACGCTCCATCCGTCGTACGTCGAGCCCCATCAGACCCGCGCCTGCGGTGAAGTCGTCCTGGGCCCAGTACACGGCCAGGTCCTCGTCGGCCGCGCCGAACGCGGGCCAGCCGGGGTGGGTCACGATCAGGGCACTCGGTCTGGAGCCCAGCGCCAGGAGGGCCCGGCGCAGTTGGTGCCGCAGGAGCCGGTCGGTGAAGGGCACGAGCGCCCCGCTCCGTCCCTTGGGCGGGATCACGGGGGTGAGCCGTGCCAGCCCCGGGCCCACGACACGGAGCCGGGGGCCGTCCAGGGCAGGTCTGAGCTCCGGGTGGTTGCGGGGGGTGAGCCGGGACATCGGGGGGTCGACGTAGAGCACCGGCACATGGGCCCGCACGTGTTCGGCCATGTGCTGGTCGGCCAGCTTGATCCCGTCCCAATTGTTGGCCGCGCACAGCACGATCACCCGGTCCCAGGCACCTGACGATCGCCCGTCGTCGAGACCCGGCGGTTCAGACCCCATGCGTGTTCCACCGTCGCCACCACCGCCAGGCCTGGAGCCTGTGGACCGCGGTCGTGGCGTACGCGGGGGGGAGCCAGGTGAGGATGCCGGACCCCACTCGGCGTTCCACGCCCCGCCTCCACCGCAGCCCTCGGTGGCCCGAAAGGCGACGGGCGTGAGGATCGGCGCCCAGGGCGAAGGCTTCGAGCTCCGCCACGGCCGCGGCGTCCATCTGCATCCGGTCCATGCCGTGGCACGCCGCCCACAGGGCCTCGCGTGCCAGCGCCCGCCCGGCCTGGGCGCGCAGTCGCGACGGGTTGTCGAGGAACCGTCCGTGGTCCTCGAACACCGCGTCGAACGCGGCCTTGCGTTGGCGTAGGTCGGCCGCCGGCGTGGTGAAGCGTGTCCGGGCCATGCTTGCCGCGTGCATGCGGTAGTACGCCTGGTCGACTCCCCCGAGGAAGGCCACGTCCGCGTGGGCGGCGAGCCGGAGCCACATCTCGAGATCACCCGAGTGCGGAAGGTCGATGCGGTAGCCGCCCACACGATGCTGAAGCGAGGTGCGGACGACGACCTCGGGGGACGAGATGCAATTCGTGGCGGTCCGGCAACGCTGGGAGATCCAGTCACGCCCCTTCCAGATCCGCAGCCGCGGTTCACCGGTGCGGGCCGGGGGCCGGTTGTCGTCGTCCTTGAACCGGAGCGACCGCCCATAGGCGAAGCCCACCGTCGGGTGAGCGTCGAGGACCCGGGCCGCTCGGAGCAGTGCGCCCGGTGCGAGGAGGTCGTCGGCCGAGAGGATGACGCAGTAGTCGCCGTGCGCCCATGTCAGGCCCTCGTCGTAGGTCGCCAAGTGGCCCCTGTTCTTTTCGTGGCGACGGAACTCGACCCTGGGGTCGCCTGCCGCCAGGCGCTCGCCGACGATCGCGGTCCCGTCGCTGGAGCAGTCGTCGATGACCAGGACCTCGACGTCAAGCTCTGTCGTCGCCTGGCTCAGCGCGCTCTGGACGCAATCGGGAAGATAGTGGGCGTAGTTGTAGCTAGGGATGACCACGCTGACCGAGCTCATCGCTCTACCCGGGCCTCGTCAGGGGCAGAGCCCATCATCGGCACCTGCTCGAGCCCTTCGTGGGCGGATCGCAGCCGGTAGCGAAGTCCACAGCCGCACACAAGGTCTTCGCCGAGGCGCGTCCCGCACCTGCACATCCAACCGACGGCCCGGGCCGGGTTTCCCACCACCATGGCGTGGGCGGGCACGTTGCGGGTGACGACCGCCCCGGCGCCGACGAAGGCATAGGCGTGGAGGGTGGTCCCGCACACGACCGTCGCGTTGGCACCCACGGTGGCCCCCCGTTCCAACCGGGTGGGCACGGCCTCGTCCGCACCCTTCTTCACCGCGGCCCGGGGATTGCGGTCATTGGTGAAGATGCAGTTCGGGCCGAGGAAGACGTCGTCCTCGACGACGACGCCGTCGAAGAGCTGGACGCCGTTCTTGATCGTGACACCGTCGCCCACCCGGACGCTTCCCTCGACGAAGGCGTGGTCGCAGATGTTGCAGTCGGCACCGATGACCGCGCCCGGAAGAACGTGGGCGAAGGCCCAGATGCGGGTGCGAGCCCCCACACGGTCGCTCTCGCACAGTGCTTGGGGGTGGATGAAGACCGACGGGTCCATTGGACGGCTCAGCCCAGAGCAGCGGCCAGGGCCGCCACCACTCGCTCTTGTTGCGCCTCGTCCAGGTGGGGGTGCATCGGGAGCGACAGGATCTCATCCGCCGCCCTCTCGGCCACGGGAAAGTCTCCTCGGGCGTGTCCGAGGGGGGCGAAGGCGCCCGTCAGGTGGATGGGAGTGGGGTAGTGGATACCGGCCGGGACCCCGGCGGCGTGCATTGCCGCGTGCACGCGGTCGCGTTCGGGCACGCGCACCACGTAGAGATGCCACACGTGGGCGTTGTCCTGGCGCGTCGAAGGTCGTACCACGCCGGGCACACCCGCCAGCATCGCGTCGTAGCGTCCTGCCGCGTCGCGCCGGGCCGCGTTCCAGCGGTCCAATCGGGCCAGCTTGGCGTTGAGCACGACGGCCTGGAGCGTGTCGAGTCGAGAGTTGAACCCGAGCGTTGGATGCTCGTAGCGGGTCAGGCTGCCATGGTTCCGCAGCGCCTCGACGGATCGCGCTATGTCTCGGGAGCTGGTCACGACGGCACCTGCGTCGCCATAGGCGCCCAGGTTCTTGCCGGGATAGAAGCTGAACGCCGCCGCTGCCCCCCAACTCCCGGCGCGCCGCCCCCCCTGGCTGGCCCCGTGCGCCTGGGCGGCATCCTCGACGACCACGAGCCCGGCTCCCGTGGCCGCGGCGCCGATCTCGTCCATGGGCGCCAACTGGCCGTAGAGGTGGACCGGCACGACGGCCCGGGTGCGCTTCGTGACGGCCGACGCGACCGACGCCGGGTCCATCAGGAGGTGCACCGGGTCACAGTCGACGAAACGCGGGGTCGCTCCGGTGCGGGCCACCGCGCCGGCGGTGGCAATGAAGGAGTTGGCGGGGACGATCACGTCGTCACCCGGTCCGACCCCGACGGCGCGTAGGGCCAACTCGAGAGCGTCGGTACCGTTGGCGACTCCGACGGCGTGGGCCACGCCGCAGTATCGGCTCCACGCCTCCTCGAATACCCCGACGTCGGGGCCGTTGATGAACGAGCCCTCTCGCATGACCTGGTCCATGGAAGGCACGACCTCAGCTGCGATCTCCGTGTGCTGCGCGGCCAGGTCGACGAAGGCGATCGACTGGGTGGGAACGCTCCGCGTCGCGTGGCCCGGCGACACGGTCGTCATCGACCGTGCTCCGACGTGCGCACCGACGTCGCCGCCGTCGGGGACAGATCGAGAGGGAGCACGTCGACGCGACGCAGGCGGCGAGCGGGCACGCCCGCCCAAACCTCACCGGGCGGGACGTCGGTCGTGACGACCGCGCCCATCCCGACAAGGCACCAGGCACCGATCGAACGCCGTTCGCGGATGAGGGCTCCGGCGCCGACATAGGCGCCCTCGCCCACACTGACCCCTCCCGCCAATCGTGCCCCGCTGGCCAGGGTGACGTAGTCGGCCACGGTGTCGTCGTGGGTGAGCACCACGGTGGGCATCACCACCACGTGGGCACCGATGTGGATCGGGCTGGTCGTCACGGCCCCGGCCAGGACGATGGTCCCGCCACCGATCCGGGTCCCCCGGGCCACGATGGCGGCGGGGTGGACGACGGTCGCCCACCGGTCGGGCTGGAGCCCCAGCGCCGCGACGATCCTGCGCCGGCTGGTGAAGTCACCGGGATTGCCGATGGTCACGACGGCGGCAGTGTCGGGCAGGCGCGAGACGTGGCTCGTCGGTCCGACCACGGGTGCGCCGTCGATCGACGTCCCCTGGACGGTCGGGTCGTCATCGAGGAACCCGACGACGTCCCACGTCGGGGTCACCTCGTTGGTGGCACGCGCCGCGGCAAGGGTCTCTCGACCGAGCCCGCCCGCGCCGATGATCAGTAGGGGACGCACAGGACCGTGTGCCCTAGTCCCTGTCCGCCCCGAGGTGCCGGCGGATGCTGGCGATCACCCGGTCCTGATCCCGGTGGGTCAGGTCGTGGTACAAGGGAAGGATCAACGAGTCCTTCGTGAGACGTTCGGTCACCGGCAGGCGCGGGGCCGGCTCAGCCGTGTACGCCGGCTCGAGGTGGGCGGCCATGATCCCCCGGCGCGCCGAGATGCCGTCGCAGTGCAGAGCGGCCAGCAACTCGTCGCGCCCGATCGGCGTGTCAGGGGGCAACAGCATCCAGTACGACTGGAAGTTCGTGGTGCCATAGGGCGGGTCGGAGGCCACCACGACCTCCAGGTCCGACATTGCCTCGGTGTAACGCGCTGCCAGACTGCGTCGGCGGGCCACGAGCTCGTCGAGGCGCCCGAGCTGCACCAGGCCAACCGCCGCCTGAATGTCGGTCATGCGGTAGTTGTACCCGGTCTCCAGGTAGCGCTCGATCACCGGCGCGTCGCTGAGATGTCGGTCCGCGGCCGACATGCTCATGCCGTGCTCGCGCAGACGCCGGGCGCGCTGTGCGTGCTCGGCAGTGCTGCAGGTCAACATTCCGCCTTCGCCGGTGGTCACGAGCTTGCGGGGATGGAACGAGAACGTGGCCAAGGTGGCGTCCGCAGCGACCATCCGCCCGTGGTAGGTCGAGCCGATGGCACATGCCGCGTCTTCGATCACCGCGATCTCCCGAGCCGATGCCAACTCACGTACCGCGTCGACGTCGGCGGGCACCCCCGCCTGATGTACCAGGATCACC
>JGI12269J14319_10005913_pt1 | contig 10723 bp, 9 predicted proteins | sample PeaSoiSIISIP2007_FD_14319 | JGI IMG/M metagenome (IMG submission 14319) | reverse complement strand
GCGATCTGGTGCGCGCCGAAGATGATCTGATCGGTGTCGGCGTCCCACAGACCCCGCACCCCGCCCTTCCCGGTCGAGGTCGCGTACGTTTTGAAGTTGCCGAGGGTCATCCCGAACGGCGTCTCGGACTCGGCGAGCACGTACGCGCTGAACTCGTTGCGCTGCGCGTCGTAGCTCGCGTCCATCACGTCCTTGCTACGCGTAGGGTTATATGGCGGCCTTCTTGGTCGGGTATGGGACGTTGCGCGGCGAAAGGCGCCTTTCATGCACCTCGGGACCTCGCTGCGCGCGCCGGCCAAGATCAATCTGACGCTCGAGATCTTGGCACGCCGCGACGACGGTTACCACAACCTGCGCAGCGTGATGCTGCCGATCGAGCTGCACGACGAACTGTTCGTAGAACCGGCGGCAACGTTTTCGTTCACCTGCGAGCCGGCGTCGTTGCAAGCCGGCAACCTCGTCGTGCGCGCGCTCGAACGCATCGGTCTCGGCGCTGCGCCCTACGCCATCCACTTGCGCAAGCACATCCCGGTCGGTGCCGGGCTCGGCGGCGGGTCGGCCGACGCGGCGGCGATCCTGCGCGCCGCCGCCGCCGGCGCGTTCGGTCCGCTCCCGGCGGGCGATTGGCTCGCCGATGCGCGCGCGCTCGGTTCCGACGTCCCGTTCTTTCTCACCGGAACCGGCGCGCTGGTCGAGGCAACCGGCGAGCGGGTCACCGCGCTCGGCGCACTTCCACCGTGGTGGGTCGTCGTGCTCGCGCCGGCGGTGCAGGTCGATACCGGCGAGGCCTACCGCGCGTTGGCCGCGCAGCGCGCCGAGCGTCCGCCGGCGCTGCGTCCGCGTGCCGGGTCGGCGGGGCTGCGGGCGCTCGAAGCCGTCCAACGCGGCGACCTCGCGGCGGCGCTCGAAGCCGCAACGAACGATTTCGAAGCGCTGGTCGCCGCGCGCTATCCGGCGGTTGCGGCCGCCCTCGCGGCGTTGCGGAGCGCGGGTGCCAACCCCGCGATGCTCTCGGGTTCGGGCGGCGCGACGTTCACGCTGTGCGCCGACGAGCCGTCCGCGCGGCGACTGGGCGCGCGCCTCGTCCCCCCGCCCGAAGCGCAGACGTTCGTCGTCCCGCTGGCCGCCGACGACGCGTGGCGCGGCCCAGCGACGTGAACGCCGTCGTCCTTGCCGGCGGCGGTCCGGACGGCGTCAGCGCACTGCAGGCCGGGGCCCCGAACAAGGCCTTCGTCCGCATCGCGGGGACGCCGCTCGTCACGCGCGTGCTGGGCGCGCTGCGCGCCACCCCGCGGGTCACGCGGATCGTCGTGGTCGCACCACCGCAGGCCGCGGGCGATGCGGCCCTGGCCACGGCCGACGAGGTTCGTTCCGACGGCCCGCGGATGCTCGACAGCCTCATCTCGGGACTTGCCGGCTTGCCGCCCGACGAATTGGTGCTCGTCGCCGCCTCCGACTTGCCGGTCCTCAGCGTCGCCGCGGTCGACGAGTTCCTCGACGCGTTGCCGAACCGCGAGCTCGACGTCGCCTACGCGATCCTCGAACGCACGTTGCACCTCGCGCGCTATCCGCAGGTGCCGCACACGTGGGCGCGCTTGCGCGACGGCGCTTATTGCGGCGGCGGACTGGTCGCGCTGCGACCGCGCGCGCTGGCCCGGCTCGGAGCGTTTCTCGATGCGCTCGGAACCGCGCGGAAGTCGCCGCTGCGCCTGGCGGCACTCTTCGGCTGGGACGTCCTGGCGCGGTTGCTCCTCGGCAACCTCGGGGTGAGCGACGCCGAGCGGCGAGCGAGCGCGCTGCTCGGCGCGCCGGCCGGGGCGATTCGCTCCACCCATCCCGAGATCGCCGTCAACGTCGACCGTGCCTCCGACGTCGCGCTCGCAAACGAGTTGCTCGACGCCGCGCCGAAGACACCGGCATGATCCTCGTCGACGAGCGGCGGCTGGCCGGCGGAACCGCTCCGCGATTGCTCGCCCTCGCCGGTGACGACGCCGAGGTCGCGACGCCGGCGACGTTTCTCGAGCAGCTCGTCGGAATGCGCACGCTCGGCGAAGGCGAGCGGCGCGCGATCGTGCGCCGCATCGCCGCCAGCCGTCCGGATCTGGGGATCCCCGAACATGTCCGGCGCAGCCCGTCGTTCGGAGGATTGGCGGTCGCGGCAATCGATCGCGGCGACGGTGCGCCGTTCGGCGAGCTCACCGGCGAATACCGCACGCTGGTGGCGTTCGCGAACGCGCTCGACGTCGCCGAAGCGCTGCGCCGCGCGCTCGCCGGCGGCGAGCGACGTGCTCCCGCAGCGCGGGTGGCAATCGACACGAGCCTGCTCGACGACGAGCGCGGCGAATTCGGGTGGCGCCGGCTGGCAACGCTGACCGGGTTCGCCCTGGAGCCGCTCGCGCTCGAGCCCATCGTCCCGGTCGAAGTCGACCTCGTTGCGGTCGCGAGCATCATCGCGTTCCTGCGTTTTGCGGCTTCGCAGAGCGACGCCGACGCGCGCGAAGCGCTGCGCTCGAAGCTGGCGCCGATCGATCCCGCCGACGCGCGCACCCTGCTGACGAGCGCCGCCGATCGCGCGAACGTCATCGACCTGATCGAGGCCGGCGCCGCGGGCGGCGGACGCGAGTTCGCGCACGCGCTGCGCACGATCGCGCGCGCTTACCGCGTCCCCGACGCCGGCGCTGACGACGTGCTCGAGGCCGCAGCCCGCGTCCTCGACATCGCCCCTGCGACCCACGCGGCGTTGGCGCGCATCGCGCGCGACTTCGATCGCGCTCGCGTCCTGGCCCCGCCCTGGGAGGCGCGCGATCTCATCGACGAACTCGAGGCGGAGCTCGCCGATGCGCGCGAGCCGGCGATCCCGTTCGCGGCCGATCCCGCGCCGATCGTCGCGGCCGAACCGGCGCTGCCGGTGACCTCGAAGCGCGCGACCTTCTCGGCCTCGTCGCTCAACGCGTTCGCCGAGTGCGAGCGCAAGTGGTACTTCCGCTACGTCTGCGCCGCGGTCGAAGATCGCGGCTCTTCGGCATCGTTCTACGGGATCGCGTTCCACGCCGCGCTCGAGGACTTCCACGAAAAGCACCGGCGCTTCGACGGCGTCGACGCTACTGCGCTCGAGGGGTTCCTCGACTTCTGCGTGGTTGCGGCGTTCGACCGGCACCGCACGCGCTTCGACGCCCCGGTGGAGTTCGAGCTGCAGAAACGCCGCGCGCGCCGGACCGCGAAGCGCTACCTGGCGTGGCTCCTCGAGCGTGCGCGGCGCGCGCCCTTCGAAGTGGTCGGGTGCGAGGTGCCGACCGAAGTCGAGCTCGGCGGCTTCCCGTTCATCGGCTTCATCGACCGGCTCGATCGCGACGACGCCACGGGGACGATCACGGTCGTCGACTACAAGACCGGGGCGATTGCCAAGCGCGCCAGCGAGTATCTGGCCGAGGTCCTCGCGTTCGCGGAGTTCCAGCTGCCGTTCTATTACTGGGCACGCACCGCGGTGGGTGACGTCGTTTCACGCTTGGCGCTCGTGCCGCTCAAGGATGCCCTGCTCGACGTCGCGCCGGTGGAGCTCAACGTCGTGGCCCAAGCGCGCCCGGCGCGCGCGAACGGCCGCGACGCGGCCAGCGGCACGATTGCGGTCGCCGACCTCGAACGAGCGCGCGCAGAGATGATCGCGATCGCGGGTCGCTTGGCAACGCCGACGATCGAACGCTACGCGGCGGCCGAGGACCCGGACGCCTGCCGCTACTGCGCGTACAAAGATGCCTGCCGCGAACGGCCGTTGGTCGGCGAGGAACGGTTCGGGCGGTGATCGACACCTTCGCGCCGTTCGACCCGCGCATCGTGGCCCTGCCGGCGGAGAGCGAGCTGGTGCTGATCACCGGCGAGCCGCAGAGCGGGAAGACCGAAGCGCTCGCCCGGCGCGCAGCCGCCCTGCTTGCGGGGCATCCGGCGACGGCGGCGATCGTCTCGGCCGCGAGCCCGATCGGGGCACGGGCGCTGGCCGAGCGTATCGCGCAGCACCTCGACGATGCCGGGCGCAGCGCGCTCGCCGCGGCGCCGTTCGCCGGCGGCACGCTCGAAGGACTGGCACTGGCGATCGTGCGCGACGGCGCGGTCGCGGGCGGGCTGGCACCCGACGTCGAGCTGCTCGAGCCCTACGAAGCCGAGGAGATCTTCGAGCGCGCCGCGGCCCCGCTGTTCTCGGCGGAGTGGGCGGACTACCTCGGCGCCGACGTCGATCCCGAGATCAGCGGGTTGCGCGCGCCGGACCGGTTCGCCGCCGCGGTGCTGCGGCTGATCGCGAAGCTGCGTGACGCGGGGATCGGACCGGACGAGCTGCTGACGCGCTCGCAGCGCGGCGCGACGACGTTCTACGGCAAGCTGCCGAACCTCGCGGAGCCGGGCTTGCTCTACGCGACGCGCGACGAGTACCGCAGCTCGCTCACGGTCGGTCGCGACGAGCTCGAGCGCCAGCGCCGGCGCGAGCTCGACCTTGCGAAGATCGTTGCCAAACTCTACCGCTCCTACCTCGACGCGCTGGTCGAGCACGGGTGCCTGGGCGCGGGCGACGCCACCGCGGAGGCGATCCGGTTGCTGGGCGCGCAGCCGGCGCTGCTGCGCGGCTATCGCGAGCGCCTCGCCTTCGCCGTCGTCGACGACGTGCAGGACGTTCGCTCGGGCGAGATCCGCCTGCTGCAAGCGCTCTTCGGCCCGAAGCTTGCCGGCGTCACCGTCGCCGGCGCGCTCGACGCCGCGATCCACACCTTCGCGGGCGCCCGACCGGAGACGACGTTCAAGCTCGCGACGACCACGATCGCACTCGCGGGAAGTCGCATCGACGCGGCGATCGCCGCGGCGGCACGCGCGGTCGTGGGCGCCGACCGGAGTGCACGCGTCGCAGGCGGCACGGCAGTGCGCGTCGAGCGCTACGCGGATCGCACGGCCGAGGCGAACGGCGTCGCCGACGCGGTCGCCGCGGCGATTGCCGGCGGGACACCGCCCGAGCGCATCGCGGTCGTCCACGCCTCCGCGCGCACGCTGGGTGCATTCGACGAGGCGCTCGTCGCGCGCGACGTGCCGGTGGCGCTGCACGGCGACGTCGACCTGCTGGCCCGCCACGACGTCGGGGACGCGCTCGCGATGCTGTGGAGCGCCGCCGACCCGTTTCGTCACGCGTGGCTCTTGCGAGCGCTGCAGTCGCCGATCGTCGCGCTCAGCGACGCGTCGCTGGCCGTGCTCTGCGGCGAGCCGGCCGATCCGCAAGCGATGCTTTTCCCGTTGCCTGCCGACGATCCCGATTCGGATCGCCGTTGGGACCGGCGGCGCGACGTGCGCCTCGCCGCGAACGTGCTGCACGGCGAGCGCGACGCCGATCTCTCTGCGCCGGCGCGGGACCGGCTGATCGCGTTCCGCGCGCGGCGCGCGCGCTGGGGCGCGCACGCCCGCGATGCCGGCGCACGCGCCGCGGCCGGGATCGTCGCCGACGCCGGAATCCTTGCACCGCGAGCCGGCGAGCCGGCCGCGCGCGCGCAACGCCGGGCGGCCCTGGGCGCCGCGCTCCTCGACCTCGTCGACCGCTACGCGCGGCGCCGGCGCGGAGCAACCCTCGACGAGACGCTCGCCATGCTCGAGCGCGTCGCTGCCGCCGAGCGCGGTCCCACCATCGCCGATACGCAAACCCGCGGCGTCTTCGTCGGCGCGATCGCGCACCTCGGACCACGCCGGTTCGAGCAGGTCTTCGTGGTCGACGTGCGCGCCGGTTCGTTCCCGCCGTACTACGTCCCCGACGCGTTCTTGTTCAGCCCGCAGCACGGGATGATCCCGAAGGATGCGGCCGGCGACGGGACGGCGTCGCGCACCGCCAAATTCACCTGGTACTGGTACATCGCCAAGCTCGGAGACATCTATGCCAAGGAGCACCGGCGGATGCTGGCGCTCGCGATGACCCGCGCCGACCGCTCGGTTACCGTCAGTGCAGGCGGGCGCCCGACGCGCGGGATCGCGATGCCCGAACTCGCCGCCGAACTCGCCGCGCTGCTCGGCCCCTGACACGTGCTGCGCCTGGCTACGCTTTCGGCGGATGCCTACGTTCGCGACGTCTTGCCGCACTCGGCATCGCTGTGGGGCGGCGAGCGCAGCTTCGACGAATACGTCGACGAGTTTCGCACGCTGTGTGCATCCGGCTTCGGCCGGCGCCGTTTCCGCACGCTCGGCCTGGGCATCGACGGAACGCTCGGCGCGTCGTGCAAGCGCTATCAGCGCGAGCTCCGGTGTGGCGAGCGTACCCTGCGCGCCGTCGGCATCGGCGCGGTGTTCACGCCGCCGGAACAGCGCGGGCGCGGCTATGCCACCGCGCTCATCGGCGCGCTGCTCGACGCCGAGCGCGCCGCGGGGACGGACCTGGCCTTTCTCTTCACCGACATTCATCCGGCGTTCTACGAGCGGCTGGGCTTCATCGCGCTGCCGTCGCGGAACATCGTGTTGCGCGCCGACGCGCTGCCGGCGACACGGGTCGGCGTGCGCGTCCTCGGCGACGCCGATGCGCCCGCGCAAGCTCGCTGTTTCGCCGGCCTCGAGCGCCGGCAACCGTTCGCGCTGGCGCGCCCGCCGCTCGTCTGGGAATGGCTGCGCTTGCGCGCGCGGTCGCGCGAGCAGCACGGCACGCCGATCCGCCTCGGCCTCGGGCGCGGACGCAGCCTGGCGGCCTACGTCAGCGGGCGCCGTTTTCCGGCGGTCGACACGTTCGTGTTCGACGAGCTCGCATTCGTCGACGAGGATGCGGCCGCTGCGATCCCCGCGCTGTTGCGCAGCGCCGCGGGCGATCTGCGCAAGGTCACCGGCTGGCTCCCACCGGAGCCTGCCCGCGCCGCGCTCCCGCGCGGTGCCGTCCGCCCGCGCACGAGCGCCGTTGCGATGATCTCCCCGCTTTCGGCAGCCGCACGCGCCGCGTGGCAGCAGCAGCGCACCGCCGTTGTCCAGAGCGCCGCCGACGCCTACTGGTCGGCGGATCACGTCTGAGTCGCGTCTACTGTTCGATCGCGTCGGTCTCGAGGTTGATGGTGACCTCGTTGCCCGCGATCAGCGCGCCGTCGAGCAGCGGGCCGAAGGTCATGCCGAAGTCGCGCCGGTCGATCGTCGCCGTACCGCTGTAGGCCACGTGACGCTTGCCCTTGACGACGGCACTCCCGTCCATCTGCCCGGTGACGGTAACCGATTTGGTGACGCCGTGGATCGTCAAGTCGCCGGTCATCTTGAAGCTCGCCGCCGTTCCTTGGACCTGGCGCTCGACGAACGTCATCGTCGGGTACTTCGCCACTTCGAAGTAGTGGTCGCGCAGATCGCCGTTGCGAAAGTCGTTGTGCGTGTCGAGCGACGCGACGTCGAAGGTCACGTTGATCGCGGTCGGCAGGTTGTTCGCTCCGATCGTCGCCGTCCCCGAGGTCATCGGAATCTGGCCGTGGACCTTGCTCAAGGCCAGGTGGGTGACGATGAACTCGGCCTGCGTATGCGGCTTGTCGAGCACGAAATCACCGGCCAACGCCGGGAGGCGAAGCGAAGCCAGAAAGACGGCGGTCGCTACCGTTGATCGCATCATGCGCAGGCCGTTCCGTTGCGCTTCACCCAACCCTTTGTATGAAAAAAGTATGAAGGCGACCGCTAGCCGCTACTGCTCGACGGCGGTCGTTTCGATGGTGAGCGTGATGTCGTTGCCGACGACGAGGAAGCCGTTGAGCAGCGGCCCGAAGGTCATGCCGTAGTCGCGCCGGTCGATCTTCCCCGTCCCGGTGTAGGAGATGTTCCGCTTACCCTTCAGCGTCGCGGCCGCGTCCACGCTGAACGCCAGGCTTACCGGCTTGGTCACGCCATGAATCGTCAAGTCGCCGATCATCGTGAACGCGGACGGCGTTCCGCTGACGCCCCGCTCAACGAACGTGATCGTGGGATACTTCGCCGTCTCGAGGTACTGCTCGCGCAAGGTCTTGTCGCGCGGCTCGTACTGCGTGTCGATTGCTGCGGCGTCGAAGGTTACGTTGACCGCCGTCGGCAGATCGTTCGGGCCGATGGTCGCCGTCCCCGACACCATCGGCATGTGGCCGTGCACGCGGCTGAGCGCCAAGTGCGTGGCGACGAACTCCACCTGCGTGTGCGGCTTCTCGAGGACGAAATCGGCTGCAAAGACAGGCCCGCTTAGCAAGCCGAACAGCACTGCGGTCGCGGTCAGAACGCGTATCATCCCGCGTGGTTCCACTCGCTGTTCGCTGGTTCCCTACACAAGAATTCTCAGCGTTTTACCAGACCTCAGAACAACCGCATCTCGCGTTCCGGCTCTTCGGTGAGCGCCGCGATCCGCGTCCCCAGCAACCGAATCGGGACGCCCGCGAGCCCGGCCCGCGCCCAGCACGTCGTCGACGCCGCCAAGATCGTCGCCGCATCGTTGGCTGGGACCGCAAGCGTCGTCTGCCGGCCGGTAACGGTGAAGTCGGCACGCTTGATCTTGATCCCCACGGTGGAGCCGCGCAGCTTCTTCTCTTGCATATCCTCGGCCAGTTCGTCGGCTTGCCGGCGCAGCACGTCGAGGATCACCGCCTCATCGCGCACGTCGTACTCGAACGTCTCTTCGGTCGAGATCGACTTGCGCTCGCGGGTGCCGTCGACTTCGCGTTCATCGATCCCGCGAGCGAGGTCGCGGAAGAACATCCCGGCGCGTCCGAAGATCGCGTAGAGCCGCTCGTCGTCGAGTGCCGCGACGTCACCGATCGTCGCGATCCCGGCCGCCTGGATCCGCGGCAGCGTCTTGGGACCGATTCCCCACAGCCGTCCGACCGGGAGCGGTGCGAGAAACGTCCGCTCGTCGCCCGGCTCGACGATCGTGAGCCCGTCGGGCTTATGCATGTCCGACGCGATCTTCGCGACCATCTTCGCCGCCGAGATCCCGGCGCTCGCGGTCAGCCCGACCTCGTCGCGGACTCGCGCCCGGACGTGCTCGGCGAACGCGCGCGCGCTCGCGACGTCGGCATCCGGCAGCGCGACATAGGCCTCATCGAGCGACAGCCCTTCGACCACGTGCCCACGTTCTTCGAAGATCGCGAAGACCTGCTGCGAAGCTGCCCGGTACTTGGTGAAGGTCGGCGGGACGGTTACGAGCTGCGGGCAGAGCAGCAGCGCGCGGTAGAGCGGCATTGCAGAGCGCACCCCAAACGGTCGCGCTTCGTACGATGCGGTGAGCACGACCGAGCGTCGACTGCGCCCGGAAACGGCGAGCGGGACGCCGCGCAGCGCCGGGTCGTCGCGCTGCTCGACGGACGCGTAGAAGGCATCGAGATCGAAGTGGACGATCACCGACGCGCGCTCCGCTACGTCGGCAGCAACTCGCGGATGCGCGCGAGATTGCGCACGTCGTCGGCTTCTTCACCCGGAGTCTCGAGGATCGCGGTCTTGCCGCGGACGCCGTCGTGCGCGAGCAGCGCACGGAAGCCCGCCAGGCCGATCTTGCCCTCGCCGATGTGCCAGTGGCGGTCGCGATGCCCGCCCAGCTCGATCTCGGTGTCGTTGAAGTGGAACATGACGACGCGGTCGAGCCCGATCTCACGGTCGGCCTGGTCCAAGAAGCGCGCGACACCGTCGGGCGTGTCGATGGCATAGCCCGCCGCCCACGAGTGGGCGGTGTCGAGACAGACCGCGAGCTGCGGGTGTCCGAGCGCGCGAACGAACCCACCCAGCTCCTCGAGCGTTCCGCCGCACAGCTGCCCCGCACCGGCGGAGTTCTCCATCACCAGGTACACGCCGGGACGCGTCGCTTCCAGCGCGGTCTCGAGCGCGCTGACGACTTGAGCGAAGCCTTCGTTGCGGTCGCGCTTGCCGTACGAACCCAGGTGCGTGTTGACGTACGCGACGTCGCCGATGCCCGCGATCTTCAGGTCGTTCACCAGCAGCTTGAGCGAGCTGGTCGCGGCCTTGGGGTCTTCGCTCGCGAGGTTGATCAGGTAGGAGGTGTGGATCACCGCCGGCCCGATCCCGGCGCCCTTGCGGCCGGCGGCGAACTTTTCCAGCGCCGGCGTATCGATCCCGCCAATGCGGTACGTCTTCGGGTTGCCGGCGAAGAACTGCAGCGACGTACAGCCCAGCCGCTGGGCATACGCGGTCGCGGCATCGTAGCCGGTGCCGACGTGCACGTGCACGCCTAAGTGCATGGCTAGCGGCGCCCGTAGTTGAAGCGCGAGGCGCGCGTCCCCCGCGGCATGAACGAGCGCACCCGGCCGCCGCCCGCCGACCGCGAAGGGTTGCGTTCGAAGGTCGTGTGCACCATCATCACCGCGTCCGACGGGCGCTCGCGCCGGCCGACGCGGCCGATGAGCTGCTCGGTCTCCGATTCGCCGAACGCGTCGGCGTCGGTGATGACGATCAGGTCGGCCGCCGGGATGTCGATCCCGCTCCCGATCAGGTTCGTCGCGGCGAGAATCCCCGGCGCACTCTCCCGGAACTTCTTCATCATTTCCACGCGCGTACCGGCTTCGTTCACCCGCAGGCCCCGGCGCCGGTTGCGCGACGAGTGCTCGTTGGTATCGGCCATGTCGCCGCGCAGCTGCTGGACCGGGATCCCGTACGTCTGTTCGAGGCGCTCGGCCAGGCGCGGCACGTCGCCGCGCGTACGACCGATCACGAAGATGCGCGAGCCACGGCCGAGGTGATCGCGGATCATCGCGTCGGCACGCGAGAGCTGTTCCGGCGGCGG
>JGI12269J14319_10005912_pt1 | contig 10723 bp, 8 predicted proteins | sample PeaSoiSIISIP2007_FD_14319 | JGI IMG/M metagenome (IMG submission 14319) | reverse complement strand
AAGCAAGACTGGGCCCAATGAGAATGAGTCGGCGAGTGGCACGGTCCCAGCGGACGCAGTCGGGCCCGCGGGAGTCAGCAAAACGAATCAACCGGCAGCGTTATCTGCGGTTGATGCACCGCAAGTAGCCTCGCTTCACAATTCAGAGAGCCAGGCGACACGCGACGCGCCGAGCGCGACGGATCGCAATAAACCGATGCCAACGGGTCACAAGCTTCAAGTCCTGGAAGAGGTTGTTTGGGAAAAGACGGCGACCAAGCCTTCTGCGGGCATACCCTTCGAGTCCGTGGATATGCCGGCGCCGCACGACGTGCCTCGGCCTCCGCAGGGCTTCGGGGTCTCGAACATGGCTGCGATGGCTGGTCACGTGCGCGCGCGAATGCGTTCTGAGGGCGGACAGTTGGCGAAAGAATCGAGGTCTGAGCCCCCTCTGATGGCGATGAGCCGTACCGTGCCGCGTCCGCCGTGGAGTTCAACCAGCCGGAGGATTTCAGCGCCTTCAGTTCCTCGCCCGCCCGCAGGAAGAGTCCCGCGTGCATCCCAGGGTTCGCCTTACTAACCTGGCAGTCCGGCGCCCCACACCCACAACGGCTAGCAAATAAACATGCGAACCGAGTCGCACACAGGATCGTAGTCGTGCCGCTCTCCGTTCTCCGCGCCCGATCAACTCCGCAACTCCTACTGTGATGAACTGGCTTTCTGATCCTTAACCTGCAGATCATTCACCACCTGCTTCACATTAGGCACGCTCGTGGCCACCTTCTCTGCATTGTCGCGCTTGTCCTGCGAGTTCACTTCCCCGCTCAGCGTGACTACGCCGCTCTTCACTTCGTATTTCACGTTGTCATGCATTTTGTTTTGGATCAGCGCGGCATCCAGATTCTCTTCGATGCCCTTGTCCAGATCAGAGTTCACCGCTTTCGCGTCTTCTTCTGCGCCCAGTGGAATTACGGCGATCTCATCCGCCACAACCTGTGCGCCCGCAAGGGACTTTGCAAGCGATTCGGCCTGTGACTTGGCGTTGTCACTGGTAACATTTCCGCCCAGAGTCACTACACCTTTGTCGCGATCTTGCTTGACGGAGACGTTCTTGAAGCCAGCTTGATCGAGCGAGTTACGGATGTTGTCAGAAACATCAGGTGACTTTGCCGAGGCCCCTGAGCATCCCAACACTGCCCCGATGGCCAGAAGGGTGAGTGAGGCAAACAACAATTTAATCGTTTTCATGTTTTTCCTTTAATTAGATCTGGATTGAATCCGGGAGAATGACCAACTTCTGCGGAGACAGCCTCTAGCTTCGCTCACTTGCGTCCACAATGCTGTGCAGAACCGCTCACTTTGTGAACAAGCGCGTCCTACCCGCATCTTAGGAATCGTTGCTCTTCAGCCTCACGAGGCAGAGATCGCATAAGAAGCACAGCTCCATAGGTCCACCCGTGCAAGAAACTCGCTCCAGACGAAACTGAACCTTATGGTTTTCTCTTCAGGTGATTCGGGTGTCGCTCGAAAGAGAAGAAAACTGAGAAGACGTTCGGGCGGTGCGGTGATCGAAAGGAAACGGCTTTCATTTAGAAGCGTTCGCACACCCGCAGTTTCTACCCACAGTTACGATGATCAGCCATGTCTTCCAGCTAGTTACGGTGCCACCCGTAGTCATGCATGTTACTGAAAGACCTCAATATTTACAGACTGAAAAGGCTGGCGTCGGCGGTTCAACTCCGTCCCTGGCCACCATGTTTTGAACGACCTAGCATTTGTTGATTTCCGTTCTTGCTTGCGTTTGCTTGCAATTCTTGTTGTATTCTGATGCTCGCGGTTCCCAATCGCTCAGTCTGTCCACCGCTCCGCGCTGGGACTCAGGGACAAACTGAGTGTAGATTCCCATCGGGGTCGAGATGCGTGAGTGCCAAAAGTCCATTTCCCGTATCGAGGCGGTCAGGATTCGGTTTTCCGTATTGCGGGCAGATTGTCGACAAACCTTACCTCACCGGATTACTTCACGTTTGACCGTCATCCGCCCGGTGGAAGTGTTTAGAATTTGATACGGCAGAAGCAGCAGTGCCGGGCGTTCAAACTCATTTTTTCAGTTCCGCCGGCCAATTCGTCAACAAGGTAATGGTTGTGGTCTTGGCTCGATCCCCGGTAAGCACGGCGAAACGCTGGCCATCGGCGCTGACGTCGAACAAGGGCAAGGTGCGATCCGGAAGGTTGGGGAAATCCAGTTGAAACATGGGGCGAATGGAGTCAACACCGAACGTCGGCTGGGTATGAATCTGCGCCGCCATCAACCGGTTGCTCATCGTTACGTAAAACAATTCTTTGCCGCCGAAACGCGGCAGCCATCCGCCGGTGGTGGAAACCTGGGATTTCGACCCTGCCCCCGGAAATGGCACCACGTACACTTCCGGCCGTCCGGTTTCGTAGGAGAAAAACGTAAGCCACCGGCCATCGGGAGAGAATTTGCCTTCGTATTCACTGGCTGTCAATGCGGCGGTCGCCGCCGGACGAAACGCCGCGCCTCCAGCCAGCGGCAAACTCCAGTTCGAGTAAACTCCATCTTTCGTGCTCAAGTGCATCGAGAGATATTTCCCGTCGCGTGACCAATCAATGGGAATCCCAAATGCCAAAGCGTCGTTCTTATACAGCGTGTCTTCGGGACGGCTGCCGTCCAGCGTCCGCCGCCGGATCGACCATGTTTGACCTACATGTACAGCTCCCTCCTCCACGTAGTATGCGAGCTCCTTCCCGTCGGGCGACCACGTGGGACTCATGTCTTGTGGACCGAAGGTGATGCGCGCAGGGGGCCCTTCGGCTACGGGGTAGACCCAAATATCTTCGGTTCCTGATTTTGGGTCGTCAACACTGACTGCGACCGACTTTCCGTCTGGAGAGAATCGCGGCCAGCCATAAACCGAAAGGGGACCTGGCGTTGCGATCACGTTTCCACTGCGATCGAAGATCTTCAGTTCCGATTCGGCGGAGCTTTCGTGATAGGCCATCACGCCATTCTTGGAAGCCGAAAAATATCGCGCGTTCCCCAAAGTCTGCGGATCACCCGAGAGCTTCCACGTGCCCGTGTCGAACTTCTGCGCCATAATGTGCCCGTCTCGCGAAAACAGAAGGTAGTCTGAGGCGAATTGCGGCATCTGCCCCGACGCCTCTGCCACTCCATCTTGCTCCGGTTTGTCCAGCTCCCCCACCCTGAGTTCGGGCGGAGCATTCAACTTGGAGACTGAGTAAAGAAAATGTTTGCCGTCGGGCAGGAAAAAGGGCTCGTTGTGCGATTGCTCCGCCGGTCTCAGTTTCGTCGCCGGGGAAACATTCCCTCCCGATGCCGACACCCGATAGATCGGGCCAAACAGGTCTTTGCAGAACAGGATCGTGCCATCCGCGTTCCAAGTGCCACCGCCGCTCTCGCTCCCGACTCCGTCCGCCAGAACCTGCGGGGTCCCTCCCGCAATGCTGATCTTCTTCAGCTTTCGATCGGCGGCGAAGGCAAGCGACTGGCCATCGAATGACCAGAACGGCTTGCTGGCATCTTCGGTCCCGTCGAGCACGGTCGCCTGCTGCGCATTCAGCGCACGCAGCCACAGCTTAGTCACGCCCTGTTCGTTGACGGCGGAGAATGCCAGAGTCTTGCCGTCCGGAGAAACGACCACCGGGCCAATCTCCAGGCCCGACAAGGGAAACGTCGTTCCCGGCGGCGGCGGAACGTAAGACCGCACGGCAGACGCAGGCGAACTCCCCAGGTTGAAGAAATGACCGATGGCAGCGCCGATGACGAGCAGTGCTAGGCCCATCAGCACCAGCCCAGTTCTCTGCGAACCCGAACGCTGTGTTGGCGCCGCCGCGGAGGACGAGGCGAGAGAAATGCCCTTCAATTGCAGCCGCAGATCGTGCGCGGTTCGGAACCGTTCCTCGCGGTCTTTTGCCATGCACGTTGCGACCAGATAATCGAGTGCTGCCGGACTCAGAGGCTTGATCTTGCTGATCGCTTCCGGATCTTTTTCCAGAATTGCCGAGGCGACGCTGATCTGGTTCTTGCCCTCGAATGCCCGCTTGCCGGTCGCCATCTCGAAGACCACAGCGCCGAAAGCAAAGATATCCGACCGTGCATCGGCATCTTTGCCTTCAATCTGCTCGGGAGACATATACTGGATCGTCCCCACAACGCTGCCCGCAGTGGTCAGAGGGCTCATCGGACTGGCCCCGCTCATGGTTCGAGCTGCCGTTAACAGCGGCGCTGACGCACCGCCCGAAGCGGCCAGCGTCGGCTTCGCCAGACCAAAGTCCATGAGCTTCGCGCCGGATTTCGTCAGCATGATGTTGCCCGGCTTCAGATCGCGGTGCACAATCCCGGCTCCATGCGCCGTCTCCAGCGCTTCGGCGATTTGCATTCCGGTCTTCAACAACTCCGGCAGCGGCATTGCCCCCTTCCGCAGCCGGTCGGCCAGCGTCTCGCCATCCAGGAACTCCATCACCAGAAAATCGGTACCATTGTGCGAGCCGATGTCATAGAGATGACAGATGTAGGGATGATTCAAGGAGGAAATGGTGCGCGCTTCGCGCTCGAAGCGCTGTTTGAACTCGAGATTCTCAGAAAGATGAGAGGGGAGAATCTTGATCGCGACGGTGCGATCCAGGCGCGTATCGCGGGCGCGATACACCTCGCCCATGCCGCCAGCGCCCAGCGGCGATTGGATTTCGTAGGGACCGAGTTTCGTGCCAGAAGTGAGGGCCATCCGTGCGCGTCATTATAGTCCGATAGGAAAGCCGTGGCTCACAATGCTGGCTGGGCCGATCAATAGAAGCCGTCACACTGGGCACTTCGGTTCGACGATGCGCCAACTCCCGGTTTGTCGGCAAACCTTCCCTAATCGCGTTACCTCAGAGTTGCCCGTGACTCGGGCGCAAATTCCCGAGAGGCACCCCCCAGCCGCGCGAAGAGATGATTCTTCGGCCGAGGTCGGGGCGTGATCGGTTGAGCGACGAGCTTCACTTCTTCGCTGTTGGAACCCGGCGCTTCAACTCTTCAAACCAGTTCAGTACGACATTGATTTGCGAGGGTGCTGCGTCGCCTGCCTCGCTGGGCTTGACCATCAGGAAGCGCTGGCCGTCGGGTGAGACGTCGTAGTTGGGAGCCGTTCCCGGGGGTGGCACGTAGTGTCCCTCGAAGAGCACTCGGGGCTTGCCCGCCGCGAAGCTCGGCAGCGTTGAAATGTCCACAGCCATCATCTTGTCGCCGTTGCGGTAGAACAGCTCCCTTCCGTTGCGGTTCCATACTGGTTCCGTGCCGCCTTCCGTCGAGATTTGCCACTTCCCGCCGGAGCTTGGATAAGGCTGCACGTAAATTTCCCACCGGCCGCTTTCATTCGAGATATAAGCCAGCCAGCGCCCGTCCGGGGAGAACTGCGGCACACTCTCGTTGAACTGGGTTCGGAGAAAGGGTTGCGCCTTGCGGTCGCCGAGCCCCAGCATCCAGATGTCATATCCGGTGGTGGGAGTAATTTCAACGAAGGCCAAGACTTGTCCGTTCGGAGACCAGGACATCGGAAAATGGACGAACTCGCTGGTGGTCAAACGCTCCAGCCCGCCACTGCCGTCGGCCAATTGCCAAAAAAGGTTTAGCGGCCCTTCCTTGTTCGAGTTAAATGCTATTCGTTTGCCATCCGGTGTCCAAACCGGGGTACTGTTATGTGTTCCCTCAAACACAAACCGGGTCAACGTCTCCCGCGACAGATCGTAAAGCCAGAGTTGAACTTCCTGTCCCTGGAGGCTTACGACTAGCCGCCGACCATCGGGGGAAAGGCGCGGGAACACGTAGGGGCGCGCCGGGGCGGCGACGGGTTGCTCTGCCCCATTGCGGTCGACCCACACCAGCCTGTGCTGAGTCACCTGAACGCCCCCGGGAATATAGGCCAGGGATCCCGTGGAGGAGATGCTGTACTGGGCGACTCCGCTGGTTGTAGATTGCAAGACGCCCTCCACCATGGGGACCGCCGCCCCTGAGACCGCAAGCTGCTGGCGATCGAATGGCACAGCCATCAGGTTTCCGTCTTGCGCGTACAGCAGGTGGCCAGTGGGCGCATAGCGGGGCTGCGTTCCCCCTTGGATCAGGTTGCGTTGTTCGCCCGTGCCGACCGAGCGGATGGCAACATGTGCGTTGATCCAACTCACGGAAGTCGGTGCGGCTGAGAAGAGCATCGCCTTGCCGTCGGGCAAGAACTCCGGCCAGCGGTGGGCGATCTCGCCTTTTTCCAGACGAGTCAGGGTTTGCGGAGCGCCTCCCGCTTCCGGCACTTGCTTGATAGGTGAGCCTGTTAAGGCGGCGAAGGTAATTATCCCGTGGTTGTCCCAACTGGCTCCGAGGGGGAACGGAGCATCGGCGAGGGTCACTGCCGATCCTCCGCTAATCGAGACCTTCTTCAGCTTTTCGTCCGCGAAAAACCCGAGCCATTGACCGTCGGGCGAGAAGAAAGGTCCGGTAGCCCCTTCGGTGCCGGGGATGGGCCGGGCCTCCAGACTGTCCATTGCCCGCAAATAAAGCTGCTGCATGCCCCCTTGGGTGGCAACATATGCGAGATGAGTACCGTCTTGGGAAAGAGCGACGGCAGGCTGGTCCAGTCCCGCAAGCCGCTGACCAGGCGGCAGGGTGATCACAATACGGCTGACGGGCCTTGGCGGCTCGGGCTTCAGATTCCACGTGGCCAAGCTCGCGACCACTGCACCCAGCATCAAGGCACCGAAGCTGAGCAACAACATCTGGAGCCGCTGGGTACCTCTCGGTGCGGCAGCTGAGATAGGCGCGACCTCGGAGCCTCCTTCGGCGATCCACCTGAGCTGCAGTTTCACATCATGTGCCGTCTGTATCCGGTCGTCTGGATCCTTCTCCAGGCAGGCCTTCACGACGCGTTCAAGCGCGGGAGGTGACATCGGTTGAATGGCTGAGATCGGCTTCGGCTCGGCGGCCAGAATCGCGGCAATCGTGCTCGCCGACGTCTTCCCTTCAAATGCCCGCTTGCCGGTGATCATTTCATACAGCACGGCACCCAGAGAGAAGATGTCCGATCGAACGTCGGCTTCCTTTCCCTCCACCTGCTCAGGAGACATGTATTGGAAGGTTCCTAGTATGGTTCCTTCTACGGTCAGCGGCTTCGACATCGTGGCCAGTGAAGCCGAAGACGAACCTGCTCCAATCGCGGCGACCGCAGGTTTCGCCAACCCAAAATCCATTAGCTTGGCGCCAGTCTTGGCGAGCATAATATTGCTGGGTTTCAGGTCGCGATGTGCCACTCCCTTGCAATGTGCTTTCTCCAATCCGTCGCAGATCTCTGCTCCCACCTTTAATGTCTGGTCCAGCGGTAGCGGTCCCTTGAGCAGACGATCGGCCAGCGTCTCGCCCTCCAGATATTCCATGACGAGATAGCTGGTCCCGTCTTGCTGGCCAACATCATAAAGATGACAAATGTTCGGGTGACTTAGAGAAGAGATGGCACGCGCCTCACGATCGAAACGCTCTTTTGCCTCGGGATCCTGTGAGAGATGGGCGGGAAGAACCTTGATCGCGACGGTACGGGCAAGACGCGTATCGAGGGCGCGATACACCTCGCCCATCCCGCCGGCTCCTAGGGGCGAGATAATTTCATACGGCCCGAGTTTCGTGCCAGAGGTGAGGGCCATCCGTGCGCGTCATTATAGTCCGATAGGAAAGCCGTGGCTCACAATGCGCTGGCTGGGCCGATCAATAGAAGCCGTCACACTGGGCACTTCGGTTCGACGATGCGCCAACTCCCGGTTTGTCGGCAACCCTTCCCTGAACGGTAAGGTAAGGGTTGCCCGTCAACCGTCCGGAACAGGTCGGTGAGTGAGTTGCGATTGTGCGTAAAATGGAACACCGAAGCAGGAGCAGCCAATGGGGAAATTGAACGTTACCGCTTTTTCGATTTCACTAGACGGCTTTGGCGCCGGGCCCGGACAGGATCTGGAGCATCCCCTCGGAGTCCGGGGTTTGGAACTACACGCCTGGTTCCGGAAGACAGAGGTATTCAACAGGATTCATGGCCAAAGTGGCGGCACCCAAGGTATCGACAATGAGCTCGTCGCTGAGTCGTTTGACAATGTCGGCGCCTGGATCATGGGTCGTAATATGTTCGGGCCTGTTCGAGGTCCATGGAAGGATGAATCCTGGAAAGGCTGGTGGGGAAACAATCCTCCCTTTCGCTCTCCGGTTTTTGTGCTGACGCATTACGCACGATCTCCCTTGTCCATGGAGGGCGGCACTACGTTCTACTTCGTTACGAACGGACCCGAGGCAGCGCTGAAGCTGGCCAAAGAAGCGGCCGAAGATAAGGATGTCCGCGTTGGCGGAGGAGTGTCCGTTATCCGCCAATATTTAGCCACCGATCAGATCAACGAACTGCACTTGGCAATCTCACCAGTCGTTCTTGGCGAGGGAGAACACCTCCTTCAAGGAATCAACCTCCACGAACTTGGCTTTACTCCCCATCGGACCGTCTTTGGGGAAATGGCCATGCATGTTTTTCTCCGAAAAACATCCTCATAGGCTGTTTGTTCTGAACTGGCGAAAACCCATCTCATAAATGCCTCGAGTCCCCGAAGCCTCATTCTGACCGTCTCGCTTTTGTGGTTCAACTTCCGGATTGGGCCGCGATGAGGTCGCACACCTGCTCGAAGTGCGGGGACGCATAGCGCGGAGGAACACGTTTAGTTTGGCGAAGGCGAGTTCGATGGGCTTGAAGTCCGGACTGTAAGGCGGCAGAAAGCGGACCTGGGCGCCGACCTGTTCGATGGCCGCATCGACTCTGCAAATTCGTAAGAAAAAGCCTTGAACCATTATTGACAATAAAAGTTGTCAATGCTAGCATCTCCTCGTGCTCGACATCCAAGTCATCAATGATCCGGCAGCGGCGACGGTGGCTTTGGAGCCCATGCGAAGTCGACTCCTCTCCGAGCTAGTCGTGCCCGCCTCGGCGGCGACGTTGGCCACGCGGGTTGGCCTGGCTCGGCAGAAAGTCAACTACCACCTGCACGCGCTGGAGGCGCACGGGCTGGTGCGGCTGGCCCAGGAACGCAAGTGGGGCGGGCTGACGGAACGGCTGCTCGTGGCGACGGCCGCTTCCTACGTCGTTTCGCCGAGCGCCCTGGGTCCGGTCGCCGCGGATCCGAATCGGGAAATCGATAGGCTGTCCGCGAGCTATCTCATCGCGCTGGGCGCACGGGTCGTCCGCGAGGTAGGCGATCTTGTTCGTCGTGCGAAAGAGGCGGGCAAACGCCTGGCGACCCTGGCGGTGGATACCGAGGTTCGCTTCCGGTCAGCGACGGACCGGGCGGCTTTCAGCAACGAACTCACCGAGGCCATCACGAAACTGGTTTCGAAGTACCACGATGAATCCGCCCCCGGCGGCCGCCCGCATCGCCTGGTGGTGGTGGCGCACCCTCTGCCGCAGAAATCCGATCCCAAGGAGCGATCATGAGCGTAAAGAAAGAAGCCTCCGGACGCCGTTCAGTCCAGGTCGAAGTCGAGGTCCCCGGCACGCCGGAGGAAGTCTGGCAGGCCATCGCCACCGGGCCGGGTATTTCGTCCTGGTTCGTGCCGACTGAGTTCGAGGAGCGCGACGGGAAGCCCGTTGCGGTGAAGCTGAACTTCGGCCCGGGCATGGAGTCCAGTTCCGTCGTGACGGCCTGGGATCCGCCGCGGAGGTTTGCCGCCGAGGCCCCTGGCTGGGCCCCAGGCTCGCCGCCCATCGCGGACGAGTGGAGCGTCGAAGCGCGCGGGGGAGGCATCTGCGTCGTCCGCGTGGTGCATAGCCTCTTCGCCAGCACGGACGACTGGGACAACCAGCTGGAAGGCACCGAATCCGGCTGGCCTGGTTTCTTCCGCATCCTGCGGATCTATCTCACGCACTTCCGCGGCCAACGCTCGGCGATGATGCAGTGGATGGCCCCCGCCGTGGGAACCGAAGCGGAGGCCTGGGAAACGCTGACCGCGGCATTGGGGCTGAAAGGCGTGAGCGCCGGAAAGCGTTGGACCGCCCCCGCAGGCGTCCCGGCGCTCAGTGGAGTGGTGGAGCACGTCAGCCAGAGTCCGTACAACGCGTTGCTGCGGCTCGACAAGCCGGGGCCGGGCACCGCCGCCCTTGGCGCCGTCAACTTCGGCGGCCAGAGCATGGTCACGCTAAGCTTCTACCTCTACGGCGATCAGGCGGCCGGGACCGTCGCCCGCGAGACACCGCTCTGGCAAGCGTGGATTCAAGAACGCTTCCCGATGCCGTCGGAGACGAGCAACAGTGAATGATCGCGTGGTGGTTCCAGACACCAAAGGCTAGGTTGGAAAGCAGTTCAGGACTGTTTCCGGATTTCTCCCGGGTTACGGGCAAACCGGAAATAGCTCGGGTCAACTGTTGTAAACAGGCGTTATCACTAACTACCCACTCATTAGTTTCCTCGCCACCGCGCAGTACAGCTCCACCGCCTCGTGCAACTGGCGCTTCGCGACGTGCTCGCGCTCAGTGTGCGCCACGTGGATGGACCCAGGCCCGAGCAGCACGGGCTCGCCCCAGTTCGCCAGCCCAGGGATGTCGGTAGTAAATGCTGCGACCATGGTGGGGATTCCGTCCACGGTGCGCAGGCGCATGAATGGGATTTCGAGCACGAAGTTCACCTCGGCGCGGTTGCCGACAGTCTCAACGATGCGGCGCTTCAG
>JGI12269J14319_10005911_pt1 | contig 10724 bp, 10 predicted proteins | sample PeaSoiSIISIP2007_FD_14319 | JGI IMG/M metagenome (IMG submission 14319) | reverse complement strand
ACACGCTCGAGCCGTTCGTCGCCCACGCCACGGCCGCGCGCTGGGCCGCCTCGAGACCCGACAGGCTCGCGTTTGACGCAACCACCGTGGCCGTTACTTGCAGGGTGCCACGACCTTGGCTGTGTGCGGCACGAGGCAACATGAACGAGCCGAGTGCTGCGAGCGCGAGTACGGTCAGGGTCTTCGGGGCGTTGAACGAGCGGACGGTCATCGGAATCTCCTCGTGCCGGGTGAGTGGCGTCGTCTTCTCCCCTCCCAAAAGCACGGACCGTGCCCGACTTCAATAGCACTGTAAGTCGTTTTTCCGCAAGCTGTTATCTGCAGTCAATCCATTCGCTCCGTGCGCTGCGATCGTAAAGTTTCTTGACACCAAAGGGTGTTGCGCGCCGAGGCTGAGGCGCAAACATTGGTGCCCGGCCTGTTTCTCCTCGCTGTCCAATTTCATGACAGTAGCGGGTGTTTTCGACAGTTCGGCACGGCGGTTGCCCTTAGGAGGCGCAGTGAGAGCGCCGAGAGCGCTGTAAGCGAAGCCGCACCACTACTTAGCGAAAGGGCACCAACCATGTTCTCCACCAAGCACGCTGTACTCGTCGCGCTGGGCGTCGTCGCCGGCGCCGCACGCCTGAACGCGCAGAACAACGCGAGCATCAACGTCACCGCCTCCGTCCAGCAGCCCATCACGGTCACCGCGGGCAACGCCTTGGCCTTCGGCAACGTGTTCCCGGGTAAGGCCGCCACAGTGGCGGTCGCGAGTGCCAGCGCGGGGACCTTCACGGTCGCCGGCCAGGCGAACACCCCGGTGAGCCTGACCTTCGTGCTCCCGACGAACCTGACGTCGGGCGCGAACAACCTGCCGATCGGGACGTGGACGGGGAACTGGAACACGAGCAACGCGCCCACCGGCACGAGCTTCACGCCGGCGGTGACGGCGAGTGCGGCGACCTTGAGCGGCACGGGCCAGATCTTCGTCTTCCTCGGGGCGACCGTGACCCCGGCCGTGGCCCAGGTGGCGGGCAGCTACACCGGGACCGTGTCGATGACGGTTACTTACTGACCTCTGCACGGACACCGGGTTCCGACGTACCGGCAGGGGTCACGAGACCTCTGCCGGTGTCGCGCAAGCGGAAAAGGCGCGACGAGTAGCGTGAGGAGAGCAAGGAGGGCATTATGCGAGTCCAATTGTCGATTGTTCCCTTGTTGTTGTGCGCCACGCTGGCCTCGGGTCAGACGGGCGTGACGGGGATCCGGCCGTTGGCCTTCGGCGCCGTGCTGCCCGGCTTCGCGAGCACAATCGCACCAACCAATCCCAGCAACAGCGGCCAACTGAACCTCACCGGGACGAAGAGCAGCTACGTGTTCTTCACGCTCTCGTTGCCGACGGCGATGACTGGACCCGGCGGGGCCTCGTTGCCGCTCAGCTTCGGCGCAAGTTCAGGCGGTTACTCGGCTACCCAGTCCACGTCTTCCGAGACGGCCTTCGACCCGAGGACGTACCAGTTCGTTCAGCTGTCCGGCACGGGTCGGGGTTCGGTCTTTGTCGGCGGGACGGCGTCCCCGGCTGCGAACCAGGTCGCCGGCAGCTATTCGGCGACGCTCACCCTCTCCGCAACCTTCTTTTAATGCGCAAGATCGCGCGGCTGCTCTTGGTGGCACTGGTTGCGACCCCACTCGCGGGCCAAGGCGTGCTCGTCGCACCGCACGCGGTTTATATCGATCACGCGCGGCGGACCGGGGTGCTCACGCTCTACAATCCGAACCCGGACCCGGCCGAGGTGAGCATCTCGACGGCCTTCGGATACCCGGTCACCGACTCGCTCGGGCACTTTGCGCTCAGGACTCCGGATCAGCCGGATTCAGCGCACCCGTCCGCCGCCACGTGGATCCAGGCCTACCCACGACGGCTCCTCATCGCGCCCCTTGAACGGCAAACGGTCCGGCTCTTGGCGACCCCGCCATCGGGGCTGCCCGACGGGGAGTACTGGGCCCGCCTGATCATCACGGCCCGCGGTGGCAAGTTGCCCGTCGCTTCGACTGGCGACACGGCGACCGTGCGGGTGCAGCTCGATCTCGTCGTCAACACGAACATCGGGATCTCATACCGGAAGGGCCCGATGACGACGGGCCTCGCGGTCTCTCAGCTGAGGACGCGGACCGCGGGCGATTCGCTCCAGGTCTGGAGCCACTTGGAGCGCCAGGGCACCGCCGCCTACGTCGGGACCGCCCATGTCGCTCTCGTGGATTCGGCCGGCCAGATCAAACGCGTGGTCTCCGCACCGATCGCGGTGTACGTGACGATGGACCCCTGCTACGCCCTGTCCACTGCGGGGCTCCCGCCCGGCCGCTATCGGATCCGCTACGAGTTCCTGACGCAGCGGGACGACCTGGACCCCTCGGTCGTGTTGCGCGCCCCCCCGGTGCGTGACTCGCTGGACGTTCATGTCCCATGAACGCGCACGCCGGGACCGCAGCGCTTCGTCGAAGCTTCGGCTGGGCCGCGCCTCTGATCGTGGGGCTGGCCCTGACGGGGTGCCATAAGGCAGAGGGCGCGGTCGCAGGACTCGCGTTCATGGTGTCCCGCGCAGTGCACGCTGCGGACTCAGGTCCCGCTTCCACAACGGCTCATCGGACGATCCCGCGTGTCGTGGCCGCTCGTGGCCACGCACAGCGGGGGCACACGGTAGAAACCCCGGGACACCCGGCGCCGCCTCCGACACCCGCGGCCGCGGCAGCGCCTGCTGGTCCGGCGGAGCCTGCAATCGTGGCACCGCCCGCAACCGCATCAACTGCCTCGACGCCGAGCCTGGCAGCCACACCAGGTCCGCTCTCACGCGAGTCGCAAGCTCCGGCGCCAACCCCAGCGCCCGCTCGAGCTGAACCGGTTGTCCTGACACCGTCCGTCCCGGACGCAGGTCCCGGCACGTTCAGCGCCTGGGCGGGCGCTGACTCCGCCGAACAGGTGCTCGTCGAGCTTCAAATCGACCACGCCACCAGTCGGACCGTCATCGCGTATCGTCGCGGCGCTGACGCCCTGATCCCGGTGACCGCACTGCTCGACCTCGGGGAGCAAGGGTTCCGCCGCGATCCGGGGGGCCGGATCGAAGCCACGATGGGGGTCGGCCGAATCCCGCTCGTCATCGACCCCGCGCGCGACACAATGCGCCTCGGCCTGCGTGGCGTCGCGCTGCCCGCCGCCGACCGGGTCGTCACCGACAGCGAGACCTATGTCCCCGCCTCGTCCGTCGCGACGCTCTTCGATACCAAAATCCTGGTCAACTGGCAGGACCTCACGGTGACCTTCATGGACGCCGACAAGCTGCCCATCGGCCTCAGACTCGAGCGTGAGACCGCGCAGGAGGCCTTCAACCGTCGTCGGGCGGCGGAACTCGAACGGCCGCTCGCACTCGGGGCCGAGCACCCGACCTGGGACGGGCTCGTGGTCGACTACTCAGTGCTCGCCGCCGGACAGCAGCCACTCGCCGGCGGGGGCTACACGCTGGGGGTCGGCGCGAATGTGCTCGGCGGCTCGCTCGCCGTGGGCGCGCAGAGCGTAGGGCCGACGGGGGCAGGCCAGGCCGAGGGCACGGGGTCGTGGACTGGCGTGTGGGAGGACCAGCGCTGGCTCAAGGAAGTGCGGCTGGGCGACGGCTACGCGACCGGACCCGAAACGCGGCCGGAGCGCGGCGTCATGTTGACCAACGCACCCTACCTCCGGCCGTCCCTCCTCGGCGCGGCAGCGTACGCCGGCCGCTTGGACTCAGGTTGGACGGTCGAGGCCTACAGCGCGGGCCGGCTCGTGGCCATCGACTCCACCGATCCACGCGGCGCGTTTGCCATCAACCTGCCGGTGAGCTACGGCGAGAATCCGGTCGATTTCCTCGCCTACGGGCCGGGCGGCCAGATCATGCAGTTCAATCAGACCTACCGGACGCTGAACGACCAGCTGCCGCTGCACGATTTCGAGTACGGCCTCACGCTGGGGCAATGCCCGGCGCCCGCCCTCAACTGTCGGGCCACCAGCAACCTCGACCTGCACTACGGGGCGACCGAACGGCTCACCCTTCGCGCGGGGCTCGACCAGTTCTGGCGGGACAGCCTGTCGGACCGGACATACCCGTATGTCACGGTGCTGTACGCACCCATCAACGCCGTGGCACTCGATCTCGCCGGCATCGGCAACTCGGCCGCCACGGCGAGCGTGCAATTCGAGCCGTCGCTCAACCTCCAGGCCACGGCGAGTTATACCGCGTACACCACCGACAGCGCTCCTGCGTTGCCGGTCGCCGGATTGCGGTCGATGTGGGCCGCGAGCGTGTTCCTCCGTCCGATTCCTTCGGCCGGGTTCTTCTTCTTCAACGCACAGGCGACCGGAACGACGACGACGAGCGGGACCATCACGAACGAAATACTGCAAGGCTCCGTGCAGGCGCATGAAGTCCGCCTGGAGCCCTATGTGCGGTTCCAGGAGAACGCTGCACCCGCGAGCCCGACCGCCACGGGGTCCTACGTCGGCCTCGACGCGTTCGTCCTCCCGCACCCGCAGTTTGGACAGATCCTCGGCGCCGTGTGGCTGCGGCTCCATCTCGAGCAACAGCTCGCCGGCGCATTCCAGGCGTTCCAGCTGTACCTCGACCGCCCGCTGTCAGCCGGCCTGCGCGTGGAACTCGGGATCGGTCAGCAGATTGGCACGCCGGGCATGACCCTCACCGCGGCACTCACGAGCAATCTGCCGTCGGCGCGCGCGATCACGTCCGTCACGAGACCTGCCGTGGGGCCCGCGACGGCCTCCCAGTACATCCAGGGCTCGGTGCTGTGGGACCGCACCAACGGCTCCGTGCGCTACGCGCCTGGGCCCTCGCTCGAGCGGTCTGGCCTCACCGGGCGCGTGTTCATCGACGAGAACGGCAACGGCCGCTGGGACCCGGGTGAGCCAGTGGTCGGGGGCGTGCGCGTCCTCGTGAGCAACAGCAGCGCGATCTCCGACTCGACGGGCGCCTACCGCGTGTGGGACCTGACCCCGTTCGACACGGTGACCGTAATGGTCGACTCGCTCTCGCTCGACTCTCCGCTGCTCGTGCCGGCCTTCACCGCGGTGACGCTCGTGCTCGGGCCCAACCGGTTCCGGACGGTCGACGTTCCGCTCGAGCGGGCCGGGGTGGTGGAGGGACAGGTCTTGGAGGAGACGCCGAGCGGGCCCGTCGGCGTGCCGAGCCTACCGCTTATCCTCGTCAACCGCCGCACGGGCTCGCAGCGCCGCCTCGGGACCTTCAGCGACGGTGCGTTCTACGTCCTCGGGGTCGTGCCTGGTGATTACGAGCTACGAGTCGACGACCGCGCGCTCAAGGGACTCCACATGGCCGCCGCGCCGCTCCACTTCACCGCGTCGACCGCCGCGAACGGCGGCGGGGCCTCCGGGCTCGAGCTCGTCCTCACGCCGGCGCCGGGCGGTAAATAGACCCGGCCGACGCGGGACCGCGCTGGAGGGCCCGCCAGAGTCGGTAGCCAGTCCGCGCAGACGCTGCGGCGCAGCCGTGGCGGCAGCGCACGAGCCGTGACGCACCCGCCGCGGCCCGGGCAGGCGGTTGCCCCAGCTCGGTACGGATCTCTTCGGTCAAGAGGTGGCCCGCCAAACGGGGCCACCGTCCCCCCCAGCGAAAGACGCCGAGGCGCCACCGCAGGCTCCCCTCCAGGTTGAACGACCGCGCGCGTCCGAGCGCATTGGGAATGGTCCTGCCCCCGAGCGTCGCCGCTGCCGCGAGCCAGCCGAGCATCGTGTCGCGATCGTCTATTTCGGACGACTCGAGCCGTCGCCCAATCTCCGCCCAGTCGATGCCGTCGCTCGCCGCGAGAATCACGGCCGCGTCCTGGAAATAGCGGAGCCGGAAGCCCATTTCGTAGAGCTCGTGTTCGCGCGCGGCGTGCGTCACGCTATGCCACAGGAGCTCCGTGGGTGCGGGGACTCGGACGTCGAGGCCGCTCCACCGCAGCACCCGCGCATCCCCGCTCGAGCGGCGCCAGGCTTCCTCCGGCCTGACAAGGCGGGACGTCGACGTATGGATCTCGACGGCGACGCGGGCCGGCCCGAGCAGGGGGGGCAGGTGGTGCGGTTGTCCAGCGGCCTCTGGCGACGGCTGTGACGACACCGCGTGATAGCCCGCCTGGGCGAGACTCTGCCAAACCCCCGGCGCATCGGCGGCAGGCACGAGAAGATCCACATCGCTCGTCGCGCGGGCGTCACTGTAGGGGTAGAGGGTCGACGCGGCGCGGCGCGCCACTCCTTTGATCAGGATGGTCGGGACGCCGGCACTTTCGAGCCGCCGGAGGATCGTTTCGGCTTCGGCATCGACGCGCAGGTTCTGCGCGGCCTCGCGTCTGGCCGCCCGCTCGAGCGACCGCGCGAAAGCGCGCGGCAATGCGTCGAGCACACCGGGCCCCCGCAGCCGCTGGTAGAGCCACAACGTGCACCCCTCGAACGCCGCGAGTTCGAGCAGGCCGCCGAGCGCCGTGCCTGGCCAGGCGGCTCGCAGCCGCTCGGGATCAGGATCCGCTCCCAGTTGCAGCGTCTCGAGCAGGAGCGCAGCCGTGTTCACGTCAGGGCCGCGGCTCGGGGAATCGCGCGATCACCGTGTGTTGGGCGGCGGGATGCGGCTGTGGTTCGAGGTAGGGCTCGCCCTCGCGGACGAGCCACGCGTGCGCCGCGAGCGCCCCAACCCCGTCGCGCCGGACACCGACCCAGAGTTCGACCGGCCGGCCGGCGCGCCGCAGCAGGTGAAACAGCACGGCCGAGCGCCGCAGACACGTATGGCGCCAGGGCCCGGGGAGCCCTCGGAGGATGCGATCGACCAGGGCGGCGAGCGCTGCGTCATCTACGGGGTTTGTCGCCGAGCCCGCGGGCAAGGTCCCCAAATGGCTCGCGAGCCAGCGAAACGAAACAAGATTCAAGAGCGGGGGAATGACCGCGGCACACGCCGCCGTCCGCACTCGCCAGGCAAGCGGCACTCCCGCGCCACTCACGCGCCTTCCTCAAACACCACGTCGGCCTTGCGGCAGCGCTCGAGAAAGGTCTGGACGGTCGTCACCGCGTGTTCCTCAGTCAGCTCATAACGCTCGAGGAGGAACGCCTCGAGCTCCTGCGCCGTGCGGGGCGCCGCGAGATACTCAAGGAGCGCGAGCGCACTCTCACTCACCGTGTAGTAGCGGCGCGTGCCGAGGTGGAGCAGCACCCCTTCGTTCTCGAGCGCCGCGACGCGCACGCTATCGCCACGCCGGTAGCGCGCGCTCATCCGAGCGGGGCCTCGAGGCGCTCCGGGTGCGCAAAGAGATCCGAGCCCAAGGTCACCCGATACGCCGGCGCTTGGGCCGCCAGCCGAGTCAACAGATCGAGATGCTCCTGGGCGAGCTCAGGCTCAAGCAGCACCCACGCCGACCACCGCACCAGCCGTGTCAGCGCGTCCCCGGCACCCAACCGCTCGACCTCGGTCCGCTCCCCGCCAATCGAGGGGAACAAGATGAGATCCGGCTCGACACGTTGAGCCCACCGGGCGCCGAGCTCCTCGGGCCAGAACCCCATCTTGCCCCGTCGCTCGAGGAACGCGCCGCCCGTGCACTGGAGCAGCGCTTGGCCCTCCGGCCGCAGGGCGATGGGGCCCCGATACGCCTGGACCGCCACCCGCTGGCCCGGGGCGAGAAACGCCATGTCGTCCGTTCCCACGCTCCATCCGCGGGAGGCGAGCCAAGCGGTGGTCGTCGACTTGCCGGCCCGCGCGTTCCCCGCGAGAAGCCACCCGCGGCCGCGAGGGTCGATCGCCGTCGCCGCGTGCACGTGGTGCCAGCCTGCCCGACGGAGCAGGAAGATCAGGACCGTCGTGAGAAACGTGTTCTGGCATTCCTCGAGGCGGGCCACCGCGGCGGGCGAGAGGAGTACGGTCGCACAGGACGATCCCAGAGAGAGCTCGGCCACAGCCGGCGCCTGCCGCCAGGAGATCTGCACACCGCCCTGCCGGCCGCCCGAGCGGATTTCCACGCCGGGCTGCTCGAAGAGTTGACCCTCGCGCGAGTGGAGGGCGGGACGTTCGACGACGCGCACGTCGAGCGTTACTGCGCGGGGGGGGTGCAGCCGCCCACCGGCCACCCACGCGGCGAGCTGCGTTTCGACCGCCGGGTCGTCGCAGCGGATGCCGAGATTCGATTGGTTCGGGGTCGTCACCACAGGATCATAAATCCGGCGCGCCAGAACGGTCCAACCGTCCTGGCGCGTCGCCCGCAAAAGTGAGAGGAAGGGGCCTACCGCGCCCCACCTCAGCCACCCTTACGTCTAGGTAGCTCCGCCGCCGCCGCCGCCCGACGTCAGAGTCACGTCGGCGAGTGATGCTTCCTCCACGAGGCTCGGTTCGCTGAATGGTCTCTTGGCAACTTCGCTCATCTGCACCTCCTGGTCCGACTAGGGTGAACAACGCAAGCACTCGCGTCGCAAGATTTATACCCATCAAACCCTAGCGTTCCCGTTGCCGCGACGGTGGTTACAGCTGCTTGCCCACGCCGCCTTGGTGCGTCTTCGCCACATCCCGGCTGCCTGTTCCGACGAGCAACACCTCTGCGCATCACCGCGGCACGAGCTGCTGCCAGTACGTGGCGACGTTAAAGCCCGTCGGATCAATCTCGTAGTAATGCCCCCGCGCGAAGTGTCCCGTCGTCGGGAAGTACGGCGGCGGCGACGTCGCGGCGCAGGCGTTGTAGGAGTACTGCTTGACGTAGCCTGTGCCCCCGGTCGTCCCGACCGCACCGCGCTGGTACTGGATCACGCCGCCGTTCAGGTACAGACACCCCCGCCCTGAGGTCGACGCCCCGCACGTCTCGCTGGCCGTGGGGCCTTGGCCGTAGTTCTGCACCGTGAAGCTCGACTCGGCGAGCACGACGGCCTGAATCTGGATCCCCGACGCGGGGCCCCAAAGCACGGGAGACCCGGAGCCGCTTGCCGCCGTGATCGGGTCCTTGAGGAGGTTGTCGGCCACGATCACGTTCTTCGCGCTGAAGAGCCCGAGCATGTCGTTGGCGGCCGACGCGCACGACACCGCGCCGGGCGTCGTCACGTCCGTGATGTCCGACGCAACGATGATGTTGTCGGTCGCCGCGACCGTGACCTGCCCATGGAACACGCCGCTCACCGCCACGCGCCCCGTCACGTAGACCACCCCGCGGAACGCCGTGTTCAAGACGGGGTTGATCGGCCACAGGTAATTCGCATCGCCGACCTGGGTCTTGCTCGGCGACGTGCCGCGCGCCGCGGTGACGAGCGGGCTCACCGTCCCGGGCCAGGGGAGCCAGTGGCCGAGCGAGTCGCTCGCGAGGAACGCCCCATGCCCCGTGAGGGTGTCGTTCGGGTTGATCGTCGTCGTCCAGTCGTTCAGGATCGGGTTGCCGCCGAGGTAGCACTGCCGGTTCGTCCCCGACGTGATGGCCGAGCTCTGCTGGTCACCCCCGCTCGTGGGGTGGTGCCGGAAGATCTTGAAGTAGGTGTGCGTCCCGGCGAGCACGTGCCCGCAGTTCCACTCCTTGTTCAGACCACCATTCGCGCTGTAGCTCGTGGTATCGCCCGTGACCCACCACGCGTTGGACGTGGAGTTCACCTGATAGACCCGCATGAACCCTTCGTTCGGGTCGGTCGTGTTGCCGTCGCCGTTCAGATCGACCGAGACGAACTCGATTCGCGTCGTGGCCTGATCGGGAGCTGCGCCAGACGTGGTGCCCGTGATGCTGGTCTGGCCCGCCGTCCCTTGCGTCTGAAGCTTCGTGAGCGAGGCGAGCGTGGGAAACGCGATCGGGGCCGCGTTCTGGGTGTAGCCGGCCTTGAAGGTGCCGTAGGAGGTCCCGCTGATCGTCTTCGCGCTGGTCACGGGACCCCAGAAGGTGGCACCGCTGCTGTTGATGGTGATCGCGTCGTTGCTGAAGAGCGGTCCGTGAATCTGGTCGCCGTTCGCGAACACGATCGCGCCCTCGATGTTCGTGAAGTAGGCGTACTTCGCGAAGCTCGCCTGATACATCTCGCCCCGCCGGATCACCTGGTCCCCTTGCCCGTCCTGCACGACGACGATGGCGCTTCCGAACACGCCGAACTGGCCGGTCGTCACACCCGTCGGCCCAAGGTAGGTCCAGCGCTTGACGTTCGGGATCACGCTGCCGTCGGCGGCGTATACGGTAACCCCGTTTTCGATCACGCTGTAGTTGCTGTCGGGATAGATGGCACTGTTCCCGTTCAGCGACGAGCGCACCTGCTCGATGCCCGCGTCCGCCACGGTCTCGAGAGTGCTTTGCCGCGCGTGGTACTTGTTGACGAGCGTGGAGCCCGACGTGAGCAGGGCGGCGCCCGCCGCGATCGCGGCGATGGCCAGCACGACCAGCAGCACCACCACCAGCGCAATGCCGCGTTCGGTCGGTCGCGAATCAGGACGGTGCATCATGACGACATCTCCTTACTAAGGAACGGCGACCAGATTGCTCGTGGCCGTCGTGGACAACGACGGAGTGCAATCCTCAGCCGCCAGGTTGTAGTAGTACGACGTGCCGTGCGCGACGTTCAGGTCCATGTAGGTGTAGCTCGCCTGCCCGGCGGGGACGTTCACATACGGGTCGCCCCAGCTCGTGTCCGTGGTCGTCCGCCGCCACACCACGTACTGCTCCACGGTCTTTTGCCCACCCGCGTCGTCGGTGGCCGGCGCCCAGGGGACCTG